>Ga0209474_10000186_pt1 | contig 75836 bp, 67 predicted proteins | sample GraSoiAngelo_145_FD_185902 | JGI IMG/M metagenome (GOLD analysis project Ga0209474, IMG submission 185902) | Grasslands soil microbial communities from the Angelo Coastal Reserve, California, USA - 14_1009_05_20cm (SPAdes) (version 2) | ecosystem: Environmental > Terrestrial > Soil > Grasslands...
CGCGACGCAAGACCACGTCGCTGACGTCTGGGCAGACGCTCCTCGCCAACAGCCTGCAGGTGAACTTCGCCCTTCTCCCCCCAAAGGCTCCTTCCGTTCCCACGCTGGTGGAGGGGGACCAGCACCTCCGCGCCTCGTGGACCTCGAACGACTCGGGCGATCGGACCTACGACGTCTTCGTGGTGCCCGCGATCGGCACGGACGGCGGAACGGCGGACGCCGGAGCGACGGTTGACGTGAACACCGTCTCCCCCGCGGTCACCGGACTGCAACAGACTTCGGTCGACATCTCGAATGCGAGCGGCGGCGCCGCCTTGCAGAACAAGCAAACCTACGACCTGTTCGTGAGGTCGGTCGACGCTTACGGAAACGCTTCGGGCCCGTCCGGTCCGGGACAGGGTACCCCGTTCGCGGTGGAAGATTTCTATCGCCATTACCGCGCCAAAGGTGGTGTCGACCCCGGCGGCGGCGGATGCTCGACCGGCGGGTCCGGGCTCTTCGCCGGTCTTGCCGCGGGGCTCGCACTCCTCCTTCGCAAGCGCCGCGCGGCCCGCGGTGCAATCCTCTCCGCCGCGATCCTCGCCGCCCCCTCGGCGCGAGCGGCCGACTGGACCGGCCAGAATCGTCCGCCCCGATTCTTGCTCGTCGGACTCAAGGTCGACCGGTACGATCCTCAGGTCGACAGTGAAGCCTCGCTCAAAGGCGCTACGCCCTATCATGACATCTTCCATGGCAAGGCGCCGGCGAGATACCAGCTCGAGGTGGACTGGCAGGCGGCCCATCCCTTCGGGTCGATCCTCCTCGGCGCGACTGGCGGCTTCTGGCAGAACTACGGACACGGGCTCGACACGAGGAAGAATCCGGCCGCCGTATCGCCCGATACCACCAACCTCGACATCGCTCCCTTCGGCGCGGTGGTCACCTACCGCTTCGACGAGCTGGCGGATCGCGTCCGCTGGCTGCCCATCATCCCCTACGCGCAGGCCGGCCTGATGGCCGCGCTCTGGTCGTCGTTCAACGGCAGGGGTGACGTCTCGACCGGCACAGGCGGCGGACGCGGTTCCGGTTGGAGCTACGGCTACACCACCGCGCTCGGCGTCGCCCTGAACCTCGATGCCATCGACGCAGGGCTTGCCCGCGAGGCCTACATCGACATGGGCATCCAGCGCACCGCCGCTTTCGCCGAGTACGGCTGGACGCATCTCGACGACTTCCGCAAGGGCGGTTCGCTGATCTTGAGCGACCGGGCCTGGCGATTCGGCGTCTCGGTCGAGTTCTAGCCCCGGCGCCTTCCCGCGGCGAAGCGCACCAGCGGCGCCAGGTCGACGCGGCCCTGCTGCACGACCGCGTTGAGGAGCCCGCGGCCCATGCGGGCGAGGTCGCGCAGCTTCCCGATGCGATCGACGATCCGCGCGATGCGCGCCTGCTCTCCGGGCGGCGCCGAGCGCGAGAGCTTCTCCCGCGCCCGGTCGAACACCTCCAGGGCGCGCTCGATCTGCTGCAGCTCCCTCTCGCGCAAGACGCGCGAGACCATCTTCCACACGTCGGTCTCCGCCTCGAAGTACTCGCGGCGATCGCCGGGCTTGCGGGAGCGGGTCACGACCCCCCAGCGCTCCAGCTCGTTGAGCGTCATCGAAGCGGCGCCGCTCGAGATCTCGAGCCTCTGGCACAGCTCCGCGGCGGAGAGCGGATCCTCGGACAGGTAGAGGGTGGTCCAGATCCGGCCCATGGTCCGCTTGAAGCCCCAGAACTCCATCAGCCCGCCGACCGCGTCGGCCACCTCGTGCAGGAGAGCTTGCTCCTGCTCGCGGCGGGAATCGGCGGATCCGATCGTGGGCGGGCCTTCGACCATCAGTGCGTCCGCGAGAGGAGCAGGTGCGCGACCTGGGCGAGCAGGTCCCGGGTCGGGCTCTCAGGAAGGATCTCGAGCGCGGCGAGGGCAGCGTCGCGCTCCTTCTCGGCGGCGCGCCTCGCCGCTCCGAGCGCGCCAGTGCGTCCGAGCCGGGTGGCGAAAGCGCGCACGCGCCCCGGCAACGAGTCGTCGTCGGCGTTCGCGGCCAGAAGCTGCTCGAGCTCGCCCCGGAGCGGCGGCAGCCGTTTGAGCGCGATGGCGAGCGGCAGGCTCGGCTTGCCTTCCACGACGTCCGCGAGCACCGCCTTGCCGAGCGTCCCCGAATCCGATTCGAAATCGAGCAGGTCATCGGTGATCTGGAAGGCGCAGCCGGCGCGCTGGCCGAATTCGCGGAGCGCCGAGCACACTTCGGGCGGAGCGCCTGCCGCGAGCGCCCCGGCCTCGCCGCAGAATGCGAAGAGCGAGCCGGTCTTCTTGGCTGCGACGAACACAGCGTCCTCGGCGGAGAAGTCGGTGCGGCCGCGCAAGGCGAGCTGGCGGGCCTCGCCCTCGACCAGTGTGCGCAAGGTGCGCACGAGGGCAGGCATCGCCAGCGGCACCTTGGAGCGGAGCGCGAGGTCGAGCGACGCCGCGAGGAGCCAGTCGCCCGAGAGCACCGAAACCGCGTTGCCGTAAGCGACGCGCGGCGCGGGCTGACCGCGGCGGGTCAGTCCGTCGTCGATGACGTCGTCGTGGAGCAGGGTGGCCGAGTGGACCAGCTCGGCGGTGAGCGCCAGTGCGACCCGGCCCCGCGCTCGCCTTCCGGGCGCGGCGGCGCGAGCCGCGAGCAGGGTGAGCAGGGGCCGGACCCTCTTGCCGCCGGCGCGCAGCAGCATCGCCGCCGCGGAGGTCAGCTCGCGAGGGCCCGCGTCCGAGGCCGCGAGAAGGGCACGCTCGAAGTGGCGGAGACCCTCTGCCGCGGCGGTTCCCGGCAAGAGCTGCGCCGCGGAGGGCCGCGCCGCGGGGCTTGCCGCCGCGTCGATGAGATCGACGAGCCCTGGCGAATGGAGCGCCATGCGGAGTACCGCCTCCAGGGGAACGAACTTTCAAAACCTTTTGAAAGAACTAACGGGAAGAGCGCCCGGTGTCAACGACGGTCACGTCTCCGCTCACCGTCTCGACCGCGATCTTCGGACCGGAGCGGCCAACCGAGCGCAGCTTGGGGTCGCCGTTGAGCCGCCCGCTGGCCGTGGAAAGCACCACCCGCGCCGGGGCGCCGGCGGGGAGGGCGATGGCGACGTCGCCCGAGACGCTCTGGATCTGGCTCGGCGCAGGCTTCTGGGGGCGCACCGAGATCCTGCCCGAGACGGTGGTCAACCGGAGGGGTGCGGCGCTTCCTTCGACTTCCATGTCACCCGCGACGGTGTCGATGCTCTGCTCGCCCGCGACGCCGGCGACCGAAACGCGAGACGAGACGCCGTTCAGCTCCAGATGCGCATCCTCGGGGACCCGCAGGACGAGATCGAAGCGCACGCTGTCCTGGCATCCCTTGTTCTTCCCGCGCTTCCCGCAGGGGCCGCAGCAAACGCGCACCGAGACCTCGGATTGCGAGCCATGCGTCTCGATGTTCCACCGCGCCCGCTCCTCGTCGGTCCCGCCGCTCGTTTCCGCGCTGATTCCCACGCCCCGCGCCTGGACGGACTCCACGCGGATCGTTCCGCCCACGTTCGACGCCTTGACGAGCGGGGCAGGGCCTACGTCGTAGCTCCAGGTCTGCGGCGCGGCGAGCAAGAGCAGGGCGAGGAGCATGGCGAAGGTTCCTCCACTGGGCCGGCGGAAATCCGCCGGCTGAAGTCAACCGGCACGACCCGGTGAGCGTATGGTAAAGGGGCGCGATGCGCATCCGGCTCGCCTGCGCCGCGGCGCTGCTCCTCGCGGCTTGCGTCAAGCGCGTCGCCCCTTCCGCCGTCGAAGACCGCACGGTCGTTTCGGGAGTCCCGACCGAGTTCGGCTCGCCGGCGGATCTGCCCGAAGGCGCCCGCATCGAGTGGGACTTCGGCGACGGCACGCCTCCCGCGGCGGGTCCGGCGGTGAAGCACGCCTTCCCACGCTCCGGCACGTTCACCGTGACCGAGGCGGTGGTCGACCCCGACGGCCAGAAGCGCAGCACCACCGCCAAGGTCACCGTGCTCCGGCGCTCGGTACCCTCCGCGCTCCCCAACGACGCGCGGGCCGCGCTCATCGAGGAGATGCCCTGGCGGCGCATGGCGCTCCATCGGGAGACCGCCACCCGGCTCGGGATGCGCGACGTCTTCGACGATACGGCGCGAACGCTCTCCGACGCGCTCGGATTCGACGCGACGAGCGAGGAGGCGGCCGCGGCCCACGGGTTCGATCCCGAAGAAGGAGTGGCGCTCTACACGGTCGCGGACGACGCGGAGGCGCTGGTAGCGGCGGTCGGGACCAGCGACGACGCGAAAGCGCTCGCTGCGGTGAAGCGGCTGCTCGCCCACGAAGGAGGCACCGGCCGCTTCGCGGGCGGACCGTTCCAGCTCACCGAAAGCTCCCTCGACGGCACGCCCGTCCTGCTCGGGAAGGGACGCGGCGGCGAGAAGGTCGGCGTTCTCCAGCGGTTCGGATACCTCTACTTGCGGCTCCCGGGCATGAGCGATCCCCTTCCCGCGCTGCGCGGGGCGCTCAAGGTGCAGCCGAACTCCGGCCTGAGCGCAGACTCCTTGTTCCAAGCAGCGGTGCGCCACGTCGGCACCGGCGACATGGTCTTCTTTTCGCGGGGCACCGGCGGATCGCAGGGGCGGCTCGCCTCGTCGGTCGGACCCTCCGCGTTCACGGTGATCGACCGCAAGGACCTGCTCGAGGTGCGGCTCTTCGCGCAGCCGCGCGATCTGAGCGGGGAGGCGCTGCAGAAGACGTTCACGCCGCTCAAGCCACCTCCCGATCTGGCGTCTAAGCTTCCGTCCGGGCCCGCGGCCTACGTGAAGCTGTCCGGCGAGCCGGCGTCGATGTGGCGCGAGCTCTTGCGCTGGAGCGCCGCCGACGCGGGGCGCGTCAAGGAGCGCGCCAAGGAGGTGACCGGCCTCGAGCTGGAAAAGGACCTGTTGCCTTCGTTCACCGGCAACGTCGGAATCGGCGTCTACCTCGATTCCTTCGCGCTCATCGATGCCCTCCTCGGCGAGCAGGTCGCGTCGCTCGATCGCTCGGGCATCCTCGCAGTCGCGGAGCTCCAGCCCGGGAAGGGCCAGGCCCTTGCTTCCGCCATCGATGCGCGGGTGCGTCCGGATCGCCGCTTCCGTGTCCCCTCGGGCGCCACCTTGTGGAAGCTGGGCGAGAACGGCGCGGAAGTCGCCGTCCAGGGCGATTTCCTCTATCTCTCGCTGGGCGGCGAGCAGTCGCAGCCGCCCGCCGAAGAGCAGCCGGCTCCGCCGCCGCCCCGCCGCGGCCGCCGTGGCAAGGCCGCGCCTCCGCCGGTCCCCGAGCCCAAGGATCTGGGGAGGCTCGGCGCGGCGCTCGCGCAAAAGCCGGGCGCGCGTTCGCTCGCCGAGGACCTCAAGGCCGAGGGCCTGCGCGGCTTCGATCTTCCGACCGATCAGATCGCCTGGCTCGACGTCCGCGGCGTGGTCCGTTCCATCCAGGCCGCCGCGCAGGAGCATGGCGGCATCCTCGGCGCCGGAACGCGGCTCGTCGCCGATCGTTTCGGCAGCGTTCGCGACATCCTCTTCGAGGCGCGCCCTGCGCCGGACGGAGTACAGGCGCAGCTCTACGTCCGCTTCGGTCCCGCGAGATCCGGGGGCCGCGGCGGAGAGCGCGGCCAGGGTCGCTGATGCGCGATCACGCCTACGACCGCTTGCCGTACCGAGCCTCCGAGCTTCCCCACCAGTACGGCGCCCACGTCCACATCCTCGCCGAGCCGCTCGCCCTCAGCCAGCTCGCCAGGCTCTGCGCGAAGGGCACCTATCAACCGGACATCAACCGGCTCGTCGGCGAGCTCTACCGGGGCCTCTTGCGCGTCATCGTCAACGCGGAATTTCCCCGGCGCGAAACCGCCACGCCGACCCGCATGATCGACTCGACACCGCACGGCGTGTTCCACGGCGAGACCATCGATCCGGCGGTCCGCGCCGTCACCGTCAACATCGCCCGCGCCGGGACGTTGCCTTCGCAAATCACCTACGACTTCCTCAACACGCTCCTCGACGCCCGGCTCGTCCGCCAGGACCACTTCGTCATGGCCCGCGTACTCGACGACGCCGAGAAAGTGATCGGTGCGCGGATCCACGGCAGCAAGATCGGCGGCGACGTGGATGACGCCATCCTCCTCTTCCCGGATCCGATGGGGGCCACGGGCGGCAGCATCTGCACCGCGCTCGATGCGTACAAAGAGGAGCGCATGGGCAGCCCGCGCAAGATCATCGCCGCCCATCTCATCATCACGCCGGAGTACATCCGCCGCGTCTCGTCGCAGCACCCCGGCACCATCGTGTACGCGCTCCGCCTCGATCGGGGGCTCTCTCCGCCGGAGGTCTTCGACACGGTGCCGGGAACGCTCTGGGACCGGGAGCGCGGCCTCGACGATCGGCAGTACATCGTGCCGGGCGGGGGCGGATTCGGCGAGCTGATGAACAACGCTTACGTATGAGGGGCGGCGATCCGATGAAGCTGGCGACGGAGCTCGATGTCCTTTTCTCGGAGCAGCAGATCGCCGAGCGCGTCGCGAATCTCGCCAAGGAGATCGAGGCCGATCACCAGGGCAAGGAACTGGTCCTGGTCGGCGTCCTCAAGGGCGCGTTCGTCTTCATCAGCGATCTGGCGCGAAAGATCGACCTCCCCCTGGCCGTAGACTTCATCGGCCTGTCGAGCTACGGCGAGGCGACCGAGAGCTCGGGGGTGGTGAAGATCACCTCCGACTTGACCAGGCCCATCGAGGGCAAGCACGTCCTCGTGGTGGAGGACATCGTCGATACCGGCCTCACCATGCGCTACCTCCTCGACAACTTCGCGACGCGCCATCCCGCCTCGGTGAAGATCTGCGCGCTCCTCAGCAAGCCCTCGCGCGCCCGGGCGCGGATCCCGATCCGCTACCTCGGTTTCGAGGTGCCCGATCGGTTCGTCGTCGGATATGGCCTCGATGCCGGTGAGAAGTTCCGCAACGTGCCCTTCATCGGCGTGGTGAAGGAGTAGAGATGGCCGAACGGGCCGAGCAGAGCAGTGGAGGCGGTATGAAACGTCTGGGGACCTGGGTGGTGGTCCTCGCGCTCCTCGGGGCGGTCCTCTGGCTCGCTTCCGACCGCAACCAGCGGCGCTATTCGTGGGCGGTCGATTCGGGAAAGCTGGTCATTTCCAAGGGCCGCTTCTTCCCGACCGGGCAGGGCGTGATCGCCTCGGACGATCCGCGCTACGGCACGGTCTACGGGCCCATCGCGCTGCCGCAGGGAGCGAAGGTTCAAGATGAGGAGTTCGACGATCAGACCGCTCTCGATCGCGCGCTCTTCGATCTGGTGGTGCCGATGGCGAAGGCGGACCTGCAGAAGAGCGACGAAGCGTCCATCGCCGAAGCGAACGCCCTCGCCGATCGCGCCGGGGCGCTCCCGGGCCTCACCGCCGATCAGCACCGCGCCCTCGCATCCATTCGAGGAGATCTCTCCTACGTCTCGGCGCGCGGCGAGTTGGTACAGGCGGCGAAGCTCGTCCTCTCCGCCCGCCGCAAGCTCGAAGCCGTCCGCGAAGGAGGAGGCGAGCACTCTCTGGAGGCGGTCCCGGTGGTCCGCGAGCTGGCCGGCATCCAGGAGGCGCTCGAGCAGGCCGCACAAGGCCGCTCGATGAACGCTTTCTCGTCCCGGGCGCCTGCCACGCCGGTGAGCCCGCAGCCGTCCGCCGGAGCCGCGACTCCGCCCGGGCAGCAGACGCCGCCGCCAGGTCCGCCGGCGGGTCTCAATCCGCCAGGTACCTCGACTACCGCGAAGCAGGCGCCGCGCTGACGCGGCTATCCAGGTAGATCGCCGCGATAGACGAGCTGTGCGGGTCCGCGCATGCGCATCTGTCCGCTCGCGGCGTCGCGCCAGATCGCGAGCGCGCCACCGGGTAGCTCGACCGCGATCTCCCTGCCGGCCTCGACCTCGCCGCGCTGCAGTGCCGCCGCCGCGACGGCGCAGGCGCCCGTTCCACAAGCCTGGGTGAAGCCAGCGCCTCGTTCCCAGACCGCGACCAGATAGCGTGCGTGTCCGGCACGGGCGACGAACTCGATGTTCGCGTCCTCGGCGACGCAGAGGGCCGGACCCGCGGTCCGGGCAAGCTCGCTGAGCCGCTCTCGCGGGCCGTCGGTGAAGATCACGCGGTGAGGGTTGCCGGTGGAGACGGGCACCGCGGTGAAGCCGCCGGGAAGCCCGCACGAAGCGGAGACCTCGGCCACGCCCATCTCGACCTCGACCAGCCCGCTCTCCGCGGCCCCGGCGCGAACGCGGCAAGGACGGGGTCCGGCGTCGGTCTGGAGCAACACCTCGGCTTCGCCGGGCCGTGTGCACCGGTCCGTTGCGATCCACAGCGCCGCGCAGCGCGCGCCGTTCCCGCACATTTCCGGAACCGAACCATCCGCGTTGTGGATGACGAGGCGGCTCTGGTCGAGCAGGGTGAGGACGCCGTCCGCGCCGATTCCACGGTGGCGATCGCACAGGGCAAGCGCCCGCTCGGGCGAGGGCGGCCGTCCATCGGGCACCCCGCGCAGGTCGAGGAGAACGAAGTCGTTTCCGAGCCCATGCAGCTTGGCGAACCGCATCGGGTCGGGAGTTTAACCGATGGACGGCCCGTGCGCCTTGACAGTGCGCGGCGGCGAAGATTCAACTTCCTCTCGCTTGTCGCGAACCTGCCCCGACTGCTCGTCGCGGTACGAAGACGAGGTGCTGCGCTGTCCGGAGGACGGCGTGCTCCTCGCGAGCGCCGGAGATCCGCTCATCGGCGCCGTCGTCGGCTCGTACCGGATCAAGAGGCTTCTCGGCAGGGGCGGGATGGGAGCGGTCTACCTCGCCGAGCATCCCGTCATCGGCTCGCGCGTCGCCATCAAGTTCCTCCATCCGCGATACGCGAGCGACGGCGGGATCGTCGAGCGCTTCTTCAACGAGGCCCGCGCCGTCAATCTCATCGGCCACGACAACATCCTCAAGATCCTCGACCTCGCCGTCACCGGGGACGGCCGCCACTACTTCGTGATGGAGTTCTTGCAGGGCCATTCCCTGCACTCCCTGGTCGCGCCCGGCGAACCCCTGTCGCTGGCGACGGTCGGTCCCATCCTCCTGCAATGCTGCGAGGCGCTGCAGGCGGCGCACGATCGCGGCATCGTCCACCGCGACCTAAAACCCGAGAACGTCCACCTCGTCGTCCACAAGGGCCGCAAGAACTTCGTGAAGCTGGTCGATTTCGGCATCGCCAAGCTGATCGACGGCGCCGGCCAATCGACGGGCCAGACGCGCACCGGAGTGGTCATCGGCACTCCCGGGTACATGTCGCCGGAGCAAGCCTCGGGAAAGAGGAGCGGGATCGACGGGCGCAGCGACGTCTATTCGCTCGGCGTCCTCATGTTCCAGATGGCGACCGGACGGCTGCCGTTCGCTCGAGAACCCGCCGGCGAAGAGACCGGCGAGTGGCAGCGCGAGCCGCCCCGGCCGCGGGCGCTCGTTCCGGCCATCCCGGCAGAGTACGAGCGGATCATCCTCGAGTGCCTGGAGATGGAACCCGAGGCGCGCTTCGGCTCGATGCGCGATCTCCACGACGCCCTCGAAGGATGCATGCGGCGCCTCGGGCTCGAGACGGGTCTGCCCCCGGCCGATGCGACCGTGATCGCGGCACCGGCGAGGGTAGCAGTCCGGCGTTCCACGGTCCTGACCGATCCCTCGTGGACGACGCCGGGCCGTCCCCTCGACCCGAGGGCCCGAGCGAAGAAACATGCAGGAAACCGCTCCGGCCTGGTTGCCGTTGCGGCGACCGCGGTTGCGGTCGTCCTGGTCGCCGCCGGCTACTTCGCGGGCGGCTCGAGCCGGGCGACGACCCCGTCGATCGGGTCCCCCCAGGCGTCCGTGGCTCCCGTGCCGGAGACGGTGTTCCTCGCCGTGGTCTCCGATCCGCACGGCGCCATCGCCGAGGCGACCTGGAGCGAGGGCAGGAAGACGGGGATCACGCCGTTCGAGGTACAAGTTCCGAGGAGCACCAAGGTCCGGTTCGAATTCGCCAAGCCTGGCTACCTGCCGAATCCGTACGTAGTGGAGCTGGTCGCCGATACCTCGCAACTGGTGGAGGGGAAGCTTGCTCCCGAGCCTCCGCCCAGGCCGGCGGTGGCCGCGGCGCCGCGAGCGAAGAAGCGGCCCGAGCCCGCGAAACCTGCCGAATCGAATCCGGCGCCGGAGCTGGAGTCCACCTTGGACGAAGACAAGGCGATGGAGATCGTCTGGTGATGCACCGCTGCGGAATGCTGCCGGACGATTACCGCGCCCTCGATCTCGACGAGCCGGCGGGCCGCAAGCTTCTCGCCGCGGCCGTGCAGCGCTACCAGCCGGATCTCGCCGGCGTTCGCGGCTTGCGCCGCGAGATCCTCGAGCGGGTGGCGGGCCGCACGCGCGCAGAGCCGCTCCGCATCGATCGCAGGGACGAGGCGGGGGACGGCTTCGTGAAGTATCTGTTCGAACTGCGCGACGGCGCGAAGATCGAAGCGGTGCGCATCCCGGTGCCTTGCGAGGCGGCGGGTGTCGACGCGAGCGCCTACCAGGGCAAGGAGAAGAAGTACGTCGTCTGCGTCTCGAGCCAGGCGGGTTGCGCGCTTGCGTGCGCGTTCTGCGCCACCGGCGCGCTGGGCTTCGAACGCAATCTCTCCGCAGACGAGATCGTCGGCCAGGTCCTCGCGGTCCGCGAGGAAGCCGACCGGCCCGTGCGCGGCATCGTGTTCATGGGAATGGGCGAGCCGTTCCTCAACTACGACGCGGTGGTGAAGGCGGCGCGCATCCTCAGCCATCCGTCGGGCGGCTCCATCGACGGACGGGCCATCACCATCTCCACCGCGGGCGTGGTCCCCGCCATCCGCCGCTACACGCGCGAGGGGCACAAGTTCCGCCTCGCGGTATCGCTCACCCACGCTGTCCCCGACAAACGGGCCGCGCTCATGCCCATCGAGCGCGTGCACGCGAGCGCCGATCTGGTCGCGGCCATCCACGATCATGCGCGGGCGCGAAGGCAGCGCGTCCTCGTTGAATACGTCCTCCTGGGAGACGTCAACGATTCGCCGGCGGATGCCCGCGCGCTTGCAGAGCTTTTCGATGCGACCTTGGTCAAGATCGACCTCATCGACGTCAACGGCTCGACCGGGGGTTTCCACCGGGCGTCCCGCGAGGCGCGCTCGGCCTTCCTCGATGTACTCGGAAGTGCGCGGATTCCCTTCGCCATCCGATATTCGGGAGGGCAGGACGTCGCCGCGGGGTGCGGGCAACTCGCCGGAGGCAAGAGCGGCCTCGTCAGGTTATCCTCGAGGGCCTGACGCGGGTCGTGGCCACACGCGATCCAGTAGAGGTCCCTCACCGATGAAACGATTCGTCACCGCTCAGCTCGCCGCGTGCGCCATCGCTCTTCCGGCCCTGCGCGCGGCGGCCGACGAGAATCCACCGCCGCCTCCCGCCAGCGCAGAGACCGCACCGGCTGCCCGGTCGAGCGTCTCGACCACCGTCGTCGTCGCCGCTCCCGTGGTCGTTTCGACGGGCCACCTGGTGCCGGATCTCTTCCTCAACCTCTTCGCGCTCGGCGTCGAGGTCGCGGCGATCCACTCCATCGAGGAGCAGCACCGCGCCGATCCCCCGCCGGCGGAGCGCCAGGATCTGGGCGTCTACAACCAGCGCTGGCAGGACATGAGCGCGTATCGCCGCAAGCACGACGCGCGCGAGGGATTCCTCTTCTCCTTCGGCATCGGCGGCGGGCAGATGCGCTACAGCGGGCAGGGGAGGACGGGCTCCGTCGACCTCGGCCTGCGGATGGGATACGGCTTCAGCGACCGGTTCCAGCTCTTCGGCGACCTCACCGCGGACGTCGGCCAGTTCCAGTCGCGGCAGGACGCGACCTCGTGGATCCTGAGCCTTCGTGGCCAGACCGTCTTGATCGGCGATCGAGACGGCAACGGCTTGAACTTGAATCTCGGCGTCGGTATCGGCGGACTGAGCATCAACTACCACGACGAATTCGCCCAATCGACGTACCCTGCGGGAGTCGCGTTGGTGAGCGGCCTTTCGTATGACGCGAGGATCGGCCAGCAGTTCGCGCTCAGTCCCGAGCTTTATGTGAATTGGCACCTGGTGCCGAACGACCCGGGCCTCGCTTCCGACAATCTCTACACCGTCGGATTGCGTCTCAACTTCTTGTGGTACGCGCCCTGAAAACGCCGGCGCCCGGCGACCTCGCGGCCCCGGGCGCCAACTGAACTGTCTGGAAATCGCTAGGGCTCTACCCCTTCCGGACGTTCGCCGCCTGCGGGCCCTTCGGTCCTTCGGTCACCTCGTATTCGACCTTCTGACCCTCGGCGAGGCTGCGGAAACCCTCCATCTGGATCGCGGTGTGGTGGACGAACACGTCCTTGCCGCCGCCATCCGGAGTGATGAAGCCGTAGCCCTTTGCATCGTTGAACCATTTCACAGTGCCAGTTGCCATTCCTCAAGCCTTTCGCAAACGGTGCCCGGAGGGCGACCCCAAGATGAATGTTGCTCGCGCCGGAAGTCCTCATGCGGCCGACGTCCGTTCAGGATAGGTATGTTTGTTAGGGCCGTTCAAGACCCCGCGCGGCGTAGGATCCCGGGTATTCTAGGGGGTCCGTGTGCCGAGGGACACTACGGGTTGTGCTTCCGCCGCTTCCGCCTCTTCCCTGAGGGCCCAGGCCCCGGCGGGATGACCGGCGAGCAGCCGGGCTTCCTCGGCGCTCAGCGTGGCCGTGCGGGCGAGGGCGAGCCGCGGATGGCTCAACACCAACTGGACTCCGCCGTCGGGGAGCCGGCGGACCCGGGGCCGTTGCCCCTGCTGCCGCAACGCCTCGAGATGTTCTTCCAGGTCGCGCAAATGGCGATCGGCGCGCAGTGCCCGCCTGCCGTCGCCGTCGCTCAGCGCGTGGAAATGCTTGTTGCGCGAGAGCGGCCGCGCCTCGTCGTGCAGGCGCTGCAGAAGCCGATGGAAGAACTCGCGCATGCTTCAAGGCTAGCACGCGTCCGCGGGTGGGGAAGTGCGAAATTTCCGGGACGGCTCCGACCGACTCCGGGCGGAAATGTCAAGGGGGGCCCGTGGTCCGCGCGTGCGATGCGACTTCCTGGGCGAGGGCGTCGCGGCGGTCCTCGGCGCACGGATCGCGCAAGCAGGCGACCGACACGAGGAGCCCGGTTTGCGGCTCCGCGAGCTCGATGTAGCGGACCCCATCGGAATCGATCGCCCGGCGTTCTTCCCATGGGTGCGAGCCGAGATCGATCGTTCTCGACTCCGTCCGATGCGGAAAGTCGGCCGATCTCCGCAGTTGCACCTGGAACTGGTAGTCGGCGGTGTCCGCGACGCCGGGGATCAGCTCGACGACGTACCAGGGCACGACCGTCTGCGCGCCTTCCGCGTGGAGGGTACGCGGTTGCAGCCGCACGGCGCCAGCGACCGCCACTCCTTCCATGCTGGCGAGCGCGAACGCGCAGAGCGTGAAGAAGACCGTCGCGCTCCGGTGCCAGCGGCGGGCCGGCAAGAGCCTCGGCACCGACGCGATGGCGCCGAATGCCATTCCTGAGAGGAATCCACCCGCATGGGCCGCATTGTCGAGCGGCAATCCGCCGGCGCCAGCGCCCACGGCGAGCGCGAGGTTGATGAGCAGGTTGTAGAGGAGCGGACGCGCCGCCTGCGCGCGCGCCTCGGGCGGGAGATACGGGCGAACTCGCAGGTAGATCGCGCAGTGGGCTCCGAAGAGTCCGAAGATCCCGCCGGAGGCCCCCACCGCACTCTGCAACGGGTTCCCGCGCAAGAGATTCCAGCCCAGGCTCGCCGCCCCGCCTCCGATTGCGGTGCCGGAAAAAATGCCGAGCGCCGCGACGGGCCCGAGCGCCGCCTCGATGGGACGCATGAGCGCCCAGAGCGCCCAGGCGTTGACGAGCAGGTGCGCGAGACCGCCGTGAAGGAACGCGTACGATCCCAGCCTGTACCAGTCGCCCTGCAAGACCGCCGCGGGCATGAGCGATCCCAGTTGGAACGATGCAAGCAGCTCACCTTCCTTGCCGAGGTAACCCTGGGCGGCGAATCCCGCTCCCAGCACCGCGAGGAGCAGGACAGTGGTCGGCGTGGCGGGAATCCGGCGGCGTTGCCGCTCCTCCCGCTGCGGCTCGAATCCGGGCTCCGGCGCAGGTGGCCCGCGAAGTCCACCGAGCGGGTCGTCGGTCATCACCGCACGAGCCCCTGCGCGTCATCGACCGCCGAGGCGAGCCGCGTCTCCACCGATGCGAGCGGCCCCACCGCGCAGGCGACGAGGCCGTCGCGTCGTAGCACCTTGCGCGCGACGGCGCGCACCTCGGCGGCGGTGACCGCTTCCATGCGCGCGACTCGCTCGGCGAATCCTTCCGGCGGCCGGAACAGCTCGGTGCCTCCGAACCACCCGATCATCTCGCCGGCCGAATCGAGGGCGAATTCCAGCCCGATCCGGTGCCGGACCTTGGCCCTGCGCAGCTCGTCCTCGGAGACCTCCTCGTCGCAGAGCTCGGCGAGCAGCCGGAGCAGCTCGGCGAGGACGAGCGGAGCCTTGCGGGGCGCGCACGCCGCTTCCACCTCCAGGACCGAGCAGTCGCTGAAGGTGTCGATCGAGGCGTGGACCGCATAGGCGAGTCCCTTGCGCTCGACCACGTTGAGCTGCAACCGGGCGGAGAGCCCGTCGTCGAGGATGCGGCGGATGAGCACCAGCGGAGCAAAGTCCGGGGCGTCCTCGGCGGGAGCCAGGAAGGAGAGGCGCAGCTCGGTCTGCGATTCACGGTGGTCCACCGCCACGAGCTTCGGACCGCGTGGCGTGTTCCCGAGCGGCGGATCGCGGAGCTGCTCTCCGGCCGGCAGCTTTCCAAACCCTTCTTCCGCGAGGCGCACGATGTCGGCGTGGGCGAACGGTCCGGCCGCGCACAGCACGAGGTTGCGCGCCCCGTACGCGCGGGCGTGATGCGCGCGCAGATCATCCTCGCGCAGCTCGGAGACGGTCTCCCGGGTGCCGGCGATCTTCTGTCCGAGCGGATGGTCGGCGAAGAGCGCCCGCTTGGAGAGGTTGTCGACGTCGATGTCGCGGCCTTCCTCGTCCACTTCGTCGAGGATCTCCTCGAGGATGACCTCGCGCTCGAGCTCGACTTCCTTGAAGAGCGGCCGCGCGAGCATGTCACCGAGCACCGCGAAAGGGATGCCGAGGCGCTGCGGGTGGACCGGCGTGTAGTAGTAGCCGTGATCGCGGGTGGTGACGCCGTTCAGGTTCCCCCCGACGTCCTCCACCACCGAATTGAGGAGCCGCCCGTCCGGGTAGCCGGTGCTTCCGCGAAAGAAGAGATGCTCGAGGAAGTGGGAGACCCCGTTCTTCTGGGCCTCTTCGTGCCGCGAGCCGGCCCGGACGTAGGCGGCGAGCATGCCGGCGTGCAGATGGCCGAGCTCGACGGTGACGACGCGCAGGCCGTTCGCGAGGACGCTCTTGTGGACCGGATCGTTCAAATGCATCTCGCCTCAGGTAGCGGGGCCGCAACCCTCATCCGGTCCGCGCGATCTCCGCCGCCGCCGCGGTCACCAGGGCGGCGCGCTCCTCGGGAGCGCGAGGCAGCCGCAAGGTGAAGATCGTCCCCTGGCCGACGATCGAGCTGGCCGTGAGCTGCCCGGAATGCTCCTGCGCGATCTCTTGCGCGAGCGCGAGGCCGAGACCGGTGCCGCGCTCCTTGGTGGTGAAGAAGGGGTCGAAGATGCGTGCGAGCCGCTCGGGCGGGATCCCCGGCCCGCTGTCGCGGACCTCGACGAAGACGTCGCCTTCCGCGAAGCGCGTCCCGACCAGGACGGCGCCGCCTCCCGCCATCGCCTCGCGCGCGTTGCGGATCAGGTTCAAGAGCAGCTGGCGGATCTGTCCGACGTCGGCGAGCACCTCGGGAAGGTCTTGGGCGAGGCGCTGCTCGAGCGAGATGCCGGCCGAGGTCAGCTCGGGCCGGACGAAGTCGAGGAGATCGCGCACCGCCTCGTTGAGATCCGCGCGCACGAGCTGCGGCTTGGGCAGGCGCGCGTAGCGCAGATACTCCTCGGTGACGACGGCGAGGCGATCCACTTCGCGCACGATCGCATCGCAGAGCGCCGCCGCGCCCGGCTCCTGCGATCCGCGCAGCCGCTCGCCGAGCTCTTCGGCGTTGAGGCTGATCGACGAGAGAGGGTTCCGGATCTCGTGCGTGATCTGCGCGGCGATGCGGCCGATGGCGGCGAGCCGCTCCGAGCGCACCAGCGCTTCGCCTTGCGCCCTCAGCTCCCGTTCGCGGGCGGCGAGGCGCTGGGCCATGGCGTTGAACTCGTGGGCGAGGAGGGCGAGCTCGTCGCCGCCGCCTTCCGGCACGGCGACCACGTCCGGCGCGCCGCGGCCGAGGCGCTGCGCCGCCTCGGTCAGTCCCGCGATGGGCCGGAGCGCCCGATTCGAAAGCCAGGTGAGGAGCAGCCCGACGGCGAGGGCGAGGAGCGAAAGCCCGATGACGGCGATGCGGGTGTCGCGCTCCTTCCGCTCCGCCTCTTCGACACCGATGTTCATCTGCTCCTGGATGACGTTGAGGAGGGTCTTGATTTCGTGGTCCACGCGCCGCTCGGCGGTGCGCAGGCGGGCGATGAGGTCCACCGCCGCCGGCAAGTGGTCGAGCGACACGCCCGCGGCGTCCGCCTGATCGCTCAGCGCCTGTAGCCCGAGGGCGTCCTGGTTCTGCTCGGCGATGCGAGCGGCAAGGAGCGAGAGCCGGATATCGATTTTCTCCAGCGCCTGTCGATCCCGCGGCGAGGCGCTTTCCCGCGCCGAGGCGATGTGGGTCTTGGCGCGGGTGAGGAAATCGTCCGCGATGCGGGCGAACTCGGTCCGATCGAGGCGGAGGAGGCTGCGGCGCACCTTGACGTCGCGCTCCTCGAGCAGGCGCTCGGTCGATCGCTCGCGCTCCTTCTCGTAGGCGGCGAGGCTGCCTGCGAGAGGCGATAGCGGAAAATAACCAGTTGATACCAGCGCTAGCCCCTGCCCGATCTGGTGCATCTGCACGATGCCGAACACCGAGACCAGCGCGGACATGGCGAGGATCGCGGAAAACCCCAAGAAGACCTTTGTGGCGATCCCGAAGCGCATGAGCCATCATCCTAGCCGGTCCGCGACGTTCTGCTCTGCGACTTTGAGGGTGGATGTAGGTGCCACTCCGCCAGGGTGGATCGTGTAGAACGGGGGGGCCGATGCGACGCGTCTTCCTGCTCTTCTCTACGGCCGCTCTGGTCGCGGCTTGCGGACCCGCCGCCGTACCTGCGCGCGCGCAGGTTCCCGGCCTCGACCGCTTGAGCGGCGAGATCGCGCCGATCGACGTCGAGCTGCCGGGAGTCGACCTGGCCTCGGTGCGCGGCCCGGCGGGCTGGGTGGTGGTGGGAGCCACCTTCGATTCGGGCCGGGTGCTGGGCGGAAGCTCGCCGGAGTGCGCCCTGCGGCGGACGCTCTCAGGCGCCGTTGCCGCCCAGTCGCCGCGCTGCGCTTCCTTCCTCGGCGCCTACGCGTCGCTCGAGCGGGCCCGCCAGTTCCTCCTCGCTGCCGGCGCCGAAGCGCTGCCCGCGGCGCCGCTCGTCGTCGATTCGTCCGACGCCGCTCCCGGGTTGCGCTACGTCCCCGAGGCCGATGCCTATACCCTCGCCCAGGGACCCTCGGGAGCCAGGGTTCCCGCCGCGCTGAACCCGGGCGCCGTGGTCCGCGAGGCCGCGCTCCGGCAGCTTCATGCGCTTGCCGCCGCGCGTCCGGACGATGCCGAGGCAGTCGCCACCTTCCTCGGGGCAGCCGCGGCGAGCGATCCTGGATATCTCGCCGCGTCCGAGGTGGGGGGGGATCCGACGGGTCAGCTCGATCTCTCGCGGCCGCTCTTGCCCGGCTCGTCCCAGTCGGCAGTGCTCGCGGGCGCGCTCTGGGCCTGGGCAGATGCGCTGGGCGACCCCGCTTACGCAGCGAAGGCGGCGCTTTCCGCCGCGCGCGCCGTGACCCAGCGTTCGGAGCGGGGCGGGCCCGCGGCCCTCCTCTCGCTCGTCGCCGGCCAGCTCGACGGCGCCGAGCGAGATCAGGCCTGCGCCGTGTTCCGCGCCCGCCTGTCGTCGGGCGAGATCGAAGCCTGTCCGTGAGCGGCGCTCCGAAAGCGCCCCCACCGCCCTCCGGGATGCCGAAGCAGCTGGTGCAGTTCCTCATCGGCGGGCAGACCTGCGTGGTGGCCTCGGTCGATCCGGAAGGGCGGCCGGTGACGTCGATCATGACCTGGGTCGTGGCCCGGGATACGCGGACGATTGCCATCGCGGTCGACACCCGCAGCCGCGCCCTCGCCAACGTGCGCGCCAACGGGCAGATGGCCATCGAGGTGCTCGGAGACGACCTCTGCTTCGGGCTGCGCGGCATCGCCGTGGTGGAGAAGGAACGGCTCGACAGCGCCCCGTTTCCCAGCGCGCTGGTCGCCGTGCGCGTCGAGGAATGCCGCGATCACGCCGCCGCCGGCGTGAAGTTCTTCGGGCCCCGGTACCATTTCCACGCTGGCAAGGAGCACCGGAGCGAGGTGGAGAAGAAGGTATTCGAGGAGTTGAAGGGTCCTGCCCCGACGATCTAGGCAATCCTCCGCACCGGCGAATTTTGCGTGTGCGTCTCCGGCCACGATCGAGTACGCTCGGCTCCCTTCCGCGCGGAGTCAGCATGGTCGGTTTCCTCGTCGCCCTCATCGCCGCCGTCCTCGCCGCCGTCTTCTGGTTCCAGGCGCAGTCCGCTTCGAGTGCCGTGAAGGGCCTCAAGGCGGAGTCCGACGCCGCCCGCAAGGAGGCCGAGGAGCTTCGCGCGCAGCTTCGGGACGCGCTGGCAGAATCGAAGGGGCGGTCGCAGCAGATCCTCGACCTGCGCGACAAGCTCAACGACGCGCGGAAGCGGACGCAGCAGTCGCCGCAGAAGCAGCGCAGCGCCCGCGAGGCGGAGCTCGAGGAAGACCTGTCGCATGCGCGCCGGCTTCTCGACGAAACCCACGCTTCCGAGCAGAACGCCCGCAAGGATGCGGCCGGCGCCATTGCCGAGGCGGCGCATCTTCGCGCCGAGCTCGAGCGCGCCCAGGCTCGCAGCCGTGAGATGATCGCGGCGCCTCCACCGCCGGCCCCGGTCGCCGCTCCGGCGGTCGACGATTCGCGCCTGAAGGAGGTCGAGTCGCGGCGGAGCGAGGCCGAGCGACGGGCCCGCGAGCTCGAGGTCGCCCTCAAGGAAGCGCGCGAGAAGGAGCGGGCGGCTCGCGAAGAGGTCCGCAGGGCGCGCGGACGGGCGGAGACGAACAACCGCGTGTATCTCGTGACCAAGGGCGAGCTGGAAGTAATCCGCGAGCGATACGCGCTGGCGGAGAAGACGCTCTGGAAGGCCGGCCTTCCCGTGCCGACCATGCCGCAGCGTGAGCGGCCGGTGGCAAAGGGCCCCGCGGCAGCTCCGGCCACGAACGCTCACGCCGCTCAGCAGGCTCCCGAAAACGCCGACTCGCAGACCACGCCGCCCCGTCCCGAGGCGACCCCTGCCGAGCTTCCTTCGGGCGGCGTCGAGCCGATCTCCGCCGCGGCGGCGCAGTTGCCGGCCGAAGGGCCTGCGCTGCGCAACGGATCCGAGGGCGAGGGCGAGCCCGCCCACAACTAGAAGTCAGGCCAGCACGCGCTCGATGATGGACAACAGCTGCGGCGCCTCGAACGGCTTGGAAAGATAGGCTGCCGCGCCGCAGCGCGAGGCAATCGCAGGCAGCTCTTCTTTCGCGCTGATGAGCACGACCGGCACTTCGCTGCTGGCGGGAAGTCCGCGGATTCCTCGCAGGAACGTTTCACCGTCGAGAAGCGGCATGCGCAGATCCAGGAGGATCACCTGCGGACGGAACTCGGGCAGAAGCGACACCGCCTCGACGGCGTTGCGCGCGACGGTGACGTGGTAGCCCTCCATGGAAAGGAGATCGGCAACGCCGTCGCGAAAGCCCTCCTCGTCATCGACGACGAGGATGCGCCCTGCGCGATGCTGGGTGTCCGGTTTCACAGAAAGTGCTCGTAACGGCATCCTACACCGTCGTTGTGACGCCAGCACAACCCGTGGATGCTACGTAGACGGAGCGTCCCTCTCGCGCCGTTCCTCGCAGTTGCAGACACTTTGGAATCCCCCGCCATCTCCTTGACTTGCCAGAGTGCTTTGAGTACACCGCCCGAGCCTTACTGGCGTCCTGCCGAAGTGGTGGAATTGGTAGACACGCCAGATTCAGGGTCTGGTGGGGGCAACCCCGTGGAGGTTCGAGTCCTCTCTTCGGCACCAAGACGCCCCTGGTCGCCGATCCCTGAGCGCGTGCAGTTGCGCCGGTGCCGGGACTCGAAGGCCCCGCTCGAAGTGGCGGGGCCTTCGTGTTTTCGGGGGTTTATGTGAAGCCGCTGCCGGTCGCTCTCGAGCTCGTCCGTTCGCGCTGCCGGCCGCTCGAGGCCGAGGGCGTCGCCATCGAAAAGGCCGCGGGACGCATCCTCGCGCGCCCCGTGAGCGCCGCGCGCGATCTCCCTGGGAGCGACATTTCCATGATGGACGGGTACGCGCTTCGCGCCGCGGATTCGGGTTCGCCGCTTCGCGTCGTCTACGAAGTGGCGGCAGGTGATCCTCCGCCCGCGCAAGCGCTGGGACCGCGCGAGGCCGCCCGGATCTTCACGGGCGCGCCCATTCCCCCTGGCGCCGATTGCGTGGTGATGCAGGAGCAGGCGGAGCGGCAGGGCGAGGAGGTTCGCGTCGGCCGCGCAGCCGCCGGTCAACACATCCGCCGGCGGGGAGAGGAAGTCCACGCGGGCGACGTGGTGCTTCCTGCCGGAACGACCCTCCACGCCGCCGAGCTTTCCCTCGCCGCGGCCTCCGGTTCCGCCCGGGTCACGGTCTACCGCCGGCCGCGGGTTGGGATCCTCGTCACCGGAAACGAGCTGGTGCCCGTCGGAACCGAGCCGCCGCCCGGCAAGCTCGTCGAGACCAACTCGATCGCCATCGCGCAATACGTTCGCGAGGCGGGGGCCGAGCCGATCCTCCTCGGCATCGCCCCCGACCGCACCGAGGAGATCGCGCGCACGCTCGGGTCTGCCGAGGCCGACGTCCTCGTCACCACGGGCGGCGCCTCGGTCGGGGACCACGATCATGCGCAGGCGGCGTTCGAAAAGATCGCCGGCGAGCTCGTCTTCCACACCGTCGCCATCCGCCCGGGAAAGCCGGTGCTGTTCGGGACGGCGCCGGGAGGCCGGCTGGTGTTCGGGCTTCCTGGGAATCCCGCCGCCGCCATGCTCGGGTTCGAGCTCTTCGTCCGTCCGGCGCTCCGCATCCTGGGAGGCGATCCGAAGCCCGAGCGGGTTCGCGCGCGCGCTGTCTTGCGCGGCGGTTCGCTCTCGGGGATCCCCGGGTTGACCTTCTTCCCGCGCGGTCTGGCGGTGGTCGAAAACGGCCGCATCGCCTTCACGCCGCGAGGGCAGCAGTCGAGCATGCAGATCGGCAGCTGGTCGGCGGTGAACGCGATCGCGCAGCTTCCGCCGGGAGAAGGCAAGCTCGAGCCGGGACAGGAGCTCGACGTTCTCCTCCTCGGCCCGCTCGCCTAAGACTTCTCGGCCAGATCCTTCACCAGTTTCTTCGGCGCGATGGCGCGATAGCTCTCGTCGATCCAGGAGAGCATCAATTCGACCGGCACCGGCTCGCCAGCGTCGAAGGTCGCCGTCACCCAGCCCGCCTTGCCGAGGCCGTAGCCCGTCTCCGCGGCGAAAGAGAACATCGACAGCGCGGCATCGAAGCTGTCGGGGAGCTTGCAGCTCATGCCGAAGGACTTGCCCGACATGCCGAGGAAGACGAAGACCTTCTTTCCGACCTTCACCACGGTCTCGCCCCAGGGGTGATCTTCCCAGGCGCCAGGATAGGCGAGGGCGGCGCGCAAGAGCTGGTTGCGCACGGCGGCCCCGGCCTTGAGACCCCCTTTGGCTCTACCGGCTACTCGCGCTCGTCGAGCCATGCCATCTGGATGGTCTCGAGGATCTTCTCGCTCGAGCGGTTGGGGTCGTCTGCGAAGCCGGGCAATTCCCGCACCCAGCGGTGCAGGTCGGTGAAGCGCACCGCAAGCGGATCGACGTCGGGATGTTTCTCTACGAGGAGGATCGCGATGTCCTCGATGTCGGTCCACTTGAGCGGCCTCGGTGTATCGGCCATTGCCGGCCTCCTTACTTCTTCGGAGGCCAGAGGCCCTTCGCCTCTGCCTCGTGCCGTTCCTTGGGATGCTCGTCGTACCACGTCCGCTCGGACTCCTCGGTGATCTGGTAGACGACGTCTTCGTTCGAGATCTCCGCCTGGCAGCCTAGACGCGAGATGGGCTTCACATCGAAGGCGCGGTCGAGGATGTCCGCCTCGTTGTCCTCCTGCTCGCTCAGCGAATCGAAACCCTTCTTCACCCAGCAGTGGCAGGTGGAGCAGGAGCAGACGCCGCCGCAGGCCGAGCCGTGCTTGGCGCCGAGCTTCACCGAGGCCTGGAGCAGATTGGTGCCGGACTCGACCTCGCCTTCGGCTTCCAGCTCCCCGCGCGGGTTGTAGATGGTGAGTTTCGGCACGAGCTACTCGTCCTTCAGCGCGCGGTACGCCTTCTTGGCGTGCTCGGACATCTCGCCGGTCTCGAACTCCGCGGCGGTGTGTCCCTTGAGGGCGCGCTCGATCCCGCGATCCATCACGCGCTTGGCGAATTCTGCGCTGTCGTGATCGAGCCGCTCGATGGCGTCCTTGATCGGGCGGTGGTCGCTCGACTCCATCGCCGCCCGCAGCGACTGCATCGCCTGCTCGATGGGAGCGCGCTCCTCCGCGTCGAGGAGATCGCCGTTCGATTCCAGCTGGTGCTCGGCGGCGCGGAGGATGCGCTGCGCCTCGATGCGCGCGTCGATGAGGAGCCGGGCCGCCATGTCGTCCTCGGCGTGCTCGAGCGAGGCGAGGAGCATGCGCTCGATCTCCTCGTCGGTGAGGCCGTGCGACGGCTTCACGGTGATGCTCTGCGAGATCCCGGTGAGCTGCTCTTTGGCGGTGACGCTCAGGATCCCGTCGGCGTCCACCTGGAAGGTCACCGCGACGCGCGCGAGGCCGGCGGGCAGCGCAGGGATGCCGCTCAGCCGGAAGCGCGCAAGCGATCGCGAATCGGCGACCAGCTCGCGCTCGCCTTGCACCACGTGAATGTCCATCCCCGTCTGCCCATCGGCGAAGGTGGTGAACTCCTGCGTGGCGCTGGTCGGGATGGTGGTATTGCGCAGGATGAGCTTCTCGACCAGGCCTCCCATGGTCTCGAGCCCGAGGGAAAGCGGAGCGACGTCGAGGAGCAGCACGTCGTGCTGGGGCTTCTCGGCGGTGAGCAGATCTGCCTGCACGGCTGCACCGAGCGCGACCACCTCGTCGGGATCGATGTCCGCGAGCGGCGGCAGTCCGAACAGCTCCCGGACGTAAGCGCGGACGGCGGGAACGCGAGTCGAGCCGCCGACCAGGATCACCCCGTCGAGCTTTCCTTCCACTCCGGCGTCCTTCAGCGCGCGGCGCGACGCGGGACCGGTGCGCTCGATCAAGGGCCTCATGGCGGCCTCGAGCTCGGCCCGGGTCAAGGTGCGGCGGAAACCCGCGATCTCCACCTCGACGCTGTCGCGAGCCGTGAGCGCCTCCTTGGCGGCGCGGGCCGCGTCGATCGCCTGCCGCACGAGACGTGGATCGCGCTCGCGCCCCATTTCCGCGAGCAAGACCTCGGCGACCGCCCTGTCGAAATCGTCGCCGCCGAGCGCGGAATCGCCTCCGACCGCCTTCACCTCGAAGAGCCCCTCGACGAGCTTGAGGATGGAGATGTCGAAGGTTCCTCCGCCCAGATCGTAGACGGCGAAGGTCCCCTCGGATCGCTTGTCGAGTCCGTAGGCGAGAGCGGCGGCGGTCGGCTCGTTGAGCAGCCGCAGCACTTCCAGACCGGCGAGGCGACCTGCTTCCTTCGTCGCCTGTCTCTGGGCATCGTCGAAGTACGCAGGAACGGTGATGACCGCTTGCCGGACCGGCGTCCCGAGCCGCTCTTCGGCGCGGGTCTTGAGCGTGCGCAGGATCTCCGCGCTCACCTCTACCGGCGTGACGGTCCGGCCGGCGACCTCGAAGCGGACCGTGCCGCTCTCGCCCTCAGCGAAACGATAGGGAGAGAGGCGCTTGGTTTCCGGATCGGCGCTGGAACGCCCCATGAACCGCTTCACGCTGGCGATGGTGTCCCGGGCAGCGTCGGCCGCGCGCCGGCGCGCCTCGCGTCCGACGATGGGAGGTCCGTCCACGCGGTAGGAGACCACGCTCGGGAGCAACGTCGAGCCTTCGTCGACGGGAAGGGCGAGCGGCTTTCCCGCGCCGCTCGCCGGATCCGGCCCCACGAAGGCTACCAGCGAGTTGGTGGTGCCGAGATCGATGCCGACCGCGGCGGAGACGCACGCTTCCTTGACCTGACTCTGGCCGGGCTCGGCGATCTCGAGAAGAGCGGCCATCAGAGTTCCGGAGCGCGACCCATCGCTTCGTCGAGATAGCGCGCGTAGTACCGGAGGCGGGCGAGAAGCTCGGAGACGCGCGAGAGTGCCGCGGGCTGTGGCGAAGCATCGCGCAGGACGGAAGCGATCTCTTCCAGGGCGGCATCGCGCTTCTTCCGGATGCCGGCCGAGAGCTGCTCGACGCCGTCCTTGCCGCCTTCCATCTTCGCCTCGAGGAGCTTCTCGCGGTCGGCCATCGCCTCCTCGAGGAACTCTTCCGGCATCGCGGTGTCGGAGAGCGGCCGGACGCCGCGCAGCTCGAGCAGGTGCTCCGCGCGGCGGGCGGGATCCTGCAGCGTCCGGTACGCGTCGTTGAGCAGGGTCGTCTGCTCGAGGGAGAAGCGGCGCTCCCTGGCAGTGGCGCGCGCGAAGCGGTCCGGATGCAGCTTGCGCGACAGTGTGCGGAAGCGTTCGTCGAGTTGGCGGGCCTCGAGCTCGAAGCCGCGCGGAAGCCCGAGGACGGCGAACTTGTCCGGAGCGTTCCCGGCGGCCGGCGGTTGCACCTTGGCGCAGGAGGGGCAAAGGGCGTCGGCCGGAGCGCGGTCAGCGCCGCAACTCCAGCAAGTGGCAGTTGGTTCAGACATGGAGTCGACCCGGCAGGTGCGGCCTGGGCGGCGCCTTCGCCTCGCCTAGATCGAGAACGACTGCCCGCACCCGCATTCGCTGCGCTGCTGCGGGTTCTGGAACTGAAACCCCTTCTGCTGGAAGGTATCGACGTAATCGAGGGTGGTGCCGTTCAAGTAGAGAAGGCTCTTCGGATCGACGTAGACCCGGGCGCCTTCCGGCTCGAGGACCTTGTCCTTCGCGCGAGGGCGATCGCAGAACTCGATGACGTAGGAAAGGCCGGAGCAGCCGCCGCCCTTGATGCCGAGGCGGACTCCGCTCTCGGGGTTCGCGTGCGGACGCGCCGCGACGAGCTCCTTCATCTTCCGCGCTGCCTTGGGCGTGATGTGGACGGTCGGCTCGGTCATCTCGTTACTCGGCCCTCTGCTCGGGTTGCGGTTGGATGGTCTCAGCAGTCTTCGCGCCGTTCTTCTTGCGCCAGTCGGCGATGGCGGCCTTGATCGCGTCCTCCGCCAGCACCGAGCAGTGGATCTTCACCGGCGGAAGCGACAGCTCCTGGGCGATCTGCGTGTTCTTGATGGTCATCGCCTCGTCGACCGTCTTGCCCTTCACCCACTCGGTCACCAGGGAGCTCGAGGCGATGGCGGAGCCGCAGCCGAAGGTCTTGAACTTGGCATCCTGGATCTTGCCGTCGTCCGAGATCTTGATCTGCAGGCGCATGACGTCGCCGCAGGCAGGCGCGCCGACGAGCCCCGTCCCGACGTTGGGATCGTTCTTGTCGAGCGTCCCCACGTTCTTCGGGTTCTCGTAGTGCTGTAGGACCTTGTCGCCGTACGCCATCGATGTCTCCTTCGCCCTACTTCGTATCAATTTGGATGCATCAAGTCCAGATTCGGAGCAGGGCGTTTTTGCGGGCTTTTTTCGCGGGCAGGCAGCTAGTGGGCCGCCCACTCGATCTTCGAGAGATCGATCCCTTCCTTTGCCATCTCGTAGAGAGGCGACATCTCTCGCAGTTTCTGCACCTGCTCGACCACGTAGCGGCCCACGAAGTCGATCTCCTCTTCCGTGTTGAACCGGCCGATTCCGAAGCGGATCGAGGTGTGGGCGAGATCTTCGCTCACGCCGCAAGCCCGGAGCACGTACGAAGGCTCGAGCGAGGCGGAGGTACAGGCCGACCCCGACGAGACGGCGACGTTCTTGATCGCCATCATCAGCGCCTCGCCCTCCACGAAGGCGAAGGAGACGTTCAGGTTGCCGGGGAGCCGATGCTCCGGGTGGCCGTTCAGCTCCAGGTGGTCGAGATGCGAGAAGAGATAGTCCTGCAGCTTCATGCGCAGCCGTCCGGTGCGGAGACCCTCCTCCGCCATCTCGGTCCGCGCCAGTTCGGCTGCCTTGCCGAATCCGACGATGCCCGGGACGTTGAGCGTTCCCGATCGCATGCCGCGCTCGTGACCGCCGCCGTCGATGATGGGGGCGATGCGCACGCGGGGCTTGCGACGGACCCAGAGAGCGCCGACGCCCTTCGGCCCGTACATCTTGTGGGCGCTGATGGAGACCGCGTCCACCTTCATCTGCTCGACGTCGAAGGGCACCTTTCCGAGTCCCTGCACGGCGTCGCAGTGGAACAGGATGCCCTTCTCGCGGCAGAGGGCACCGATCTCGGCGACCGGCTGGACGGTCCCGATCTCGTTGTTCGCGAACATGATGGAAACGAGGATCGTCTTGTCGGTGATCGCTGCGCGCAGCTCGTCGAGGGAGACGCGGCCGTCCTTCTCGACCGGCAGGTACGTGACGCGGTAGCCCTGCCGCTCGAGGCGCTTGCAAGTATCGAGCACGGCCTTGTGCTCGGTGCGACAGGTGATGATGTGATCGCCTTTGTCCTTGTAAAATTCGGCGATCCCCTTGATGGCGAGGTTGTCCGACTCGGTGGCGCCGGAAGTGAAGACGATCTCCTTGCCGTTTCCGCCCAGGAGCGCGGCGATCTGCTCGCGCGCCTCCTCCACCGCTTCCTCGGCGCGCCAGCCGAAGGAGTGGCTGCGGCTCGCCGCGTTGCCGAACTCGGTGGTGAGGTAGGGCATCATCGCCTCGAGCACCCTCGGATCGAGGGGGGTCGTGGCGTTGTTGTCGAGATAGATGGGCAGCTTGAGCATCGACGGGGTCCTCGCGACGCCGAACCGGTCCTGGACGAATGTGGACCAGTCAGGTCTATTATAGGGTGCATGAGAGGCCGTCAAGGTGCTCGCCAGGCGTCGTTTTCTTTCTGACGTGCCCGGGGTCCAGCGGCATTGTTAGGATGCCGGTCGCTCCACGAGAGGACGTGCGGATGAATCGCCGGTGGGTCGCAAGGTTGCTCTTCGCGCTGGGGGCCGGGTTGCTCCTGGCTTGGCTGCCCTATCTTTTGACGCAAGGCGTCGGGCCAGCCAGCCTCGACCTCTCCGGTCGCCTCGGGCTCTCGGCAGGGGTGCGCGCTTCGACCTTCGCCATCCTGTTCGCCGCGGGCGTCCTGACGAGCCTCACCCCCTGCGTCTATCCGCTCATTCCGATCACGGTCGGCGTCTTCGGCGCTCGTTCGCGGGAGCATCGGGCCCGGTCCGCAGCTCTCTCCGGCGTCTACGTGGGCGGCATCGCCGTCACGTATTCGGCGCTCGGTATTTTCGCCGCGCTGTCGGGCCGGGCGTTCGGCTCGGCGCTCTCGTCGCCCTGGGTGGTAGCCGTCCTCGCGGTCTTCCTGCTGATCCTCGCGGCGAGCATGTTCGGCGCCTTCGAGATGACCCTTCCCGCCACGCTCGAGGCGAGGCTCTCGATCGTGCGCGGGGCCGGGTTCGCCCACGCCTTCGCAATGGGACTGGTAGCGGGCGTCATCGCGGCGCCTTGCACCGGACCGGTGCTGGCAGGGGTGCTCACCTTCGTCGCGACGAGCCGCTCGGCGGCCCTCGGGTTCTGGATGCTCTTCAGTTACGCGCTGGGGATGGGGCTGCTCTTCTTCGTCCTCGGGACCACCTCGTTGAAGCTGCCCCGCTCGGGCGCCTGGATGGAGACGGTGAAGACGGTGCTCGGGGTCGCGCTGGTGGCCGCCGCCATCGGGCTCCTGCTCCCGCTCTTGCCGAAGCCGGGCACGATTCCGGTGTCTCCGCGGACGATCATGTGGATCGCCGCGGCGCTCGCCTTCGGAGCGGTGCTGGCCGGCGCGCTCCACCTCTCCTTCCACGGCGACGCGCGGGAGAAGGCTTTCAAGGGAGCTGCCCTGGTGGCGCTCCTCGCCGCCATCGGGTTGCGTCTCGGATGGCTGGGCAAGCCGCATATGGCCGAGATCGCCTGGATCCGCGATGAGCGCACCGCGCTGCAAATGGCGCAGGCGACCGGCAAGCCGTTGCTCGTCGACTTCTTCGCGGACTGGTGCGCTGCCTGCAAGGAGCTCGACGAGTCGACCTTCTCCGATCCAGCGGTGCGGCAAACGGTGGTCGATCGTTTCGTTCCGCTCAAGGTCGATGCGACCGAGGAGACCGAAGAGGTCAGCCGCCTCGAGGAGAAGTACGGCGTTCCCGGTCTGCCCACCGTCCTGATGATGGCGTGCAACGAGCCGAAGCCAGTCGAGTCGCAATGCGCCGTGCCCCAGAGCGGGCCGGGCCGCATCTCCGGCTACGTTCCGCCGGCCGAGATGATCGAGCGGATGCGCTCCGTGGAGTAAGGCCCAGGCGCCGGCCGCCGGGTTATGTCGGCGGGTCCTTGGGCAGCGCGCGCTGCACCGCGGCAAGCAGCGCCTCCGGCGCGAATGGCTTCTCGACGAAGGCCTGGGCGTGGACCTCGCGGGCAGCTCCTTCGAGCTCCCGATCGGCCGAAAGCAAGACGACGCGGGGGTCGAAGCCGGACCGCCGCACTGCGGCCAGCAGAGCCCGGCCGTCGAGGTCCCGCAAGCGCAGGTCGAGGACGAGCAGGTCGGCTGGAGCGTTACGCAGCTTCTCCAGCGCCGCCCGCGCACCGGCGGCGTGCTCGGCGACGTAGCCGTGCTCGGCCAGAAGCTCGGAGAGCATCCGTGCCAGCGGCTCGTCGTCGTCGATGACGAGGACGTGGTGGCCGCCTGCATCCCGCTGTGCCTGGGAGCGGAGCGGCAGCCGCAAGACGAACGCGTCGGAGTCGCAGGAAAGCTCTCCGCCGTGGAGCAGCACGCAATGACGCGCGATGAAAAGCGCCATCCCGAGGCCTTGGCGCGTGAGCTGCGGCTCTTCCCAGCGGGCCTCGAACGCGCTCGCCCGCTCCGCGACGGAAAGGGTCCGGTCGGGCCAGGCCACGCGCAGCTGCGCGCGCGCCCCCTCCCGTGAGAGCGACACTTTCACAGGGGTGCCGAAGGCGCGGGCGCGCTGGACGAGCGCCGTGAGGACGCGCTCGATACGCTCGCGGTCCGCGGCGAGCGGCAATGGGCCATCCGACTCGACGGACAGCTCGCCGTCGAACCCGAGGCGCCGCACCGAGCGCAAGGCCGAATCCGCCAGCTCGCCCAGCTCGCAAGGTTCCTGGTGGAGGACGAACCGTCCCATCTCCAGGCGGGAGACCTCCAGCATCTCCTCGAGCAGACCGTGCAGTCGCTCCGCCTGGCGCTCGAGGATGGTGACCGAGCGGGGGTCGAACGGTTCGCCTTTCTCGAGGCGGCGGCCGAGCGAGTATGCGAAACCCTTGATGCTGGTGAGCGGCGTCTTCAGCTCGTGAGCGGCGAGGCTGAGGAAACGGTCCTTGCTCGCCTCGCGCTCGGCCGCAGCCAGCACCGCCGCAGCACGGGCGACGAGAGGGTCGAGGGGCTTCAAGACGACCGGAACGTCGGGATCGAATCGCAGCACGAGGGCGCCGACCAGCGCGTCGCGGCTCCGCAACGGGAGCGAAACAGTGCTGGCTCTTTCTTCGGCGCGCCGTTCTGGCTGGTGGCTCTTCAGTGTGCGCGCCGCCAGATCGGGCGCGGGAACGCCGCCGTCGCTGCCGAACAGCACCGGACCCTGGAGGCCGCGCCCGAAGACCGCCGCCGCCTGCGCTCCACACAGCGCCCGCGCGATACGGGCGATCCGCGCCGCGAGTTGCTCGGTGGATTCGCCCGCCAGGGCCGCGTCGGCCAGATGGGTCGCGGCGCCCGAGGCGTGCCAGGTCATTTCCAGCGAGCGCGAGAGCGACAGCGTCCTCTGCAGCAACGCCGAAAGGCGGAAGCGGCGCGCGAGCACTCTCGCGATGGCCAGACCGTCCCGCAAGAAAGCCAGCGCGCTTCCAGTGCGCGCGACCTTCGCCCGGGCGGCCAACGCGGACGGAGAGAGGGCGAGCTCCGGTGGCCGCGGAGCACGGAACGAGAACAGCCAGCTCAGGCCGATGGACGGTTGGGCCAGGTCGCGCTCCGGGGTCCCAGATTCGGACCCGCTTCAATCTGAGCACGGGCAAGCGGTCGCGGGACTGTGAAAAGGGAGGGAATTCAGCAGGGGATGACGCGGCATGACGAGTGCAATGGCGGCGCCGCATGAGATCGTTCGTCGCATTCTGGATGCTTGCGGCCGCGGCTCGCGCCTCGGAGCCGACGTTGGTCGAGGCCCAGGCCGCCGCTGCCCGCCACGCCGCGGGGACAGGCGCCGACGATGCCGACCGCACGTCCCGATTGCGCGCCTCTCATTTTGCGCCCACCGTGCGGGGCGAGCTGATCGGGAAGACCGACGACAGGACCCGCCGAGGCGAATTCCGGCTCGCGCCGCTGCGGGAGGACGATGTCTCCGAGGCGCGCACCTGGGGAATCGTCGTCACCTGGGACCTGGCGCAACTCGTCTATTCGCGCGAGGAGGGTCAGCTCGCGCTTGCCCACCAGCACCTCGCCCGCGTCCGGCGCGAGGTGTCGTTCCAGGCGGCGAAGCTCTGGATCGAGCGCCGGCAGAAATGCGCCGCCCTCCAGAAGCTGAGCGGCCCGCTGCGCCGCGAGGCGTACCTCGACTTGCTGCGGATCACCGCCGAGCTCGACGCGCTCACCGGTGGCCTCTACCGCGAGGCCCTCGCGGAAGCCGAAGGGCAGCTCGAGGAGGAGGATCGATGAAACCGAATGCGATGGTACTGGCGGTGCTCCTTTCGTGCGTCGCCTGCGCGCGCCTCGACGGCGAGCAAACGGCGGCGGACGCGGGCCTCGTCGATCTGCCGCAGGTGACCGGAGTGGAACCGCCGCAAGGCGACGCGGACGCGAAGACCGCGTTCCGTGTGGCCTTCAGCACGGCGATGGATCAGGGACAGCTCATCGCCTCGACGGGCCGGAGCGAGTCGGTGGCGATCGTTCCCGAGAGCACCGTCGATCGCGCCGCCGCGGCGATCGAGCATTCGCGCCTCACGGTCGAGGAGCGGGGGCTGCTCGTCGCGGCAGCGGCTACCATCGAGGACGCGGGCAGCGCGCTGACCGTGACTCCCGACGCACCTCTCGCGCCGGGAACGTACTACCTGCTCGTGGCCGCCCGGCTGCGGGACCCTGCTGGTCATCGGCTCGCGGAGGCGTTGCGGTACCGCTACTCCGTCGCCGCGCCCCGCGCGCAGGTCGCGCTCGTCGCTCCTCCGCCAGGCACGACGGCACCAGCGAATCTCTCTCGCGCGCGAGTCTCGGTCGCCTCTGGCGCGGGCACCTTGGCGTTGGTGGGCGCGAAGGGCGTGGTCGCGAGCATCCCGATCGGTGCGCCCGGTCCCTTCGAGCTGCCGCTGTGCCGGCCGTCCGCGAAGACTTGCGCACCGCTCGAGCCCGGGCAGTCCTACTCCCTCGCGCTCGATGGGAAGGCGATCGAGGGGACCTCGTTCACCGTTGCCCGCTGCGCGCGTCTGTTGCCTCCGCAAGGCAGCTTCCGGCTCGGGGTTCGCGACACGAGCCTCGTCGCCGACGTGCAGCTCGACTGGCCGGCGCGGATAGCCCTGCGCGCCTCGTGCGGAGACGGCCAGTGCCCCGCTGGATTCGCCGAGACGGTCTGTGCGCCCGACCCGTGCGCGCCGTCCATCGCGGGCGTCTGCATCGCGTCCGTGCGCCTGACCGGACTGGCGCCGGCCACCGAGTACGCGGTGCATCTCGAGCTCGAGGACGACGAGGGACATGCGACCGTAGGCGAATCGCAGCGGCTCACGACGCTGTCGCCGCTTCCCACCGTGGTGATTTCGGAAGTGATGGCCTCTCCGCCCGGGCCCGCGCCCCGCAGCGACGGCGAATACGTCGAGCTGTGGAACACGGGCAGGGCGCCCGTCGACGTTGCCGGGCTCACCCTGACCGGTGCCGACGGGATCGCCCGGCGCGTCGTCGGATCGACAGCGGTCGACCCGGTGGTGCTCGCTCCGGGCGGACGGGCGCTGGCCGTGGGCGGGTCATTCGATACCGCCCGGTACACGCTCGCCCCGGGCGTACTGGTCTTGCGGGCATCGACGCAGCGCTTGCTCGGGCGGGGACTGTCCGACGCCTCGCCTCCGCCGTTCGTGCTGTCGAGCGAAGCAGGCATCGAGTTGGCGACCTTTCCTGGCGGCAGCACCTCATGTCCCGCGGGCGCGAGCATGGAGCTGCAGGGGGCGTCGGCATGGACCTGCGGACAGGTCGGAGGCTCCCCAGGCGCGCCTCCCTGACGTTGCCGGCCCAGACGGGTGCGTGCTAGCAGGGGGCGACGAGTCGGGAGTTTTCATGTCGGGCCACAATCGCTGGACGAAGATTAAACGGAAGAAGGAGGCGATGGGCGCCACCAAGGGGGCGCTCTTCACCAAGCTCATACGCGAAGTCACCGTCGCCGCCCGTAACGGCGGCGGCGATCCGGAGCACAACGCCCGGCTTCGGTCGGCCGTCCTTGCCGCTCGCGAGGCCAACATGCCGAACGAGACCATCCAGCGGGCCGTCAAGAAGGGCACGGGCGAGCTGGAAGGCGTGTCGTACGAGGAGATGGTGTACGAAGGCTACGGTCCCGGCGGCGTGGCGATCGTTTGCGAGGTGCTCACCGACAACAAGAACCGGACCGCCGGCGACGTGCGGGCGATCTTCACCAAGAGCGGTGGAAGTCTCGCGGCGACGGGAGCGGTCGCCTTCCAGTTCGAGCGGAAGGGCATCATTCCGGTGAAGGTGGGTTCGACGGAAGATCAGGTCATGGAGCTTGCCCTCGATGCAGGGGCGGACGACGTCGTCTCCGACGAAGAAGGCGGGTTCGAGGTGCGCACGGAGATCCCGGCGCTGCTCCCGGCCTACAAGGCGCTCGAGAAGAAACTTTCCCTCGGCGCGCCCAAAATGGTCTACCTGCCGAAGACCATGGTGCAGGTGACGGGCGACGCGGCGGACAAGGTCGTACGGCTGGTCGAGACCCTGGAAGAGAACGACGACGTGCAGCACGTCTACACCAACGCCGAATTTGACGATCGGACCGTGGCGGAGCTCGAGTCGAGGGCCTGAGCGCAAAACGGGAGGGGTCCCTGAAGGTCCTTGGGATCGATCCGGGGTCGAGATTCTGCGGGTTCGGCGTCGTCGAGGACGCGGGGGGTGCTCGCGTCCGATACCTGGACTGCGGCGTGCTCTCCCTGGGCGAGGACGAACCGGTGGAGGCGCGGCTTGCGTCGCTGCATGCGGGCCTGTGTGCCGAGCTCGCGCGCCATCGACCCGAGGTGGTTGCCATCGAGGACGTCTTCCATGCCCGCAACGCGCGCTCGGCCTTCGTGCTCGGCCAGGCACGAGGGGTCGCGCTGCTCGCGGCGGCGCAGTCCGGCGCCAAGGTGCGCAGCTTCGCGCCCTCGGTGATCAAGCAGGCCGTGACGGGAACGGGCAGGGCGGAGAAGGACCAGGTGGCGCGGATGGTCTGCGCGCTGCTCGGAATCGACGTCACCGGCCGAGCCGATGCGACCGACGCGCTGGCCGCGGCTCTGTGCGGTCTTCTGCGGGCGCGCGATCCCGCGGCGACCGCGGTGGCCGCGCCCAGGCGCGACCCGCGCGCTTCGTTCGGGCGCCTCTTGCGAGGGGCGCGATGATCGCGCGGCTCTCGGGCACCTTGCTCGACAAGGCCGCGGACACCGTCATCGTCGACGTCGGCGGGGTCGGGTATCTCGTCCACCTCTCGCTCCAGTCGATGACCCGCTTGCCGGCGGAGGGGGCGCGCGTCGACCTGCGCACCTACACGCATGTCCGCGAGGATGCGCTCCAGCTCTACGGATTTGCCGGCGACGATGAAGAGCGGCTCTTCCACTTGCTCATCGGGGTCAGCGGCGTCGGGCCGCGGCTGGCGCTCAACGTGCTCTCGGGGATGCCGGCGGCCGAGCTTGCCGAGGCGATCGTCGAGAGCGAGATCCCGAGGCTCACCCGGATTCCGGGCGTGGGGAAGAAGACCGCCGAGCGGCTCGTGGTCGAGTTGAAGGACAAGCTGAAGACCGCGGGCATCGCGCTGCGGCCCGCGCCGTCGGCCGCTCCGATCCAGCTTTCGGGCGGCGGTGCCTTGATCAGCGCCCTCGTGAACCTCGGCTACAAGCCCGCCGCCGCCGAGCGCACCGCCGATGCCGTCCGGCGCAGCCTCGGCGTCTCGGCGCCTGTCGAGGACCAGCTTCGCGAGGCCCTGCGGCTCATCGCCGGAGCGCCGTGAAGAGCGACGCCCGCCAAGGGAATGTCGGGCCCGCGTGGTACGGTCCAGCGCCGATGCCCGATTCCGCCGAGCGACGCGAAGTGGACGCAGCGCCTCTCGCGGACGACGTCCGCTTCGACCTCGCGCTGCGGCCGCGGACCTTCGCGGAGGTGGTCGGGCAGAAGGCGCTCGTCGACAATCTCCAGGTCTTCTCCCGGGCCGCGAAAGCCCGGGGCGAGCCGCTCGATCACCTGCTCTTCTGCGGGCCGCCCGGCCTTGGCAAGACCTCCCTCGCTCACGTCATCGCCAACGAGATGGCCTCGCAGATCCACGTGACGAGCGGCCCCGCCCTCGAGCGCAAGGGAGACCTGGCGGGAATCCTCACCAACCTCGGCGACGGCGACGTCCTCTTCATCGACGAGATCCATCGGCTCAATCCCGCCATCGAGGAGAACCTCTACCCGGCGATGGAGACGTACACCTTCGACATCGTCATCGGAGACGGCGCGGGCGCCCGCGCCATCAAGCTTCCCCTCAAGCGGTTCACGCTCATCGGCGCGACCACGCGCACTGGCCTCCTCACCGGTCCGTTGCGCGATCGCTTCGGCATCGTCAGCCGCCTCGACTACTACCCGGCGAGCGACCTCCAGGAGATCGTCCGCCGATCGGCAGGAAAGCTCGGCGTTCGCATCGACGAGGGCGGCGCGAAGGAGATCGCGAGGCGGGCGCGCGGCACTCCGCGCATCGCCAATCGCCTGCTCCGCCGGGTGCGCGATTTCGCCGAGGTCGAGGGTGACGGGCGCGTCTCGCGCGAGTCGGCCGATCGGGCCTTGCTACGCCTCGAGGTGGACGGCGCGGGGCTCGATCCGATGGATCGGAAGATCCTCCTCACCTTGATCGACAAGTTCGCGGGAGGCCCGGTGGGCCTCGACACGCTCGCGACGGCCGTGGGCGAGCAGGCCGACACGCTCGAGGACGTCTATGAACCTTACCTCATGACCGAGGGATACCTGGTGCGGACTCCTCGCGGTCGGGCTGCTACCGCGCGCGCGTACGATCATCTCGGCCGCAAGGTGCCGGCGTCCGCGCAAGGATCGCTTTTATAGATTTCGATGCTGGAGGGTCCTACGGAAAAGACGGCGCAGGCCGGCAACCATTTGCTTGCGTGCGTCGTCTCACACGGGTAGAGGGACCTGCCGGCGCGACACGGGTGTCGTGGTGCCGGCCAGGTCGTGCACGAAGGGCGGGAGGGTTCGCTGTCGCCCGCCCGGCCGGCCGGGGGTTCCAAGTACCCGGGTCGGTGGAGAGTTTTGCTCGTCGCGCCGGATGCCACAAAGGCCGGGCATGGAGTTTGCTCAGGTGAAGATCCCCAGGTTCTCCGTCGCTGCCGCACCTTCGAGGGCCGACACGAGATGATGGATCTCCATCCCTTCCGCCAGCGTACCTTCCGGCAGCGCGCCTCGATCGACGGTATCGGTCTCCACTCGGGAGCGAAGGTCCGCCTGACCCTCGCCCCGGCGCCGCCGTATACCGGAATCGTTTTCTGCAGCGACGGCGTGGAGATTCCCGCCCTCGCAGAAAACGTGGTGGACACCCGGCTCAATACGTCGCTCGGCCGCGCCAACGTGCGCATCGGTACTGTGGAACACGTACTCGCCGCGCTGTGTGGGTCGGGCATCGACAACGCGTACGTCGAGGTGGAAGGGCCCGAGGTCCCGATCCTCGACGGATCGAGCGCGCCCTTCGTGCAACTCATCCACGACGCGGGCGTTCACGAGCAGCAGCGCACCACCCGGCGCTTCTTGCTCTTGCGCAAGCCGGTCGTGGCAGGCGACGACGAAAAGGCCGCGAAGCTCGTCCCCTCGCGGACCTTCCGCATCACCTACACCATCGACTTCCAGCATCCGCTCATCAGCGACCAGAGCTACGGCCTCGTCGTCTCCGAGCGCTCCTTCCAGAAGGAGATTGCCCGGGCGCGCACCTTCGGATTCAAGCGCGACGTCGAGAAGCTGCACGCCGCCGGGCTCGCGCGCGGCGGATCGCTCGACAACGCCGTGGTGCTCGACGATTTCCACATCCTCAATCCCGAAGGTTTGCGCTTCGCCGACGAGTTCGTGCGTCACAAGATCCTCGACGCGGTCGGCGATCTGGCGCTCCTCGGGATGCCCGTCATCGCCCACTTCGTGGCGGTGAAGAGCGGACATGCGCTGAATCATGCGCTCGTGCGCAAAGCCCTCGCGGCCCCGGACGCCACGCTGGTGGTGGAACCCCGCGCCGCCGAGGAGCTGCACGAGATGCAGGAGGCCCTGGCGCCAGCCTTGGCCTTCGAAGAAGGGGTCGCGTAAGAGCGCAGAGGGACGCACCTTTCGCGCCAGTCCCCTCCTTGCTGGGAGCGGCATCGCTCGGCTACTCCTGATGGGGCGATGTCCTCTCCGCCTCTGGAAAAATACACCCCTCCCAATGGGGCGGAGACGCCTGATCAGGCCGCGCTTCTGCAAGCCATCACCGAGGCGGCCGACGAGGCTCCCACCGTCGAGGACGCGCTCCGCGCCGCGCTCGCGCGCATCTGCGCGCACACGGGCTGGCAAGCCGGGCGCCTGCAGTTCTCGGCCGACGCGGGTGATCTCGCCAACCGGACCTTCTGGCACCTCGAGGATCCGGAACGCCTCTCGACGTACCGCACCTTCGCCCAGACGCGCCGGGTCTCGCCCGAGGCCGGCCTCGCCAACCAGGTGCTGCAGCGCGGCAGCCCGATGTGGGCGGCATTCTCGAGCGCGCCCGATGCTTCGAGCGCGTGCGGGAGCGGACCGCAAGGCACCCGCGCGACCTTCGCCTTCCCGGTGTTCGTCGGCAAGAACATCTTCGCCGTGCTCGAGTTCTTTTGCGATCGCGAGGACCAGCCCGAGCGGGAGCTGCTCGACGTCATCGGGATGGTCTGCGCCGAGCTCGGGCACATCCTCCAGCGCAAGCCCGCCGAGGACGAGCTGCGACGGAGCGAGCGCGAGTACCGCGCGCTCTTCGAGCACGCCCACGACGCCATCGTCATCATGGACCCGAAGGACGGGACCATCCTCGACGCCAATCGCCATGCGTGCCAGCTGTATGGCCATCCCCGCGCGGAATTGGTGGGAAGCTCGACCGAGCGGCTCTTCTCCAATCTCGCGGTGGATCGCGACCGTCTCGACGAGGCGGCGGCGGGCCTGGGCGGCGTCTTCGAATCGCGTCACCGCCGCAGGGACGGCCGCGACATCGTCGTCGAGGTCACCGCCGGACCGGTCGAGTATCGCGGCAAGCGCGCACTCTGGACCTCGATCCGCGACGTGACCGACCGCAACCGCGTCCTCGAGGCGCTGCGCACGAGCGAAGAGCGGTATCGGCTGCTCTTCGACGCGAGCCCGCAGGCGATGTGGGTCTTCGACGCCGACACCTTGCGCTTCCTCGCGGTGAACGACGCCGCCGTGAAGCGGTACGGGTACAGCCGCGAGCAGTTCCTGCGGATGACCACCGCCGACATCCGTTCCGAAGATCACGCCATCGAGGATCACTCCAAGGCCGCGCAGGATCCTGCCGCTCCGAACATCAGCCGGCATCGCAAGGCGAATGGCGAGATCATCGACGTCGAAGTCACCTGGCACGACATCGACCTCACCGGCCGCACCGCCCGCCTCGCGGTCTGCGTGGACGTCACCGAGCGGCTGCGAGCCGAGGAGAAGCTCTGGCACGCCGCCTTCTACGACTCGCTCACCGGGTTGCCCAACCGCGCGCTCTTCATGGAGCGCCTCGGCATGGCGCTCGAGCGATCGCAGCGCCGCGGCCGCGCCGGCTTCGCCGTCCTCTTCCTCGACCTGGACCGCTTCAAGGTCGTCAACGACTCGCTCGGTCACCGCGCCGGTGATGCCCTCCTCGTGCAGATCTGCCGCCGCCTGGAGCGCACCCGGCGGTCGGGCGATACCGTGGCCCGCCTCGGCGGCGACGAGTTCGCCATCATCGTCGAAGGAGTCGAGACGGGACCGGACGCGGCCCACGTCGCCGAGCGCGTGCAGCGCGAGCTGGCGATGCCCTTCGACATCGAAGGCCAGGAGGTCTTCACCTCGGCGTCGATCGGAATCGCGCTCGCGACTGGCAAGACCCCGATGCGTCCCGAAGACCTGCTGCGCGACGCGGACACCGCGATGTACCGCGCCAAGGGACAAGGCATCGCCAAGCACGCCGTCTTCGACGTGACCATGCACGACCACGCGGTGGCGGTCCTCCAGCTGGAGAACGACCTGCGCCGCGCCATCGAGCGCGGCGAGCTGCGCGTGCAGTACCAGCCCATCGTCGCGTTGCAGTCGGGCAAGATCGTCGGATTCGAGGCGCTCGCCCGCTGGCACCACCAGAAGCGCGGCAACGTCTCTCCGGCAGAATTCATCCCGCTCGCCGAGGAGACGGGCGTCATCGGATCGCTCGGGCGCTGGGTGCTGCACGAGGCCTGCACCCAGATCCGGCGGCTGCAGCTCCTGCACCCTCAGCTTCCGCCGCTTTCGCTCTCCGTCAACCTCTCCGGGCGCCAGGTGCTGCAGCCCGACCTCGTCGAGCAGATCGAGGAGACGCTGCACACTACCGGCCTCGATCCGCGCACGTTACGGCTCGAGATCACCGAAAGCGTCCTGGTGGAGAACGCCGCCACCGCCATCAAGTGCCTGACCCGCCTGCGCCAGCGGGGCGTCTCGCTCTGCATCGACGACTTCGGCACCGGCTATAGCTCGCTCAGCTACCTGCACCGGCTGCCCATCGACCTCCTCAAGATCGACGGCAGCTTCGTCAACACCATGGGCTCGGACGAAAAGAACCGGCGCATCGTGGAGACCATCCTCCTTCTCGGCCGCAATCTCGGAGTCGAGGTGATCGCCGAGGGCGTCGAGACCAAGGAGCAGGCGAGCGCGCTGCAGCGGTTCGGGTGCAACCTCGTGCAGGGGTATCTCTTCTCCCGGCCGGTCGACATCGACGCCGCTGCGGCGCTGGTCAAGGGCGAACAGCTCGAGGCCGTTCGCGCCGCGAGCTGACCGCGCGCTTCAGAGAAGCATTTTCAGATATTCGTATCCGCCTCCGTGGAGATCCTCCAGGGAGAACCCGTCCTCCTCGCTTCCCGGAGCGAGATAGATGGCATCCGCTTCGACGTTCGCGAAGTTGAGCAGCGGGATGGTCGCGATGAGGCGCCCCAGGGTGAGCCGGGTCCAGTACTCCGATTCGGGAACGTCGCATCTTTCCACAAGGGTCCGGTCGCTGTTGCTGTCCCCTTCGACGAGGAAGATGAGCGTGACGACGATGTAGCGCTTCTCGGCGGAGATGCGGCTGATCTCGTCGGGCGCGTTCCCCAGCTCTTCCTTCTCGGTGGCGAGATTTCCCTCGATCTCGCTCGACCAGGACTCGAATTCCTCCTCCGCGCCGGAGCCGCGGATGAGGTCCCAGAAGCCGTACTCGAAGGCGGGAATGGCCTCGTTCAAGACTGCCGTAGCCCGCTTCCAGAAGGCCCGCTTCTCCACCAGCGACTGCTCGGCGTCGGAGCGCGCGATGACCTCGTGAAGCTGCTTGCGCAGCGGGTCGCTGACGAAGTTCTTCACCACCACCTGGATGCCGAAGAAGGTCTTGGACATGGTTTTCTCTAACCGCTCGACCTTCCGCCGCCGGCGCGGCCGAAGGAGCCGCTGCGGCCGGGACGGACGCTGCTGATCCGGCCGGTCGAGGCGGAGGCGCGGACCGACACGCGGCCGAAGCCGGAAGGCCTCTGCTTACCGACCCCGCTTCCCACGCCCAGGGACCGCGAGGAGAAGATGGTCGGCCGCTCCACGGGGCGGTAGGAGGCGCCGCGCGATATCTGCGCGGGAGGCGAGGGCGGCGGAAGCGCGGGCGCCGCCGGACCCGACGGCACGCGGGCGTAAGGACGCGGCGTGTACCAGCCGTAATTGCTCCAGAACCAGAGATGCGTGTGTGGATGCCCCCCATAGTAGTAGCCCGTCGCTGGGGCGGCCCGGGAAGGGGTCGCGGGCGCATCGAGATCGGAAAGTGGAAGCACCTTCACGTCGATCGATCGCTTGGCGAACTCGACGAAGTCGTCGTTGAGATCGTCGAGCTCGCGCAGGTCGTTCTTTCCCGGCGTCACGTAGAGGAGATGGCGGATCCCGAGCGAGCGCAGGTTCTCCGCCGTCGGGAGCTTCGCGACGTAGCGATTGTCGAACTGGCCGTCCTCGTCGGTGTAGTGGGCGAGACGGTTGCGATCGAGGACAAAAACGGCGGGCGCGTTCGCCGGGCGCTGGCCGCGGGCTTTCAGGAACACCGGCCGGTAGAACACCGCCGACGCCAGCGTGAGGTGGGAAGGAACGACTCCGAGCGGATGAGGCCAGTTGTCGAACGTGAAGACCGGCTCGAATCCCGATGCGAGCGTGGCCGCGACGGCGATCGAGGTGGGACCCTCGAGATCGAGGATCAGGGCAGTGTCCTTCGGCATGTCCACGGCACGGAAGAGCGAGAGAATGGCCTCGCCCCGGAGCGTGTCTTCCCGACCGTCTGGCGGGAGTAACGGCTTCAGCTCCCCGCGCAACGTCGCGCCCGAGGGCGATTCGAGCGCCTGGAAGAGCGTGGGCACGTAATACGGCTTGAGCGCCGCCTGCGCGGGGGACAGGTCGCTCGCGAGCAGCGGCAGCGTCTGTTCCCAGTCTGCGTTCCCGTCGGCGTCCACTCCGGACGAGCCGGGAAAGCGCAGGGCGGCGCCTTCCTGTCCGACGTTCCATCCCTCGCGCTTCTGCAGCTCGAGGGAATCCATGCTGATGTCGACATGTCTGTCTGCATCCGTGAAGGCGGCGACGATCCCGAACACCACCGCCGATCCGCCGAGGACCGCAAGCGCCTGCAGCGCACGGCGGCGGCTCACGGGGGTCGCGGACAGGCGGACCGACTCCTGCCACCAGCGGGCCCCGACGACCTCGTCGTCGTCGAGGAACGCCTTTCGCGAGAACGGCCGTCGCGCCTCTGGCACGGTCACGGCGAGTCACCGGGGCGTACGAGCACCGGAGCGGAAAGGGCGTACCGGTCGGTGGGACCTTCCGAGATCCGCGTGTAGAGGCCACAGGCCCGCCCCGCGACCAGGAAAACGCCGTGGTTCGCTACGGTGCCGTCCGGACCGGGAGCGGCGCGGAAGTACCGCTGCGCGACCCAGCGGCCGGGCACCGCCGCGTTCAGGCAATCCTTCCAATCGTCGGGCTCGGTGCCTTTGCCGATGACCACCTCGTCGCCTTCGCAGCCGTAGTCCGATTTGAGCACCCAGTCTTCGCGCTCGGCGAGAAGACGCTCCTGCGACAACGACTCGAGCCGTACCGTCTCGGGTAGGTACTGGCGGATGGCCGCGCGACTGTATCCGGAGAAGAGATCGAGCCGTTCCCAGAAGAGCGCCATCGCACGCTTGTTCTGTGGGACGACCGCGCCGAACGGGTTCACCACCGCGCTCGTCCCTCGGAGCACGCTTCCGAGGATGATGCCGAGCTGTTCGGAGAGCGGCTCGGGATCCGGGACCGCGGGCGCGTCCGCCCAGGCCGGGCTGCGCTCGGACCACCAGTCCGTCTTGTAGTGGCGCACGAACACGTCGCATGGGGTGCCGAACAACCCGGCGCGGTGGCCGGGAAGCGCGCAGAGGTTGAACGGCGATCCGAGCGTGACGCGGAAGCCGCGCTTCTCGAACCATCGCCGATAGAGGAGGACCATGGAGAGGTCCTCCGCGATTTCAGTCGGATAGACGATGCCGATGGAGAGAGGCCCCGGCGTTCCCGCGCGGACCGAGCGGCCCAGGTGTTCGATCATCGCGCAGAACCGATCTTCGAGCGCCGCGTTCGGGTCGGAGAGGCCGCGCCTTGCCGCGGCGCGGTTGAGCAGCACCGCCTCGGCCTCGCCGCTCGGGGTGTCGCAGTTCAGCTCGCAGATCCGCGGGCCTCCGCCCGTGAGGAAGACGTCGGCACGCGCGATTCCGTGCCAGTGGGGCGCGGACGACCACCACAGCGCCTGCTGTACTTCGCTGAGGCCGAGGAACCCGCTGACCAGTTCGGGCCGTTCGGCGCAGAGGAGGCAAAGCTCATTCCAGGCTGCCGCCATTTCCTCGGCGGCGCGGTAGAGCGACGCCTGCTCATCCGCGCCGACCACCACGGGCTCGGAACGGAATCGCGGCCTGCCCTCGAGCCACGGATCGGAGATGCCTCCGCCAGCCGTGAGCCGCGCCGCGAAGTCCGCGTATGTGCGCTCGCCGGCGATCATGCGAGACCGGTGAGGAGGATCGCGGCGGCGAGGTAGGAAACGGCCTCGACGGCGCTCGCCCCGACGTTGCGCTCCTGCGCGACGAGACGGTCGAGGTCGCCGCCGCGCAGCGCGAAGCGCTTGCGGAGCAGCAGGGTCTGCACGCCGAGTTGCCGGACCGGATAGAGCACGAGGGCGGAAACGAGCGCGACCCCATAGGCGCGGAGAGAGATGCCCCAGCCCGCGAAGTCGCCCTCGGTCGCGTGTCCCACGATGAGGGCGATGGCGATCATCGCGCCGGCATAGCTGACGGCGGCGGCCACGTTCTCGCCCTCGATCTCCTGCTCTTCGGCATAGAGGGTGAGCAGCCGGAACAGCACGACGAAGAGGTGCAGCGTGGCCTGGCCGATGACGAAGAAGACGACCGAGATCCCGAGGGTCGCCACGTCGTCGCCGTAGAAGCACTTCGCGATGATGAGGCCGGTCGCCGCGAAGTGAGCGCCGGCCGCGACGCCGGCGGCGACGTTGTCCCGCGCGATCTCTCCGGGCAGACGCGACCGGAGCAGCACCCGGATTCCCGCCGTTCCCACGGCCCAGAGCAGGAGAAGGGCGCTGCCTCCGAAGACCAGGCTCCAGAGCGCGTCCGCCTTCCAATCCTCGCCGTGGACGCAGCCCTGGATCGCCGAGACCACCACGAATGCCGCGCCGCAGAGGTATCCGGCGCGGACGATTCCCCGAGCGGCATTGGTCACGGTTCCAAAAACGCTACGCGGGCCCGGCAGCCCTGTCCAGCGGGGCTTGGGAGCGCTCCCCCGGCGGCTTCTCTCGGGAAGATATCGCGCGATTCCGCCTCCCAAAACGGGATCCGCGCCCGCGGAGCGGTTACACCCTCCTTCCGTTGACGGCGGTATGGCGCGCGCCTAGGGTGCGCGGTCCGCCGAAGGGAGCATTGTCATGGAGAAGTCCGGGTCGTTCAGATGGGTCGCCCTCCTCTGCGTTCTCGGAGTCGCGGCCTGCAAGACCGGGTCCTCGCGGAACGCGTCGGACAAGAACCCCATCAGCGTCGAGCCGACCGAAAAGGTGGCTACCATCGACGGGCAGTCGATCACCTATGCCGAGGTGGACAAGCAGTCGGGCGGAAAGCTCAAGCAGGCCGAGGTCAAGGCGCTCACCGATCTCTACGACGCGCGCCGCGGCGCCATCGACGAGATGATCACCAAGCGGCTGCTGGAGGAGGAGGCGAAGACCAAGGGGAAGACGGTCGACCAGTGGTACCAGACAGACTTCCTCCAGTCGCTCCCCGCGCCTTCCGAGACGGAGCTCAAGCAGCTCTACGAGCAGCACAAGGGCGAAGTGGGCGGACAGTCCTACGAGCAGGTCCACGACCGGCTCGTGCAGTTCATGAAGCAGCAGAAAAGCCGGGAACAGCTGACCGCTTACCTGGACCAGCTGAAGCAGAAGCACGGCGTGCAGATCACGCTTGCGCCGCCGAATCTTCCCCGTGTCGAGGTCGCCGCCAAGGGCCCCTCGCGCGGCCCGGACAACGCCGCCGTGACCATCGTCGAGTTCAGCGACTTCCAGTGCCCGTTCTGCGGCCGCGTCTTTCCCACCGTCGAGAAGCTGATGAAGGACTATGACGGCAAGGTGCGGCTGGTCTTCCGCCACTTCCCGCTCTCCTTCCATCCCAACGCGGAGAAGGCGGCGGAGGCGGCGGCTTGCGCCCAGGACCAGGGCAAGTTCTGGCAGATGCACGACAAGATGTTCAGCAACCAGCAGAAGCTGGCGGTCGAAGATCTCAAGACGTTCGCCAAGGACATCGGCCTCGACCAGGGCAAGTTCGACAAGTGCCTCGACAGCGGCGAAAAGGCAGCGATGGTGAGCGCGGACGAGAAGGACGGCGAGTCGGCCGGCGTGAGCGGCACGCCCGCCTTCTTCATCAACGGCATCTTCATCAACGGCGCCGTGCCGTACGAGCAGTTCAAGGAGGCGGTGGACCGCGAGCTCAAGGGCAAGGGCTGAGGTGTTCTTGCATGCGGATGTCGAAGTCGTTCGTCCCAACTCTAAAAGAGAACCCCGCTGACGCGACGGTGGCGAGCCACCAGCTGCTGGTGCGCGCCGGATTCATGCGCCAGCTCGCCGCCGGCATCTACAGCATCCTTCCGCTGGGCCAGAGAGCGATCCACGAGATCACCCGGGTGGTGCGCGAGGAGATGGACGGGATCGGCGGGCAGGAGTTCTACCTGCCTGCCCTCAATCCGCGCGAGGTCTGGGAAGAGAGCGGCCGCTGGACGGTGATGGGCGAGAACATGTTCCGCTTCAAGGATCGCAAGGGCGCGGACATGTGCCTGGCCATGACCCACGAGGAGATCTTCACCGTCCTCGCCCGCGCCGAGGTGCGCAGCTACCGGCAGCTTCCCCAGACCTGGTACCAGATCCAGACCAAGTTCCGCGACGAGCCGCGGCCGAAGAGCGGCCTGCTCCGCGTGCGGCAGTTCACCATGAAGGACAGCTACTCCTTCGACGTCGACAAGGGCGGGCTCGACAAGTCGTTCGAGGCGCACCGCCTCGCGTACGCGCGGATCTTCCAGCGCTGCGGCCTCGCCACGGTCCAGGTGGAAGCGCACTCGGGCGCGATGGGCGGGAGCGGCTCGATCGAGTTCATGGTGATGACCGACGCGGGCGAGGACCTCATCGCCTCCTGCAAGAATTGCGGGTACGCGGCGAATACCGAGAAGGCGGAGTCCAAGGTCGAGACGCCGAACAGATTCGCTCCCCCGGGAGCGAGCCCTGACCCGGAGGAGTTCGCGACTCCGGGCGTCGTCACCATCGAGGCGCTCGCGCAGAAGCCGTACGGGGTCCCGGCCGAGCAGCAGCTCAAGACCCTCGTCTACGTGGGCGACGACAAGCCGCTCGTGGCCATCGTGCGCGGCGACGATCAGCTCAACGAGGCCAAGCTGCAGACCGCCTCCGGCGCTTCCATCCTGCGGCCCGCCCATCCAGAGGAGATCCAGAAGTGGATGGGCGCCAAGCCGGGATCGCTCGGTGGGCTCGGCGTGAAGACCGCCCGCGTCTTCCTCGACAACCGGCTCGCCGGGCTGAGCGGCCTCGTCACCGGCGCCAACAAGGACGGCTTCCACCTGCGCAACGTCTCGGTGCCACGGGACCTGGCCCACGCCACCCCCGCCGATCTGCGCACCGCGGCGGCTGGCGAAGGATGTCCGCGCTGCGGCTCACCGCTCGAAGTCGGCAAGGCGCTCGAGGTGGGCCACATCTTCAAGCTCGGTACCCGCTACTCGGAGTCGATGGGTGCCCGGATCCTGGACGAGTCGGGCAAGGAGGTCCCCATCGTCATGGGTAGCTACGGCATCGGCATCGAGCGCATCCTCGCGGGTGCGGTCGAGCTGCACCACGACGGCGACGGGATCCAGTGGCCGATGAGCATCGCGCCGCTGCATCTCGCCCTCCTCCCCCTTCAGATCCAGGACGCCCCGGTGCGCGAGACCGCGGAGCGGCTGTACCAGCAGATGCGCGAGGAAGGCATCGAAGCGCTGCTGGACGACCGCGACGAGCGGGCGGGAGTGAAGTTCAAGGACGCCGACCTGATCGGGCTTCCCTTGCGCGTGGCCATCGGCAAGAAGGGTCTCGCGGAAGGAAAGGTGGAGTGGAAGCCTCGCGAGAGCAAAGAGGTCGAGCTGGTACCGATCGGGGAAGTGGTGGAGAAGGCCCGCCAGGCGGTGCTCTCGGGCGGCGGCCGGCTCTGGCGGTGACCGGTCGCGAGCGAATCGTGGCGGCCCTGGACGTGCCCGACCCGGCGGCGGCGGCCGCGCTCGCCCGCAAGCTCGATGGCCACGTCGGGATGCTCAAGATCGGCCTCGAGCTGTTCGTGGCGCACGGCAGGGCGGCGGTAGACGCTGTGAAGTCGGTTTCACTGCCCGTGTTCCTCGATCTCAAGCTGCACGACATCCCCAATACCGTCGAGGCCGCGGCGCGGGGAGCGGCAGGCCTCGGCGCCGCGCTGCTCACGGTTCACGCTTCGGGGGGCGCGGCGATGATCCGGGCGGCGCGCCGGGGGCTAGGGGCGGGAGCGAGCGGTACGCGGCTGCTCGCGGTCACCGTCCTCACTTCGCTCGCGCAGGACGACCTCGACGCAGTGGGCATTTCCGGATCGCCTGCCGACGCGGCCCTTCGCCTCGCACGGCTCGCCCTCCACGCCGGAGCGGACGGCGTCGTTTGTTCGCCGGCCGAGGTAGGGCTGCTCCGGCGCGAGCTCGGACCCGGACCGCTGCTCGTGGTTCCCGGGATCCGGCCCACCGGCGCGGCGACCCACGATCAACAGCGGACGGGGTCGGCGCGGGATGCGGTGCACGCCGGCGCCTCGCTGGTGGTCGTTGGCCGTCCGCTGCGCGAAGCCGCCGACCCCGTGGCCGCTGCCGACGCGCTTGCCCGGGAAATGGAAACCTAGAAGCGGACGTTGACCGGCGGCTGCAGCCGCGACAGCGGTCCGTTGAGCGGCACCAGATAGCCGCCGTCCGGCTGCCTCTGGAGAAGCCCGAGCAGTCCGCGCATCGATTGATTGGTGGAGAGCCACCGCTCCGCGGGACGGAGCTTCAGGCGCAGATCAGCCTGCGAGAGCGAGAACAGCGGCCGCATCCGGATGGTGCCCTCGAGATCGAGATCGATGTCGCCACCCTTCGTTTGGGTCCGCTCCACGCGGGCGGTTCCCTTGTCGATGACGATGCTGGCATCGAGATCGCCGAGGACCGTCCGAGGCAGCGTGAGACCCTGGACGGTGGCGTTGGCGAGCGCGAGGCCCTTGATGGACAGCGTGATCGTTCCGGTGGTGGTTTCCGTCGGAACCAGAGTGGGCAGGTCGGTCTTGCCCGAGACGCGGCCGAGAAGCTCGACTCCGAATGCCTCCTTCAAGGGCAGCGAGCGCAGATCGAGGTCGGCCATCTCCAGCGTGAGCGACTGCAGGGAACCGGACGTGCGCGGATCGTTCGACAGGGCCGCGTGCCCCTTGGCGGTGCCGCTGAACGCCGAGGCCGCGAACGAGAACGAAGTGCGGCGTCCGAGCAGGGCGAGGAGGTCGGGACGGATGGTGACCGAATCGAAACGGAATTCCGGGGCCGGCCCCGAGCTGGAAGGCGGGCGCAGCCGCACGTCGCGGGCCCGGAATCCGAGGAAGGCGGGTCCCATGCTGCCGATGGTGATGTCCCCGCCGGCGCGCTGCACCTCGATCTCGATGCGGCGCGCGAGCGTATCGAAGGGGAAGGTGGCGAGCAGGAAGACGAGGAAGGCGAGGACCGTGCCGACCGGCAGCGCGAAGGCGCGCAGCTTCTGGAGCGGCGTCGTGGCTGTGGGTGCGGAAGCGGCCTCTGCCATCTCACGCTCCCTGCCAGGCGCTGACCGTCATGGTGACGTCGAGCGTCTCCTTGTTGTCGCTCGACTTGCGCAGGTGCAGGCGGCGGACCCGGACCACGCCGGGGCTCCGCTCGATGTCCTGCAAGAGGCGCATGAGCTTGTCGAGCGGCACCTTGCCGAGATTGGCCTCGACGCTGCTCTCGCGCAGGCGGCCGTCCTGACCGACGGCGCGGATTCCGCGATCGGACATTCCGCCGATCTCGACTCCCTCCTGGCGGGCGATGCCGTCGACGAATCCCATCAGCGCGGGCGGGCTCTGGCGCAGCTTGGCCTCGAGCAGCTGCCGTTCTTGCTCCTCGCGGCCGAATCCGGCGGCGAGCTTCTGTACCCTCTCGAAGGAGCTCCGCTTCTCCTCGAGCGCGTCCTCGTGCTTGCGGATCGAGCTGCCGAAGCCGAGCCAGATGATGAGGAGGAAGAAGAAGGTCACGCCGGCCGCCGCGAAGCCGATGAGGCGGCGCTCGCGAGGCGAGGCGGCGGCGAGGTACTGCTGGGCATCGGCGAAGAGGGCGCGCAGCTTTTCCATCAGGCGCCTCCCGGCAATTCACCCGAGCAGGTGTAGGAGAACTCGAGCGAGAAGCTGACTTTGTTGCTGCCGTCGCGCGCCTTCTGCGAGGACGGCTGCTTCACGTCGCCGAAACAGCGGTCCTTGCGCAGGGCGGAGACGATGTCATCCACCTTGCCGAAGGACTCGACGGTGCCGCGCATGCGGACGGTGCTGGTGTTGAGATCGATGTCCTCGATCACCGGCATCGAGGTGTCGGGCAGTCGCGCCACCACCTGGGCGAGGATGTCCGCCGCCGATACACGAGGAATCCCCGCTGCCCGGGAGCGGCCGCCGGAGAGCGCGCCGACCGCCTGGCGGTAGTCCGTCATGCAGGTGCCCAGGGTTTTCTTGGTCGCCGCGCAGAGCGCCTCGTCGTAGTCGCTGGCCTGCCGCGAGAGCGAAGCCACCCGGGCGGTGCCGAGGCCGATGGCGAGGAGCAAGAGAAGCAGTGCCGCCGTGGCGAGCTGCAGGAGCGTTCCGCGAACCTGCGACAGGTTGCGGGTGAAGGCGAATTCGCCCTTGCGGAAGTCGAGTCGGCCGCGGGGCTGCTGGGCGCGAAGCGCGAGCGCTAGCGCGAGCGACATTTCCGGAGCCTCCGCGCCGTTCGCTCCATCGTGCGGAGGCGCGAGCGAAAGGGGGCCCGCGGGCGCGTTGAGCTCCATCTCGAACCGATGGCCGATCTCGGGGAAGGCAGCGAGGTCGCCGGCAAGGATGACGCGCTGCAATTCACCGGAGGCGCGGGCGCGAAGCGAGATCTTGATGTCGCGCAGGAGCGGCCCGAGGATCTTCTCCCGCGCCTTGGCGTCGCGCTGGGCGGCTTGCCAGAGGATCGGGCCCGAGGTGGCCAGCGCTCGCGCGAGGAGAAGCTTGTCCCCGTACAGGAGGCAGAGGGCGGCGCGATCCGGGCCGGCCTCGATGAGGGCGGTGGTGCCTTCGCCACCGTCGGCGAGGAGCTTGCGCTCGGCGAGAGCACCCAGGGCGAGGGGAGCGAAGGTCACCATGCGGGGATCGATTCCCGCCTCGGCGAGGCTGCCGAGGATGCCCTGCAGCGCGGTCTTCTTCACCACCGCGACCAGCACCTCGGTCTTGCCGTCTCCTTGCGAGAGGACCGCGTGGTCCCAGACCACATCCTCGAGGTCGAAGGGGATCGCCCCTTCCACCTCGGCGGGGAGCACCTGCTCGACGCGCCGCGAATCGACGAAGGGGAGCGTGAAGACGAAGCTCGCCACCTGCGCGGCGGGCAGCGCGACCGCGATGGCGTCGTCGCCCATCGGCGGAAGCTGCGAGACGGCGGCCGAGAGGCGCTCGGCGAGCGAAGGAGCCTCCGGCAGCGGTACGCGACGGACGTCGGCGACCGCGAAACCGCGGAAGCCGCTCTGCAGCGCGACCATGCGCAGCTCGTTCGCCGCTACGTCGAGGCCCACGATCCGGTGCATCAGTCTTCCTTCCAGTACAGGAGCTTGCCGAGCTGGTCGTCGTAGCGCACCACGGCCGTGACGCGCTTGTCGGTGCGGCCCACGTGTCCAGTCGCGACGATGCGGAAGGTGTCGCTGGTCGCGCCGAGGAAGTTGCCCGGGTTGGTCGGACTGAGCAGGATCGGGTTCACCGCCACCCCGTTCGCCTTCAGGATCTCGATGAAATCGGTGACCGAGAGGCCGAAGAAGGAGAACATCTTCTTCACCTTGATCTCCTGCACGATGGTCTCCAGGAGCCGCGGGTTGCGCAGCTTCGGATCGGCCGGGTTGCTCGCCGCCGCGAGGATGTTGGTCATCATCTGCTGCGCATCGTCGGTGTTGATGTTGAGCTTCGCGTTCAAGTCCAGCCACACCGTCAGGCGGTCGCCGAACGCGGCCATGAAGCGGTCGTTGACGCCGCGGACCATGAACAGCTCGTCCAGGCTGTCGAAGGCAGCGTTCTTCGCCTTGTAGCGCGGCTCGTAGCGATCGTAGGCGGAATTCTCGTCGCCGAACGCGTTCACGAAAGGGTTTCTGCCGCTGTTCAGGTCGATGGCCGATCCGTTCTCGTCGATGTCGATCCAGTCCTTCATCGCCACCATCACGTCCTCGCGGCGTACCTTGTCGTTCTGCGCGTCGGCCTCGTTGAAGATGAAATCGTACTTCGGGTCGCCCATCATTGCGCTGAGCTGCGTGTAGATGGCGAGCGGCTTGTCGCCCAGATTGTCGAGAGCGCGGACGTTGATGCGGCTGTTCTCGTCCTCGATCTTGGCCTTGAAGGAGCCCTCGAAGGTGCCAAAAGAATGGACCGGCCCGCCTTCCAGCGGCCGCATCGGAGCGTTCTCACGGGGCTGACCCGGCTCCGGCCGATCGGCACCCAGGGCGGCGACGTCGCCTCCGCCGAGCAGGCCGGTCATCGCGTTGGAGTCGATGGGCAGCACTTCCCAGAGGCGGATGCCGAGGTTGTTGGTAGGCGTGGCAGAGGCGGCGGGCGTGCCCTGCGCCCCGGCGGCCTGCAAGCCAGGGGTGCCCGTCTTCTGGGCGGTGGCGCCGGGCGTCTGGCCAGGCTGTAGACCTGGGAGGAGCTGTCGCGCCATGGCGCCGCCGGTGAGGTCTATCTGCCGCTGGAAGTAGAGGAGCAGGCGCGAGAGGTTCACCGCCGACTTGGCGAGGTAATAGGCGCGAAGCTCGTCCCGCGAGTTCTCGGCGAGCCGCAGGCTCACTCGCGACCCGTAGCTGAAGTCGACGCCGATGGAAGTGAGGATGGCAATGGTGGTGAGCACGAGGATGAGCGCCACCCCGCGTGTCTCGACACCCTTGCCCTGTCTCCTTCGCATCGTCATCAGAAGTCCAGCGTCTGCAGCAGCATGACGTCGGTCTGCGTGGTGTAGGCCTTGTCCTTGCCCTGCTCGTCCTTCACGGTCAGTGAAATCTTCACCCGGGTGGGGAGGAGGATCTGGCCGTTCTGCTGGGGCGAATTGGTGTCCCACTCGGGCCGCCAGGCGCGGTCGCGCGCGTCCCAGGCCTCGACCGAGAAGGCAACCACGTCCTCGGCGAGCACGCCCGTCTGCCCGCCGCGGTCGGGATCCTCGTCGAGAATCGGCTTCACCCGGCGGTAGAGATTGCGCCGCCCGCTCACGTCCGGATCGGTGGCGAGCTTGTATTCGAAGAGCGCCTGATCGCTCTCCTTGGCGTCGACGGCGAGCCGCTCGTTGGCGAAGGAAGTGAAGGTGAGATCCGCCTCCCGGCGGCCGTCCTTGAGCACGAAGCGGGTGGGCCGCTCGCGGAACCTCTTGTGATCGTAGTGCTCGCTGAGAAAAGTCATCGAGACTTCGCGCGCGATGCGATTCATCGCCCCGCGCACCGTCTGATCGCGCTCCTCGGCGCGCTCGGTCCGGCTCTTCAGATCGGACGCGGCATCGAAGCTCTTCCAGGTCAGGCCACCGATGAGGCCGAGGACCGCGACCGCGATCATCACCTCGAGCAGCGAGAATCCGGCCGCAGGGGCCGGCTTTGCCGGCGTCGCCAGTCGCGGAGGCCTGAAGGGCGACGCATACGGAGGCCGGATCATCGTCCGGCTCCAAGGGGGTTTCCGGCAGCAGGCGCGGGGCGGATGGTCGGAAGCCCCACATTGGGCGTGGGCGGCGTCGGTGCCGCGACCGGCGTCTGGCCAGCCTTCCCGACCATCTCGGGAAGAATGACGAGGTGTTGCGAGGCGGAGATGCTCCGCTCCTGCGTGCCATCCTTCCAGCTCACCGTGACGCGCACCTCGCGCACGCTCTTCTTGAGCGTCTCGAGGAAGCCCGTGGCCTGGGCCTGCAGCATGCCCGCGACCGGCGAGCCCGGCGCCGAGAGCGCCGAGGCCCCGCCCTGGGCCCCGCCGAGCATCTGCGCCGCACCGGCGAGCCCCGCGGTGAGCGAACTGGGCGGGGCGCCCGTTCCGGACGTTCCGCCCGATGATCCGGACGCTCCGCCCTGCGATCCGATCCCGAACAGGCCGAGCAGTTGCGCGGCGTCCATCTGGACGTCGGGCTTGAGGATCTCCGCCCGCCATTCGTAGCCCGCTCCACCCTCGTCGTCCTCGAAGTTGCCGTGCTTGTCGTCGTTGAAGTCGGAGAATCCGTCCTTCTGGAGCTGTTCCTCGACGTCCGACATCTTGCTGCGCAAGAGCAGCGTCGCCTGCGTCGCTCGCCGGGCATACGCCTGCATGGCCACGGCGCCCCCGTTGAGACCGGAAAGCGCGACCAGGGCCACCGCCAGGACGGCGAGGCTGATCATCACCTCGAGGAGGGTGAACCCCGCGTTCCTCACCGCTGCCCCTCCGCGTCGACCCGGCCGGAGACGATGCGCACGCGGCCGGAGAGGGGAGAGATGAGCAAGGTGTTCACGTCGTCGCCCTGCCCGAGATGGATGGCGGCGACCTCGGTGAGGCCGCTCGGCCAGAAGTAGAGGAAGGCCTTCCCGGTGGTGTACCGCTCCGACTGGTGCTGGACCCAGACGTCGAGGAAGCGCACCGAGCCGCCCAGGTCGGTCTTGGGGATGTCGCCGGAGGCCTTGAAAGCGCTCTTCTGGGCGAGCGCGAGCTTCACCTGCTCCTCTTCGTTGGCCGTCTCGGGGCGGATGCTCGCGAGGAGCTCCTCCTCACGGCTGTCGCGGCGCGATCCGCCCGCCGATTGCTCGCCCGCGCGATCGAGGCGGACGGCGCCCTCGGCACACTCCGACCAGTACGCCTGCTTGTCGAGATCGAGCACCAGCCGGCAGCTGTGGCCGGCGAGCGCGGTCGCGCCGTAGAGGGAGCGCACCCCGCTTCCGAGCTGGCCGCTCTTCTGCCGCAGCTGCACGCGCGTGACATTCGAGATGGCCGGGATCGCCATGGCGAGCAGGCCCGCGGCGATCGCCATGGCGATGCCGATCTCGATCAACGTCATGCCGCGCGCGCGCATCGGATCATTTCTGCTGGGCGGTGGCGCTCCCCGACGCTTCACCGCCGTGGATGGTGATGTCGTCGGCGCCGCCCTGCGCCTTGTCCGGACCGTACGAATAGACGTCGTATCCCTCGCCGGCGCGGACGAACGCGTAGTCGGTGCCCCAGGGATCCTTGTGGATCTCGCGCACGAACTTGGGCACCAGCTGCTGCAGGTTGTCTGGCCAGTTGCCCGTCTCGACGTGATAGAGGTCGACGCCGTTCGAGATCGCCTGCAGGTCGAGCTTGGCGGTCTTGATCTGCGCTTGCTGAAGCTGGCCGAAGACGTTGTAGCCGATGGCGCCCGCGATGAGGCCGAGGATGACGAGCACGACCATGATTTCGATGAGCGTCATGCCGCGAGAGCGGCGGAGTCGGCGCAGTCTTTCGATGCGGTTCTGCATGGGGTCCTCTACTGGGGCACGAAAGTGTTGAGCTGCATGATGGGCATCAGGATGGAGAAGACGATGAAGGCGACGCCCCCGCCCATCATCACGATCATGACCGGTTCGAGCAGGCTGGTCATCGCGGAGACGCGGATCTCCACCTGCGAGTCGTAGCTGCGGGCGATGTTGCCCAGCATCTGCTCCAGCTGGCCGCTCTTCTCGCCGATGGCGATCATGTGGTGCACGAGCGGCGGGAACTGCCCGCTGCGCTTGAGCGGGGCGGCGATGCTTTCGCCCTCGCGGATGGCGTCGCGCGCGTCCTCGATGACCTTGGCGAGGATGGAGTTGTTGACGATGTTCTTGACGATATCGAGCGCGGTGAGGAGCGGCACGCCGGAGGAGAGCAGGGTAGCGAGCGTCTTGGCGAAGCGCGCGAGCGCGAGCATGCGCACCACCGGGCCGAAGATCGGCGCGCGCAGCTTGGTCCGGTCCCACCAGGCCCGCCCGCCCTCGGTTCGCACGTACCGGCGGACGGCCCAGATGAAGAGCGGGATGGCGCCGAGGATCAGGTACCAGTAGTCGCGCGCGAAGGTGGAGGTCCCGATGAGGATCCGGGTGGTCCACGGCAAGCTCACGTTCATGTCGTCGAAGATCTTGGTGACCTTGGGGATGACGACGACGAAGAGGATGGCGACGATGGAGAGGCCGACCAGCACCATGATCGCCGGATAGAGCATGGCGCCGAGGATCTTGTTACGCAGCGCGGCCTGGCCTTCGGTGAAGTCGGCGAGGCGGACGAGCACCACGTCGAGCGCGCCCGACGACTCGCCCGCCCGGATCATGTTGACGTAGAGCGTGGTGAAGACCTTGGGGTGCTCGGCGAGCGCGTCGGCGAGCGACGATCCCTCGTTCACCTTCTGCCGCACGACGCCGAGGATGCGCTTGAGGCGCGGGTGCTCGACCTGCTCGACCAGCGCGGTGAGCGAATCGACCAGGGTGATGCCCGCGCCGATGAGGGTGGCGAGCTGCCGGGTGGCAATGGCCAGGTCCTGGCCGGATACGCGCGAGCCGAAGACCTGGCGGAGATCGACCTCGCGGGAGAGACCCTGGCCGCTGAGCTCGATCTTGCCGGTCTTCCCGGTGCCGGTGCTAGTGCCGGCGGCGACCGCCGCGGCGCCGAGGGCGTCGGCCGCCCGGACGTCGGTGAGGAAGATGCCGTCCTTGCGCAAGATCGAGCGCAGGACCTTGCGGTTCTCGGCGTCCTTGACCCCGCGAACGTTCTTTCCCGCCTCGGTCAGGCCGCTGTACTCGAAGACGGGCATGACGGGCTAGGCCATGTCTTCCTGCGTGACCGAGAGCACCTCGGCGACGCTCGTCACCCCGCGCAGTACCTTGTTGGCGCCGTCGTCCATCAGGGAGCGCATTCCCTTGTGCGCCGCCGTCTTCTTGATGGTGCCGCTGTCGACGTTCTTCAGGATCAGCTGCCGGATGTCGTCGTCGAGCAGCATGATCTCGTAGATGCCGGCGCGGCCGCGGTAGCCGGTCCCGTTGCAGTGATCGCAGCCCACCGGACGGTAGAGCTTGCCGCCGGAAGCCTTGCGCACCTGCTCGGTGGTGAGGTTGATCTCGCGCAGCTCCTCGGCGGTGGGGAAGTACGGCTCCCGGCAGTCCTTGCAGAGGACGCGCACCAGGCGCTGCGCCAGGACGCCGACCAGCGAGGAGGCGACGAGGAACGGCTCGACGCCCATGTCGACGAGGCGGGTGATGGCGCCGGCGGCGTCGTTGGTGTGGACGGTGGAGAAGACGAGGTGGCCGGTGAGGGAGGCCTGGATGGCGATCTCCGCCGTTTCCAGATCGCGGATTTCGCCGACCATGATCACGTCCGGATCCTGGCGGAGGAAGCTGCGCAGCCCGTTCGCGAAGGTGAGCTCGATCTTGGGATTGACCGGCGTCTGCGAGATGCCCTGGAGCTGGTACTCGACCGGATCCTCGATGGTCATGATGTTGAGGTCGGGCCGGTTGATCTTGGAGAGCGCGGCGTAGAGCGTGGTGGTCTTGCCCGAGCCGGTGGGGCCGGTGACGAGCACGATGCCGTGCGACTTGTGGATGAGGCTCTCCATCTTGGCGAGCTGATCGGCGTCCATGCCGATCTCGGCGAGGTCGAGGAGCACCGCGCTCTTGTCGAGCAGACGCATGACGATGCGCTCGCCGTAGACGATGGGCGTGGTGGAGAGACGGATGTCGATATCGCGGCCGGCGAGCTTGACCCGGATGCGGCCGTCCTGGGGGAGGCGCTTCTCGGCGATGTTGAGGCCGCCCATGATCTTCACGCGGGAGATGATCGAGTTCTGGAAGCGCTTGGGAGGCCGGATCACCTCCTGCAGCACGCCGTCCACGCGGAAGCGGACGCAGATGTCCTTCTCCTGCGGCTCGATGTGGATGTCGCTCGCCCGCTCCTTGGCGGCGCGGAAGAGCAGCGAGTTGACGAGGCGGATGATGGGCGCCTCGTCGCTCGAGTCGAGCAGGTCCTGCGGCTCTTCCAGTTCGTGGGCGACGGTGTCGAGGTCGCCCGCCTCCATGTCGCCGACCAGCTGCTCGGCCTCGTTGGAGGCGCGGTCGTAGACGAGATTGATGCAGTCGAGGATCGCCTGCGAAGGAACGAGGATCGGCGCGATGGGCGCGTCGAGGAGCAGCCGGACGCTGTCCAGCGTGCCGGTGTCGAGCGGATCGGCCAGCGCCACCACCGCCTGGCGATCGCCGTCGGTCTCGATGCGCAGGGGCAGAAGCCGCGCCTGCTTGGCGAAGTTGATCGGGACCAGCTTGACGAGCTCCTGCGACACTTCGTCCGGGCTCAGCCGCATCTGGTACGGCAGCTCGAGCTGGGCCGCGAGCGCCTTGAGGATCTGCTCCTCGCTGCACGCCTTCAGCGAGACGAGCACCTCGCCGAGGCGACCGCCGCGCTCGGCCTGGGCGGCGAGAGCCTCGTCGATCTTCTCGCGAGTGACGACGCCCTGAGCGACGAGAATCTCGCCCACGGCGCGACCGGCGAGATCGACGACCGGCTTGGGAAGGCGGAGCTTGGTTGTGACGACGCGTGAGTCCATCCGACACTCAACCTTTGGGAGACGCCCCTTGTTCCGATGTAGGCGCCTTCTTCCGGGGCTTGCGCCCCTTCGGCTTCTTGTCCGGCTTGGCGGCGGGCTCCTGCGTGCCCGGTGCCGGAGCGACCTTCTCCGAAGGCCGCTGGGGAGCGGGAGAGGGCGGCGACGTCCGCGAACCCGCCGAGTGGGCGCCCGGCGGCTCGTTGCCCCGTCCTCCGGGGGAAATCACGCGCTCGTCGCTGGCTCCCGGCCCGCCGTTCTCGAAGCGAGCCCGCTCGTTGTCGATCCCACGCTTCATGCGTGTGAGCGGTCCCGCCTTGCGTTCGTAGTCTATGTTGGCGACGTACCCTGACTCCTCGCCATAAAAACGACGTACGAATTCGGCCCGCTCCGCCATCTTCCGCTCGAAGATCCGCCGGTAATCGCTCTGGTCCCGGATGATGTAGGGGGTGAGGAACAACAATAGGTTGGTCTTGGTCTTGCGGGTGGTCTCGTTGCGGAACAGCCACCCGATGATGGGCATCGATCCGAGGAGCGGAATCTTCTTCACGTCCTTGAGCGTACGCTCCTGGATGAGGCCACCGAGGACCACCGTCTCCTGGTCCTTCACCACCACCGTCGTCTTGGCCGTCCGCTTGCTGGTCGTGGGGCCGAGCTGCTTATCGACCGAGGCGATTTCCTCGGTCTGCTCGTCCACCTCGAGGCGCACCTGATCGCTGGCGCTGATCTGCGGCTTGATGCGCAACCTCAGCTCGACGTTCTGCCGCTGGATGGGGGCGAAGAGCGAGCCGAGACCGCCCAGGCCGAGCGTGCTGCCGACGGCCGCGCCGGTGGCCGTGTTGGTGCCGGTGGTCTGGGCCCCGACCAGGCCGCTCAGCTGCGGCGCGAATCCGGATTGAAACGGCACATTCTGGCCGACGGTGATCTCGCCCTCGGTGTTGTCCACCATGGTGACGTGCGGCGTGGAGATGACGTTCACGTCGCTCGAGCTCTGCAGCGCGTTGAGGAGGATGGCGAAGGAGGGCAGCGAGATGTTGAGGCCGGGCACGGTGATGGGAGGACCCTGCAGCCCGGCGAGGAATCCGCCGAGAGATCCGAGCGAGGCGACGCCGCCGAGCGAGTTGAGGCCGCCGAGCTCGCTTCCCACCACCAGCGGAGCCTGGCCCTTCGCGCCCTGGAAGCTGACGTCGTTGATGACCGTTCCGCCGTGCGCGGAGACCCCGAGGTCGAGCTCGTTGTCGAGGTTCACCTCCATGATGACCGCCTCGACGAGCACCTCGCGGCGCGGGATGTCGAGCTTCTCGATCACCTTGACGAGGTTGCGGTAGTCGGAGGCGCTGGCGATCACCACCAGCGAATTGGTGGTCTTGTCGGCGGTGATCTTCACCTCTCCGCTGAACAGGTCGGCGGTCGCGGCCCCGCCTCCGCCGGCACCCCCGGCGCCGCCCACCACCGGTATGGGTACCGGAGGCGCTCCCGGGCCGCCGCCCGTCCGCCGCGTGACGCCCTGCGCGAGCGCCTGCAGCGTCGCGGCGATGTCCTCGGCTTTCGCGTTCTGCAGGAAATAGACCTGCACGCCGCCGCCGCCCGTCGGCACGTCAAGCTGGTGGATCAGCTCGACCACCCGGGCGAAGGAGCGCGCCCCGGCGATGACGATGAGCTTGTTGGTCCGCTCCTCGGCGATGATCTTGCTGATCTGCACCGGTCCGCCGGCACCGACTGCGCCCGGCGCGCCGACCGCGGGCTGCCCGACGCCCGGCGCCGGCGTTCCCGGCTGCGCGTCGGAGATGCCGAAGGAGCGGGTCCCGGGCCTGCCGCCGGCCTGCGAAGTGAAGATCTCCTGCAGCTTCTGCTGCAAGGTTTGCGCGCTCGCGTACTGCACCTGCACGATGTGGATCTCTTCCGAGCCGCCCGGCTGATCGAGCGAGACGATGAGCCGCTCGAGGCGGCGCATGTTGAGGCCCAGGTCGGAGATGATGAGCGTGTCGGGCGGGAAGATCTGGAAGTCCGAGTCGCGGCTGGTGAACTGGTTGATGGTATTGCGCATCTGGTCCGCTTCGACGTAGCGAAGCTTGAAGAGCTTGGTGACCATCTGCTCGGTGGGCGGAGCGTCCTGCCCCTGCTCGAGGAAGGTGGGGATGTTCGCGCGCGCCGACTGCTTCTTCTCGGAAAGCTTCCAGTAGTGCCCGACCGGGTAGACCGCCCAGTTGTTGGCGTCGAGGGCGGCGAGGAAGACGTTCCACACCTCGTCGGGCGGAATCGGCGTGTTGGAGAGCAAGGTGATCTTCCCCGAGACTCGCTCGGGAAGGATGAAGTTGCGGCCCGTGACCTGGCTGACGAACTGGATGATCTCGGTCAGGTCCTTCTTGTCGAAGTTGAGCTGGATCGCGTTGGCCCGCTTCGCCGCTTCCTTGGGCGGAGTGGAGGTGGTCGCCGGCGGCCGGCGGCTGGTGCTGGGCCGGGTGGGGGACGCCTCCACGAGCGACGTCTGCGGCGCGATGGCCGGCCGGTTCGGATCGGGCGGAGAGCGCGTCGGTTGCGCGGGCTGCGGCTCGTCCTGCTTTTGCGGACGTTGGGGCCGCGCCGTCGGATTCACGCGCTGCCGTCGCCGGCGCGCGGGGGGACCCTGTTGCTGGGTCTCCTGGTCGTTCTGCGTCTCTTGCGCGAGCGCCGCGACGGGAATGATCAGCGCGCAGACAAGGAGCAAGGCGGTCGTCGTTCTCATGCCGGGCCGGCCCTCACTCGATCGAGTAGGATTTACGGAGCGTCTCGCCGCGACGTTCGATCTCGATCTCGATGCGGTTCGCGTCGCGGAGCTTGCTGTAGATCTCGAGCGCCTTGTCCGGGCTGTTCATCTCATAGCCGTTGATGCGCCGGATGACGTCGCCGTTCTGCACGCCGATCTTCGCGTAGAGCGAGTCGGGCACGATGCTGAAGAGCTTGAACCCGTTCGCCACGCCGTTCTTGAACGAGGGCACGATGCGCGCCTGGGTGGCGAGCTTGGAAAGGTCCGAGAGGTTCTCGTTGATGGTCGCTTTCGAGACCACGTACTGGTTCTCGGAAAGCTGCTTCACGTCGCTCGCGGCGGCGGGCTGCGCCGGAATCGGCGTGACGCCGAGGTTCTGGAACGACGGCTGAGCGACGCCCGTGTCGATGTATTCGTTCTTGCCGTCGTTGTCGATGAGGACGCGGTCCTTCTCGATGCCGTAGATCCGGGTGCCCATGAACTTGTCGCCGACGGAGTAGACGAACGACTCGTTGGTGTCGGAATTGGTGAGCTGGCAGAGCGAGTAGCGCGACGGCACGGTGACCGCCGTCCCGATCAGCACCGCGTGCAGCGAGGACTTGGTCGGGTTCGCCTGCCAGTCCGCCTTCTGCGGGGTGGTGGGAGCGGCGGTCGCTTCCGGAGGCGGCGGCAGCGGAACGTCGAACACCCGCGAGAGCCGGTTCGCGTTCAATTCGAACCGCGCGGCGACCGGCGTCGTCGCCGGCGTCGCTCCGATGGACTGCTGCAGCAGCGCGGGCTTCGGCGCGATTGCCGCGGCCGTGAGCGTGTTCACGATGCGTGCGCAGAGATACGCGCCGATCAGCGCCGCGAGGGCAGTCAGGACCCACGGATATCGCTGGAGCCAGATCTCCATACGCCCTCCTGACGAGCAAGGCCCATGCCACCAGGGTGTGCCCTTGTCGAGGGCGCAAAAGCGAGGTTGCGGGCCAGCCGACGACAAGCTGGCAGTGCCGCGCCCGTCGGTTTTGACAAATTGTCGTTCGCCCCGCCGAAGGTCGTCCGGGAGGTTCAGCTCTCCTTCGGCTCCCGGTCGAGCTTCCGGTAGATCGTCCTGGCGGCGATCCCGAGCAGTTGCGCGGCGAGATTCTTGTCTCCCTTGGTGTGCCGCAAGGTCTCGCGAATGACGCGCAGCTCGATCTCCTCCATCGTCGTTCCGAGCGGGATCGAAAGCGTGCGGCCCTCGAGGGCCGGAGGGATGGGACCGCGCGGCCCGCGCGCCGCATGCAGGAGCGGCTGGGGAAGCGCATCGATGTCGATCTCGGAGCCCGGCGAAAGTACCACCGCGCGCTCGATTGCGTTCTCCAGCTCGCGGACGTTCCCGGGCCAGGCGTAAGCCTCGAGCGCCTCCATCGCACCGGGCGTGATGCCGGAGAACTGCTTGTTGTTCTTCGCCGCGTAGCGCGCGACGAAATGGTCGGCGAGGAGCGGTATGTCCTCGACGCGCTCCCGCAAAGGGGGCAGCACCACCTGGATGACGTTCAGGCGGTAGTAGAGGTCTTCGCGGAACTTGCCGGCCTGCACCGCGGCAGAGAGATCGCGATTGGTCGCGGCGACGACCCGGGAATCCACCTTCACCGTCGACGTCCCGCCCAGCCGTTCGATCTCGCCCTCCTGCAGGAAGCGCAGGAGCTTCACCTGCACCGCGGGCGACAGCTCGCCGATCTCGTCGAGGAACAGCGTTCCGCCCTGCGCGCGCTCGATGCGGCCTTCCTTGCGGGCCACCGCGCCGGTAAAGGCCCCCCGCTCGTAGCCGAACAGCTCGCTCTCCAGGATGGTCTCGGGGATGGCGGCGCAGTTGATGGGCACGAACGGCTGTTGCGCGCGGGAGGAGTGCTCGTGCAGCGCGCGGGCGAAGAGTTCCTTTCCGGTGCCGCTCTCTCCGAGGAGCAGCACGGTCGCGGAGCTGGGAGCGGCCTGGCGGATGATGTCGAGCGTCGCCCGCAGCGCCGGACTCTGGCCGACGATCGGCGACGACACGCCCGCGAGGCGCGCGCGAAGCTGCTTGTTCTCGAGGACGAGGCGGCGCTTCTCCAGCGCCTGCGCCACGCTCTTCAACACCGCGTGGCGCTTGAGCGGTTTGGTGAGGAAATCGTACGCGCCGTCCTTCATCGCGGCGACGGCGGCCTCGACGGTGCCGTAGGCGGTCATGAGCACCACCTCGGCGTCGGGCGCTACCGCCCTCACCGCGCGGAGCAGCTCCTGGCCGCTCATCCCCGGCATCATGAGATCCGTGAGGACCACGTCGGCCGGCCGGTCGCGGAGCAATGCCAGCGCCGCGGCCCCGGTCTCGGCGCGCTGCGTCCGGTACCCTTCGCGGGCGAAGATGCGCTCCAGCGAATCGAGGTTCGCGGGTTCGTCGTCGACCAGCAGGAGGGTTGCGGGCTCCCTTTCGCTCTCGGACATTCTCTACGCGACTGTAACAAAGGCCGGGCCATGCCGCCCCGGCGCGTGATCTAGCTGAAGAGCGCCTCGACGAACTCGTGGGGATCGAACGGCTTCAGGTCGGAGATTTTCTCACCAATACCTACGTAGCGGATGGGGATCTTGAGCTCGTCGCAGATGCCGATGATGACTCCGCCCTTGGCCGTGCCGTCGAGCTTGGTGAGGACGATCCCGGTCACGCCCAGCGCGTCGTTGAACTGCCGCGCCTGGGCGATGGCGTTCTGCCCGGTGGTGGCGTCTACGACGAGGAGGACCTCGTGTGGCGCTCCGCCGTGTGCCTTCTCCAGCGTGCGCTCGATGCGCTTGAGCTCGTCCATCAAGCCGGCCTTGGTATGGAGCCGTCCCGCCGTATCGCAGAGCACCGCGCCGATCTGCTCCACCTTGGCCCGCGCGACGGCGTCGAAAAGGACGGCTCCAGGATCGCTCCCGTCCTTGCCGCGCACGATGGGCACATGCGCGCGGTCCGCCCAGACGTCGAGCTGTTCGCCGGCCGCCGCGCGGAAGGTGTCGCCCGCGCCGAGGAGCACCGACTTTCCCGCCTGCCCGAGCCGCGCCGCGAGCTTGCCGACGGTGGTGGTCTTGCCGGTGCCGTTCACGCCGACCACCATGACCACCTGGGGCGGGGCGGCGCCCGGCGGCAGATCCGGCAGCCCTCCGTGGCCCGCTTCGCTCGCGGGTCCGCCCGTTCCGAGGGAGAGGATCCTCTCGATCTCCTCGCGCAGCGCGGCCTTCACCTTGGAAGGGTCGGTGAGCTCGCGCCGGGCGAGCCGCTCGCGGACCGACTCGAGGAGGTGCGTCGCCGTGTGCACGCCCACGTCCGCGGAGAAGAGGATCTCTTCGAGCTCGGCGAGCATGGAGTCGTCGAGGGCTTTGCTGGTCCCGAGAAGCGCGTTGAGCCGGGCGACGAATCCGCCGCGGGTCTTGGCAAGTCCCTCGGCAAGGGTCCGTCCAGCTTCCGCTTCCGCGAGCTTCGTTCGCTGCGCTTCCTGGGCGGTCCGCGCACGCGCCTCCTCCGCCTGGCGCGCTTCTCGTTCCGCCTGTTCCCTGCGGGCGAGGGCTTGCGCCTGCGCCTCGCGCCGGGCCTTCTCCTCCGCCTCGCTGACCTTGCGCGCCTCGTAGTCGAGGCGCCTCTGGGCATCGGCGAGATCGCGGCGCCGCCGTTCGACGTCCGCCCGCGCTTGCGGGGTGCCGGCAGCCCTGGCTTCGGCCGCCTCGAGGGCGGCCTGCGCGGCCGCGACGTCGTCCTTCGCGCGGTCCCTGCGTGCGAGTCGCTCGGCCGGGAGCACGACCTCGACCGGCGGCAACTCTTCGATGCGCGCTCCGGGACGGGCCTCGCTGGGCGGAAGCTCGGGCGGCGCCTTGCGTCGGACCCTCGCGCGAATGACGAACGCGACCACGATCGCGAGCGCGATCAGGATGGCTACCGCGATGGCGAGAGCCCGGTAATCGAAAGCGACAGCCAGGAGGGTCGATACGGCCAGGGCGATCGGCACGGCTTTGCGGTACCTCGTGCTCGGAAGGCGCGCACCGTGACGTGCCGGGCCGCGCCCGTCAAGAACCGAGGTCCTGAGATTGCGCTCTACGGCATGGTCGAGGGCAGCTTGCTGCTCACCGCGTCGAGAGCGGGAGGCGGCGGGACCGGCGTCTTGGCGACGGAAACGGCGTGCCAGGTCCGCTTGTCGCCGGTATCGAGCGCGCACCTGCTCTCCAGGGCATCGCAGGCGAGAACCTGGAAGTACACCGGGCCCGCGGGGCGTCCGGGAATCTCGATCTTGAAGCCTCCCAGGCCGCCGCTCGGGTCCGGCTTCATGTCGAGGACTTCATCGCGGCCATCCGGGCCGCGGTAGAGGACGCGCGCCCGATCGGGCACCACCACATCGTCAGTGGTAAGGGGTCCGGTGATCTGGGAACGAACCGGGATGGGCGCTCCGGGCAGTACCCGCGGCGGCGGGTTGATGACGAACGAGAAGGGCGGCTCGACCGGGCCGGCCGGCTTGAAGGTGACGCTGAACCACTTGTCTCGCGCCTCGCCGTGCACGGTCTGCCCTCCGCGCTTGTCGCGGGCCGCAATGCGGTACTCGAGGGTCCCGTGGGCGCGGTCGGCCGGGATCCTGGCCTCGTAGGTGTCTCCTTCGACGCGTCGCATCGGCACGGTCGCGTCGCGCTGCTGTCCGGCCTCCCTCACGTGGAGGCCGGCGCTGCTGATCGGCGAGTCTCCGCGGATGCGGGCGCGGACGGCGAATTCCTGGCCCGCGAGCGCCTCCCCCGCGGGCTTGCGGTACTGCACCACGGGTCCGGACGGCCGCGCGTTCTTCCGCGCCGCGGAATGCGACGAGGCGTCGCTTCCAGCGTCGGCCTTCGCGCCGCCGCCCACCGCCATCGGCGTAGAGACGGTGCCCCACGTCGCCGGCCCGTTGCCCAGCAGATCGATCGCCTCGATCCAGTACTCCGTCTCCGTCCCCCCGTTGAACGAGGCGCGGAAGACGTCGTCCATCGACCCCTTGCGCATCGAGGCCGCCTCCCACGAGCCGCCTTTGTCGCGGTGATGGCAGGTGGCCGAGAGGACGCCCGTCTCGTCGGTGATGAGGGCGCGCACCTCCACCTTGTGGCCCTTCCGCGACGCACTCACCTCGGAAATCGCAGGGGGGCGGACATCGTCGGCAAGCGCCCGGAAGCCCGGCAACGAGAGGCAGACGACCACGAGCGCGAATCGCATCGGCCGATTCTGCCAAGGCCCCGGCGGAGCGGGTAGTGGTCAGTTGACCGAGATGACGTTCAAGCGGCCGCGGTGGTGCCGTTCTGCGACAGCTTGACGCTCACGGTCTTGGAGATTCCCGGCTCCTCCATGGTGACGCCGTAGAGCGCGTCGGCCACCTCCATGGTGCGCTTGTTGTGGGTGATGACGATGAACTGAGAGGTCCGGCTCATCTCGCGGACCATCTCGTTGTAGCGACCGACGTTGGCGTCATCGAGCGGGGCGTCCACCTCGTCGAGGAGGCAGAAGGGCGTCGGCTTGATGAGGAAGATGGCGAAGATGAGCGAGACGGCGGTGAGGGCCTTCTCGCCACCCGAGAGCAGGTTGACGCTGACGAGCTTCTTCCCCGGCGGCTGGGCGACGATCTCGACGCCCGGCTCCCCGTCGGGGTTCTGCGGGTCGTGGACGAGCTGCAGCTCGGCGCGGCCGCCGCGGAAGAGCCGCGGAAAGACCTGCTGGAACTTCTCGTTGACGAGGGCGAACGTCTCGCGGAACCGCTCCTTGCTGGCGCGCTCGATGCGAGCGATCGCCGCCCGCAGTCGCGCGATCGATTCTTCGAGGTCCTGCTTCTGCGCCGAGAGGAAGGCGTGCCGCGCTCCGACTTCGCGCGCCTCGTCGATGGCGGTGAGGCTCACCTCGCCGAGCGCTTCGATGGCCGCGCGCAGCTCCTGCATGCGGGCATCGGCCCCCTCCGCATCGAGGGTGAGGGCTTCCTCCCGCTTGGCGGCGGCCACCTCGGCAAGCTCGACCAGATGGCGCTCGCGTACGCCGTCCTCGAGGTGCGACAGCGTAAGGCGGATCTCCTGTAGCCGGAGCTCGATTTCGGCCCTCGCGCGCGAAACGGTCTCCAGGACCGCTCGAGCCTGCCGGACCTCTTCGTCGCCGCCGCGCAGCCTTTCCTGTGCGGCGTCGTAGAGGGCGCGGGCCCGTCCGAGCTCGCCCCGGATCTCTTCGCCGGCGGTCAGGAGCCTGCCCAGCTCGCCCCGGGTGACTTCGAGCTTGGCATCGAGCGCCGCTGCCCGCTCCTCGGCGGCGGACAGCTCCGCCGAGAGCTTCTCGCGCCGCTCCTCGATCTCCGCGCGCTGCTCGGCGAGTCGGGCCAGGGCGCGGGCCACTCCTTCGCGGCGCTCGGCTACCGCCGCCGCGTTCACCTTGGCCCGCGTCACTTCCGATTGCACGATTTCCGCCTTCTCCCGCTCGGAGAGGAGCTCTGCTTGCAGCGCCCGAAGCTTCGCCTCGCGCTCATGCTGCTCGTTTTCACCGCCCTGGACGGCGCTGCGCAGGGTCTTCTCCTCGCGCTCCACCTCGGAGGTGGCGGCATCCAGCTGCGCTTGCTCGTGGCGCAGGACTTCGTTGCGTTGCGCGATCCGGGTGAGGTCCTCCTGCAACCTCGCCACGTCGCGCTCGAGGCGCAGCTCGGATAGCTCCTCCTCCCGCTCCTCCTGGGCGAGCCGTTTCACCGCCAGTTCGAGCGCCGCCTGACGCGTTTCGAGCTCATGGGCCCGGGTGGTCGAGAGAGCGACCCGCGCCTCCAGCTCTTGCACCGTTCCGGCCAATTCTTGCAGTTCGCGCCGCTTGTGGAGGAGCCCATCGGCCACGCCGGCGAGCGACCCGCCGGAGACGATTCCCTCGCGGTCGACCACCTCGCCGTCGGCTGAGACGAAGGTACGCTCGCCGGGATTGTTGGCCCAGAGGGAGAGCGCGGCAGCGAGCGTGTCGCAGAGGAAGACGTCGGCGAGGAGGAACCGCTTGAGCCGCTCGTGCTCCGGCGCGCATTCGACGACGTCGATGGCGCGGACGGTCCCTTCGGGCGCGGGCAGGTCGGTTGCCTCGGCGACGAGGGGGAGCTGCTCCATCTCGGTGAGCGGCACGAAAGACGCCCGCCCCTGCGAGGCCTTCTGCAGGTATTCCACGGCGCGCAGGCCGGCGGCATGGCTCTCCACCAGCACCAGTTGCAGGCGTTCGCCGAGGACCGCCTCGATGGCGCGCTCGTGGGCCGGATCGGTCCGCAGGACCTCGGCGACGAGCCCATACACGCCGTCGCGCCTGCGCTCGTCTTCATCGCGCAGCAGGATCGCCTTCACGCCGCGTCCATAGCCCTCGAAGTTCTTCTGTAGCTCGAGCAGCGACGTCAGCCGGCTGCGGCGGTCGGCCAGCTCCTCGCGCAGGCGGATGAGCAGCGCCTCCGTCTCGCGCCTCTCGCTGGTTCCGCGCTGCAGCTCCTCTTCCTGCGCGCCCCGCCGATCATGGAGCGACTTGCGGGCCGCTTGCGAGCGCGCGAGTCCTTCGAGAAGGTCGTCGCGCTGGCGCGAGATCTCGATCCCCCGCGCCTCGAGCTGTCCGGCCTCGCCGGCGAGCTTCTCCCGCCGGGCCGTCAGGTCCTGCCTCTGCCGCTCGAGGTTGACGAGATTCGACCGGTGATTGGCGAGCCTGGTGAGCACCGAGACGGCGGAATGCCTCTCCTCCTCCACCGCACGCTGGGCAGCGTGGATCCGCTCCAGGGCGACGGCCAGGTCGCGCTCGAGCATCCCGCGACGGGCCTCGTCTTCCGCCCCGGCGTCGGAGAGCTTGCGCAGGTCCTCGTGATGGCCTTCCTCTTCGCGGGCGAGGAGCTCGAGGCGGACGCCGAGCAGGCTCGATTCCTCCTGGTGCTGCGCCCGCCGCTGGGCGATCGCCTCCCGCTCGCGGCCGGCGAACTCGATCTCCTGCTCGGCCAGCCGGAGGTCCTTGTCGATGGCATGGCTCCGCTCGGCGAGGGCCTGCACATTCCGCTCGTCCTCGAGGAGCCGCAGACGCTCCGCGGAGAGACCCGACTCGAGGCGTGCGACGTGCGCCTGGGCGACCTTCTCCTGCTCGAGCGTCGTCTCGAGCTCCCCCGACGCCGTCCGCGCCTGCTCGTCGGCGGCAAGGAAGCGCCGCACGTTCGCGAGCAGCTCGAGCGATTTCAGCTCGGCGCGCAGGTCGCGGAACTTCTCGGCCTTCTTCGCCGCCCGCTCGAGCGATGCGAGCCGCCGCTGCACCTCTCCGACCACGTCGGAAAGGCGGAGCAGGTTCTGCTCGGTGGATTCGAGCTTGCGCTCGGCCTGCTTGCGCCGGGCCTTGTACTTCGTGACCCCGGCGGCCTCCTCGAGGATGCTGCGTCGGTCCTCGGGCCTCGCGCTGACGATGAGGCCGATGCGGCCCTGCTCGATGATCGAGTACGCGCGCGTGCCGACGCCGGTGCCGAGGAAAAGCTCGGTGATGTCGAGCAGGCGGCAGGCGGCCTTGTTGATCTCGTAGCTGCTCTCGCCCGAGCGGAAGAGGCGGCGGGTGACGGTGATCTCCCCGAAGGAGGCGTACTGCGGCGGCACGAGGCGGCCGTCGTTCTGGAAGGTGAGCGAGACCTCGGCCATTCCGGTGGGAGGCCGCGACTCGCTGCCGCTGAAGATGACGTCCTCCATCGAGCGGCCGCGCAGGTGTTTCGCGCTCTGCTCGCCCATAGCCCAGCGGATGGCGTCGACCACGTTCGACTTGCCGCAGCCGTTGGGCCCGACGACGCCCGTGACGCCGTCGTCGAAGGAGAAGACCACCCGGTCGGCAAACGATTTGAAGCCGGAGATCTCGAGGCGCCGGATTTTCATCTGCCGCGGGAAGATCCACGAATCGCGAATCGCCTACAAGGCTTGTCTTGCGCGGCAAAAAATGGGGTGCGTTGGCGGAAGACAGGATCGGTTTTCATCGCCTCGGAACGCTACCGCGGCCCTCCGACATCCGGCTCTGCGGCGGGCGCGGGCGGGAGACGTGCGCGCTGTCACGATCGAGGAAGCGCAGCTTCCGCGACGCCCACTCGCCGCTGTAGTCCACGCCCACCCGCGGCCCGCGCCACAGCCGCGGCTTGCGCCCTTCCGCCGGGCGCGGAGCGATGAACAGCGCGGCACCGGGGTCGCATAGATCGTCGCGATTCATCGCCAGCCCGATGTCGAACGCCTTGCACAGATTCCCGGGCCCGGTCGCGGAATGGAGCAGCGGAAGCTCTCCGGGGACCGGCTCCGCCGCGCGGATGAGCACCGCGTTCGCGGCGCTGCCCGGACCGCACACCGCATTCAGCATCGGGTGCACACCGTAGATCAGATAGACGTAGGCGTGGCCGGGCTCGCCGTACATCACCTCGGTACGGGCGGTCCGGCCCGCCCGGGCGTGGCAGGCGAGGTCGTGCTCGCCGATGTAGGCCTCGGTCTCCACGATGCGACCGACTCGCGTCTTCTTTCCTTCGCGGCGGACGAGAAGGCAGCCGACGAGGTCGGGCGCGACCTGGCGCGCATTGCGGTCGTAGAACGATCGCGGGAGCGGACGGAGGAGCCGGCTTTGCCGGCGTCGCCAGTCGCGGAGGCCATCACGCTGGAGCATCGGAGACCAAGGCTCAAACCACGTCGGGATCGAGCTCCGGCTTCCCGAACCGGTCGTCCAGGTAGATCTCGTAGGTGATCGATCCCTCGACGTAGGGGAGGGCGGCGTTCATGCGCGCGAACTCCGGATCGGCCTCCAGCTCGCGCTCCTCCTGCTCGAGCTTGCCGAGGTCGGCGAAGGCGAAGCGCAAGAGCACGGTGTTCATCGGCCCGCTCAGCCCATAGAGCACCTCCGGCACGCAGTACGCGCGCTTGCGCCGGTGCTCGATGATCTTCTTCACGCCGCGCACGAACTCGTGCAGCTGTCCCTGCTTCACCACGCCCCGGGAGAAGAGGTACGCCGCCACGTTCTAGCCGAGCGCCTGCGAGAGGTCGGCGATGAGGTCTTCGGGATCTTCCAGCCCGACGGAGAGCCGGACCATTCCCTCGTCGACACCGGCCCGGGCGAGCTCCTCGCGCGAGTAGCCGGTGTGGCTGAAGAGGATGGGAAGCGAGGAGATCGACTCCGTTCCTCCGAGGCTGGCGGCGCGGGCGATGAGCTTTTGCCGGTCCCAGAAGCGGAAAGCGCGTTCCTTGTCGCCGAGCGAGAAGGTCACCATCCCGCCGAAGGCCGACATCTGCTTTCGCGCCAGCGTGTAGTCGGGATGGCTCTCGAGACCCGGATAGTAGACGCGCCGCACGGCGGGCTGCGCCTCGAGCCAGGTCGCGATCCGGAGCGCGTTCGAGCAATGGCGTTCCATGCGGATGGGAAGCGTCTTGAGGCTGCGGAGCAGGTCGTATGCCGCCTGCGGATCGACCGCCGCGCCCAGCCTGCGCGATAAGAGCCGCAGCGGCTCGATCCGCTCGCGCGCCCCGAGCAGGACGCCGAGGAGGTGATCGGAGTGGCCATTCAAGTACTTGGTCGCGCTGTGCATCACGACGTCCACGCCGGACTCCAGCGGGTGTTGCAAGACGGGCGGTCCGAAGGTCGAGTCGATGACGCTGACGGCGCGCGCCTTGCGGCACGCCTCGGCCACGCGGGCGACGTCGACGATGCGCAAGGTGGGGTTCGTCGGCGATTCGAAGACACACAGCTTCGCCGGGCGCTCCACGACCTCCTTCGCCAGATCTTCGGGCGCGACCGGCCGCAGCCGCACCGCGAAGCGGCTCAGCACGTCGCGCAAGAGCTTGTAGGTGCCGCCGTAGAGCGCGCTCGCGGCGATGACCTCGTCGCCCGCGGACACCAGCCCGAGAAGCGCCGTCGTCATCGCCCCCATGCCGCTCGCGAAGAGGACCGCCGCCTCCGCTCCCTCGATGCGCGCGACCGCCTCCTCCGCCGCGCGGACGGTGGGGTTCTCGTCGCGCGAGTACATGAAGAGGCCGCCCTCGCCCCGCTGGTATGCCTGTACCTGCGCGGCGCTCTCGAAACGGTAGGTGGTCGACTGCACGATGGGCGTGGTGAGCGGCGAGTTCCCGCCTTCGGGGACGCCAGCGTGCACGGCAATGGTCGCGAGTCCCTGCGGTCGTTGCGCCATGACCGCCCTTGTACCGAATCGCTCAGGTTCCGGTGAGGGGCAGCCGGCCGCGAGGCAAAAAAAAGCCCCCGGGCGTCATTGCCCGGGGGCTTGAGGAAGTGAAGCGCCTTAGCAGTCGGGGCGGCGGGGGGGGGGTACCACTCTCCGACAGGCGTCTTGCGCCTCGTCCCCCTACTGTGCAGACGGCGTGCCAGAGCTCGAAATGCCTCTGATCGGGGGTTTGGAGCGGGTGCCTACACCGTCCCGGTCCGGATCCCTTTCATTTCTGCAACAAAGCCTTGCACCGTTGAAAGCACCTACCTTGTCTTACTGAACCGCAAGCATCTGCTCGAACTGTGCGTTTCCCTTGAGAGCGTCGAACATCGGATCGGAGGCGATCCAGCTGCGTACCTTCAGCGGGTCCTTCTCCAGGGCCTTCTTGAGCGCGTCGAGCGCTTCCGGATGACGGTCCCAGAGCGAGTACAGGGCGGCAACGTTGTAGTTGAGGAGCACGTCGTCCGGGCTCAGCTCGCGGGCCTTCGCGTAGCAGCGCTCCGCCTCCTGGTAGAAGCCCTTCTGGGCGAAGCAGATGCCCAGGTCGAGATGGGCCTCGTAATTGTCGGGCTCTAGCCGCACCGCCTCGTTCAGCTGGGTGATGGCGCCGCGGTAGTCGGCTTCGTCCATGAGCAGCGCTGCGAGCTCGTGCCGGGCGACAGGGTCCTCGGAGTCGAGCTCGATGGCGGCCCGGAACTCCTCCTTCGCCTCCTCGCGGCGGTCCTGGTCGGCGTACGTCATGCCGAGATTGAGGTGGGCGTCGGGGTAGTCCGGGTCGAGCTCGATGGCCTCCTTGTACTCGTCCACGGCCATGTCCGACCCATGGGTGGCGAGGAAGCAGGCCAGGTTGTAGTGGGCGGTGGCGCTCTCCGGCTCGAGCTCGAGGGCCGTCAGGTACTCCTTGAGGGCCTCCCGGTAGAGCTTCTTCTCCGAGTAGACGGTGGCGAGGTTGTCGTGAGCGTGCGCCGACTCGGGATCGAGCTCGATGGCCTTCTTGAACTCCTTGATGGCCTCGTCGAGCCAACCGCGATCGGCGAGCTCGATCCCGCGGGAGTTGTGCTCGTCGGAGCGGACAGTCCGGTCCCTGTCGCGAGCCATGGCCCCCTGATTTAACACGCGGTCGGACGCTGCGCGCCCGCTAGAACGGTATGCCGCAGTGCGACATTTACTGTCACTCTTTCTCGCTGAACGTCTTCATCGTCTTGTCGGTCACCTTCGCCTTCTTGGCGTTGTTGGCGCCTTGCTCCCCGGCGAGCGACCCCGTGGAGGCCGCGAACAGTTCCCGGATGTCCTTTCCGAACACCGTGACGACGCCGATGGCGGCGACGGCAATCAGCGCGACGATGATGAGGTACTCCGACATCCCCTGCCCACTTTCCGATCGAAACAGCTTCCGCAGCCGGCGCAGCATGGAAGGCTCCCTTTCGCGAGGAGGCGATGGCTCCCGACGCAGGAAGGACCGTACGCGAGCGAAGCGGGCGCTCCCATCGGTCGCCTGACCGACGCCGGTTCCGGCCAGCCTTTACAATGGCGGCGTGGCGTCGAAGGCTCTCGTCCAGCTCTGCGAGGATCTCGGCCGCTTCCTCGGCGCCGCGCACGACACCTGCGCGCTCGCGTGGGATTCCGGCCAGTCTCCCACCATCGCCGCCGCGCGCGGGGCGGTCGATCGCGTGTTCAACGCCAGCGCGGATTCGATCGAAGGGTCGCCCGCGGGAACGCTGTTCACCGGCGGCGAGCGCGCCGCGCGCGATCTCGCCCAGGCGGCCGCGAGAGGTCCCATCGAGGAGCACCGAACGCTGCTTCGAGGCGGCCAGCCGTTTCCCGCCCAGATTCTCCTCTCGAGCGCGCCTGGCGGGGTGGTGGCGGTAGTCCGCGATCTAGAGGCGAGCCGCGGCGTGGTGGACGCGGCGCTGCGCGCGGACGACCTGGCCCGTTTCGCCTCCCTCGTCGCGCACGAAGTCCGCAATCCGCTCTCGGCGGTGAAGATTGCGCTGCAGACGCTCGAGCGGCACGGGACGCTCGCGACCAACGACCTGCGCAGGACCAGCATTGCCCTGCGCGAAGTGCTCAACATCGAGTTGCTCCTCAACGAGGTGCTCGAGTTCGCGCGGCCTCCGTCCGTGACCTTGATCCCGGGCGATCCGTCGACGCCCGTGCGCGATGCGGTGGAAGGCGTCGAGGCCGAGTGGCAGACGCGCGGCGTGGTCTTCCGCTGCACCGTCCCCGAGAGGATGCCGCCCGTCGCCATCGATCCGGTGCGCGTGCGCACCGCCGTGAAGATTCTCTGCCGGCAGGCGGCGGTCGCCGCGGAGGAGGTCGGAGGCGGCTTCGTCGACGTCGCGGTAGAAACGCGCGACGGAGGCTGGGAGCTGACGGTGAAGGACCCGGGCCGCCCGCTCCCGCGCGAGCAGCGCACCAAGGCGTTCGTCCCCTTCACGCCGCACCGCGCGCGCGGCACCGGTCTCGGTCTGGCGGTCGTCGCGCGCATCGCCCGGGAGCACCGCGGCGAGGCGAAATTCCTCGATACAGGCGAGGGGAACGTCATCTCGGTGACGTTTGCTGCATGATCCGTTAAAACAAAGGTCGGGGGAAGCGGCTGCGACTTCCGCCGCCCACAAAAGCCGTGGAACGCATCCTCATCGTCGACGACGACCGCTCGATCCGCGAGCTTCTCTCGATGCATCTCGAGGAGCGCGGCTATGAGGTAGCCGTTGCCTCGACGGGCGCGGAGGGGTTCCGCCTGGTGGAGGAGGCGGTGCCTTCCGCCATCATCCTCGACATGCGGCTCCCCGACATGTCCGGGATCGACCTCATCCCCGAGCTGCGCAAGCGCGCCGTCGAGACGCCGGTCCTCATGATCACGGCGCACCACGACATGTCGACGACCATCCTCGCCATGAAGGCGGGGGCCTTCGACTACATCCACAAGCCGATCGACATCGAGGCTTTCGACGTCGCCCTCGACCGCGCGCTGGAAGTCCGCCGCATCTCCCGGGGCTCGGACGTCGTCTCCGTCGAGTCGCAGCGGCCGTTCCGCATGGACGATCTGGTCGGGACTTCCCCGGCCATGCAGCAGCTCTTCAAGGACCTGGGACGCGTCGCGGCGAGCCATGCCACCGTGCTCATCCAGGGCGAGAGCGGAACCGGCAAGGAGCTCATCGCCCGGGTCATCCACAGCTACAGCTCGGCGTCGCGGCCCTTCATCGCCATCAACTGCTCGGCCATCGTCGACACGCTCCTCGAGAGCGAGCTGTTCGGGCACGAGAAGGGCTCCTTCACCGGTGCCGTGGCCACGAAGGTCGGCAAGTTCGAGCTGGCGGACGACGGCAGCCTCTTCCTCGATGAGATCGGCGAGCTTTCCCAGAACCTGCAGGCGAAGCTCCTCCGGGTCCTGCAGGAGCGCGAGTTCGAGCGGGTGGGCGGTGTGAAGCGGATACCGGTGCGGGCGCGCATCCTCGCCGCCACGAACCGCGACCTCGCCTCGGAAGTCTCCGCGGGGCGCTTCCGCGAGGACCTCTACCAGCGGCTCAAGGTGGTGACCCTGTCCCTCCCCCCGCTGCGGGAGCGGAGGGACGACATCCCGCTGCTCGTCGAGCATCTGCTCGTGAAGATCAACCAGCGCCTGCACAAGAACCTGCGGCGCGTTCCTCGCGAGACCTTGGAGAAGCTGATGGCCCGGGAGTGGCCGGGGAACGTGCGCGAGCTGGAAAATCTCCTGACGCGCGCGGCTGTCCTTTCCCAGGGCGACCTGCTGCTCGAGGAGCACCTCGTGCAGAACGGCGAGCCGGCCAAGGCCAAGGCGGCCGCGGCCCCCGTCGTTTCTGACCGCGTGCCAACCCTCGACGAGCTCGAAAAGGCGCATATCGAACGGGTCTTCACCATGACCAAGGGTCACAAGGGTCGCGCATGTCAGATCCTCGGCATCTCCCGGCCCACGCTGGAGCGAAAGCTGCGGAAATACAGGCTTGCCCCCGCCGGCGAGGATTGAACGAAACGTTCAACGATTCGACGTTTTGCGGCTGTAATATCTACGTTCCGTTCAAAGCAGCGCATTCACGGCTGCAGGTGCTCCAGTCAACTGCTTGATTGTCCGGCAGTTTCTCGCGTTCGTTAGTTGGCATGCCTGGTGCTCTGGCAAAGGGGCGACCCCTACGCACCAACTGGAGCCCCTTCATGATTCCTCGCCAGCAGAACGTCGATACGCGCTACCAGTTCCAGACCCCGCTCGCTTCACCGAGCCTGCCGGCGGCCGATGTCGTCGACTTCCGCGGCTACTTCAAGGTCGAGACCTTCGCCCACAGCTCGGTCATCTACCGGCCGGGCATGCCGGCGGACAAGGTGTTCCTCCTCCGCTCGGGGCGCGTCCGGTTGCTCCGCCAGGGGAAGGGCAAGGGCCGTTCGGTCCTCGCCATCTTGAAGCCGGGCGATCTCTTCGGCGAAGTCCTTCGTCCCGAAGGCTCCCTCATGGAGGAGCTCGCCATCAGCTCCGGCAAGTGCGAGGTGTGGAGCATCGAGGGCCGC
>Ga0209474_10000187_pt1 | contig 75808 bp, 58 predicted proteins | sample GraSoiAngelo_145_FD_185902 | JGI IMG/M metagenome (GOLD analysis project Ga0209474, IMG submission 185902) | Grasslands soil microbial communities from the Angelo Coastal Reserve, California, USA - 14_1009_05_20cm (SPAdes) (version 2) | ecosystem: Environmental > Terrestrial > Soil > Grasslands...
ATCGTCGATTTCGTGCACGCGGAGACCGATGCGAAGATCGGCGTGCAGCTCGGGCACTCGGGGCCCAAGGGATCCACGCAGGTCGGCTGGGAAGGGATGGATGTGCCGCTGCCGCAGGGCAACTGGGAGGTGATTGGGCCGTCGCCGATCGCGTGGTCGCCGCGCAACCAGGTGCCGCGCGAGATGACGCGCGCCGACATGGACGCCGTGCGCGCCGACTTCGTGCGCGCGGCGGCGATGGCCGCGCGCGCCGGCTTCGATCTGCTGGAGCTGCATCTCGCGCACGGCTACCTGCTGTCGTCCTTCATCACGCCGCTCACCAACGGCCGCGCCGACGAGTACGGCGGCCCGCTCGAACACCGGATGCGCTTCCCGCTCGAGATCTATCATGCGGTGCGCGCGGCGTGGCCGCAGGAGAAGCCGATTTCGGTGCGCATCTCCGCGACCGATTGGATGGACGACGAAGGCATCACGCCGGAAGACGCCGTCGAGATCGCGCGCTTGCTCGGCGGCGCCGGCGCGGACATCATCAACGTGTCGGCGGGCCAGACCTCGACGCGCGCGCGCCCCGTCTACGGCCGCATGTTCCAGACGCCCTTCTCCGATCGCATCCGCAACGAGACCGGCATCGCCACGATGGCCGTCGGCAACATCTACGAGCCCGATCACGTGAACTCGATTCTGATGGCCGGCCGCGCGGATCTCTGCTGCCTCGCGCGTCCGCACCTCGCCGATCCGTACTGGACGCTGCGCGCGGCGGCCGAGCTCGGCTACCGCGGCGAGACGTGGCCGAAGCCGTATCTGGCCGGCCGCGATCAGCTGCACCGCCGCGCGTCGCGCGCAGAAACCCCGCCGGTGCACGTGTGACGATGCGCGACGTCAAGCCGGCGCACTTCAACTGCCGCGTGGACGGCGCCGTTGCCGTCGTCTCGCTCGCGCGGCCGGAGCGGAAGAACCCGCTGACGTTCGACTCGTACGCCGAGCTGCGCGACTGGTTCAGAGCGCTCGCCGATGCGGGCGACATCAAGGCCGTCGTCGTCGGATCGAACGGCGGCAACTTCTGCTCCGGCGGCGACGTGCACGAGATCATCGGTCCGCTGCTCGAGCGGGACATGAAGGGGCTGCTCGCGTTCACGCGCATGACGGGCGATCTCGTCAAGGCGATGCGCGCGTGTCCCCAGCCGATCGTCGCCGCCGTGGACGGCGTGTGCGCCGGAGCAGGCGCGATGATCGCCCTCTTCGCGGATCTGCGGCTGGCGACGCCCGCGGCGAAGACGGCGTTTCTCTTCACGCGTGTCGGCCTCGCCGGGTGCGACATGGGCGCCTGCGCCATGCTGCCGCGCGTCGTGGGCCACGGGCGGGCGGCCGAACTGCTCTTCACCGGCCGCACGATGACGGCGGAGGAAGGCGAGCGGTGGGGATTCTTCAACCGCATCGTGCCCGCCGAGGCGCTGGAGGCCGAGGCCCTTGCGCTGGGGCACAGCCTCGCCGACGGGCCGGCCTTCGCGCACATGATGACCAAGACGATGCTCAATCAGGAATGGTCGATGACGCTCGATCAGGCGATCGAGGCCGAGGCGCAGGCGCAGGCGATCTGCATGCAGACGGCGGATTTCCGGCGCGCGTACGACGCGTTCCGCGCGAAGGCCAAACCGCAATTCACGGGCGACTGATGGGCGCCACACACCTCGCGCGCGCGCTCGGCCCGACCTCGCACGTCGATACGTTCACGCGCGATCGTCTGCCGCCCGCGGCGGAATGGCCGGACCTCGTGCTCGATCGGCCCGAGTTCCAGTACCCGGAGTATCTGAACGCCGCCGTCGAGCTCACCGATCGCATGGTCGAGAGGGGCTTCGGCGATCACGTCGCGCTCATCGGCAACGGAAGGCGGCGCACGTACAAGGAGCTCGCCGACTGGACGAACCGCCTCGCGCACGCGCTCGCCGAGGACTTCGGCGTCAGGCCGGGCAACCGCGTCCTGCTGCGCTCGGGCAACAACCCGGCGATGGTCGCCGCGTGGCTCGCGGTGACGAAGGCCGGCGCCGTCGCGGTGAACACGATGCCGCTTCTGCGCGAGGCGGAGCTCACGAAGATCGTCGACAAGGCGGAGATCGGCCTCGCGCTCTGCGACAACCGCATCGCCGACGAGCTCGTCGCGTGCGCCAAGAGCAGCCGTTTCCTCAAAGCGGTCGTGTCCTTCGACGGCACGTCGAACCACGACGCCGAGCTCGATCGCGTCGCGCTCAACAAGCCGGTGCGCTTCGACGCCGTTCGGACGGGGCGAGACGACGTCGCGCTGCTCGGGTTCACGTCCGGCACGACGGGCGAGCCGAAAGCGACGGCGCATTTCCACCGCGACCTGCTCGTCATCGCCGACGGCTACGCGCAAGAAGTGCTGCGCGTGACGCCGGACGACGTCTTCGTCGGCTCGCCGCCGCTCGCGTTCACGTTCGGTCTCGGCGGCCTCGCGATCTTTCCGCTGCGCTTCGGCGCCACCTCTACGCTCCTCGAGAACGCGTCGCCGGCGAACATGATCGGCATCATCGAGACGCACAAGGCGACGATCAGCTTCACGTCGCCGACGGCCTACCGCGCGATGATGGGCGCCGTCGACGAGGGCGCCGATCTGTCGTCGCTGCGGATGGCCGTGTCGGCGGGTGAGACGCTGCCGGCGCCGGTCTTCGAGGAGTGGACGAGGAAGACGGGCAAGCCGATCCTCGACGGCATCGGCTCCACCGAACTCCTGCACATCTTCATCACCAACCGCGTCGGCGACTGCAAGGCCGGCGCGACGGGCCGCCCCGTCACCGGCTACGACGCGCGCGTCGTCGACGACGACATGCGCGACGTGCCGGATGGAACAGCGGGCCATCTCGCCGTGCGCGGGCCGACCGGCTGCCGCTATCTCGCCGACCCTCGCCAGCGCGCGTACGTGCGCCGCGGCTTCAACGTCACCGGCGACGACTTCGTGCGCGACGCGAACGGCGTCTTCCACTTCGTTGCGCGCGCCGACGACATGATCATCTCGGCCGGCTACAACATCGCCGGGCCGGAAGTGGAGGCGGCGCTTCTGTCGCACCCCGACGTCGCCGAATGCGCCGTCGTCGGCGCGCCGGACGAGGAGCGCGGGCAGATCGTGCAGGCGCACGTGGTGCTGAAGGAGGGCGTCGCGCCCGACGAGGCGTGCGCGAAGCGGCTGCAGGATCACGTGAAGGCGAAGATTGCGCCGTACAAGTATCCGCGGTCGGTGGTGTTCGTCGGCGCGCTGCCGAAGACGCAGACGGGAAAGATCCAGCGCTTCCGGCTTCGGCCGCGCGGCTGATCCGATGGAGTTCCTCCATCCGCCGCACTGGATGCGGCCGTCGGGCTACTCGAACGGCGTCGCGGCCGAGGGGCGCCAGATATTCGTCGCGGGCCAGATCGCCTGGGACGCCGAGCGGCAGATCGTCAGCGACGACTTCGTCGCGCAGGTGGAGCAGGCGCTGCGGAACATCGTCCACGTGCTGGCCGAGGCCGGCGCGCGGCCGGAGGATCTCGTGCGGCTCACGTGGTACGTCGTCGACAAGCGCGAATACCTCGCGCGATCGAACGAGGTCGGCGAGGCCTACCGCCGTGTGATCGGCCGGCACTTTCCGGCGATGACGCTCGTGCAGGTCGCCGCGCTGGTCGACGATCGTGCGAAGGTGGAGATCGAGGCGACCGCCGTCGTCCCCGCGCGGCGCAATTAGGAATTAGGAATTTGGAATTTGGAATTTGGAATGCGTTGTCACGCTGTCAGGACCGTGTCGACGAATTCTTAATTCCAAATTCTGAATTCTTAATTCTCGCCGTTCGCGACTATAGCCGCGCGCGAATCGCCCACAAATCGGGAAAGAGCGGGCGGCCGACGGTTTCTCGCAGGTACGCGGCGCCGGCGGATCCACCGGTGCCCTGCCGCGTGCCGATCGTGCGCTCGACCATCTTCACGTGCCGGTAGCGCCACTCCTGGATCCCCTCGTCGAGATCGACGACGCGCTCGCAGAGTTCCGCGTTCTTCGGGTCGCTTCGGTAGATCTCGACGAGCAGCTGCTGGATCTCGGGCGACGGCTCGATCGGCGCCGTCGCGTCGCGCGCGAGGTGCGCGGGCGGCACGGCGTACTGCTCTCGCGAGAGATAGCGGAGGAAGGCGTCCCACAGCGTCGGCGCGGCGTGGCGCCGCTCGAGGGCGGTGAACGCGCGGCTCCCCGCGGGGAAGCGCTGCAGGACGCGATCGGACTTCACGCCCAGCACGAACTCGATCTGCCGGAACTGATCCGACTGAAAGCCGCTCGCCGCGTCGAGCCGCTCGCGGAAGCTGAGGAACTCGAGCGGCGTCATCGTCTCGAGGATGTCGAGCTGCGCGACCATCACCTTGAGGATCGTCAGGATCCGCTTCAGCGTGTGCTGCGACCGGTGCGGCTCGTCGGCCTCGAGCAGCTGCATCACGTGGTCGATCTCGTGGAGCAGCTCCTTGAACCAGAGCTCGTACACCTGGTGGATGATGATGAACAGCGTCTCGTCGTGCTCCGGCCCCGCCGACCGCGGCTGCTGCAGCGACAGCAGATCGTCGATCTTGAGATAGCTGCCGTAGGTGGCGGCCGGGTGCGTCTGGTCGGACATGTGCGCGTTGCTGTCAGCAGTATAAGCGCGGCGGTTTTGGAGGTAGATTTACGCCGTGCCTACCGCCATGCTGCTCGCCACGCTCGTCGCATCGAGCCTCCTCGCGCTCCTCCAGACGCCCGATCCCGGCCGGCAGGTCTTCGCGAGCCGCTGCGCGTCGTGCCACGGCACCGACGGCGGCGGCGGCGAGCTCGGTCCCGCGATTGCCGGCCGCATCCCGGCGCGGACCGACGAAGAGCTCGCCTCCGTCGTGCGCCGCGGCCTGCCGGGCGCCGGCATGCCGGCGTTCCCGAACGTCAGCGACGCGGAGATCGCGGATCTCGTCCGGCATCTCCGGACGCTGCGGCCGCGCAGCGGGACCGGCCCGATCCACACGACGATCACGCTGGCCGGCGGCGGCACGCTGAGCGGCCTCGTCGTCAATCAGAGCGCGGCCGATCTGCAGCTCGTCGGCGACGATCGCAGGATCCATCTTCTCAGGAAGAGCGGCGATCGCTACCGCGCCGTCACGTCGCAGGAGGACTGGCCCGGCTACAACGGCGCGACGCGCGGCTATCGCTCGAGCGCGCTCGCGCAGATCACGGCGCAGAACGTGTCGCGCCTCGTGCCGAAGTGGATCTTCAGCCTGTCCAACGCGCCGCGGCTGCAGGTGACGCCGGTCGTCGTCGGCGGGGTGATGTACGTGACGAGCGCGAACGAGTGCTACGCGCTCGACGCCGGCGCGGGCCGCGAGATCTGGCACTACCAGCGGCCGCGCACCAAGGGGCTCGTCGGCAACGCGGCCGGCGGCATCAATCGCGGCGTCGCGGTCGCCGGCGATCGCGTGTTCATGGTCACCGATCACGCGCACATCATCGCGCTCGACCGCTTCACCGGCGCGCTGCTGTGGGACACGGAGATGGCCGACTGGCATCAGAACTACAACGCCACCGGCGCGCCGCTCGCCTTCGGCAATCTGGTCGTCGCCGGCACGTCGGGCGGCGACGAAGGCGTGCGCGGCTTCATCGCGGCGTTCGACCAGCAGTCGGGGAAGGAAGCGTGGCGCTTCTGGACCGCGCCGGCGCCGGGCGAGCGCGCGGCGGAGACGTGGAAGGGCAAGGGCATCGCGCATCCCGGCGCCGCGGCGTGGCTGACCGGCACCTACGATCCGGAGCTCGACACGCTGTACTGGCCGACGGGGAATCCGTCGCCCGATCTGATCGGCGACGATCGTCCGGGCGACAATCTGTACTCGGACTCGATCGTCGCGCTCGACGCGAAGAGCGGGCGGCTGAAATGGCATTTCCAGTTCACGCCGCACGACGTCTGGGATTATGACGCGCAGGAGACGCCGGCGCTCATCGACGCGACGTGGCGCGGGCGTCCGCGGAAGCTGCTCGTGCAGGCGAACCGCAACGGCTTCTTCTACGTGCTCGATCGCACCGACGGCGCGTTCCTGCTCGGCACGCAGTACGCGAAGAACCTGACGTGGGCGAGCGGCCTCACGCCGGAAGGGCGTCCGAAGATCGTGCCCGGCCTGGAGCCGACCGTGGACGGCAAGCGCGTCTGCCCGTCGCTCGAGGGGGCGTCCAACTGGTACTCGACGTCGTTCGACCCGGCGCTCGGCTTGTACTTTGTGCAGACCAACGACAAGTGCGGCATCTTCACGCGCACCGACATGGAATGGAAAGCGGGCGCCGGCTACATGGGCGGCTCGTTCAAGCAGGCGCCGGGCGAGCCGGCCGAGCGCGTGCTGCGCGCGATCGACATCCAGACGGGCGCCGTCTCGTGGCAGCTGCCGCAGACCGGCACGGTCGATTCGTGGGGCGGTACGCTCAGCACCGCCGGCGGCATCGTGATCTTCGGCGAGGACAGCGGATCGCTGATGGCCGCCGACGCGAAGAGCGGCGCGCCGCTCTGGAGCTTCCAGACGAGCCAGACCTGGAAGGCGTCGCCGATGACCTACATGTTCGACAACGCGCAGTACATCGCCGTCGCGTCCGGCTCGAGCATCATCGCGTTCGGTCTGCACGGCGACTCGCGCTGAGCACCGTTCAGTGACGGCTCTTCACGAAGACACGAAATTCCACGAAGAGCATGAAATCTTTGTACAGAATTTTTTCGTGAGCTTCGTGTCTCTTCGTCTCTTCGTGATAACCCGTCACTCGGTGAAATGCGCCGGCCAGTCGGCGACGGTCTCGCGCAGGATCTCGACGATCGCGCGGCGGTCGGCGTCGGCGAGGCGCGCGTACTTCGGCGACGCGTCGCGCCCCGAGAGCACGTCCCACATGCGCGCGTAGATCGCGCGGCGCACGTCGATTGGCAGCGCGTGGAATGCCGGCGTGTAGATCATGTAGCTGCACGGATACCGCAGCAGACGCCGTTTCAGATCGAGCTGGCGCAGCGATCGTCCGCGGCTGTCGAACGGGCCCTGCGCCTCGAACGCCTGCGCGAATCCCGACGTCCCCTCGAGCGCCGCGGTCAGCGGCTGCTCGTCGACGAACAGCACGTAATCGACGAGCTCGCGTACGCCGTCCTGCAGCGGCGCGCTCGCAGGATCCAGGCGGTGCTCGTACGCCGCGATGCGCGACTCCCAGCCGATCCGCGTAATCAGGTTCGTCATGTGGCTCTGATGCTCGAACACCATCAGCGCCGCGATGTCGCTCAGCGTCGAGAGATAGCCGCGCCCGTCGAACGCGTCGATCGACGTCCGGTTCGACGCGCGATCGAACGCGATCGTCTCCGGCGTGTCGCCTTTCGCGAGGATCGCGTTGCCGAGATGCCGCAGCGCCCCGTGCGTGCCCGTCACGTACCAGCCGCCCCACCGCTTGGCGAACGGCGTGCGATCGTCGGCGTCGTAGCTGCCAAACTGCGACAGCGGCAGCCCGTCCGGCGCGACGAAGACGCTGCGCAGCAGCATGCCGGGCACGTGCAGCGTGTTGTACGCGACGTGGCACCGCAGACACGACGAGGGGCGGTCGAACTGCACGCGCGGTTGCGGCTTCTGATCGATCGTGTAGAGGACGACGCCCTGCTGTGGATCGTGGACGGCGAGCTCGAGCAGCGGCGCGCCGCGGATGTAGCCGACCGTCGCCCTGTCGCTGAAGTAGATCGCGCGCGGGTTCTCCGGGCCCGTGTGCAGCCCCTGCACGCCCGTCTTCGACATCACGAGCATCTGCGACGCCGCCGGCACGTGGAGCGCCGCGAGCACCGATCGCAGGTAGCCGGTGTCGGCGTCGAAGGTGATCCGCGCGTCGCCGGCATCGATCCGCTGCTTCAGCTCGGCGATCGGATCGGTCGTCGGCCGCGTGGCGTACTCGATCGCCGGATGCGCGAGCGCCTGCACGAGCGGGCGCTCCGTGAGCTGTCCCATCGCGACGGCGCCGGCGCCGAGCGACACGACGAGCGCCGCGATCGCCGCCATACGGCCGCGTGGCACGCATGTATGGTACGCCACGAGCCTCGCCAAACAGACAACGATCAACGCAGAACCGGCAGATGACTGATCTGTACAAGTTTGTTTCTGCGAGCTCCGCGAGCTCTGCGTCGATCGTCGTCCGCGCGAATTCGCGCGCCGCCGCGCGGACGGTACAGTAATCTTCGCGGTGCAACTATGCGCACGGCACCTTTCACGCTGGCGCTCGCCGCGTCGACGCTCGCCGCCGCCGCCCAGCAGCCCGCGCCGGTGCGGCTTCCGGCGCCGGAACCTGCGCCGGCGGTCTACGCGCTCGACGATGCGCTGCTGCAGTGGCCGCTCTCCTCGAGCCTCGAGGCGTACGCCGACATCGACGGCCGCCGCCTCCACCGCTACGTCGTCGATCAGGCGGCTATCGCGCGCCGCTATCGCGACAACGGCCATCCGCAGTTCTGGGGCCGTATCACCGGCACGTCCGCCGACGCGGAATCGGCCGACTGGCTCGCCGCGCACTTCACGCGCATCGGGCTCGCGGACGTGCGCGTGCAGCCGATCGATCTGCCGCCGCAGTGGATGCCGCAGTCGTGGACGATCACGGCGTCCGCCGGATCGATCACGCTGCCGCTCGATCGATCGGCGCAGCCCGCGTATGGAAGCCCCGCCACGCCGCCCGGCGGCATCGACGCGGACGCCGTCTGGGTGGGCACCGGCAGCGACGCCGACTTCGCCGGGCGCGACGTGCGCGGCAAGGCGGTCTTCATGTTCAGCATGCCGCTGCCCGGATCGATGACCAACACGTCGACGGCGGAAGGCGGACCGAAGCGCGCGGAGGCGAGAGGCGCCGCCGCCGTGTTCGAGGTGATCGCGCTCCCCGGCAACATGCGGAACATGCTGTATCCCGCGCGCGTCGCGATTCCGGTGTTCGCGCTCGGGATGGAGGACGGCTACGCCGTCCGCGATCTGATCGGCGGCGCCGGCGATCGGCCGCCGCGCGTGCGCATCCGGCTCGACGTGCGTCAGGTGCCGAACGAAACATCGTCGCTCGTGTGGGGCACGCTGCCCGGCGCGACCGACGAGACGATCTACGTGATGGCGCACCGCGACGGCTGGTTCGACGCCGCCACCGACAACGCGTCCGGCGTCGCGACGATGATCGGCCTCGCCGAGCACTTCGCGAAGATTCCGCAGGCGCGGCGGCGGCGCACGATGATCTTCGTCGGGCTCGATGGCCACCACAACGACGCGGGCGTCGGCCGCTCGTGGATGGTCGCGCGAAAAGATGTGCTCTTCGCGAAGACCGCGCTCGCGATCAACGCCGAGCACACCTCGACGATCCAGACCTACTTCTACGGCGAGCGCATCAGACGCAGCAACACCTACACCGCGCAGCTGTGGTACGCGGGCGGGCCGACGCGGCCGAAGCTGCAGGACCTGGCGATCCGCGCGTTCCGCGAGTTCGGCGTCTCCACCTACGCCGAGCCGGAGCAGGCGCCGCCGCCCGGCGATCTCGGCCGGTTCTACAGATTCGTTCCAGGCGTCGACGCCGGCGACTTCAACATGTACTTCCACACCGACGGCGAGACGCCGGAGACGGTGCCGTGGACCGGGCTCGAGACGTCCACGCGCGCGTACGCGAGGATCGTGGACGGCGTGAACGCGCTCGATCTGAAGGATCTGCAGCGGCCGCCGGAACCCGATCCGACACCGCGATGAGTCTCGTCACACCGATCGTGCAGCGCTGGATAGACGAGGGGCGGCGCGACCCCGACGCGTTCTGGGCGCGCGCCGCGCGCGAGGTGCCGTGGTTCCGCACCTGGGATCGCGTGTTCGAGTGGGATCCGCCGACGTTCCGCTGGTTCGCCGGCGCGCAGACGAACCTCGGCTACAACGCGGTCGATCGCCACGTTGCGGACGGACACGGCGGACGCGCCGCGCTCGTCTACGTCAACGAGCGCGGCGATCGCGTTGTCCAGACCTACGCGCTGCTGCTGCATGCGGTGAAGCGCGTGTCGGCGGCGCTGCGTGCGCTCGGCATCCGCAGAGGCGATCGCATCACCATCTACATGCCGCCCTGTCCCCAGTCGATCGCGCTGATGCTCGCCGCGGTCCGGATCGGCGCGATTCACTCGATCGTGTTCGCCGGCTTCGGCGCGCAGGCGCTCGGCGATCGCATCGCGGCGGGCGGCTCGCGCGCCGTCTTCGCCGCCGACGTGACCTACCGGAAGGGCAAGAACGTTCCGCTGCTGCCGATCGTCGAGGAGGCGCTCCGCCACGAAGGCGTATCGGTGGAGCGCGTCGTCGTGCTCGCGCGCGACGGGGCCGGGGCGGCCGCGCCGCCGAACGCGATCGCGTGGGACGAGTTTCTCCGCGGCGGGGACGGCGGCGACTCGAGCCACGCCGTGATGGACGCGAACGAGCCGGCATTCATCCTGGCAACATCGGGCACGACGGCGAAGCCGAAGCTCGCGATCCACACCCACGGCGGTTACCAGGTGCACGTCGTGAGCATGGGCCGGTGGTGCTTCGGCCTGAAGCGCGACGACGTGTGGTGGGCGACGTCGGACATCGGCTGGATCGTCGGCCACAGTTACATGGTCTACGCGCCGCTGCTCGTCGGATGCACCACGATTGCGTTCGAGGGCGCGCTCGACCATCCGCGGGCCGACTCCAACTGGCGCGCCGCGGTCGAGGAGTTCGGCGTCACCGGCATCTTCACGTCGCCAACCGCGGTGCGCTCGCTGATGCGCTACGGCAACGAGCCGCTCCTCTCGATCGATCATTCGCGGCTCGAACGCGTCGTGTGCGCCGGAGAAGTGCTCAACGCGCCGGCGTGGGACTGGCTGCAGAACACGATCCTCGGCGGGCGCGTGCCGGTGATCGATCACATGTGGCAGACCGAGACGAGCGGGCCCGTCTTCGGCAACCCGTACGGCATCGGCATGCTGCCGATCAAGCCGGGCTCGGCGGCGATTCCGCTGCCGGGCATCGACGCGGCGGTCGTGTCGCTCGACGGCGCGCCGTGCGCGCCGGGCGAAAAGGGCATCATGGTGCTGAAGCGGCCGTTTCCCGGGCTGACGGCCGGCTTGTGGGGCGAGCCGGAGCGGTACGGCCGCGACTACTGGCAGCGCATTCCCGGCGTGTACTACACGGGCGACGCGGCGCACGTCGACGAGGACGGCTACGTCTGGTTCGGCGGGCGCGCCGATGAGATCATCAAGATCGCCGGCCACCGCATCGGCACGATCGAGGTCGAGAGCGCGTGCCTCAAACATCCCGCCGTCGCCGAGTGCGGCGTCGTCGGCCGGCCCGACGAGGTGCGCGGCGAGGTGATCTCGGCGTTCGTGCTGTTGAAGCACGGGCACGCGGCGTCGCCGGATCTTCGGAAGGCGGTCATCGAGACGGTGCGCCACGAGCTCGGGCCGGTGGCCGTCATCGGCGAGCTGAATTTCGTCGGCATGCTGCCCAAGACGCGCAGCGGCAAAATCATGCGGCGCGTGCTGAAGGCGGTGATCCTCGACAAGGATCCCGGCGACATCACGACGATCGAGGACGAAGGATCGGTGGAGGAAGCGCGCCACGCGTGGCGTCAGATCAAAGCGGAGCTGAAGGCCGGCTGAGACGCTCGCGGGCTCGGCCGAGGAGGAACTATGTCGAGGAGACTGTTGTGGGCGCTGCCCGTGATCGCGTCGTGCATCGCGATGTTCTCCGTCTCGGCGCAGGAGCGCGGCCGCGGCCGCGGCGCCACCGTGACGCTGCCCGACGGCGCAGGCCGGGAGATCGTGCAGGAAAAGTGCGCCGCCTGCCACGCGCTGAGCCTCATCACCAACTCCGGCTACTCGCGCGAGGAGTGGGTGAGCGTCTTCACGACGATGGTGGCGCTGCCGCCGGATCAGGCCTCGGCCGTCGGCGACTATCTCGCGAAGAATTTCCCCGAGAAGCCGCGGCCGAAGGCGGTGATCATCCCCGGCCCCGTGCAGGTGAACATCCGCGAGTGGCTCGTGCCGTCGCTCGGCTCTCGCCCGCACGATCCGCTCGCGACGCCCGACGGCATGATCTGGTGGACGGGCCAGTTCGCGAGCGTGATCGGCCGGCTCGATCCGAAGAGCGGGCAGATGAAGGAGTTCAAGACGAAGACGCCGGCGTCGGGCCCGCACGGCCTCACCGCCGACCGCGACGGCAACATCTGGTTCACCGGCAACTTCAAGGGCTACGTCGGCAAGCTGGATCCGAAGACCGGCGACGTCACCGAATATCCGACCAACGATCCCGCCGCGCGCGATCCGCACACGCCGATCTTCGACCAGAAGGGGACGCTCTGGTTCACGCTGCAGGGCGCGAACATGGTGGGCCGGCTCAACCCGAAGACGGGCGAGCTGAAGCTCGTCACGTCGCCGACGCCGCGGTCGAACCCGTACGGCATGGTGGTCAGCTCGAAGGGCGTGCCGTTTTTCTGCGAGTTCGGCGCGAACAAGATCGCGAGCGTCGATCCCGAGACGATGGCCATCAAGGAGTACACGCTGCCGGCGGCGGAGTCGCGCCCGCGCCGGATCGGCATCACGCGCGACGACGCGATCTGGTACGCCGACTACGGGCGCGGGTACCTCGGCCGCCTCGATCCGAAGAGCGGGCAGGTGAAGGAATGGCCGTCGCCGGGCGGCGAGAAGTCGCTGCCCTACGGCATCGCGTCGATCAACGACGTCATCTGGTACAGCGAGTCGGGCGTGAAGCCGAACACGATCGTGCGCTTCGACCCGAAGACCGAGAAATTCCAGACGTGGGCGATCCCGTCCGGCGGCGGCGTCGTGCGGAACGTCTCGGTGACGCGCGACGGCAACCTCGCGCTCGCCTGCAGCGGCGTGAACCGCGTCGCGCTCGTCGAGATCAAGGACGGGAGCAAGACGCACTGAGCGACCAACGGAGAAACGTGGCGGAGGGGATCATGGCCCAGATCGCGAATCGTGACCAGCTCGGAGCCGTGGAGGGCGTGGACGGCATCTCCGTCGTGCGCGGCGGCGGCATCATGCGCGGCTGGAACGGCATTCAGTACCGCGCGGGGCTGTCGGCGAAGAACGTCAACGCCGCGCAGCTGTCGATGAACGTCGCGACGATTCCGCCGGGCGGCGTCGCGGCGGCGCACATCCACGTCGGCTTCGAGGTGATGCTCTACATCCTGTCCGGACGCGTGCGCCACGAGTACGGTCCGGCGCTCGAATCCTCCGTCGAGAACGCGGCCGGCGATTTCATCTTCATCGAGCCTGGCGTTCCGCACGAGGTGTTCAACCTGAGCGACACGGAGCCGGTCGTCGCGGTGGTTGCGCGATCGGACGCGAGCGAGTGGGAGCACATCGTGCCCTTCGAGCGGCCGGCGCGCCAGGGGCGTCAGACGTGAGCGGTCCGAGCGCGGCCGTTTCAGAATGCACACGTCCGTAGCGTGCCGACGTAGGGCGACCCTTTCAGGTCGCCAGAGGCGAGGCTGAAAGCCTCGCCCTACGGATTTTGCGTCGCGTTCGTAATGTTGAAACCCGGGCGGCCGCCTGGGGCATACTGAATCCGGAGCGCCGGAGATGGCAGGAGCATCGGCACGTTCGCGCGCGTGGGCGGCGGTGTTGGCGCTGTTCTGCGCCTGCCTCGGCGCGCCGCACTCGCTGACCGCCCGCGCGCCGGCGGTTCCGGCTGCCGACGTCCTCGACAAATACTGCGTCACCTGCCACAACAGCCGGCTGAAGACCGCCGGTCTGCTGCTCGACACGCTCGATCCGGCGCGCGTCGGCGATCACGCGGAGCAGTGGGAGAAGGTCGTCACGAAGCTGCGCACGGGCGAGATGCCGCCGCCCGGCAGGCCTCGTCCGGATGCCGAGACGTATCGCGCGGTGGCATCGGCGCTCGAGGGCGCGCTCGACGCCGCGGCGGCGGCGAACCCGCATCCGGGGCGCGTGCCGGTGCACCGGTTGAATCGCACCGAGTACGGGAACGCGGTTCGCGATCTGCTCGGCCTCGAGATCGACGCCCGCGCGCTGCTCTCGGCCGACGAAGCCGATCAGGAAGGCTTCGACAACGTCGCGAGCGTGCTCTCCGTGTCGCCGGCGCTGCTCGAGAACTACCTGTCTGCCGCGCGCGCGCTGAGCCGCCTTGCGGTCGGCGATCCCGCGCTGCACCCCGTCGTCGATACGTTCAAGATCTCGAAGGCGCTCGTGCAGGACGATCGGATCAGCGACGATCTGCCGTTCGGGTCGCAGGGCGGCGCGCTGATTCGCTACTACTTCCCGCTCGACGCGGAGTACACGATCAAGGTCCTGCTGCGCCGCCAGGAGTACGACTACATCGTCGGCCTCGGCGAGGCGCACGATCTCGACATCCGCGTCGACGGCGCGCGGCTGAAGCGGTTCACCGTCGGCGGCGAAGCGAAGGGGATGACCAGCCCGGAGAACTTCGCCGGCAACACGCAGGGCGATCCCGAGTTCGAGGAGTACATGCACACGGCGGACGCGAAGCTCGAGGTGCGCGCGCGCGTCGCCGCGGGCCTTCACGCCGTCGGCGTCTCGTTCGTCCGGCGATACTGGGAGCCGGAAGGCGTGCTGCAGCCGCCGCAGACCGGATTCGGCAGGACGACGAACGAGTACTATCACGGCAATCCTGCCGTCGAAATCGTGTCGATCGGCGGCCCCTACGGCGCGCCCGCGCGCGGCGATTCGCCGAGCCGCCAGAAGGTGTTCGTCTGCCGGCCGCGCGCCGCCGCCGACGAAGAGCCGTGCGCGCGAAAGATTCTGTCGACGCTCGCGGCGCGCGCGTACCGCCGTCCGGTGGCGGACGAGGAGATGCGGACGCTGCTTCCCTTCTACGCGGCGGGACGAGGCGAGTCGGATTTCGACGCGGGCATCCAGCGCGGGATCGAGCGCATCCTCGCTGCGCCGAGCTTCCTCTTCCGCGTGGAGCGCGCGCCGGCATCGGCGCCGGCCGGCGCCGTCTACCGCGTGAGCGATCTCGATCTCGCGTCGCGCCTCTCGTTCTTCCTCTGGAGCAGCGTGCCCGACGACGAGCTGCGCGACGCGGCGGCGCGCGGCGCGCTGCGCGATCCGGCGGGGCTCGAGCGGCAGGTGGCGCGCATGCTCCGCGATCCGCGATCGAGCGCGCTCGTCGAGAATTTCGCGAGCCGCTGGCTCGAGCTGAGCAAGCTCCCCGGCGTCGTGCCGGACACCGCGCTCTATCCGGAGTTCGACGAGAACCTGCGCGACGCGATGGCGCAGGAAACGAGGCTGCTTGTCGCGAGCCAGCTGCGCGAGGATCGCAGCGTCGTCGATCTGCTGACGGCCGACTATTCGTTCCTGAACGAACGGCTCGCCGCGCACTACGGCATCCGCGGCGTCTACGGCAGCCACTTCCGCCGCGTCGCGTTCGCGGACGGGATTCGCGGCGGGCTGCTCGGCCAGGGCAGCGTCCTGACGGTGACGTCGTATCCGAACCGCACGTCGGTGACGATGCGCGGACGGTGGCTGCTGGCGAACATTCTGGGCGCGCCGCCGCCGCCGCCGCCGCCCGATATCCCGGCGCTCAAAGAGGCGGGCGCGGACGGCCAGCCGCGATCGCTGCGCGAGCGGATGGAGCTGCACCGGAAGAACCCCGCGTGCGCGGCGTGCCACCAGCGCATGGATCCGCTCGGCTTCGCGCTCGAGAACTTCGACGCGCTCGGCAAGTGGCGCGAGGCGAGCGACGGCGCGCCGATCGATCCGGCGGCGGCGTTCCCCGACGGCAGCCGCTTCGAGGGCATCCGGGGGCTGCGCGCGCTGCTGGCCGGGCACAAAGAGGATTTCGCGCGCACGCTGGCCGAGAAGCTGCTGGCGTACGCGATCGGCCGCGGGCTCGACTACCGCGACATGCCGGCCGTGCGCGCGATCGCGCGCGACGCCGCGCGCGCCGACTACTCGTGGTCGTCGATCGTCGTCGGCATCGTGAAGAGCCCGCCGTTCAGCATGGCGGTCGCCGGAGACAACAGCGGAGAGAGCGCACGATGATCATCTCGAAGAAGGCGATTCCGCGGCGGACGATGCTGCGCGGCATGGGGTCGATGCTGGCGCTGCCGCTGCTCGACGCGATGATGCCCGCCCTGTCGGCGATGCAGACGACCGCGGCGCGGCCGATCAACCGCTTCGGCGTGATGTACGTGCCGAACGGGATGATCATGAAGAACTACCTGCCGCCGACCGAGGGCGCCGGCTACGAGCTGACGCCGACGCTGAGCGCGCTCGCGCCGTTTCGCGAGCAGGTGCTCGTGCTGAGCGGCCTCGAGTGCATTCCGACGCCGGGCCGGCCCGGCGGCGCGCACGCCAAGGCGAGCACGCGGTTCCTCACCGACGTCTCGCCGCCGACGAGCGAGACGTGGCTCGACGCCGGCGTCTCGATGGATCAAATCCTCGCGCAGGAGACCGGCAGGCACACGCAGCTCGCGTCGCTCGAGCTCGCGATCGAGTCGGGCGAGACCGCGGGCGCGTGCGACACCGGCTTCGCCTGCCCGTACACGAACACGATCAGCTGGAAGAGCCAGAATACGCCGCTGCCGACGCAGAACAACCCGCGCGTGATCTTCGAGCGGCTGTTCGGCGACAGCGCGAGCACCGATCCGAAGGCGCGGCTCGCGCGGCTGCGACAGCAGCGCAGCGTGCTCGACTCGGTCGGCGAGGAGCTGGCGCACCTGCAGGGCGCGCTGCCGCAGAGCGATCGCACGAAGCTCGCCGAATATCTCGACGCGATCCGCGGCGTCGAGCAGCGCATCCAGATCGCCGAGGCGCAGAGCGATCAGGAGTTGCCGCTCGTCGATCACCCCGCGGGGGTTCCGGCGGGCTGGGAGGACCACCTGAATCTGATGCTCGATCTGCAGGTGCTCGCGTTCCGGTGCGACCTCACGCGCGTCATCACGCTGATGGTCGGCCACGAGCACAGCGGGATGACGTACCCGCAGATTGGCGTCCCCGACGCGCATCATCCGATCTCCCATCATCAGCAGGAGCCCGAGAAGGTGGCGAAGGTCGCGAAGATCAACGCGTATCACATGCGGATGTTCGCGAAGTTCCTCGAGAAGCTGCAGGCGACGCCGGACGGCGACGGCACGCTCCTCGACCACGCGACGATCATGTACGGCGCGGGGATGGCGGACAGCAACAGCCATTCGCCGATCGACATCCCGCTCGTCCTCGCCGGCGGCGGCGCCGGGCGCCTGAAAGGCGGACGCCACGTCCGCTTCAGGAACGTGCCGCTCGCGAACCTGCACCTCACGCTGCTCGATCAGTTCGGCGTGCGCATCGACCGGATCGGCGACAGCACGGGGCCCATCGATGCGCGGATCCTTGCTCTGTAGTCGCGCGACATTCCTCCTCCTCACGATCGCGATCGGCGCCAGAGCCGCGACCGTCGATCTGCGTCTCATCGACGCGGTCAGGAATCGGGACGTCGCGTCGGTCCGCGTGCTGCTGCAGCAGCGATCGCCGACGCTCGACGTCAACGCCGCGGATGCCGACGGCTCGACTGCGCTCCACTGGGCAGCGCACCGCGACGATCTCGCGAGCGCGGACCTGTTGATTCGCGCCGGTGCGCGCGTGAACGCGGCCAACGATCTCGGCGCGACGCCGCTGCACCTCGCGTGCACGAACCGCGGCGCGGCGATGGCAGAGCGGCTGCTCGCGGCGCACGCGAACCCGAACGCCGCGCTCCTGAACGGCGAGACGGTGCTGATGACGTGCGCGCGCGCGGGCGACGCGCGCGCCGCGAAGGCGCTCATCGCGCGCGGCGCCGAGGTCGACGCGAAAGAGCGCGCGCACCAGCAGACGGCGCTCATGTGGGCGGCCGCCGAGCGGCACCCCGACGTCGTCCAGGCGCTGCTCGAGGCGCACGCCGACGTGCGCGCCCGCTCGCTCGTCTACCCGCAGATCGTCGTCGGCGAGCAGACGCAGCGCGCGGGGCGCGAGGAGCTGAACTACACGGTGCTGCGCGGCGGCGCGACGCCGCTGCTCTTCGCCGTGCGCGCCGGCGACGCCGAGTCGGCGCGGCTGCTGCTGAAGGCGGGCGCCGACGCGAACGACGCGCAACCCGACGGCGTGAGCGCGCTCGTCCTCGCGGCGCACAGCGGGCACGGCGACGTCGGCATGCTGCTGCTCGACGCCGGCGCCGATCCCAACGCGATCGGCAGCGGCTACGCGGCGCTGCACGCGGCGGTGCTGCGCAGCGATCTGACGCTCGTGAGCGCGCTCGTCGCGCACCGCGCCGACCCGAACCTGCGCATGACCAGGGGCACGCCGATGCGGCGCGACACGACCGACTGGAACCTGCCGAAGACGTTGATCGGATCGACGCCCTACCTGCTCGCCGCGAAATTCCTGGAGCCGGAGATCCTGCAGGCGCTGGCCGCGGGCGGCGCCGATCGTGCCGCGACGATGCCCGACGGCGCCGATGCGCTGATGCTCGCGACCGGCATGGGATCGGGCAGAACCGCGAGCCGGCGCGGGATCGAGACGATCGATTTCGGGAAAGTGGAGCCGGAGAGCCGCGTGCGCGAGACCGTCGCCGCCGTGCTCGCGCTCGGCGGCCGCGTCACCGCGGCGAGCCAGAACGGCGACACCGCGCTGCACGTCGCCTCGGCACTCGGCTACGACACCGTCGTGCAGATGCTCGTCGATCACGGCGCGGAGGTAGGCGCGAAGAACAAACGCGGCGTGACGCCGGTCGTCGCCGCGATGTTCGGATCGACCGCGGGCGCGCGAGGATCCGCGGCGCCTGCCGGCGCCGATTCGCTCGGCTTCGAGCCGCCGATCGAGCTCGCGCACCCGACGACGGTCGCGCTGCTGAAGAAGATCGAACGATGATCGCCTGCGTGCGTCCGGGAGAGGGTGTCCTTCTCGCGCTGGCTTTCTGTGCGATCGCCGTGCCCGTCGCGGCGCAGCAGACCTTTACCGGCCGCCTCTCCGACAGCGCGTGTGCCGCCGCGCATCGGAAACCAGACCACACCGATCGCGAGTGCCTCTTCGCGTGTCTCAACGCGCTCGCGAAGTACGTGCTCGTCGACGCCGACGGTCGAGTGACGCCGATCGCGAACCAGGACGCGATGGGCCTGCCGTTGTACGCCGGCCGTCCGGTGAAGATCACGGGCGAGCTGAAGGGCGATGCGCTGGTCGTCGCGAAGGTCGAGGCCATTCCGGCGCATCTGCACATCGGCCACGTGATGACGAACTGGCGCGACACGCCCGGCTCGCGCGGCTTCCTGCCCGTGGCGATCGACGAAGCGCGCGTCGCCGCGCTGCACGCGAAGCTCGCTGCGAAGAGCGCGACGCTTGGCGACATCAAGCTGCACGCGGCGCACGTGCTGAACGCGCTCGATCCGGACGTCGAACGCACCGGACCCGGCGCCGGCTACGGCGTGAAGAAGGCGGCGGCCGGGGCGCTGCAGCATCTCGACTTCGCGGCGCACGCCGACGGCGCCACGCCCGCCCTCACCACGCATGCCGCCGCCGCTTCGTCCGCGCTGTCGAACGCGATGCGTTTGATCGACGAGGCGACTGCCGCCGCGCAGCAGGTCCGCTCGGCGGCGGACGCCTCTGCCGCGGCGCCGGCAGCCTCGCGGCTCGCAGCGTTGACCGGGGAAATCCTCGACCGCGCGCTGCAGGACGCGCAGTCGCACCTCGCGCTCGTGCTGAAGGCCGAGGGGCTCGTGGGCGCGCCGCGATAGCGGCAGCCCCGATCCTCGCCCTACTTCTTCGGCACGCTGAACGCGTACACCTTGTTGTTGCCGATCCCGGGCCTGATGCGCCGGTAGCCCGACCCCCAGTACACTGTCCCGGTGACGATCGACGGCGCGTCGATCACCGAGCCGCCGCTCGCGAAACTGAACAGCACGTCGCCCGTGCTCGCCTTCAGCGCATACATCGCGCCGGAGTACGACCCGGCGTACATCACGCCGTTGGCGACGCTGACGGCGCCGGGATCGATGGCGCCATGCGTCGGATCGGCTACCTGCCAGACAATGCGGCCGGTGCGCACGTCGAGAGCGGCCCACGATCCCCAGTCGATCGTCGGCCCGCCGTTGGCGAGCGTGTACGAAATGTGCGACCCGTTGGTGATCTGCACGTAGAACCGCGTCCCATCCGTCGCGGTTCCCCACTGGATGCCGCCCGTCGTGCCGCCCGGCCCGACGATGGTGCTCCAGAGGATTGCGCCGCTGCCGGGATTGAGCGCCCAGAAGATCCCGCTCTTCTGACCGACGCCGAGAGTGTTGCCGACGAGATTCGGCCCCGATCCGGGAAAGTCGAAGTCGGGCCCCGACGGCGACGGACAGTTCACGCCACGCGGCACCTGGAGGCAGGCGACTGTCCACGCGTCGTACCCGGACAGCCGCCGCGCCCACTTCACGGCGCCGGTCGTCAGATCCATCGCGAGCACCGTCTCGAAAAAATCGTCGGGGGCCGTGCAGTTCGGATTCGGCGTGCCGCTGTCAATCGCCGCCTGCTGGCACCGCGCGACGTCGGCCGGCACCGTATAGTTGTTGCCGGTGGCGATGTAGAGCGACGCGCGCCCGGGATCGATCGCCGGCGGCGACCAGATCGCATTGCCGCTGTAGCCGCCGGTCAGCCCGCCGTTGTCGGGCACGACGTAGGTCTTCCACAGGATCGATCCGGTCGTCGCGTCGAGCCCGACCATACTCCCGCGGAACGTGCAGCAGAGGTACGCCGGGTCGGTGGCGAGGCCCTCCTCGTTCGACGAGACGCCGACGTACACGGACGTGCCGTTGAAGACCGGCGAGCCGGTGATGATCGCGGCGGGATGCGTATCGACCTGCGTGATCCATCGAAGAGTCCCGGTGTTTCGATCGATGCCCATCACGTGCGCGCCGTTGTGCGTCACGGAGCTCGCCATGTTGTCGCCGATGATCAGCTCGTCGTTGTAGATCGCGGGGCTCACGCGCGAGACGCTGCCGGGCCGCCCGTTGTAGTCGGCGATGGCGTGGGACCAGAGCAGTTTGCCCGTGTCGGCGCGCACTGCGTAGAGATTGCCGGACCAGTCGGGAAAATACACCGCGTTGCCGGCGACGGTCGGGGTCGCCGACACGTCGCTGCCGGTCGTGAACACCCATTTCGCGACGAGCTGCCCGACGGTGTCCGCGCCGATCTGCCGCTCGGAGGGCTGGCTGCGCGAGTTGTTCGAGTCGTGGCCGGCGACGCGCCAGCCGCCGAATCCCGTCGCCGTGCTCTGCGCGCCGCTGCCCGCGCCGATCGAGAGCAGGACGATCGCCGAAAGCGCGGTCGCAGCCCGTCGTTGTCGTAGACGCATGCTTGTCTCCTTGTCGCGCATGCGCGGCTGCATCCGCGGTGCCACGCGCCGGCGCGCGATCGAGCGCGCGCTGCCTGACAGGAGATGACGATCGTTCCCGATGGGTCGATTGTCGTTACGCGGTCGCCGGCGCCGTTCACTACTCGGCCGAGCGTCGGTCTGCGTACAATCGATCGTGCAGCTTGAGTTGTAGCTGAACGGCAGATGCGCCGCTTCATCCTGCTCGCAATCGCCACTGTGCTGTACGCCGTCGCCGCGGCCGCCACGGGCGCGCTGCGCTCGACGACGACGTGCGATGCCGCCAACGCGTACGACAACCTTCCCGACGATGCCGCGCTGCAGGCATGCCTCGACGCGTACGACGCGGTGCTGCTGCAGCCGGCTCGCGGGCCGGGCTACGTCGGCTACCTCGTCGCCAACACGCTGAAGATCAAGCGCGCGGGCGTGCTGCTCACGAGCGCCGCGATTCCGGCGAAGGCGACGATCCTTGCCGCGCCGGGCCTCGACTCGTCGATGCTGCGCGCGTCGGGCGTCGACGGCTTCGAGATCTCCTTCATCCGGTTCGACGGCAACCGCGAGAATCGCCTGCTGCGCGACAAGCCGTGCAGTGACCAGCGCAACTCGCGCAACGTGGAGCTCGTCGGCAACGGCTTCAGCGTCCGCTACGTCGAGTCGGCGGGCGCCGTCTGCGGATCGGCGATGACGGTCGGCGACAGCGCCGGCTTCACGATCGCCAACAGCCTCTTCTACGACAACGGCCGCCAGCCGGAGGACGCGAACGGCATCGCCGGGCTCTGGGCCGACGGCCTCACCGTCTTCAAGTGCGTCGACGCGGCGATCCGCGACAACCACTTCTGGGACAACACGGACGTCGATCTCGGCGTGAACGGCGGGTCGAAATGCGCGGTCTACCGCAACACGATCACCCACGCGTATCAGTACGCGTTCGCGGGCCTCGTGATCGGCGATCCGACGCGATCGGGCGGCGAGTTCAGCGACAACCTCGTGTCGTCGGCCTACGATCTGCTCGGCTTCGGGATCATCGTCGGCTGCCATCCGTGGACGCAGTGCGGCGGCGGCTTCGCGTCGAACGTCGTCGTGCACGACAACGCGTCGTTCGGCGCGGTGGTGAATTTCGCCGTCGACGGCCTCAACGGCGGATCGATTCACGGCAACACAATGCGCGGCGCCCAGGGGTCGCGGCTGCCGAACTGCCCGGGGCCGGCGGCGGACTACACCGCCGGCCACGCGACCGGCACGGCGCTGCAGGGCGGCTACACGGCGCGGATCTTCGACGTCGGGCTCGCCTGCGGCGCGCGGGATTAGATCGCTCGGTCGCCCTGCTGCGACGGCGTCTTCGGCGCGTCGAGGACGTGATTGCGCGCGAGGACACTGCGGATCTTCGTGTATTGATGATGAGCGTCATGTATAATACCGGCGGCCGGGCGGGAAGGGAGCCCCATCCGTGAGAGTCACGCGCGAACAGGCGGCGGCGAACCGGGAGAAGATCCTCGACGTGGCGGGCACGCTCTTCCGGGAGCGCGGCTTCGACGGCATCGGCGTCGCCGACATCATGAAGCGCGCCGGCCTGACGCACGGCGGCTTCTACGGCCACTTCGCCTCGAAGGACGATCTCGCGGCGGAGATCACGGCGCGGGTCCTCGGCCGTGACGGATGGCTCGAGCGGCTGACGGGGAAACCGGATCCGTCGAGCGCCGAGCTCGTCCGCGCCTACCTCTCGCCGCGCCATCGCGACGACGCGGGGCGCGGCTGTCTGTTCGCGGCGCTCGGCTCGGACGTGGTCCGGCAGCCGCGATCGGTGCGGCGCGCGTTCACCGAAGGCCTCCGCCGGCGCGTGGATATGCTGCGGCGCCTCGCGCCGGGCCGATCGGCGGCGGCGCGGCGGCAGAAGGCGCTCGCGACGATGGCCGGCATGGTCGGCGCGCTGATCCTGTCGCGCGCCGTCGACGATCCCGGGCTGTCGGAAGAGATTCTCGACGCGACGGCGTCGACCTTCGCGCGCTCCGGCGTCATCTCGACATCAATTCGTCATTCTGAAACCCGCTCCAGGAATTCGTGAAGGAGAGCGATATGCGTGCGGCATGTGCGGTCTTGTCGGCGGTGGTCGTGATGCTCGCCTCGTCCGGCGTTCGCGCGCAGACGCCGCGCGCCGGCGGCGAGCGGCTCGGAAAGGTCCATTTCGCAACCTCGTGCGCACCCGCCGCGGCGGAGGAGTTCGATCACGCGATCGCGCTCCTGCACTCGTTCGAGTTCGCCGACGCGATCGCCGGCTTCAAGAAAGTGCTCGACGACGATCCGTCGTGCGGCATCGCACAATGGGGGATCGCGATGGCGACGTGGGGCAACCCGTTCGCCGGCCTGCGCGCGCCGAAGGTGCTGCAGGACGGCCTCGTCGCGGCGGAGAAGGCGCAATCGATCGGCGCGAAAACCGATCGCGAGCGCGCCTACATCGCCGCCGTCGCGCTGCTCTACAAGGACGCCGCCGCACTCGATCACCGCGCGCGGACGCTCGCCTACGAGAAGGCGATGGCGCTGCTCTCGGCGAAGTATCCGGACGATCGCGAGGCCGCCGCGCTCTACGCCCTCGCCGTCGACCAGACGGCGCCGCCCACCGACAAGACGTACGCGAACCAGCTGAAGGCCGCCGCGATCCTCGAGCGGCTCTATAAAGTGGAGCCCGATCATCCCGGCGTCACGCACTATCTGATTCACAGCTACGACGTGCCGGCGCTCGCGCCGCGCGCGCTGCCCTACGCGCGGAAGTACGCGAACCTCGCGCCCGACGCGCCGCACGCGCTCCACATGCCGGCGCACACCTTCACGCGCGTCGGCTCGTGGCAGGAGTCGATCGACACCAACATCCGCTCGCACGACACCGCGATGGCGCGGCACGACGTCGGCGAAGGGCTGCACGCGTGGGACTACGAGATGTACGCCTACCTGCAGACGGCGCAGGACAAGGAAGCGAAGAAGATTCTCGACGGCCTCGCCGAGATCCTGGCGCACGCGCAGCCGCCCGCGGGCGGGCGCGGCGACATGCCCGGGATGCCCGGCATGGCCGGCAACCTCGCCGGCGGCTGGGCGGCCGCCGCGATTCCGGCGCGCTGGGCCGTGGAGCGCGGCGCGTGGGCCGACGCCGCGGCGCTTCCCGTGCATCCCGCCGGGCAGCCGTTCATCGAAGCGATCACGCGCTTCGCGCGCGCGATCGGCGCCGCGCGATCGGGAAAGCCCGACGCCGCAGGCGCCGAGGTCGACGAGCTGAAGGCGCTCCAGGAGAAGGAGGTGCAGGCGAAGGACGCGTACTGGGCGACGCAGCTCGATATCCAGCGTCAGGCTGCCGACGCGTTGAGGCTGTGGGCCGCGGGCAAGAAGGAGGAAGCGGTGCGCGCGCTCTCGGCGGCCGCCGCGCTCGAGGACACCACCGACAAGTCGGCGATCACGCCCGGCCCGATCGCGCCGGCGCACGAGCTGCTCGGCGAGATGCTGCTCGAGGCGAATCAGGCCGCGGCCGCGCTCAAGGAATTCGAGGCGAGCCTGAAGAAGGAGCCGAACCGCTTCCGATCGGTGTACGGCGCCGGGCGCGCCGCCGAAACGGCGGGCGACCGCGCGAAGGCGCGCACCTACTACGCGCAGCTCGTGAAGATCTGCGAGCGCGGCGATCGACAGGCGCGGCCCGAGCTCGAGCACGCGCGCCAGTTCGCCGGCGCGGCGCCGTCGGCCGATGCCGCGACCGGCGCGAGCGCGCGGCCGCGGTTCGCGCAGTCGCCGCAGTATCCGCTGCTGCCGCGCGCGCTCGAGCTGGAGCTCGCGCTCAGCGCCGCGCCGAAGCACCTGCGCGACGAGGCGACGGTGTGGACGCTCGACGAGACCGGCTACACGACGGCGCGGCAGGGCAAGAACGCGTTCGCGTGCCTCGTGAGCCGGCGGGCTGGCGATCTCTTCCCGGTCTGCTGGGACGCCGAAGGCGCGCGCTCGCTGCTGCCGCTCGACTTCGAGGATGCGCAGATGCGGCTCGCCGGAAAATCAGGCGCGGAGATCGAGGCGATCGTCGCGCAGCGGTTCAAGAGCGGGCAGTATCACGCGCCGTCGCGCGCCGGCGTCGCCTACATGCTGTCGCCGATGCGCTACCGCATCGACGAGCACGGCGGCGTCACGCGCACGACGTCGAACCCGCACCTGATGTTCTACGGGCCGAACCTCACCGACGCCGACATCGGCGGCGCGCGCGGCACGCCGGTGTTCATGAACCGCGTCGGACCGGACGGCATGATGATCGTCCCGGTCGGCCAGCAGGAGCGCGAGGCGATCGTCAGCCAATCGCAGCCGCTCGTCGAGCAGGTGGAGCGCTCGATCGGCTACCAGCCGCCGCAGTAGCGGCGCGCGTGCTACTGCTGGCGATCGCGCGAGTCGGCGGTGGCCGTCGCCGTCTTCGCCTTGCGCTGCGCCTGCAGCGCCTTGTACTCGTCGTCGGTGAAGTAGACGACGTTCATCCACGCGTGCGCCATCTCGTCGACGGTGCGGTCCCCGAACCCGACCCACTGATCCGGATCCGGGTTGTTCTTGTTGCCCTTCGTGTTGTCGTACCACGCCGAGACGTGGATCACCGTGCCCTTCGGCAGGAGCGGCGCCTCGTCGTCGTCGTAGATGTAGTTGGTCATCCAGTTGAAGTTGAAGTTGCCGACGTAGCTCAGGACCTGGCGGCTGCCGTCGGGGAGAATCGCTTCGACCTCCATCGCCTTGCCGCGCAGGTGGAAGTGCGGCTGGAAGTTCTCGATGACCGCGTTCTCCTTGAGCACGGTGAAGCCCTCGGTCATCGCAAACGAGTTCGGCGGGATGTCGAGCATCTTCGATCGATCGATGCCGGTGAAGCCGACGAGATAGCTGCGCTTCTTCGGCTCCTCGCCCTTCTTGTAGAACCAGACCCCGATCTCCGAGCCGCCGGTGATCTCCTCGCCGACCGCGTGGATGTGCTGATCCCACGTGATCCGCTCGCCGGGCAGCATCAGCTTGCCGGTGCCGGGCCGATAGAGATCGTAGCCCTTGCCGATCGCCCACTCCATCAGCTGCGGCCGCGCGTTGACGATGTCGTCGGGATCGCCGCCGCCGCCGCCGCGCCGGCCGGGTCCGGCAGTCGTGCCCTGGTTCACGGCGTCGGGATCGTCGACGAGGACGAGGTGCGCGATCGAGTGATGGATGATCTTGCGCGCCTTGAGGCTCGACGGACGGATCTCGACGAGCTTCACCCAGCGCGCTTCGGCGAGCGGGATGTCGGACGCGGGGCGGAACCAGACGTCCTGATGCTGCGCCGGCATCGTGTACTCCGCCGACTTCACGACGAGGTCCGGCGGACCGAAGCCGTCGCGCACCGCTTTCCACTCGTTGTCGCGCACGAGCGGCCGGGGCGGCGGCAGATCCTTCGGGTCGCCCTGCAGCGCGCCCTGATCGACCCAGCGGACGATCGTGTCGATCTGATCGTCGGTGAGCGACATGTCGTTCTTGAACTTCTGGACGCCGACCGTCTTGTCGATATGCCACGGCGGCATCTGGCGCGACGCGACGCGCTCCTTGATCGAGCGGGCCCACGGCCGCGCGTCCTGATAGGTGAGGAGCGACATCGGCGCGATCGAGTCGGGCTGGTGGCACTCCTGGCATTTCGCCTGGAGGATCGGCGCGACGTCCTTGGCGAACGTCACCGGCCGGACGGCATCGCCGGCGGGCCCCGCAAACGCCAGACCCGAGACGACCACCGGCGCCGCCAGCGACAGGACCTGGATTCGGAGCGAGCGATGTGTCATGACCGGCTCCTTTCCGCGGATTGTAGCATCTGCTGACCATGGCAAGGCAGGAAGGCAGAAGGGCAGAAAGGCAGGAATTCAAGGGAGGAAGGCAGGAAGGGTGGAATGACGAAGGTGGAAGGCCGGAAGGCTGAAAGCAAGGATGAAAGGATGAAAGGATCAAAGGATCAAAGGATCAAAGGCGTCGCCCTCCCGTCCTTCAACTCTTCCTGCCTTCCGCCTTCGTCATTTCCGCCTTCCCTCCTGCTGCCTTGAATTCCTGCCCTCCTGCCTTCCTCCCTTCCTGCCTTGCACGATGCGGGTGTATTCTCCGACCACTCCAGGAGGCTGTATGAAACGGTCCGTCATCGCGTTGACAGTGTTGCTGGTCGGCGGCGGCGTCAGCGCCCAGCGCGGCGCGCCGTCGCCCGAGATGCAGGCGGCGCTCGCCAAGCAGGAGGCGCTCGAGAAGTCGACGCCGCGCCTGCAGGCGGCCGAAGAAGTGCTCGGGCTGTCGGTGCCCAACCACACGATTGGCGAAGCGGTCGGCGTCGCGAAGAACTCCAAAGGGCACCTCTTCGTGTTCACGCGCAGCGGCAACGCGGGTCCGGCCAAGGGCGCGACGGCGTCGCAGCTCTACGAGTTCGATCCGGCGCTGAAGTTCGTGAAGCAGTGGGGGCCGGACAACTACGCCGCGTCGTTCGCGCACACGGTCCGCGTCGACAAGTACGACAACGTCTGGATGACCGACGAAGGCGCGAACATGATCGTCAAGTTCAACCCGCAGGGGATGGTGTCGATGGTGCTCGGCCGCAAGACCGAGGCGATCGACTTCCTCGAGCGGTTCACCGAGCGCGGCGAGAAGGAGACCGAGCGCTACCCGGCGGGCAGCATGGGCACGTTCAATCGCCCGACCGACGTCACCTGGGATCTGCAGGACAACATCTTCGTCAGCGACGGCTACAACAACTCACGCGTCGTGAAGATCGCCAAGGACGGCAAGTGGGTGAAGACGCTCGGCACGCGCGGCGCCGGGCCGAACCAGTTCAACACGCCGCACGCGATCACGTCCGACGCCAAGGGCAACATCTACGTCGCCGACCGCGGCAACCGGCGCATCCAGGTGTTCGACAACGATCTGAACCCGGTGCGCATCATCGCCAACGTCGGCGCGCCGTGGAGCGTCTGCACGTCGCCGCCGCCGAACCAGTTCCTCTTCAGCGGCGACGGCAACGGCAAGATCTACAAAGTCGATCTCAACGGCAACCTGGTCGGCTGGGCGCAGACGAGCGAAGGCCACGGGCAGACCGGTTGTCTGGTCCACGAGATCCACTGCGAGTCCGACACCGTGATCTACAAGGGAGACTGCTCGACGTGGACCGTCGAGAAAATCACGTTGAAGGGCGGCACTCGGTCGTCGGCACCGTAATTCTTAATTGCGCCGCTCGCGCGTGGTGCGCCACAGCAGAAAGGCGGCGACGATTCCGAGCGCCAGGAGCGCCTGGCGCTCGGCCGCGGCGTCGAACGGATCGCGCGCCACTTTCAGCTGGAGCCGCCGCCGCGTCCAGCCGCCTTGCGCGTACCGCGCGTCGTAGGCCAGCACCTGCGCGTCGTGCTCCGCGACCGCGTCGGGATCGTCGCCGGCGCCGAGCGCGAACGGCGGCGGGAGCACCGGCAGCTCGTTGCGCGGATCGACGGCCCAGTTCACGAGCCGCAGGGCGAGGCTTCGATCGTTGCCCGGCGGCCAGAGGCAGACGAGCAGGACGATGAACGCGACGACGAGGTTCGACGCGCTCCGCATCGGCGCATTATAGGGAGCAGATGACGGAACGACGAGGTGCAGCATGAAACGACTCTTGTTCGCGGCGGCGGCGCTCGGCTGGATCCCCACGCTTCTCGTGGTCGGCGGCGCGCGCGCGATCGGCGTGCCGGCGTTCGCCGCGCGGCCGGCGCCGGTGAAGGTGACGCGCCTCTACACCGGAGCCGACGGCAAGACCCACGTCGAGGAGTTCGAAGTCCCGCTCAAGGCGCAGGCGCGCGGCACGGAGCTCTCCGACGCCGTGTCGGTGAAGGATCTGCAGTTCCGCCGCACGAACCAGGACTACAACCTCGATTGGCATCCGGCGCCGCGCCGTCAATACGTCGTCACGCTCAGCGGCGAGAGCGAGATCGAGCTCGACGGCGGGAAGAAGATCCGCCTCGGCCCTGGACACATCCTCCTCGCCGAGGACACGACGGGGCAGGGACACATGTCCCGCGCCGTCGGATCCGAAGATCGGATCTCGTTGTTCATCACGCTCGCCGACGGCGCGAAGACGCCGCGGTAGCCGAGCGCATGGCCGACCTGCCGGTCGTCTGCACGCTGAGCCCCGAGGCGCTGACAGCGCGCCGCGAGCATCTGCTGCAGGCGCTGCTGCGGCGCGCGCGCGATCGCCGCGACCTGCCCGACGGCTGGCGCCTCGTCTTCGCCGCCGCCGACGGCGTCGTCGGCGAGATCGCGCGCGCGGTGGACGCGGAGCGCCGCTGCTGCCGCTTCCTCCTGTTCACGATCACGGTGGAGCCCGGCGACGGTCCGATCACGCTCGATCTGACGGGACCGCCGGGCACGCGCGACTTCCTCGCGTCGCTGCTCGATCTGCCGTAAGCCTCTCGCACGAGCGGCGATACGCCGTGCGGGCGCTGCGGAGCCCCGGCGCGGCCATACCTCGCCCTTCTACACGTATTCGTGCTAACATGTAGAAGCAGGAGGTATCACGCCGCCATGGCCGCCAAATCCGATCTGCCGCAGGGGACCCTCGACCTGCTGATCCTCAAGGTGATCGCGCTCGGCCCCGTCCACGGCTACGCGATCGCCCAGCGCCTCCAGCAGGTCTCGGGCGACGTCGTCCAGGTCCCGCAGGGCTCGCTCTATCCCGCGCTCCATCGCCTCGAGAACCGCGGCCTCCTCGCCGCCGATTGGAAGGACACCGAGACGGGCCGGGAGGCGAAGTTCTACCGGCTCACGCGCAAGGGGAGGTCCGCGCTGCACGCCGAAACCGCGAGCTGGCGCCGGCTGAGCGACGCGGTTGCCGTGATCCTGCGCATGTCCGAGGCAGGTGCCGAATGACCTGGTGGCAGCGCGTGCTGCGGCGCGGCCGGATGGAGGAGCTGCTCGAGCGCGAGCTGCGGTTCCATCTCGACGCGCACACGGCGGATCTCGTCGCGCGCGGGGTGCCGCCCGAGGAGGCGGGCCGCCTGGCGCGGCTGGCGCTCGGCGGGCCCGAGCAGGTGAAAGAGCGCTGCCGCGACGCGCGCGGCACGCGGTGGCTCGACGATCTGTGGCAGGACGTCCGCTACGCGCTCCGCGATCTGCGGCGCCGCCCCGCCTTCGCGGCGGTCGCGCTGCTCACGCTCGCGCTCGGATCGGGCGCCACGACGGTGATGTTCACCGTGATCAACGGCGTGCTCTTCGCGCCGCTGCCGTTCGCCGATCCAGGATCGCTGCTGAACGTCGAGGAGGAGACGAAAGGGATCGTCGACTATCGCTGGGGCGATCGCTGGGCGTTCTCGTACCCGAATTTCCTCGACCTCCACCGCGAGATCCGGTCGCTGCGCATGGGCGCCTACCGCTACAACGGCGGCACGGTGAGCGGATCGTCGGCCGATCCCGAACGCGTCGACGGCCTGCAGATCTCGGCGGATCTCCTGCCTCTGCTCGGCGTCGCGCCGATCGCGGGCCGCACCTTCGTCGCCGCCGACGATCGGCCCGGCGCGGCGCCAGTGGCGATGATCAGCAGGGGTCTGTGGCAGCGCCGCTTCGGCGCGAGCGCGTCGGCCATCGGCGCGAAGATCGTGTTCGACGCGACGCCGCACACGATCGTCGGCGTTGCGCCCGAGCGCTTCAATCTGCGCAACGCGGACCTGCTGACGCCGATCGGGCAGAACACGCTCGAGTTCATGCGCCGGAGGGAGATGCATCCGGGGATCGGCGTCTGGGCGCGTCCCCGGCCCGGCGTGACGCTCGCCGAAGCGCAGGCCGAGCTCGACGTCGTCTCCCGCGGCCTGGCCGCGCAGTATCCGCAGTCGAACGCCGGCCGCGGCTTCGTCGCCGAGCCGCTGCGGCCGGCGGTCGGCAACGTCGGGTCGACGCTCTGGCTGCTGCTCGGCGCCGTCTCGCTCGTGCTGCTGATCGCGTGCGTCAACATCGCGAGCCTGCTCCTCGCACGCGCGGTCGCGCGCGATCGGGAGACCGCCATGCGCGCGGCGCTCGGCGCGGGGCGAGGGCGGCTGGCGCGGCAGCACCTCACCGAGAGCGCGGTGCTCGGCCTGTGCGGCGGTGCGCTCGGGCTCGTGCTCGCCGCGGCCGCGGTGCGTCCGTTCGTCGCGCTCTGGCCGGGCGGCCTGCCGCGCAGCAATCGCGTGGAGCTCGACTGGCGCGTGTTCGCGTTCGCGATCGCGGTGTCGCTCGCGTGCGCGCTCATGTTCGGCCTGGCGCCGGTCGTCCGCGCGTCCGCGCGCCGGATGGAGCAGGCGCTGCGCGCCGGCGCGCGCACGGTGACCGCCTCGCGCCGGCTGCACAGCGCGCTCGTCGCCGCGGAAATCGCGCTCGCGTTCGTGCTCCTCGTGAGCGCGGGCGTGCTCGCGCAGACGCTCGTGCGGCTGTGGTCGATCGATCCCGGCGTGGACGCGCGCAACGTGCTGACGAGCCGCATGGCGGTGTCGCCGGCGCTCCTCGGCGATCCGGCGCGCGCGCGCGCCGCGTGGCGCGACGTGATCGATCGCGCGCACACGGTGCCCGGCGTCCGCGCGATCGCGATGGTCGACACCGTGCCGATGCGAAGCGGCAACAATCAGGTCGGCTGGTGGACCGCGCCGCCCGAGCCCGAGCGGATGAAGAAGCCGCTCGCGCTGGCGAGCAGCGTCACGCCGGAGTATCTCGCCGTGACGGGCATCCCGCTGCGCCGCGGGCGCTTCTTCGACGAGCACGATCGCATCGGCAGCGAGCGCGTCGTCGTGATCGACGAGGTGATGGCGCAGGATGCCTTCGGCGGGCGGGATCCGATCGGCCGGCGCCTCTGGACCGATCTCGTTCCCGAACCGCTCCTCGTCGTCGGCGTCGTGGGGCACGTGCGCTACTGGGGCGTGGCCGCCGACGACGGCGCGCGCGTCCGCGATCAGTTCTACTATCCGTTCGCGCAGGTGCCCGACGCCTACGTGCGCCGCTGGTCGGAGCTGATGTCGATCGCGGTGCGGACCGACGTCGATCCGCTCACGCTCGTCGAGCCGCTGCGCCACGCCCTGCGCGGCGCCGCCGGCGATCAGGTGCTCTACGAGACGCGCACGCTCGAGCAGCTCTCCGCGGCGACGCTCGCGCAGCAGCGCTTCCTGCTCGCGCTGTTTGCCGCGTTTGCCGGCCTCGCGCTGCTCCTCGCGTGCATCGGCGTCTACGGCGTGCTCGCGTACCTCGTCGGCCAGCGCGTGCCCGAGTTCGGCGTGCGGATCGCGCTCGGCGCGACCGGGCGCGACGTGATCGAGCTCGTGATGCAGCAGAGCGCCGCGATGATCGGCGCGGGCATCGTCCTCGGCGCGGGCGGCGCGTGGGCTGCGGCGCGCGTCCTTCAGCGGCTCGTCGACGGCGTGCGCGCGCCCGAGCCGTCCACGCTCGCCGCGACGACGGCGCTTCTGGTCCTGCCGGCGCTCTTCGCGAGCTTCCTGCCGGCGCGCCGCGCGAGCCGCGTCGACGCGATGACGGCGCTTCGCCAGGAGTAGCGGCCGCGCTACGGACGGCGGGATCGCGGCGTCGGCGGCGAGGAAGTCCGCGATCGCCGTCGCCTGCGGCGGCAGAATGTGGCCCTCCTGCTCGAGATACGCGACGCGCGCGCCCGGCACCAGCCGTGTGAGGCGATCGCGCGTTTCGCTCGAGCGCAGCAGCGCGTCTCTGCCGCCGACGACCGCGAGCACTGGCATCCTCAGCGCCGCGAGCTCTTCGTCGGTGCGAATCGGGATGCGCTCCAGCCGCGGACGAAAGTGCGTGAACACCGTCGTCATCGCGTTCACCAGCACGGCGGGCATTTCCCGTCCCGCGACGATCGCAAACGATCGCCGCAGCCCCCGCGTGCCGCACATTCGCAGCAGGCCAAGCCTTACCATCGTGAGCTGCTGCCGCCGCGAATGTTCACGCGCGCGGCGCGCGGCGGCAGTAGACTTGGGGGCTTCGACGAGGGAACAGCCGAGCGGCCGCGCATCTAAGGAGCGACACCATGACGATCACCACCGGCGGCGAGCACACGCACAACACGATCACGGTCGGCGACGGGACGCGGATCTACTACAAGGACTGGGGCAAGGGGAAGCCGGTGGTCTTCAGCCACGGCTGGCCGCTGAGCGCCGACGCGTGGGAAGACCAGATGGTGTTCCTGGGGCAGCGCGGCTATCGCTGCATCGCGCACGATCGGCGCGGCCACGGCCGATCGAGCCAGCCGTGGGAGGGCAACGAGATGGACACCTACGCGGACGATCTCGCCGCGCTCGCCGACGCGCTCGATCTGCGGAACGCGATCCACGTCGGCCACTCCACCGGCGGCGGAGAAGTGGCGCGCTACATCGGCCGCCACGGCGCGGCGCGCGTCGCGAAAGCGGTACTCATCGGCGCGGTGCCGCCGATCATGCTGAAGACCGAGGCGAACCCGGGCGGTCTGCCGATGGAGACCTTCGACGGGATCCGCGCCGCGGTTCTCGCCGACCGGTCGCAGTTCTTCAAGGATCTCACCACGCCCTTCTACGGGTTCAACCGGCCGGGCGCGAAAGTCTCGCAGGGGCTGCGCGATTCGTTCTGGCTGCAGGGGATGCAGGCCGGCTTCAAGGGCGTCATCGACTGCATCAAGGCGTTCTCGGAGACCGACTTCACCGAGGATCTGAAGGCGATGGACGTGCCGACGCTGATCATGCACGGCGACGACGATCAGATCGTGCCGATCGCCGCGTCGGCGCTGTTGTCGGCGAAGCTCGTCAAGCGCTCGACGCTGAAGGTCTACGCCGGACAGTCGCACGGCATGTGCTCGACGAACAAGGATCAGATCAACGCCGATCTGCTCGCGTTCATCGAATCGTGAGTTGACGCGCGCGATGAGTGTCACTGGAGAACCCATATGACCGAACCGCCGGGCAGCACGGCTCACGAAGAGCGAGTCAAGACGACGGGAGGCCTCGAGCTCCTGGTTCGGTCCTGGCGGCCGCAGACGACGGCCCGCGCCGTCGTCGCCGTCGTGCCGGGATTCAACTCGCACAGCGGCTACTACGAATGGACGGCGCGGCAGCTCACGGCGCGCGGCTATGCCGTCTACGCGGTCGATCTGCGCGGCCGCGGGCGTTCCGATGGCGAACGGTTCTACGTCGAGAACTTCGAGGACTACGTGGCCGACGTCGAGACGCTCGTGGCGCTCGCGCAGCTGCGCGAGCCCGGCCTGCCACTCTTCATGCTCGGCCACAGCGCGGGCGGCGTCGTCGCCTGCGTGTACACGCTGGAGCATCCGACCGCGCTCGCCGGGCTCGTGTGCGAGAGCTTCGCGCACCAGGTGCCGGCGCCCGATTTCGCGCTCGCCGTCTTCAAGGGGCTGAGCCACGTCTTCCCGCACGCCCACATCCTGCATCTGAAGAACGAGCAGTTCTCGCGCGATCCCGACGTCGTGCGTGCGATGGACGCCGATCCGCTGATCGCGCACGAGACGCAGCCGACGCAGACGCTCGCGGCGATGGTCCGCGCCGACGAGCGGCTCGCGCGCGAGTTCCCGTCGATCACGCTGCCGGTGCTGATCCTGCACGGTACCGCGGATCGGGCGACGCGCCCGAGCGGCAGCCAGCGCTTCTACGACACGGCGGGATCGGCGGACAAGACGCTGAAGCTGTACGACGGCCACTTTCACGATCTGCTGAACGACGTCGGCAGGGAGACCGTGATCGCCGACATCCTCGGCTGGATCGACGCGCGTGTGCCCGCGGCCGCGTTGCAGAATCTGTAGGGCGAGGCCTTCGGCCTCGCCTCTGGCGACCCTGAAAAGGTCGCCCTACGTCGATTTTGCAACTCTTACGGCGTGACGGCGAAGCAGTAGAGGAGGCCCGCGCCGCCGGTGCTGACCAGGTTCGGCTGGCTGCAGCCGCGGCTCGGGTGCGCGGAGTTCCACGAGCTGTTGCCGCCGCCCTGCTTGTCGGAGTGTCCGAGCTGCGCGGTGCCCTGGCCGTTGCTCGTCCAGTTGTTGCACGTGTGATCGCCGTCGCTGTACGCGCGGCCGTCGGGCTGCGTGCCGGTGAGGATGTCGTGCTGGTTCGGCGTGTCGCCGACGCCGTTGACCACCGCGGTCTTCTCGGTGAGCGAGAACTGCTTGCCGAGCGCGTTGCCGACGCGCGCCTGCTCGATCGTGTCGCCGTGCAGCTCGCCCAGATTCTGTGCGACGCGCTGGCCGCGCGCGTTGTACCACGGCCCGCTGCCGATGCGATCGCGCGCGTTGACGGCGCTCGATCCCTGCGTGCTCAGGTACGCGTGCCACGTCGCCGAGCCGCGGCCCGCGGCGGCGGCGAGCGCCTGGCAGTGCGCGTCCGCCCCGGCGATGCCGCCGAGGTTCGCGCCGTCGCCCTTGCCGGCGCTCGTCACGAAGAAGGACATCGGCTGCGGCGGCTGCTGCTGCGGCGGCTGCGCGAGCAGCATCGCCGACGGAATCGCTGCCACCGACGCCACGATCAGCATTCGCACAGGCTGCATACCGACACCTCCCTGCAAGACGCCGCCCCAGGCGCCCAAGGATATACACCGTTTGCGGCGGCGGCGCCACGCAAAACCACCGGAATCAGTCGGCAGTCGGCAGTCGAATCAGTCGTGAATCAGCTTGCCGGCCATGCCTCGCGCGCCTACCTTATGTGTCCGACGGGAGACGAAACATGAGACATCTGATCGGCCTGGCGGCACTGGTGGCGCTCGCGGCGGCGTGCAGCAGCTCCACGTCGCCGAGCTCGGGACAGAACTCCACGACGATGGGCTTCTTCGTCACGAGCGCGACGAGCGTGACGGGCAATCTCGGCGGCCTCGCCGGCGCCGATGCGCTCTGCCAGAGCCTCGCAACGGCGGTCGGCTTCGGATCGAAGACGTGGCGGGCCTATCTGAGCGTCGAGCGCGACGCCTCGAACGGCAACCGGCCCACCGACGCGCGCTCGCGCATCGGCAGCGGACCGTGGGTGAACGTGAACGGCGTGACGGTGGCCGCGAACCTCACCGATCTGCACGCGCGGAAGGGCGACGCCGCGGTCTTCCTCGACGAGCGCGGCCAGCGTATTCCAGGGCAGTGGACCGGATCGCCGCCGCCGGTGCAGCACGACATCCTCACCGGGTCGAACGCCGACGGCACGCTGATGGCCGGCTTCACGTGCAGCGACTGGACGACCGATTCCACCGCGGTCGCCGCGCAGGTGGGCCACTCCGACGGCCTCGGGCCGAACGGCGACACCTCCGGGGCGCTGTCGTCGTGGAACTCGGCGCACGCCAACCAGAACTGCTCGAACACCGCCCCTCGGGGAGGCTCCGGGCGGATCTACTGCTTCGCGCGTAATTAAGAATTAGGAATTTGGAATTTGGAATTCGTCGTCACGCTGTCACGAATTCTTACTTCCAAATTCTGAATTCTTAATTCCTGCGCCGACGTCCTCAGGAGACCGAGACGGCGGCGTCGAGCACATCTCGAATCTTCTTGCCGAGCGCGGAGGGCGTGAACGGCTTCTGCAGGAAGGCCGTGCCGGCGTCGAGCATCCCCTGCTGCACGATCGCGTGGTCGGCGTAGCCCGACATGAAGAGCGTCCGCGACTCGGGATGGTGCTCGAGGATCTTCGCCACCGCCGCCTTGCCGCTCATGTTCGGCAGCACGACGTCGGTGAGCACCAGATCGATCGGCGCGCTGTGCGCCGCCGCGTACGCGATCGCGCGGCCCGGATCGGCGAACGCGTGCACCGAGTAGCCGTGGCGGCTGAGCACCTTGTAGACGTACTCGCGCACGAGCATCTCGTCCTCGATCAGCATCACCGTCTCGGCGCCGCCGCGCGTCCGCGCCTCGGGCGCCGCCGGCTGATCGGTCTCGACGCGCTCGTCGGTCTTCGGCAGGAACACGGTGAACGTCGTGCCGCGGCCCGGCTCGCTCTCCACCCAGATCGACCCGCCGCTCTGCTTCACGATCCCGTACACGGTCGCGAGCCCGAGGCCGGTGCCCTGGCCCTGCGGCTTGGTCGTGAAGAACGGCTCGAAGATCCGCTTCTGCGTCGCCGCGTCCATGCCGTGCCCGGTGTCCGCGACGGTGAGCTTGACGTGCGGGCCCGGCCGCACCGACGGATGGCGCTGCGCGAACAGCTCGTCGAGCACGACGTCCGAGGTCTCGATCGTCAGCCGCCCGCCGTCGCGCATCGCGTCGTGCGCGTTGACCGCCAGGTTCACGATCACCTGCTGCAGCTGCCCGGGATCGGCCTTCACGAAGCTGCGATCGCCGACAACCGTCGCCAGATCGATCGACTCGCCGATCAGCCGGCGCAGCATCGGCGTCAGCTCGCCGACGACGTCGCCGAGCCGCAGCACGCGGACGGCGAAGATCTGCTTGCGGCTGAACGCCAGGAGCTGGCGCGTGAGCGTCGCGGCGCGCTCGGCGGCATGACGAATCTCCTCGACGTCGCCGAGCCGCGGATCGGTCTCCGGCAGGCTCTCGGCGATGAAGCCGGCGAACCCGAGGATCGCCGTCAGCAGGTTGTTGAAGTCGTGCGCGACGCCGCCCGCGAGCTGGCCGATCGCTTCCATCTTCTGGGACTGCCGCAGCTGCTCCTCGAGCGATCGCCGCTCGGTGACGTCGGACATGATGCCGGCGCCGCGCATCGGCGCGCCGTTCGCGTCGTACGAGAAGCGGCCGATCGCGGTGATCCAGCGCGTCGATCCGTCTGGCCATCTCGTGCGGTACTCGAGCAGCGCGTCGGTGCGCGATCGAATCGCCTCGTCGATCTTCGCGCGGATCGCGTCGCGATCCTCGTCGTCGACGCGGTCGAGCAGCGCCTCGAACGTGTTGCCGAACGCGCCCGGCGGCACGCCGTGCATCTTCTGGCACGTGTCGGACCAGTACGCGACGCCGGTCCGCAGGTTCGCCTCCCACACGCCGATCTGCGACGCCTCGAGCGCGAAGCGCATGCGCTCCTCGGCGTCGATCACCGCGCGCTCGGCCTTCAGCCGCTCGGTGATGTCCTCGGCCACGCCGACGTACTCGACGACGATGCCGTCGGCGCGCGCGATCGGGAAGCCGCGATCGTGGATGTGGCGTGTCTCGCCGTCGGGCCGGACGATCCGGTACTCGTTGTCGAACCGCAGACCGCGCTGCCGCCGCTCGAGCGTCCGCATCACGCCGGCGCGGTCGTCGGGATGGACGGCGTCGAGGCACGAGCGCGGATCGCGGTACAGGCTCTCGCAGCTGCGGCCCCAGATGCGTTCGTAGCCGGGGCTGATGTACAGCATGGTCTGGAGCGACACGTCGGCGATCCAGAAGGCCTGCGTCACGGTGGCGGCGATCAGGCGGAAGCGCTCCTCGCTCTCGCGGAGGCTGCGCTCGGCCTGATGGCGCTCGGTCATGTCGCGCACGATCGCCGACACGCTCGCGATCGCGCCCGAGGCGTCGGCCATCGCCGAGAGCGTCAGCGAGACCGGAACGATCGTGCCGTCCTTGCGCTGCTGCCGCGTCTCGCGTCCGACGACGTGGCGGCCTTCGCGCGCCGCCGCGAGCAGCGACGGCAGCTCGCCCGACGCGTCGGCCGGAAAGAGCTCCGACATCGATCGGCCGGCGATGTCGGCGGCCGTGAACCCGAACAGCCGCTGCGCGCCGGCGTTCCAGCTCAGAATCGTCCCGTCCGCCGCGGCGCCGATGATGGCGTCGTCGGAGCTGGCGACGATCGACGCCAGCAGCCGCTGCGCCGATTCGGCCCGATGGCGGCCGATGCCGAGCGCCACGAGATCCGCCGCCGATGCCGCGGCCGTCATCGTCACTTCCGACAGCGGCTCGCGCCCGAACAGCGCGACGACGCCGACGACGCGCGATCCGAGCACGAGCGGGCAGCCGATGAACATGCGCAGCCCGTTGCGCGCCAGCCAGGCCTGGCCGTCCACGTCGGCGTCGCCGATCGCGTCGTTCGTGAAATGCGGACGGCGCGTGCTCGCGATGCGGCCGATGCCGCCGCTGCCAATCGCGATCCGCGCGACGGCGTCGTCGTCGTCGGCGGCGTCGCCCGCGGCGGCGACGAGCTCGAGCGTCGCGCCGGCTTCGTCCACGGTCCAGATTCGCGCGGCCGCGGCATCCAGGTGCGCGACGAGCGCTTCGGCGCAGCTCTGCAGGCAGACGCGCAGATCTGCGGCGCGGTTCAGTGCGACGCCGACGTCCGCGATGAGCGCGGTGACGACGACGCGCTCGAGCAGCGCCGACTCCGCCTGCTTGCGATCGGTGACGTCCTGCGCGGTGACGAGGACCGCGCGCCGGCCGAGGAACGTGACGCTGTGCGACGACACCTCGACGTCGATGAGCTCGCCGGACTTGAGCCGATGGCGCCAGCCGTCAGCATGGTGATCCCAGGGCTCGCGGCGCGACGCCAGCGCCGCGAGCACCCGCGGCACGTCTTCGGCCGGACGGATGTCGGTGATGCGCATCTGCAGGAACTCGTCGCGCGAGTAGCCGTAGCGCGCGACCGCGGCGTCGTTCACCTCGAGGTAGGCGAGCGTCTCGGCGTCGAACACCAACATCGGCTGCGGATTGCGCGCGAAGAGCAGGCGATAGCGATCCTCGGAATCGCGCAGCTCCTGCTCGACGCGATCGCGATCGCGCCGCCGCGCGTCGAGCGCCGACGCCATGGTGTTGAGCGCCTCCTGCAGCTCGCCGACGCCGCCGATGCCGGTCGCGAGCTCGGTGCGCGCGCTGAGATCGCCGGCGGCGAGCCGCGCCGTCACCCCCTTCAGCGCCTGGATCGGCTTGCCGACGAACACATGGCCCGCGACGACGGCGGCGACGACGGCGGCGGCTACCACGAACCCGAGCACCCAGAGAAACGCGACGAAGATCCGATCGGCGTCGCGAAACGCGGTCGTGTGATCGATGCCGAAGCCGACGTAGAGTCCGGTGTCGATCGACGCCGGCAGCGGCACGATGACGAAGAACCGGCGCACGCCGTCGACGCCGACCGATTCGCGCGTAACCTCGCGCGCGCCGGCGGCGAGCTGCGCGAGCGGCATGCCGTCGGCCACCTTCTTCCCACCCCACTGATCGCCGTCGGGATAACGCGCGAGGATCGTCCCGGATCGATCGAAGAGCGTCGCCGCGGCTCCGCGCGGCAGCTCCGCGGCGGCGACCGTCCGGTTGAGCTGATCGATCGCGATCGTCGCCGTCAGCACACGGACAATGCGGCCGGAGTCGTCGACGAGCGGCTGCGCGACGACGATTGCGGGCCGGCCCGTCGTGACGCTCATCTGGTAGTCGCCCACCGCGGCGGCCCGGCGTGCGACGGCGCGCTCGAACCACGGACGGCCGCGCCCGCCGCCCAGGCGCTGCGGATCGATCGGCTTCGCGCCGCAGAAGTACGATCCGTCGGCGTTGACCACGGTGATGTTGTAGTAGCCCGGGTGCCCGTCGAGCACCTTCGGCAGGATCCCGTCGCACGCGCGCGGGTCGTCGGAGGCGAGCGGCGGGAACTCCGAGAGCGTGACGAGGAGCCGCCGGGCGCCGTCGAAGACGTTCGCCTGCTGCGCGGCGGCGAGCCGCGCGAGACGCTGGGTTTCCGCGATCGCGCGGTCGCGCGAGCGCTGCCGCGCGCTGGACTGCACGAGGACGAGGGCGGCCACCGCGGGCGCGACGGCAATCAACGCGACGACGACGAGCCGCGCGCGGAGACGGGTCGGGAAGATGGTCATCGCATCCCTTCGATCGGCGCTCGAGTCGCCGCCGCGCGATCGACCGCCGCATAGAGGGCCGCCGGATCGATCGGCTTCGAGACGTACCCGTCCATGCCGGCCGCGAGGCAGCGCTCTCGATCGCCGCTCATCGCGTGCGCCGTCATCGCGATGATCCTCGTGCGCTCGCCCGTTTCGATCTCGCGCGCGCGAATCGCGGCCGTCGCCTCGAAGCCGCCCATCTCCGGCATCTGCACGTCCATCAGGATCACGTCGAATCGCGTCCGCGCCGCCGCCTCCACCGCCTGGCGTCCGTCGGCGACGACGGTCACGTCGTGCCCGCGCTTGGAGAGCAGGCCGACGGCCACCCGCTGGTTGACGATGTTGTCCTCCGCCACGAGGATGCGCAGCGCCGATGGCGCGGCGATCGCGCGTGGCAGCGGCGCCGCGGCGACCGGCGCGGCGTCCCCGCCACGCACCTGCGCGCTGTCCTCGTCGACGAGGGCGAACGGCAGCAGCACGTGGAACGTGCTGCCGGCGCCCGCGTCGCTCTCCACCCGGATCTGCCCGCCCATCATCTGCGCCAGCGTCGCCGAGATGGCGAGCCCCAGACCGGTGCCGCCGAAGCGGCGCGTCGTCGATCCGTCGGCCTGCGTGAACGGCTCGAAGATCTGGGCGCATTTGTCCAACGGAATGCCGATGCCGGTGTCGCGGACGCGCACGTGCAGCGTGACGCTGCGCGCGTCGATCGTCTCGACGGCGGCCGTGACGCCGACCTCGCCGCGCTCCGTGAACTTCAGCGCGTTGCCGACCAGGTTCGCGACGATTTGCCGCAGCCGCAGCGGATCGCCGATGACCGATCGCGGCAGGTCGGGCGCGGCGTCGATGGTGAGCGCGAGCTCCTTCTGCGCCGCCTGATATGCGAACGGCCGCACCGCCTGCTGCAGGAGATCGGCCGGCGAGAACGGCACGCGCTCGATCTCCAGCTTGCGCGACTCGATCTTCGCGAAGTCGAGGATGTCGTTCAGGATCTGCAGCAGCGCTTCCGCCGAGCTCTTCACCGTCGAGATGCACTCGGCCTGCGCGGACGTGAGCGGCCCGTCGAGCGCGAGCGTCGCCATGCCGATGATGCCGTTCATCGGCGTCCGGATCTCGTGGCTCATGTTGGCGAGGAACTCGCTCTTCGCGCGGCTCGCCTCCTCGGCGGCGCGGCGCGCGCGCTCCGCCGCCTGCTCGCTCAGCTTCCGCGCCGTGCAGTCGCGCACGATCGACAGGAACGCCACCGGCCGGCCCTCCTCGTCGCGCTCGAGCGAGACCGATTGGTCGATGTAGAGCGGATCGCGGCCGCGGGGAAAGACCTGGTACTCGAGCTGCGCCGGCTCGCCCGTCGCGTAGACCCGGCTGTAGAGCTCGCGCAGCGTGGCGACGCGAGCCTCGCCGATCGCGGCCTTGAAGTTCGCGCCGACGAGATCGTCTTTCCGGTAATTGAACATCCGGCAGAAGGCGTCGTTGACGAAGAGATAGTCGCCGCGCAGATCGACCACGGCGCAGCCGTCGCTGATCTGGTTGAGGATCGCGAGGTAGCGATCCGCCGCGCCCCACCGCGCGGTGTCGGACAACGGCGTCACCGGGCGAACGACGGCCGCCACGCGCAGGCTGCCGTCCTCGGCGCTGCGCGACGAGACGACGACGGCCGCCGCGAATTCGTGGCCGTCGCGGCGCAGCATCGTGATCGTCCGCTCGTAGGTGCGGTCCGACGGCTCGCGCAGGACGTCGGCAAGCTGCGCGCGGTAGCGATCGCGGTTTCGTTCCGGAACGAGGAGCGCAGCCGGCTGGCCGATCGCGTCGGCCGCGCGCCATCCGAACAGCCGCTCCGCGCCGCGATCCCAGCTCGTGATCAGGCCGCCGGCATCCTGTTCGATGGATACCGCGTCGTGGGGATCAGGCGGCCGCCAGGTGAGCATCGCGCAGTGCCTGCTGTGTCGGCCCGATCAGCGCGCAACCACGTGCGGGTCGGCCGGCGCGCCGGTCTCGAACCGCCGCAGCGCGTCGATCACATTCACCGATTCCGCCGACAGCCGGCGCCACGCCGCTTCCGCCGCATCCATGCGCGACTCCGCCGCGAGGCGCTCGAGCGTCGACGCCGCCTCGAAGAGGCCGACCGCGCCGAGGTTGCCGGCCGCGCCCTTGAGCGCGTGCGCCGTCGTGCGCACCGCTTCAGGATCGCGGCGCATGACGGCGGTCTTGATCGCGGCGAGCCGCACCGGACAGTCGTCGAGGAACATGCGGACGACCGTCGCCAGCAGATCCTCGTCGCCCGCGACGCGGTGGCGCAGCGCTGCTTCGTCGATCACCGTCTCGTCGAACCGTGGCGCCGGCTTCTCCGGGCGCGGATCGTCGATCGCCTCTTCGACGACGGCGTACAGCATCTCGGGCTCGATCGGCTTGGGCAGGTAGCCGTCCATGCCGGCGGCGAGGCAGCGCTCGCGGTCGCCGTTCAGCGCGTGCGCCGTCATGGCGACGATGCGGACGTGCTCGCCGCTCGATTTCTCGCGCTCGCGAATCGCGATGGTCGCCTCGAGGCCGCCCATCACCGGCATCTGCACGTCCATCAGGACGACGTCGAAGGGCCCGCCGGCGAGCAGATCGAGCGCCTGCTGGCCGTCGCCGGCTACCGTCACCGCGTGGCCGCGGCGCGTCAGCAGGCCGACCGCGACTTTCTGGTTCACGACATTGTCCTCGACGAGCAGCACGCGCTTCTGCGCAACGTCCTGCCGCGCCGGCGCTGGCGGCGGCGGCGCCGTGCGCACCGGCGCGGGCGTCGGCTTCTTGTCGAGCGCGCGGCCGATGGCCGTCTGCAGATCGGCGGCGTACACCGGCTTGGTGAGATACGCGGCGATGCCGAGCTCGCGGCAGCGCGCCTGATCGCCGTACTCGCCCGACGAGGTGAGCATCATGATCGTCGAGCCGGCGAGCTCGGGGTGCTGCGCGATCCGCCCCGCGACGCCGAAGCCGTCGACCTCGGGCATGTTCGAATCGAGCAGGATGAGGCGGAACGGGCGCGACGCCTGCGCCGCGGACGTCAGCGCGTCGATCGCCTCGCGGCCGCCCGCGACGGCGGTCGGACGCATGCCCCAGCGCGCGACCTGCTGCTCGAGGATGCGCCGGTTCACCTCGTTGTCGTCCACGATCAGCACCGAAGTGCCGGCGAGATCGTGCGCCGGGCTCGAGTCGTCCGCGCCGGCGGCGACGTCGAGCGCCACCGTGAAATGGAACGTGCTTCCGGCGCCGGGCGCGCTCTCCACCCAGATCCGCCCGCCCATCAGCTTCACGAGCGTCGCCGAGATCGTCAGGCCGAGGCCCGTGCCGCCGTAGCGCCGCGTCGTCGATCCGTCGGCTTGCTGAAACGCCTCGAACACCGCGTCGTGCTTGTCGGAGGGAATGCCGATGCCGGTGTCGGCGACCGACACGTGCAGCCGCGTGCTCCCCTCGTTGCGGAAGTCTTCGCGCACGGTGACGAGCACGTGGCCGCGATCGGTGAACTTGATCGCGTTGCCCACGAGGTTGCCGACGACCTGCTGCAGCCGCACGCGATCGCCGACGACGGCCGCGGGCACGCGCGGATCGATGTCGCACATGAGCTCGAGGCCCTTCTGGTGCGCGCGCAGCGCGAACGGCTTCAGCGCTTCGCCGAAGAGCGTACGCGGCGGGAAGACGACCGACTCGAGCTCCAGCTTCCGCGCTTCGATCTTCGAGAAGTCGAGGATGTCGTTGAGGATCGACATCAGCATCTCGGCCGACGCGCGCACGGTCGTCAACCCGTCGCGCTGCTCGTCGGTGAGCGTCGTGCCGAGCACGAGATCGGTCATGCCGAGGATGCCGTTCATCGGCGTCCGGATCTCGTGGCTCATGTTGGCGAGGAACTCGCTCTTCGCGCGGCTCGCCTCCATCGCCTTGTCGCGCGCGCGCGCCAGGTTCGCGTTGCTCGCGCGGAGCTCCGCGGTGCGGGCTTCGACCATGTGCTCGAGATCGGTCTGGTTCAGCATCAGCTGCGCGTCGCGCTTCTGGATGTCCGACAGCATCTCGTTGAACCGATCGATCAGCTCGCCGATCTCGTCGTCGGCGGTCTTCACGGCGCGGACCTCGTACGCGCCGGTGTTGCGGACTTCGCGCGTCACGTCGATCAGCGCGGCGATCGGACCGACGGTGAGCCGCGCCGTCAGCCGCGAGAGGACCCAGGCGATGATGCAGGTCGCGATCAGCACGAGGCCGGCGACCGCGCCGAACCCGCCGAGGCGCATCCACAGCTCGTGCAGCTCCGACTCGACGACGATCGCGCCGAGCGTCTGGTCGTCGAGCAGGATGCGCCGCGTGACGCGCAGCCGGCCATTCTGAAACGTGACGTCGGGCGCGAGCGCCGTGGGACTCATCGCGGCCGGCGCCGTCCCGGGCGATCCGTTTCGCGTGTAGGCCGCGAGCTGTCGCCCGTCGCTCGTGTACAGCCGCGCGCTGACGATGGAGTCGAGCACCGAGAGGCCGCGCAGCGTCTCGCTGGCGGCGCGCTGATCGCCAAAGGCCAGGGCGCCTGTGCTGTTGGTGCCGATGACGTCGGCGATCGTGGTGGCGTCCTGCACGAAGCGGGCGCGCGACGCCGTGTAGTCGTAGGCGGCGAGCACCGTGCAGGCGATCATCAGCGTCCCGCCGGCGGTCAGCATGACCGACGCCGTCAGCTTGCGCGCGAGCGATTGCCGGCGAATCCAGGTGACGAACTTATTGCGCATGCGCACCGTGGACGATTTTCGCGAGGCCGAGAACGTGTGAACTCAAACGGACGTGCGCCTGCTCGACGGCGTCGAGGTTGACGGCGAACCGCAGGCGGCCGCCCTCGACGAAGAGCTCGATCATCCCGCCGGCCTGCAGGAACCCCGCGCCGTCGCTCACGGTGAGGATCGGCCGGCCGCGCAGCGCGTCGAGCATCGACCGGGCGCGGCCAACCTGCGACCCGGCGATGAACGCGACGTGGCAATCGGGCGTCGACGGCTGCTCGGCGAGCTGCCGCACCTGCACGCGCGAGCCGTTGGGCGTCGTGCGCAGCGCGTCGATCACCGCGGCGCCGACGCGAGCGTCGCCGATCACGCAGACGACGAGCGACATGTCCTCGGGCGCGGACCACTCGGTGAACTTGACGAAGTTCATGATGAACGCCGCTTCGAGCCGCGCCGCCGACGCGCTTTGATCGAACAGCGCGGCCTCCGCGCGCGGCACGCACAGCGTGAGGAAGAGGGCAAGCGCGCCAGCCGCGCGCGGCGTCGAGATCTTCCGGATCGTCGAAGTCATTCCATCCGCCGCACCGATGCGGGCGATGCGCCTTCCTGCTGAGCTGAGCGAGGACCGGGTGGCGCCCGGGAGCGGCGCGGCCGGCTCTGCTCGACGGTTGAACCCTGGGGTTTCGCCGCACAGGAGAGCAAACGGGCTGCCATGAAAAATCTGGCGAATTCGGACGATCGATGTGCGCGGGGTGTGCGGATCGAGCCGCAACCGCACACGGGCAATGCCAGTGTGTGCGGCTGACGAACTCGATCGCGCGCGGCACGGCCTTCGCTATCTCTCCGGGCACGCCGGCGCAAAAACACGCGCTCGCCGAGCGCGGACGCCCGGCGCGGTAACGCATTTGCCAGTCGCATTGCGATTTCGATGGAGCGCGGGATGAAGGGATGGGTGCGGTTTCGGCGCGGGCGCGCGTGCTACACCGGCGCGATTGCGCGGCTGCCGTTCGTGGCCTGGCTCGCGACGCCCGAGGGCCGGGCCGTGCTCGATGGCGCGGTGGCGCGCACGCGCTTCGCGGTGCTCACCGAGCGGCGCGCGGCGCGCCGCCTCTGGCGCCAGCTCGCGGCCGCCGCGCGCGAGCCGGCGGCTGTCGTCGTCATCCAAAGCGAGGCGGACGCGTATCTCGATCGGCTACGCGACTTCACGTGCGCGGCGGGCCTTCCGCGGCTGAGCGTCGATCTTCATCGCCTCGTCGTCGTGCCGCGCGTGCTGGTGAACGGCGCGGCGTACGGCGGAATCGCCAGACGATTGCTCGCGGAGCGCGCGTTCGCGGCGCTCGAAGGCGGCGACGTGCTGCGCGACTTCTTCGTGCGGACGCTCGTCGATCATCTCGACGCGGCAATCGCGGCGACGCTGCCGTCGCCGAAGCGGCCCCTCACCGTCAGCAGGGACTGGATCAGCGTCGGCGTGGACGGCGCGTTCGAGTGGCGGCTGCCGATGCCGGACGAGCCGCAGTGGGACGGCCACCACTACGTCGTCGAGCTGACGCGCGATCCGATCACGCGCGGGGTGCGGAAGAAAGTGGTCGCGGCGGTCGAGCGGATCGCCGCGTCGCTTCCGTCGCTGTCGCGCGTCGAGCGCAACGAGATCCTGCGCCGCGCGGTCCACGGGTGATTGGGGATTGGGGATTGGGGATTGGGGATTGGGGAGATTAGAGTTGCTCGTGGCGACCCTGAAAGGGTCGCCCTACATCAGGTGTAGGGCGACCCTTTCAGGGTCGCCAGAGGCGAGCAATCCCCACGCGATTACCGAGACGATGTCGCGGCGGCCGCGTGCGGCAGGTGGATCGACATCAGCACGATCGCGCCTTCGACCTGCGTGAACCAGTGCGGCGTCTTCTCCGGCACCATCACCCAGTCGCCCTTCGCGAGGCGGCGCGACGTGCCGCCCTGGATGCCCGACCCCGTCAGGTTCTCCGCGTTCGTCCGCTTCTCCTCGCGCAGCGTGCCGCCGGTGACGAGCGTCCCCGAGCCCTCGACGACGTAGAACATCTCGGCCTCGCGCTCGTGCACCGACGCCGGCGCGTTCACGCCGGCGGCGCGGTACTCGAGGTTCGCGTTGTACGGCGCGAGCTGCAGAATCGGCTGCACGAAGTTCGGCTGGTCGGGTTTCCGCTCCGCCTTGGCTTTCGCGATCATCGACGTCACGTCGGCCGGTCCGGCGAAGAGCTTCGGCGCCGGCGCCTGCGCCGGCGCCTGCGAGGCGGGCTGCTGTGCGAGCGCCGCCGCCGAAGTGAGCATCACGATCGTGCCGAACACCTGTGCGCGCATGAAGCCTCCTCTGGTGAGTTGAACGTGGCGGTGCGTAGCTTACTGAAAAATGGCGGCCTGCGATCACGCGATCGGCATATCGAACAACGCCGCCAGCCGGCGCGCATCTTCGGCCGACAGGTCGATCGCCATGCCGGCGAGCGCCGCGTCGAGATGCGCGGCATTCCTGGGCCCGACGATTGCCGCGTCGACGCGCGGATGATGCAACGCCCACGCGACGGCGAGCGCCGCCGTCTCCACGCCTCGCGCGCGCGCCTCGTCGGCCAGGGCCGCCAGCCCGCGATACACCTCTTCGCGCTCGAGCTGCCGGTACGGCTCGGGACGCAGCGTCATGCGTGAGCCGTCCGGGTAGACGCCCCGCGCGCGATACTTCCCGGTGAGCCATCCGCCGGCGAGCGGGCTGAACGCCGTGAACCCGACGCCCTGGTCGGCGCAGAGCGGAAACAGCTCGCGCTCGGCGGCGCGATCGAGCAGGCTGTACGAGTTCTGCACCCACTCGAAGCGGCACACGCGGCGGACGTCGCTCACCCACAAGCTGCGCGCGAGCCGCCACGCCTCGATGTTGCTCGCGCCGACGTAGATCACCTTTCCCGCACGCATGAGGTCGTCGAGCGCGCGCAGCGTCTCCTCGAGCGGCGTCTCCGGATCGGGCTCGTGAACGAGATACAGGTCGAGGCGATCGGTCTGCAGCCGCGCGAGGCTCGCGTCCACCTGCTGCAGAATGTGGCGGCGAGAGAGGCCGCGATCGTTCGGCCCGGGCCCGACCGGATTGAAGACCTTCGAGCTCACGAGCAGCTGATCGCGGACCGCGGAGCCTTTCGTGTTCAGCCATCTGCCGATGTAGGCCTCACTGCGGCCGCCGCCGTACGCGTTTGCCGTGTCGAAGACGTTGATGCCGGCGTCGACCGCGCGATCCATCAGCTCGAACGCCTGCGCCTCGGTCTCTCCCAGGCCGAAGAACGCCGGCGCCGATCCGACGCCGCCGAAGTTGCCGCAGCCGAGCGCGAGCCGCGAAATCTTCACGCCCGTCGATCCCAATCGCCGATAGTCCATGGTTTCAGCGCTAGAGCCTACCCGATGTAGCATGGCGCGCTCACGGAGAGTCGCCATGCGCTGGCTTGCGATCATCGCCGCGTCGCTCGCGGCGGTTACGACAATCGGCTCGAGCACCGCCGCGCAGCGCGCGACGCCGGGGCCGCCTCGCCCCGCGATCGAGAAGCCTCGCGTGCGCGTCTACCAAACGACTGCCGGCTCGCTGGTGCAATTGGATCATGCGCCGGGCGTGATCGTTTCTCTCGACGACAGCGATCTCGGCCGCGCGGTCTGGGCCGACGACGCGGCGGCGCCATCCGGAAGCAGTCCGCCGAGTCGCCGCGTCGTCGTCGTGCAGCCGCGGCGCGCGGGCGAGGCGCAGCCGCCGCCGGCGGCGGGATCGCGGCCGGGCGATGCGCCGTTCACCGGCATGAGCTTCAACCCGATCTTCGAGAACGATCGCGTCTCGGTGATTCGCGCGCGGATGGAGGTGGGCGCGCAGGAAGGCGTTCACACGCACGGCGCCGACACGATCGTCGTGCATCTCTCGGGCGGCGAGATCGAAGACACCGCCGACGGCAGGACCGTCGTGAATCGCTGGACGCGCGGCGACGTCGAGTTCGAGGGGCGCGGCACGAGCCACTCCGCGCGAAACGTCGGCGGCGCGATCGACGTCGTGCTCGTCGCGCTCCGGCCGTAGGCTGCGCCTCGAGCGTGCCGCGATGCTGAATCACACCGCCCGGCCGCGCGCCGCATCCGGCGGTCTCGTCCGGATTCTCGGCGTCGGCTTCGGCCTCGCCGTGATCGTCGGCAGCACGATCGGCATCGGCATCCTCAGGACGCCCGGTCTCGTCGCCGGGCAGCTCGCGAGCCGCACGGCGATTCTCGCGGTGTGGATCGTGGGCGGCGTGTACACGCTCGTCGGCGCAGCCTGCCTCGTCGAGCTCGGCACGATGCTCCCCGAGGCGGGCGGCTACTACGTCTACGCGCGGCGCGCGTTCGGCGACGCGATCGGCTTCGCCGTCGGCTGGACCGATTGGATCACCTACTGCGCGGTGCTCGGCTACGTGTCGATCGCGATCGGCGAGTTCACGGCGCTGCTCGCGCCGCCGCTCGCCGGATTCGAGAAGGCGATCTCGATGGTGGCGCTGGCGGCGCTCGCCGCGCTGCAGCTCGCGGGGCTGCGCGTCAGCAGCCGCTTCCAGGAGATCACGACGGCGGTGAAGTGCGCCGCGTTCCTCGCCGTGGTCGCCGCTTCGATGCTGTTCGCGCCGGCCGCGCGCGCCGGATCGGAGGCGGCCTCGCAGGCGTCGTCCTTCGCGGGATTGATCGTCGCGCTGCAGTCCGTGGTGATCACCTACGGCGGATGGCAGAGCGGGCTGTACTTCTCCGAGGAGGATCGCGATCCCGATCGCAATCTGCCGCGATCGATCGTCGGCGGCGTGGCCGCGGTGATCGTCGTGTACCTGCTGGTGAACGTCGCGCTGCTGTCGGTGCTCCCGATTCCGGATCTCGCGCGCTCGACGCTGCCGGCCGCCGACGCGGCCGAGGCGATCGTCGGCCCGCGCGGGCGCGTCGTCATCACGCTGCTGTCGATCGTCTCCCTGCCGCCGATGCTCAACGCGATCCTGATGATCGGCACGCGAATCCTGTTCGCGATGGGGCGCGACGGCCTGCTGTGGCGGCGCGCCGCGTCGGTGACGCCGGGCGGCACGCCCGCCGCGGCGATGCTCGCGACCACGGTCGTGGCGCTGGCGCTGATTGCGACCGGCACATTTCAGCGGCTCGTCGCCGTCGTCGCGTTCTTCCTCGCGGCGAACTACCTCGTGTGCTGCCTCGCGCTGATCGTGCTGCGCTGGCGCGAGCCGCACCTCGCGCGGCCGTTCCGCGCGTGGGGCTACCCGTGGTCCGCCGGCGTGGTGCTGGCCGGCGCCGCGGCATTTCTCGTCGGCGCCGCCGTCGGCGATCCGATCAACGCCGCCGGTGCGCTGGGTCTCCTGGCGCTCGGATTCCTGGCGAGGCGACGCAAGTAATCATGTAGGGCGAGGCTTTCAGCTGCGCTACTCTCTGGCTGCGGCGAGCCGATCGCCAATCATCGACACCGACGCGGTCGTCATCACGATGAAGATCCCGGGCGCGAGGGCGAGCCACGGCTCGGTGGAGAGCGCCGCCTGCGCCTGATAGAGCATGTTGCCCCAGCTGGCGGCCGGCGGACGCACGCCGACGCCGAAGAAGCTGAGCGCCGACTCGATCAGGATTCCGCGCGCGACGGCGAGCGTGATCGACACGGCCACCGCCTGGGCGGCGTTCGGCAGCAGGTGCCGCACGAGCACGCGTGCGTGCCCCGCGCCCGCCGAGCGCGCACTCTCGACGAAGCCCCTTCCGCCGAGCGTTCTGAACTCCGCGCGGACCACGCGCGCCGTCTCCATCCATCCGGCGATCCCGATCAGCACGATGAGCGCCGGAATCGACGGCTGGAGCACGACCGCCGCGATCATCAGGAGCGGCAGCCGCGGGATGGCGAGCATCGCGTCGGTGCCGCGCATCAACACCGCGTCCACCGCGCCGCCGGCGTAGCCCGCCACGCCGCCAATCGCGACCCCGGACGCGCCGGCGACCGCCGCCGAGAACATGCCGACCTCGAGCGAGACGCGCGCGCCGTACAGGACGCGGCTGAAGACGTCGCGCCCGAGCTCGTCGGTCCCGAACACGTGCGCCGCCGACGGCGCCTCGCGGCGCATCGAGAGGTCGATGCGTTCGGGCGCGTACGGCGCGACGATTGGCGCCGCGAGCGCCGCGGCAATCAAGCCGGCGAAGACGAGCGCCGGCAGCCGCATCACGACGCCGGCACGCGCGGATCGACGATCGCGTGCGCGACGTCGGCCGCGATGTTGAACGCGACGACCGCGGCGGCGGAGAGCATCAGCATCGCCATGAGCACGGTGTAGTCGCGGCGCGCGAGCGCTTCGGTGAAGAGGCTGCCGAGGCCCGGCCACGCGAAGACGCTCTCGGTGACGACGGCGCCCGACACGAGAAGCGCCGCGTCCACGGTGACGAGCGCGACGAGCGGTCCGAGCGCGTTCCGGAGCGCATGCCGCAGGACGACGCGCCGCTCCGGGACGCCGCGTGCGCGCGCCGCCGCGACGAACGGCTGCGACAGCGTCTCGATCATCGACCCGCGCAGGTAGCGCGACCAGCCCGAGGCCAGGACGATCGCGAGCACGGCGGTCGGGAGCACGAGATGCTGCAGGCGATCGACGAGATCGCCGCCGCCGGGCGCCGCGCGGCCCGACGACGGCAGCCACCCGAGGCCGATCGCGAAGATCATCTGAAGCAGCAGGCCGAACCAGAACGCCGGCAGCGCCACGCCGGCCATCGACGCGATCATCGCCGCGCGATCGAACCAGCCTCCGCGGCGCACCGCCGCCGCGACGCCGACCGGCATCGTCAGCGCGAGCGCGCACGCGAGCGACACGGCGACGAGCTCGATCGTGGCGGGCAGGCGCTCGACGATCCGCACGACGACCGGACGGCCGTCGCTGAAGCTGTAGCCCCAGTCGCCGCGAACGAACGCCCACAGCCACGCCCAGTACTGCTGCCACAACGGCCGATCGAGCCCGAGCGCGCGCCGGAGGCGTTCGAGGTCGGCCGGCCGCACGTTCGGGTTCGCGAGATAGATCGCCAGCGGGCCGCCGGGCGCCGCGTGGATCAGCAGGAACACCACCACCGAGACGACGAAGAGCAGCGGCACCGCCTGCGCGAATCGGCGCACGAGGAATCGCGCGGTCACCGGATGGCCCATTCGTGGACGTTCCAGAAGATGCCGGTGTTGGTCGGGTTGCCCTTGAAGTTCACGAGCGACGCCGGCACCGCATCGAGCCGTGTGATCGAGTACAGCGGAATCTCCGGCACCTCGTCCGCGATGATCGCCTGCGCGCGCTCGAGCAGCGCCTTGCGCCGCGCGCGATCGACGGTGCGATCGGACGCGTAGAGGAGCTCGGTCAGCCTGTCGTCGCGAAAGTAGTTGATGTTGCGCCCCGCGGGCGGCGTGCGATCGGCGGCGAAAAACGTCGTCAGCTCGGGATCGGAGGGCAGCTGCCACCAGTGCAGCATCGCGTCGAACCGTCCCTCGAACCAGATCGCTGCGAGCGCGGTGCCGTCGCGCAGCTCCACCGCCACGTCCACGCCGACCTCGCGAAGCTGCCGTTCGACGGCCTGCGCGATGCTCTCGCGGATCGCGTAGCCCGCCTGCGTGATGAGCGTGAACGCGAGACGCTTGCCTCCGCGCGCGCGAATGCCGTCGGCGCCGGGCGCCCATCCGGCTTCGTCGAGGAGCGCGCGCGCCTTCCCCGGATCGAACGGGTAGCGCGCAACGCGATCGGTGTACGCCCACGAGACCGGCTGGATCGGGCCGTCGGCGACCGGCGCGAGGCCGTCGAGGATCGTCCGCGCGTAGCCTTGTCGATCGAGCGCCGAGATGAGCGCGCGCCTGACGCGCACGTCGGCGAAGGGCGGGAACGTCCGCTCGTTCAGCGTGACGTGCTCGTAGGCATTGCCCGGCGTGCGCGCGACGACGATCGAGGGGATCGCGGCCAGCTCGCGGTACTTGTCCCACGGGGCGAGCGCGACGACGTGCACTTCCCCGTTCTTCAGCTGGTTGACGCGCGTGTTCGTGTTGGGCAGGAACTTGAACAGGAGCCGTTTGATCCGCGGATACGCGTCGCCGCGCCAGTAGTGCGCGACGCGCTCGAGCAGAATGTACTCGCCGGACCGCCATTCGACGACGTGGTAGGGGCCGGTGCCGAGCGGATTGCGGTTGTAATCCTGCGCCCGATCGATGTCGCGCCCGCGCAGCAGGTGCTTCGGCAGCGCGCCGCGGATGAACTGGATGTCGTACGGCGCGTAGATCTCCCGGTAGTGCACGACCGCCGTCAGCGGATCCGGCGTGTCGACGCCGCTGATGCGATCGAAGCCGTCGGTGCTTTCCGGATTGTAGTCGGGTCCGTTGATCGCCTCGACCGTGAACCGCACGTCGGCGGACGTGAACGGCGTCCCGTCGTGCCACGTGACGCCAGGCCGCAGCTTCCAGACGACGTCCATGCCGCCGTCGCCGCGCAGGCGCACGCCGCCGTTCTCGATCGTCGGCACCTCGCTGGCGAGCAGCGGCACGACGCGCATCTGCTCGTCGGTCGTCGTCAGCCCTTCGACGATGCACGACTCGATGTCCTCGAGGATGTGCGTGCTGAACCGGTTCAGCGTGTCGGGCTCGCGGTCGTACCCGACGATCAGGAGATCGTTCGACGGCCCGCCACCGCGCGCGCGGCCCGCGCACGCAGGAACGGCCGCGACGGCGGCCGCGAGCGCCACGAACGCGCGGGCGAAGCGCGCGGGCGTGGCCGACATCAGCAGATGCGCTCCAGCAGCGGCACCGGAATCGAGCCGAACGACAGCACGCGGTCGTGAAAGCGCTGGAGATCGAACGCCGATCCTTCGACGCGGTGACGCGACGCGCGGAGGCGGTGCAGGCCTTCGGTGCCGAGCCAGTACATGAGCGCGGTACCCGGGAACATCGAGTTCTTGCACGCCTCGGCGCGCGCCGCATCGGGCGCCATGCCGATGCGATCGCGATACACGGCGATCGCGCCGTCGAACGACAGCGATCGCTCGTGCAGGCCGATGTCGACCACCGCGCGCGCGGCCAGCCGCGCGCGCGCGTGCTGCTGAGCGATCGATTCGTCCGGCGTGAGGTACCCGATCTCGTCCATCACGTCGGTGGCATAACAGGCCCACCCTTCCGCCATCGTGCCGCCGAGGAACATGCCGATCCGGGTCGCGCAATCGACCGCCGCGACGCGCCCGATCTCCGAGGCGCCCGCGTAGGCGTAGTAGTTCTGCACATGATGGCCGATCGCGCCGTGATGGACGACGTGATTGAGCTTGATCGCGCTGCAGTTGGCCGCGCGCAGCCGGCGGCGCTGCTCGTCGGCGGGCATCCGCTCGTCGACGGGCGTCACGACGTAGTCGTGGATCGGCAGGCGATCGAACGGCGCCGGCGAGCGATAGAACAGGTAGTAGAGAAACGGCGCGGCCTCGCGCGTCTCGGGCGGAATGGGTACGTAGCGGATGGGATAGTCGGGCCACGTGACGAGGCGCGCGTCGAGGGCGCGCGTGCGGCAGTCGTCCCACGTCCGCTGAAACGCTGGCAAGTATTCGACGGCCGACGGATGGTGCGCCGCGAGCCGCTCCTGCACTTCGGGCCAGCCGCCGGGCGCAGCCGCGCGCGCCCGACGAACGAGCTCCGCCAACGCATGTTCGAGCGCCTCCTGCGCGGCCCTCGCGAGCTCGCGGCGGTCCGCGGCGCACCAGTGGCCGCGGGCGAGCAGCAGATCCAGCATCTCGGCGCCGGCGGCGTACGACGATTCGTCCGCCAGTGGCGCGTCGGCGAGCCATCGGCGAAATGTGTCGATCGCCGCGCAGGCGCGCGTGCCCGCGGCGCGCACGCCGTCGTCGTCGAGCGACTCGGCCGCGAGCCACTGCGGCAGCCCGCCGGCGATCAGGCGCTCGGTCCCGTCGCATTCCTTCAGCGCCTTGCGCCGCCACTCCTCGGGAATCGCGCACCCAATCGACGCACGCGCGCCGTCGAGAAAGGCCGGCATCGCGTCGAGACGCGCGGCGACGGCGGCGGCGCGCTGCGGCGCCGGCGCGAACCGGCGCGTGATCAGCGCGACGATGCCGAACGCCGCTTCTCCGATCGCGAGCGACGGGTTGCCGCGCTGGAAGTGGCGCCCCTCGAGCTCGGCGAGCTGGACGTCGAGGAACGCCGCGGCGAGCGCTTCGTCGCGAGCTCGCACGTCGCCGAGATCCGCCGGCGGCGCGTCGGCGTGCGGCAGCGCCCCACGCAGCCGGCGCATCTCGTCCGCCGCGCGCTCGAGTCCGCCGGGCGACCAGTCGGGAAAACGATCGTCGAACTCGTGGACGCCGGTGAACGTCGCGTTCACGGGCCGCAGGCGGTAATAGCTGTCGAAGAAGGCGGCGAGCGCGCTCATCGGGCCAGCGGCAGCGAGACCCACCGGCGCTCGCGAAACGAGAGCTCGACGGCGTTGATCACTTCCTGCACCCATGCGCCGTCGCCGAAACTGCCCTCGTTCGACGCGCCGCCGCCGACGATCTCGGTGATGAAGCTGCTCACGAGGTTCGCGTAGAAGAGCGTGCGCCACGATTCGGTGCGCGCGCCGTCCGGCGGATAGCAGCGCGCCGGAATCTCGAGCTCGCGGAACTCTACCCGATCCGGCGTCGCCGCCCGGAGCGTTTCGGCGATGCCTTCTTCCTCGACCAGCCGGCAGATCAACGCTCCCGTGCTTCCGTACAAGCGCGCCTCGATTCCCGGATAGTTGCCGATCGTGACGAAGCTGGTCTGGACCGAGCAGAGCGCGCCGTTCGCGAACTCGCCGAGGAAGATGTCGCCGTCGTCGATGTTCATCCGCATCATGCGGTTGGTCGCGCGCACCATGCGCTCGGGGACGAAGTTGCGCATGGTCCCGACGACCTGCGCGAGGTCCGCGCCGACGAGCAGGTGCGCCAGGTCGATGATCGGCGCGCCGTAGCCCTCGAGCGACGACACCTGCAGCACCGATTGATCCGCCTCGTGATCCACCTGGCGCAGCGGCGTCGCCGGGTCGAGCCACTGCGAGTTCTGCTCGTAGCCGTTGAAGATGAACGGCGTGCCGACGAAGCCGCCGGCGACGAGCTCGCGCACGTAGCGCATCGCCGGGCTGTAGCGGAACGTGAAGCCGACTTTCGTCTTCAGCCCCTTCCGCCGCGCGAGATCCGCCGCGCGCTCAGTGTCGCGGTAGTCGTACGCCACCGGCTTCTCGCAGAGGACGTGCTTTCCCGCCTCGAGCGCTCGCCACGCGAGGTCGAAGTGCGTGTGGCTCGGCGTGCAGACATCGACGAGATCGATGTCGTCGCGCCGGAAGATGTCCGCCGCGTCCGCCGTTGCCGTCGGGACGTCGAATGCGCGCGCGGTGTCGCGCGCCCGGTCGATCTCGATGTCGCACACGGCGACGACGCGGCAGCGCGGATCGCGGCGATAACCGGGGAGATGCGCGGCGCGAGCCCATGTGCCGGCACCAACGACGCCGACGCGGACGATCGAGTCTCGGATCATCGGCGGATCGAATACGCGGTGTACGTCGTCACGACGCGAACGCGGGCGGCCGTTCTGCGGCGACGCCGAACGCGTGCTCGAGCGCGAGGCCCGCGCGCGCGACGGTCCCTTCGTCGAAGAGGCGTCCGACGAGCGTCACGCCGTGCGGCACGCGCCGCGGCGTCGAGAACTTCGGCAGCGGGTTCTTCGGATCCGGCGCCCAGTCGCTGCGCGCCTCCGACACCTGCACGAACCCCGCGCGCAGCGTCAGCGACGGATGGCCGGTGAAGTTCGAGATCGTCAGCATCTCGTCGCGCAGCGACGGCACGAGCAGCAGGTCGACGGTGGAGAAGATGCGCGCCATCTCCATCGCCACTTGACGCCGGAAGCGATCGGCCTGCACGAAATCCACGGCGGAGAGAAACCGCGCCTGGCGGAAGAGATTCGGCCACGCGTCGGGCACCTGCGCCCTGAGCGTGCGCATGCCGCCGTTGAGCGTCAGCTCCTCGAACGACGCCGCGGCTTCCGCGAACAGCACGTGCTGCAGCGAGGTGTACGGCCAATCGGGGAGCCGCACGTCGATGGGCATCATGCCGAGCATCTTCACCGTCTCGAGCGCGGCGCGATCGACGTCGGTGGCGGGGTTCTCGTTCATCCAACCCGGGAAGTAGCCGACGCGCAGCCCGCGCACAGGCGCCGCCGCGTCGAAATCGAGATGGCTCGCCACGCTCGACACGTCGCCGGGATCCGCTCCGCCGATCGCGCGCAGCACGAGCATCGCGTCCTCGACCGTGCGCGTCATCGGCCCGAGCTTGTCGAGCGACCAGCAGAGCGTCATCGCGCCGGTGCGCGGCACGCGGCCGAACGTCGGACGCAGCCCGGTGATCCCGCACCGCATCGCCGGCGACACGATGCTGCCGCCGGTCTCGCTGCCGATCGAAAACGCCACGAGCGCCGCGGCGGTCGCCGCGCCAGGCCCGGCGCTCGATCCCGACGCGCCTTCCTCGACGAGCCAGGGGTTCATCGTCTGGCCGCCGAACCAGATGTCGTTCAGCGCGATCGCGCCGAGGCTCAACTTCGCGACCAGCACCGCCCCCGCGGCGCGCAGACGCTGCACGACGACGGCATCAGCCGCCGGCACGCGGTTTCTGAAGGGCTCGGCGCCGTAGGTCGTCGCGATGCCGGCGGTGTCGAGGAGATCTTTCACGCCGAACGGGATGCCGTGCAGCGGGCCGCGATAGCGGCCGGCGGCGATCTCGGCGTCGGCCTGCCTGGCCTGCGCGAGCGCGGCGTCGCGCGCGAGCGTGATCACGGAGTGGAGCGCGCCGTCGTCGCGCGCAATCCGCTCGAGATAGATCGCCGTCAGCCGCTCGGACGACAGCGCCTTGCGCTCGATCCACCGCGAGAGCTGCGCGACGGGCGCGTACGCGATATCGGCGTCGTGTGTCGGCAGCGGCGGCGGCTCATCTGCGCTCCGCACGAACGCGTCGCGCGCTGGCCCTGCGGCCGCGACGGCGAACGCGGGATTCCACTGCGTGGCCGGCGCGAGCTCCGCCGCGAGCGCGATCTTGCGCGGACCCGTGCGCCGTTCGAGCAGCGGCGCCATCGACCGCGGCCAGCTCGCGGCGGCCATCTCGCGCTCCGCCTCGCTCATCGTCACCTGCGCGAGCTTTTCAGCGTCGGCGAACGTCGCGCTCGAGACCGGGGGCCCCGACACGGGTCCGGTGCCGAAGGTCGGCGGCGCGCCGGGCGTCGCCGGCGGCGATGACGCCGGCGGTGCGGCGGCGCCGGAGCCGTCGCGGCGGCACGCTGCGCCTGAACCGGCGATGGCCATCGACGCGGTGATCAGGAACTGCCGGCGCGTGTTCATGTAGAAATCCTCGAGCCGCGCCATCGTCTCACGTCCGCATTCTTTTATGCGCGTGTGTGATAATCCGCGCGGCTCGAATCTCTTCACTCACCGACCCCACAGGCAGACTCGCAAAGGAGTGTGTCATGGCCTTGCGTCGCCGTCTCGCCACTGGTCTCCTGCTCGCTGCCGCGGCCGTCGTGCTCCTCCGCGGATCCGAACGCTCGACGATCTGGCCGATGGCCGGCCACGACATCCGGAACACGCGCGCGCAGCCGGATGAATCGTCGATCGGGCCGCGTACCGTCGCGCGCCTGATGCCGAAATGGGTGGTCACGACGGCCGGCGACATCTCGGCGACGCCGACCGTCGGTCCCGCGTCGACCGGAGACGGCGACGACGATCGCGACGAGGGAGAGCGCAGCGACGGCGCGCCGGCGGTGTTCTTTCCCGACTGGGGCGGGATGCTCTGGAAGGTCGACGCGCGGACGGGCGCGGTGATCTGGTCGCGGCCGATCGCGCTCTACAACGGCATTCCCGGATCGATCTCGCGCACGAGCCCGGCGCTCGCGCACGGCCTCGTGATCGTCGGCGATCTGAACGGCAACGCCATCGCCGTGGATGCGGCAACCGGCGGCCTTCGCTGGATCACGCGGCTCGATCCGAACCTCGGCACCATCGTGACCGCGTCGCCGATCGTTCGCGGCAACCGCGTGTATTTCGACACGTCGTCGAACGAGACGTCGCTGCCGCGCACGATTCCGGGCTACCGGTGCTGCACGTTCCGCGGCAGCATGAGCGCGCTCGACGTCGGCACCGGCCGCGTCGTCTGGCAAAGCTTCGTGCTGCCGGACAACGGCGGCCAGCCCGGCGCCTTCGCCGGCGGCGCGTTCGTGAACCCGCCCGCGATCGACGAGGCGCGCGGGCTCGTGCTCGGCGCGTCGGGGCAGACCTACACGCAGCCGGCCGCGGTCGCCGCCTGTCTGGCCGCTGCGCCCGGCGGCTGGAGCGAGGCGTGCCTGCCGGCGGATGCGCGATTCAATTCGGTGATCGCGTTCGATCTGCGGACCGGCGAGCCGCGCTGGTCATTTCGCGGATCCGGCGCCGACGCGTGGCAGCTCGCCTGCGGCAGCCAGCCGCTGAGCGTCACGTGGTGCGCGCCGCCCGCGACGGCGATCGGGCCGGCGAGCCGATTCTCGTTGTGGGATTTCGCCGGCTCCGGCGCGAACGTCTTCCGCGCGCGTACGGCCGGGCACGAGCGCGCCGTCGTCGGCATCGGACAGAAGACCGGCGTCTACTGGCTGCTCGACGCGCGCACCGGCGCGTATCTGTGGAGCCGCCTCGTCGGGCCGGGATCCGATCCCGGCGGCATCCAGTGGGGCACGGCGTTCGACGGCGAGCGCATCTACGCGGCGATTGGGCACAACACGCATCAACCGTACGTCCTGCCGTCGGGGCAGACGATCACGGGCGGTTCGTGGGCGGCCCTCGCGCCGTCGGACGGACGCATCCTGTGGCAGACGGCCGATCCCTCCGGCGCGCCGGATCTCGCCTCGCTCACCGTCGCGAACGGCGTCGTCTACGCGGGTTCGCTGGAGCACACCGGCGATCAGATGTTCGCGCTCGATGCCGCGACCGGATCGATCCTGTGGCGGTTCACCGCCGGCGGGTCGGTGGTGGGCGGTCCCGCGGTCGTCAACGGCGCGGTGTATTGGGGATCGGGCTACGCGCGCACCGGCGGCGTGGGGAACAACAAGTTCTACGCGTTCACGATCGACGGCCGCTAGCGCTGGTGTATGCTCACGCTCATTTGAACCGTCGCACGGAAACTCGCCGGCCAGGAAGGAAGCAGACGATGAGCGCGACAGCTTTCGCGAGACTCGCCCGAATCGTGGTCGTGGCGGCGGCGTGCGTGATCGGCGCCGCGCGGCCCGCATCCGCGCAGGGCGTCGGCGCCATCGGCGGCACCGTCACCGATTCGTCGGGCGCGGTGCTTCCGGGCGCGACCGTCGCGCTCTCGAATCCACGCGGCTCGATCGGCGGCAACCAGGAAGCGGTCACCGACGCGCGCGGCGCGTATCAGTTCATCCGGCTCGTGCCGGGCGCGTATACGGTGAAGGCGGAGCTCGAGGGCTTCCGCTCCGTCGTGCAGGAGAACATCGTCGTGAACGCCGACGTCACGGCGCGCGTCGACCTGAAGCTCGACATCGGCACGCTGTCGGAAGGCATCACGGTGAAAGGCGAATCACCGCTCCTCGACACGACCTCCGCGCTGAAGCAGACCGTGTTGTCGCGCGAGGTGCTCGACAGCATGCCGAACCGCATCGACGTGTGGGCGGTGGCGCGCGTGATCCCGAGCGTCGTGCTGAGCAAGGTGGACGTCGGCGGATCCGAATCGTTCCTGCAGTCCACGGCGACGGTGCACGGCAGCAACACCGAGAACGGATTCCTCATCGACGGCATGGACGTGTCGAACCTCGACGGCAACGGCACGGGCGCGGTGATGTATCTCGATCCGTACGCGTTCCAGGAGACCAACTACCAGACGAGCGGCGGCGGCACGGCGGTGTCGTCGAAGGGCGGTCTGCTGTTCAACATGGTGACGCGGACCGGCACGAATCAGCTGCACGGCGGCGCGATGTTCAACGGCGCAAACCGCGGCATGGGCTCGGCGAATTACTCGGCGGATCTGCGGACGCAGCTGCTCGCGGGCATTCCCGATCTCGCGCGCGCCGCGAACCCGAACATCGTCCCGGGCGCCGACATCCTGAAGATCTACGACGTCGGCGCGTGGCTCGCCGGGCCGATCGTGCGCGACCGGATGTGGTTCTCCTTCTCGGCGCACGACCAGCGCCTCGATCAGTACCTGCTCGGCAACTACAACCCGGACGGCACGCAGGTGCTCGACGACAACCTGATGTGGACCACGTCGGCCAAGGTCGCGTGGCAGGTGACGCGCAGCGCGCAGCTCTCGTACTTCAACAACCTGCAATACAAGCTGATCGGCCATCGCAACGGCGGCGGCACGTTCGCGGAGAGCCGGGCGCGCAATCTCAACGACAAATACCCCGACGTGCACCAGGTGAAGTTCACCTCGCCGATCGGATCGCGCCTCGTCGTGGACGTGTCGTGGAGCCGCTTCCGCGCGGACGACATGTTCGGCCAGGAGCCGGAGGTGAAGGCGGGCGACATCTCGCGGTTCGACGCGGTCACCAACGGGTACACCGTGGCGCTGCCGACGTATCGCGACAACGCGATGTTCCGCGATCAGGTCCTCTCGAGCATCGGCTACTTCACCGGCCGCCACGACATCCGCTTCGGCTATCAGTTCATCGACGGCGGCGAGAAATCGTCGAACTGGTCGACCTCCGGCATGCGAGCGGTCTATCGCAACGGCCGTCCCGATTCGGTCAACACCTACAACGTGCCGATCACGTCCACGTCGACGAAGATTCCGGTGGCCTTCGAGCCGTGGGCGCGCGATCACGGCGTGTTCGTCCAGGACAGATGGACGCCAACCAGCAAGCTGACGCTGAACCTCGGCCTCCGCTTCGAGACGACCTACGGGTGGCTGCCGCCGACGTGCCGGCCGGCGACGACCTTCGTCGACGGCCAGTGCTTCCCCGAGATCACCGGCGCGCCGGATTTCAAGGGCGTCGTGCCGCGCGTGTCGGCGGTGTACGACGTGTTCGGCGACGGGCGGACGGCGGTGAAGGTGTCGGCGAGCCGCTACGATCAGCCGATCACGCTGAGCAATGTGCAGCGCCTCAACCCGCTCGGCATCGTGAACGACACGCGCGCGTGGACCGTCTGCGCGCCGGGGCAGACGAGCGGCTGCGATCTGAACGGCGATTCGGCTCCGCAGCTGAACGAGCTCGGCGTCTCGACCGGCTTCGCGTTCGGCACCAACAACCGCTACGCGCCCGATCTGCAGTGGCCGTCGTCGAACGAGTACAACCTCGAAGTGCAGCGCCAGATTCCCGGCAACATGGTCGTGTCGGTGGGATACACGCGGCGTGAGACGCGCAGGAACATCGGGCTGCGCAACGTCGCGGTGCCGGCCGAGAGCTACATCCCGATGCAGGTGACCGAAGCCAACAGCGGCAGGCCGGTGACGGTCTACAACCAGGCGCCGGCGCTGCGCGGCAAGACCGACAACCTCTGGGACAACTTCTCCGACTTCGACACGAACTTCAACGGCGTGGACATCACCGTCAATCGCCGCCTGAGCGCCGGCTGGTCGCTGAACGGCGGCGCGAGCTTCGGCAAGACGGTCGGCGACATCTACGCCACGAGCCCCACCAACGCGCAGGTCGATCTCAACAACCCGAACAACACGTTCCGCCGCGGCCTGGTCGGCAACGACGTCCCGTGGTCGTACCGGCTCTCGGGCGTCTACCAGCTGCCGTATCGCGTGTCGGCGAGCGGCACCGCGCAGTACTACCAGGGGTTCCCGGACACGACGACCGTGTCGGTCGGGAATAACACCGCGGTGCTCACGCAGGGGACCCAGACGCTCACCGTCGAGCCGCGCGGCTCGACGCGGCTGCCGCCGGTCGCGTCGATCGACGTCAGCGTGCGGCGCAGCTGGAGAGTCGGCACCCGATCGATCGAGCCGCGGATCGATCTGTACAACCTGACCAACTCCGCCGCGATCCTCGGCCGCATCACGCAGCTCGGGCCGACCTATCAGCGCGTGAGCCTCATTCAGCGCGGACGGCTGATCAAGATCGGAATGAACGTCGAGTTCTGAGAGCGCGTTTCAAAACGTGTAGGGCGAGGCTTTCAGCCTCGCCTGGCGACCCTGAAAGGGTCGCCAGGCTGAGTTTTGAAACGCGCTCTAAACGAGCCGCGCGCGGGTCAGCGCGAGCGATACGGCCTGTGCTCGCGGTAGAGCGCGAGGCGCGCGCGGATCGCGGCGGCGAGCGCGGCGTCCGGCTGCATCGTGAGCGCCTGTTCACACAGCGCGATGGCGCGGTCGAACGAACCGGCTGAGGCGTACGCGGCGGCGAGCACGTCGAGCGCGCTGGCGTCGCGGCGGCCGGCGAGATCGGCGGCGCGCTCGGCCAGGTGAACGGCCTGATCCGCGTCGCGCAGACGCGCGTCGGGCGCAGTGGCCAGCACCCACGCGAGGCTTGCGGCCGCGGCGATGAAGTCGGGCTTCAGCCGAAGCGCCTCGCGAAATCGATCGGCGGCCTCGGCGAGCTCGCCCTGCGATCGCAGCATGCTGCCGACGTTGTAGTGCGCCTCGGCGTTCAACGCGTCGAGGCGCAGCGCTTCGCGGAACTCTTGAAGCGCTTCGGCGGGATGCCCGCGGCCGAGCAGCGCGTTCCCGAGGTTGTTGTGCGCGGGCGCGTAGCCCGGGTTGATGCGCAGCGCCTGTCGGTACTGATCGATCGCCTCGTCCAGCTTTCCCGCGACGGCGAGCGCCGTGCCGAAATTGAAGTGCGCGGCGGAGGATTCGGGCTTCAGCGTCATCGACGCTTCGAAGTGCGCCGCCGCCTCGGTCGCGCGCCCCTCTTCGAGGTACAGCTGCGCAACGTCGTCGTGCAGCTGCACGCGCCGCGGATCCTGGCGAATCATGCTCTCGTAGCCGACGATGTCCTCGGCGATCGCCACGGCGCGAAACGCGGCGTTGAGCGTCCGCAGGTCGGCCTCGTCGCGCGTCAGCACCTGAATCCACAGGTCGCCCATCTCGTCCTGCGACCACTGGCCCCACGTGACGCGCGCCGGCGGCCGAACCGGATTGCGCGGATTGTCCGCCGAGTTGTCGAAGCGGTACTCGACCGAGAGCGTCGTGCCCTTCGGCAGCATGAACGGCGCGACGTAGCGGTAGACGTGCTGCCATCTGAAGTCCCAGTCTCGAATGTAGATGAGCCACTTCGTCGTGCCGTCCGGCAGCGTCGCGACGCCTCTCACTTCGCGCGCGCGATAGTGCGCGTGCGGCTGCACCGCCTGCACCTCCGCGTCCACGGGGAGGACGAACGAATCGGCGATCCTGTAGTCCTTCTCTCCGGGCGCGATGTCGATGCTCTGGCGCCCGAGCCTCAGCATCGCCGGCGTGCGCTCGGGCGGGTCGGCGCCGAAATACAAGCCGATCGACGGCGCAACCTTTTCTGGCTTGCCGCTCGGCTTCATGTGGATCTCGACGACGAGATCCGTATGCGGCGTGAGACGCCACGCGAGCCCCTTCGGCAGCAGCGGCGCCGCCTGGCCGGGCGTCCAGCCGAGAAAATGGCCGTCGGGATAGACGGCCGAATGCGACAGCACGCCCGCATAGCCGGGCGCCGGATCCTGATCGTCGAGCGCGCGCGACGCGGATGTGCGATCGATCCGGATGTTGGCGTGGTGCACGACGGCCGCATTCCCCGGCCGGAACTCGACGCCTCTCACGTAGCGGATCACGTCGATCGGCACCGGCAGGACGAAGACGCGCGAGATGTCGACGCCGTCCGCCGCGAGGACGTACGGCTGCGGCAGCGTCAGGACGAGATCGGGCGTGCCGAGCTGCCAGAGGTCGGTCCAGCGCGGCGGCGGCGGCAGCGCGCGCGGGTCGCCCTCGAGCGCGCCGCCGGCGACCCATCGCTGCAGCAGGTCGATCTCCGCGTCGGTGAGCGGCCGGTGTCCGACGAACTCGCCGTACCCCGGTTCCGATTTCCACGGCGGCATCAGGCGGCGCGCGGTCGCGACGGCAATCTGCGTGGCGTGCGCCCGCGCGGCCGAATAGGTGAGCAGTGAGAATGGCGCGGATCCGTTCGGGTGATGGCAGACGCCGCAGCGCTCGAAGACGATCGGCGCGACGTCTCTGGCGAAGGTGACCGGCTCGGCGCGCGCCGCATCGACGCGCCACGTCGTCAGCGCGAATGCCAGAGCGAGCGTGAGCAGACGGCCGGAAGGAATCGGCATGGCCGATTGCCCGCGGCGGGGCAATCGGCGGTCATCTTAATCAGGAATCGTCGTCTCTGCACGGCCAAACAACGAAGAGATGACCATATCCACCGCGAAAGTGCGGTGGCAGCAATCGCAGCGGAAGTAACGCGTGGTCCGCGACGTGATCCGCAGCAGCTCGCGGGCGCGCCGGCCGCACCACGGACATGGCGTCGCGTGCGTCGCCTCGCCGGCGGCCTTCGGGTCGCGCTCGTTCACAGGGCGACCCGCGCGGCCGCCCATTCGGCGGCCTGGCGATCCGATTGAAACCATCGCGCGGCGTCGACGACGAGCGCGTCGCCCTCTCTGCGGATCGTGAAGCGATCCATGCTGCGCGTCGCGTGCCCGGAGACGAACGTCCCGTCGGGCTGATACCGCGAGTCGTGCTTCGGGCACTGGAAGCGCGCGTCCTTCGGCAGCCACTTGAGCGCGGTGTTCTGATGCGGGCACGCGAGCGCGAACGCGTACGCATGCATCTGGTAGCGGACGAGGACGATCTGCGCGGCGCGATCGATCGTGGCGCCGTCGGCGGCGGGAATCGGATAGCGCCGCTCGGATCCGGACGCGCGGGCGATCGCCTCGTGGAGGGGCAGCGCGATCCCGACGGCGATGCCGAGGGCGTGCGAGAGGAACTCGCGCCGCGAGCCGCACGCGGTGCACGGATCGCTCATGCCATCACCCGACATTCGGCAAGGCGACGCCGGCGAGCGTCGTCGCGAACCACAGCGCGAGGCTGGCGCACGCCGCGCGCCGCAGCCGCGCCCATCGAACGTCCGCGGGCCCGCCGAGCGCGTCGCGTTCGGCGCCGACGAGCGCGGCGCCGTTGGCGAGCAGGAGCGCGACGAGGAGCATCTTCGCCCAGAAGAAGGGCGAGTAGAGGAGCGCGTCCACATCGGCGGCGAACAGCAGCAGACCGCTGACGAACACGAGCGCGAGGCCGCCGAGCACGACGCGGTGCGATTCGGCGATCACGGCGAGCGTGGACAATCGCGCGTCGCGGCTCGCCGGATCGGTCGCGAGCACCGAGCGATCGGCGGCCAGCGCGCAGCCGCCCGCGGCGATGAGCGCGGCGACGTGAACGAACGACACCGCCGTTCGGATCGCCGCGTGGACGGCGTAGAGCGAGGCCCAGGCGTCGAGCATCAGTCGTGACCTCCAAAGAGCATGATCAAATAGCTGGCCGTGGCGAGGCCGATCGACGTCAGCGCGAGCGTGCGATGGACATTTCGGTCGCCGGTGAAATTCGACAAGCCGTTCGCGCTGTTGCGGTCCGGCGCCGCAGCGGCCGTCGCGAAGAACCCGGCGTCGGCGCCGAGCATCAGCAGCCCGTGCGCGAGGCGGCGCCCCCGGTGGTTCGGATCCTTGCGGCTCTCCCAGAGATTCCAGGCGCCCGTGACGGTGTTCAGCGCGAAGAGTCCGCCGATCGCGCTGCCAACGGCGGCGTGCGCCGTCCGTTTGCCGTCCGTCGAGCTGTCGTACAGCGACTGGCCGAGCGCGAGATCGGTGGCGAAGAGCGGCAGCATCGCGAAGCTCGCGGTCCGGTGAATCTTCGCGCGCACCTCGTAGCCGTGGCTGTACTCGACGGCGATCGGATGCGCCGGCTGCTCCCCGGGTTCCGCAGGCGCCGCGGCCGCGGCTTCATCGTCGATCGACGAGGGCATCGCCAGCTGCTGCGCGCTCGCCGACGACGCCAGCAGACACGAGACGACGAACACCGGGACGATACGCATCATCGACGCGAGACTCCTTTCACTGCTGTGCGGCATTGCTGGTCATGATCCAGTCGTAAATCGTGCGGGCCTTCGTCGTGCGGTCGCCGGTGAGCATGCTGTACATGAGGCCGCCGGGCTGCGTCACCTGAATCAGCTTCGAGCTCGCGCTGCCGATCGACACGACGCTCAGCACGCCCGCGTAGGTCGAGAGGTTCACGCCGGCCTCGGGCCGCGATCCGCCGTGGCACGATACGCAGTCGCTCGCGAGGATCGGCTGCACGTCCCTCACGTAGGTGACCGTCGTCGATCCGGTGCCCGCAACGGTGACGGCGGTCGGCGCCGTCGTGCTGCTCGACGAGCCGCCGGCACACGCGCTCGCCGCCGCCGCCACGGCGGCCAACACAATCGCAACATTCGCAGTTCGCATCACACGCGTGAGAGCAGAAATCCTGCCAGCGCGAATCGCGCGGTGTTCCGCGCGGCGATCGTTGTCGCTGTTCACGATTCACGACAGCGCTGTCCTCGCAGATGTTGCGAAAGTGTTGGGGGTTGATCTGCAAGGCAGGAAGGCAGAAGGGCAGGAGGGCAGGAATTCAAGGACGGGAGGCAGAAAGGCGGAGATGACGAAGGCGGAAGGTGGAAGGCCGGAAGCACGGATCCTTCCATCCTTCCGCCTTCCTGCCCTTCGGCGAGCGGCACCGTCAGCGTCAGTCGATCTCGAAGGCGAGGAACAGAATCTGGCCGCTGCGTTCGATCTGCAGCACCACCGCGCCGTGCGGCGGGATCGCGGCGGCGGCGTCGCGCAGGTCGGCGACCGACGCGACCGGCGTGCGGTTGATCGCGTAGATCGCGTCGCCGGCGACGAGCCCCGTGTCGGCGCCGTCGCCGGTGTCCGGCGTGCGGCCGACGACGATGACGCCGCACGGCAGGCGCAAGCCGCTCGCCGGCGCGCTCGCGTCTGGCGTCAGGTCCACGCCGAGGATCCCGAGCTGCGGCACCAGGCTGCGTACCGGATCGATGTGATCGGTGAGGCGATCGAAGTCGTGCGCGCGCTCGACGACGGCGACGTCGGTCGTGAAGTCGCCGTCGGGGCGCTTCACCTTGAATCGGACGACGTCGCCCGCGCTGCGCGTGAACAGATGGAACCCGAGCCGCGGCACGTTCGCAATCGGCTCGCCGTCCACGGCGGCGACGACGTCCCCGATGCGCAGTCCGGCGAGGGCCGCCGGGCTGCCCGGCTGAACGTCGGAGATCATCGCGCCCCAGTCCTGCGGCAGCTCGAGCCCGGCGGCGAGCGTCGGCGTGATCGTCTGCAGCAGGATGCCGATCTCGCCGCGATGCAGGTGCCCGTAGCGCTGCAGCTTCGGGTAGGCCAGGCCGACGAGCGCGCTCGGGATCGCGAAGCCGAGGCCCTGGCTGCCGCCGGAGTCCGACACGATGAACGTGTTGATGCCGACGACGCGGCCTTCGACGTCGACGAGCGGGCCGCCGCTGTTGCCGTGGTTGATCGGCGCGTCGGTCTGCACGTACACGAGCGGGTTGTCGACGTCGGGCTGGCGCGCGACCGCGCTGACGACGCCCATCGTGACGGAGTTGCGCAGACCTTCGGGGCTGCCGAAGGCGAACACGAGCTGCCCCTGCCGCACCGCGTCGTAGTCGGCGAGCGGCAGCGGCGGCGGCGACAGCGCCGCGTCGATCTTGAGGAGCGCCAGATCGATTTCCTTCGCGACGCCGACGATCGCCGCATCGATCCGGCGGCCATGCGACGCGAGCTGCGCGACGCCGCCGCTTTCGCGCGGGCCAGGCAGCACGACTTCGACCCGCCGCGCGTTGGCGACGACGTGCGCGTTGGTCATGATGTAGCCGCCCGCAGCGATGACCACGCCCGATCCCATGCTGCGCTGGCGGCCGATGACGAGGTCGGTGTCGGCGCGATCGCTCTGCTGCACCGGTCCGTAGCTCGTGACCAGCACCTGCACCACGCTCGGCGAGACGCGCTCGGTGAGCGCCGCGATCGATCCGTTCAGCAGCCGCAGCGCGTTGGTCTCCGTTGTCTGCTGCGCGCGCGCGGACGCGGCGGCGGCGGGCGTCAACGCGAGAACGAGGATCGCGATCCGGACGATGCTGTTCGTGGACGACATGAGCCTCTCGAGTTCTGGCGCTGCGCTTGCAGTTCGCCGCCGTTCTGTAGGGTTCGACGCCGAAAACGTGGCGGTAATGTGGCGGCTCTGTGACAATTCGGCGCCGCGCGAGCGTCCTCGCCGGAGCTCAGCTGTCAAGTTTCGGAGACGCTCGCCGAGGGAACGGGTGTGACGAACGGAGATGTGTCGGCGAAGCCGGCGCGGCGCGTGCTGATCGTCGAGGACGAGGCGCCGATCCGCGAATTGCTGCGGCTGCACCTGTCGCTCGCCGGTTTCGGCGTCGACGAGATCGGCGACGGCGCGGCGGCGCTCGATCGCCTGCGCGCCGAGCGCTACGACCTCGTCGTGCTCGACTTGATGCTGCCGGGCCTCGACGGCATCACGCTGTGCCGCGCGATTCGTGCGCAGGGGCCGAACGTCGCGACGCCGCTGCTGATGGTGACCGCGCGCGACACCGAGTCGGACAAGGTGCTCGGCCTCGAGAGCGGCGCCGACGACTACCTGGCGAAGCCGTTCGGCATCCGCGAGATGCTCGCGCGCGTCGGCGCGATCCTGCGGCGCAGCGAGCGCGCCGAGGCCGCCGTCGATCCGTCCAGGCGCGTGCACTCGCCCCACGTCGTCCTCGACGCGGATCGGCGCAACGCGATCGTGCGCGGCGCGCGGGTGGAGCTCACCAAGCAGGAGTTCGATCTGCTGTATCTGCTCGTCTCGCGCCCGGGCATCGTGTTCAGCCGCGCGGCGCTGCTCTCGAGGGTGTGGACCGACGACGTCTACGTCACCGAGCGGACGGTGGACAGCGTCATCAGCCGGCTGCGCCGCAAGATCGAGCGCGACGCGCAGGATCCGGAGCTCGTCCTGACGGCGTGGGGCGTCGGCTACAAGTTCGTCGACGTCGCGTGAACGACCTGTTCGATCTGCTGCGGCAGCGCGATCGTGAACGCCGTTCGCCCGGGCTCGCTCTCGACGTCGATCGCGCCGCGGTGGCGAGCGACGATCGCCTTCGCGATCGACAGCCCGAGGCCGCTGCGCGCGGACGTGCTCGCGCGCGCGGCGTCCACCTTGTAGAAGCGCTCGAAGACGAACGGAAGGTGCTCGGGAGCGATCCCCGTGCCCGAGTCGATCACGCGGATGATCGCCGACATGCGATCCATCTGCGCCGTCAGCTCCACGACGCCGCCGGCCGGCGTGTGGCGCAGCGCGTTGGCCGTCAGGTTCTCGATCACCTGCTCGAGCCGCTCGGGATCGGCGACGATCTGATCGGCCTCGTCGGCGACCGACGTGCGAAACTCGATCCGCTGCAGCTCGGCGTCGCGCTCGTGGCGCCGCACGATCTGCTCGAAGAGGCGCCCCACCGAGAAGAGCCGCACGTGCAGCCCGCCGACGCCGTTCTCGAGACGGGCGAGGTCGACGAGATCCTGCACGATGCGATCGAGCCGCAGCGTCTCGCGCTCGACCGTCGCGAGATAGCGGTCGCGCGTCGCCGTGTCGAGCGCGACGTTCATGCGCATCGTCTCGAGGTAGCCGCGCATCGCGGTGAGCGGCGTCTTCAGCTCGTGCGACACGTCGGCGAGCATCTGGCGGCGGAGGCGATCGGAGGTCCCGAGCGCGTCGCTGCGCGCGGCGAGCTCCTCGGCCATGCGGTTGAACGCGCGCGCGACGCGCGCGATCTCGTCGCCGCCGACCTCCGGCGCCCGCGCCGTCAGGTCGCCCGATCCCAGGCGCTCGGTCGCGATCTCCAGCGCCTCGAGCTTGCGGCGCGCCGGGGCGAAGATGAGCGCCGCGGCGATCGTCGTCCCGACGATCAAGACGAGCGTGCCGGGCACCGACAGCATGCGCGTGAGGTCGCGCATCACCGGGCTGCCCGGCGCCATCGGCGGCAGCACGACCATGCCGCGCAGCTCGCCGCCGACCTGAATCGGCGCCGACACGGTCGGCGGCCCTTCGATGCGCGGCTCGTTCGCGCCGTCGAACGTGCGGCCGTGCAGCGCGGCGTCGATCGACGCGCGAACGGCGTCCGACAGCGCGTCGGCGCCGTTCGAGGCGACGCGGCCGTCCTTCATCATCACGAACAGCGGGCGCGCGCGCGCGTACTCGCGGCGCAGATACGCGTCCACGTCGAGCTGCGGATCCGCCGCGAGCGCGGACCCGACGTCGGCGGCGAGGATGGCCGCGAAGTTGTTCGGCGGCCGGCCGGGAAACGCCGGCCCGCCCGTGCGCGACATCATCAGGACGAAGATCGCGTTCTGCGCGATCACGACCACGACGACGAAGACGACGAACACGAAGCCGATGCGGAAATAGAAGCTGCGATACCACCGCGCGCGCGGCGCCGCTGACGGGACCATGAGGCCATTATGCGGGCGTGGGGCGAGCGCGTTCGCGCCGTGCGCTCTTTTCAAATCTCCGCCACACCTCTGCCACACTCGCCAACACTTCTGAGACAGTCTTCCGTCACACTGATCCAGCGTGACATTTGCAATTTCGCGATGATCGAGAGACTGAGCACAGCATGAACACACATCGAATCGGCAGACGCGAAGCGCTCACGACGTTGATCGGCGCGGCCGCGGCGTACGGCTGCAGCAGCTCGGTGACGTCGCCGACGACGACCTCGTCGACGACGAGCAGCCCGACGTCGACCAACGCCCAATGCGCCGTGACGCCCGGCGAGACGGCCGGGCCGTATCCGTCGGTGACGAGCCTCGTCAGAAGCGACATCCGCGAGGATCGCGCCGGCACGCCGCTCACGCTGACGATCAAGGTCGTGAACACGAACGCGAGCTGCGCGCCGGTGGCCAACGCGAACGTCGAGGTCTGGCACGCCGACGTCGGCGGCAACTACTCCGAGTACGCCTCGGAGACGGCGAAGACGTATCTGCGCGGCATCCAGACCACGGACGCGGCCGGCCAGGTCGTGTTCACGACGATCTATCCGGGCTGGTACCAGGGGCGCGCGACGCATATTCACGTCGAGGTGAAGATCGGCGGCGTCTCGCGGAAGGTGACGCAGATGGCGTTCCCCGAGTCGATCAACAACACCGTCTACACGAGCGGCGCGTACGCCTCGCGCGGGCTCAACCCGACGTCGAACGCGTCGGACATGGTGTTCACCGACAGTCTCTCCTCCGAGCTCGTGACGCCGACCGGCTCGCCCGCGTCGGGCTACACGGTGGCGTTCCAGGCGGGCATCGCCGTCTAGTCGGGGGCAGCGTGACCGAACCACGAAGACACGAAGACACACGAAGATCACGAAGAATAATTTGTACAAAACTTGGCTTCGTGTCTTCGTGGTTCCGGCTCCGCCCGGGCCGCGAGCGATTCGCCGAACTGCCGCATCGCGTCGAGCGTGCGCCGCATCGACTCGCGGGCGATGCGCGACGCGAGCGGCAGCGCGACCGGCCGCACGAGCGCCGGCGCGTCGCGGCTGAGCGAGACCGACAGCACCTCGACGCGCACGCCGCCGGCGACGGCGCGATAGCTCCAGTAGGAGTTGAACCGCCAGAGGAAGCCGCGGTCCGAGCCGCCCGCTTCGCGGATCGACGTCGCGACGCTGCGGCTCGACGCGAACGACGGCGTGTGGCGCGTGAAGGTGACGTCGTGCTCGGTGTCGTACGTGACCGTGACGATCGCCGTGCGCCGCAGCTTGAGGAAGACGCGCAGCGCGTCTCCCGATTTCGCGAGCACGCGCGACTCGAGCACGTCGTCCTGCGGCGGCGGCGTCCCCGGCGTCGTCAGCGCGTCGATCAGCTGGCGCACGCTGATGCCACGTATCACCACCGATCCCGACCATTCGTGGATGATGCCGCCGGGAATCCGCAGCTCGCGGCCGCGCATCTCGCCGGCGTCGATCGCCGGCTGGTGCTCGGGCGCCTCGCGATGCGCGCGCTCGATCGCGGCGATGTGCGCGTCCCACGCGCGAAGGGTGTCGGGCGGCGGGCCGGCGGCGGCGCGCGCCGTTGCCGGCAGCGACGCGAGGACGACGGCTGCGGCGCCGCGCGCGAAGACCCATCGATCCGCCGCGAGATAATTCGCGACGCTCATCATCGCCACCGCGAGCACGTTCGCGGCTGTCGGATCGACGGCGTACGCACGCACGGCGATCCCGACGACGAAGATGTTGCCGGCGAGGCTGATGCAGCCTGTGGCGAGCTGATAGTCGAGGAAGCGGCGCGGGCGCTCGGCGGCGATCCGGTCGCGCCACGTCCAGCGCTCGTGCCACAGAAAGTTGTGCAGGATGGCGAGCTCGACGCCGATGGCCGTGGCGGCTTCGGCCGGGATCGACGTCGTGCGCGTCAGCATCGCGACGATCGCCATCTGGATCAGAAAGCCGCCGGACGCGACGGCGGCGAACGCGAGCGGTCGCGCGGCAAGGCCGTTGCGCGGCGCCATCACGCGACCCTGGCGCATGCGCCGGCGGCAGTCGTCGCGCGCGGCAGCGGCTCCGCGCGGTGCAGCGCGCGCGTGTTGCGGACGGCCGCCGCCGCGAACGCCGTCGTGAGGCCCGCGGACGCGACGAGGCCGCCGACGTCGAAGAGCCGCAGCGCCGTGCCGTCGAACGGCTCGATCCACGGCGACCCGGCCGCCTTCAGCGCGCCGATCGCGAGCACGATGCGAAGCTCCGTCGGCCCGAAGCCGAGAAACGACATCCGAAACACGCCGGCCGCGTGCGTCGTGAGGTAGGACTCGGCGGAGACGAGCAGGTACGCCGCGAGCACCGCCGCGGCGATCGCCGGGTGCATGAGGCCGGACACCGCGAGGCCCGCCATGAGCATCGCCGCGCCGGCGAGATCGACGACGTGATCGACGTAATAGCCGAAGCGCGGGCGCTCCTGCCGGCGCACGCGCGCGACGGTGCCGTCGAGGCTGTCGCCGAACCAGTTCGCGGTGAGCGAAACGACGACGGCCGCCGCGGCCCACGGCGTCCAGCGGAACGCGGCGAACGATGCGCCGGCGGCGGCCATTGCGAGCAGGCCGAGCGCCGACAGCGCGTCGGACGTGACCCAGAGCGGAAGCCGTGCGGCAATCCAGACGAGCAGACGTTTTTCCGCGGCGGCGGTGGCGCTTGTGCAGATTCGAGCATGCATGGCGATTGGGCGCGACATGAGTGATCCCCTTCCACCGGGCAATGCGCAATCGCTCGTGGAATCGGCTCAACCGCGGCGCGAGCCGCTTACACGCTCCAGAAATAGCGGATGCCCCAATCCTTGACGCCGCGATCGCGCTTGATGGCCGACATCACCAGCCCTCCGAAGAATCCCATCAGGTTGATCATCAGCGCCACCGCGCCGGCCTGCAGCGAGAAACCCTTCTACGGTTTTCGACGGCGAGAGCTCGGGCGCAACTTTGTGGCGGCCGAGCGGGCCGACGCGACGGTCAGTACGGCCGCAACACCGCGAGGTTTCAGCGCGTGGCGGGCATGGCACGTTCATCCCGGATCGCTTGGGTTCCGCCACGGCGCGCTCACGCATGCGCGTAGCCGAGAATGCGCAATCGTCCGCGCCAGCGGCTCACGCCGGCAGTTTTGACGCCATCGGACCGCCGGCGGACGTCACCGATCGGCTGGGAAACCGGAATCGAGAGGGAAGCGGCTGACGATGAGTTCGGTTGGCGTCGCGCCGGCGAACGCGCCGACGTCGCGCGTGAAGTGCGCCTGATCGTAATAGCCGCACGCCTGCGCGAGATCGGCGAGGTCGGGCGCCGCGGCCGTCTTCAGCGCGCGGACGGCCGCGGCGAACCGCAGCGTGCGCGCGAAGGCCTTCGGCGCCAGCCCGATCTCGTCGCGGAACCGCGCGGCGAAATGCCGCGCGCTCCATCCGGATCGGCCGACCACTTCCGCGATGCGCACGCGCCCACC
>Ga0209474_10000189_pt1 | contig 75274 bp, 66 predicted proteins | sample GraSoiAngelo_145_FD_185902 | JGI IMG/M metagenome (GOLD analysis project Ga0209474, IMG submission 185902) | Grasslands soil microbial communities from the Angelo Coastal Reserve, California, USA - 14_1009_05_20cm (SPAdes) (version 2) | ecosystem: Environmental > Terrestrial > Soil > Grasslands...
CGCCTTGGCCCGTGCCCGCTCTTTCACATAGTCGGTGAAGCCAAGGTTGGCCGCAGTGTTGAAGCCGCACCGTTGAATCGAGTCCGCGAAGCCTCGCGCCGTTGCTAGACATGAAGCTTTAGGGATACAGAAGGTGGGCCGAGGGCGCTGGGGTCCAGCGCACTCTGACCGCCCTCCGGCTGCACCTGCCTCGACCGAGGCGGATGATGGGGGTTGTGTCGAAAGTCGTCGAGCTTCGGCGGCACACCGACGCGGAGGGCGACGTACTCACCGCCTCGGGCGTCCGCGTGGCGGTCGAAATCGGTCGGAGCATCGAGGGTGACTTCGACCTGCTGATCTCGTCCGGAGCCCAGCGAGCGACCCAGACCCTCGCTTGCTTGCTCGCGGGGATGGGCCGAACGGTCGCCGGCGGAGTGGCGGTGAATCCTCGGTTCCGGTCCGCGGTCGAGGAGCGCTGGTTCGAGGCGGCTCGGCGGGCGGATGGCAAGGACCTGGAAGCGTTTCGACGAGTCGATCCGGATCTGGTCGAGAAGGAATCCGCCGTACTCGGAACCGCCCTCCGATCGGTCTTTGAGTCGCTACCGGACGGGGGCCGTGCCCTCGTCGTCGGCCATTCGCCGACAACTGAGGCGGCCGTCCTTGGCCTCACCGGCGAGGTGGTCGCCCCGATCGACAAAGGTGCAGGAGTCCGGGTGACCGAGGACGGCGCGCGCTACCGAGTCGACCCGCTACCTTGACGCCGCCCGCGAGGCATCATTTCCCCTAGGCGACTTGACCATGAGGACTCGTACCGCGTTTCCAATCTGGCCGCCTCGCTCGACTTCTACACCGCGCTCGGGGTATGAGCAGGTCGGCCGGGTTGATCTGGGGGCCAACGCGAGTCTGACCATGCTCAAGTTCCCAGGCGAGGAGGTAGTCACGCTTGAGCTGGTGCACCGTCCGGAGGATGGGCCGGTCGATATCGGCACCGGGTTCAGTTACATTCCAGTCCAGGTCGACGATCTCGCTGCCACGCTTGGGCAGTTATCGGAGGCGAGGCTCACAGACTCCGCCGGCATGTGGCCAAGAGCCTTGGTAATTGCCGTCAGGGGGCTACTACGCACTTCTCGACCGCACGCCAAGGGTCGCGGCGAGAGCGACACGCCGCTCTAGCTCCGGCGCCGCGACGAGTACGAGTGACGCGAGGGTTCGACGAGATTGTTCTGCTTGTCTCAGCTCTCAGAACTGCCTACCCGCCACCTATTCTCCGACGCGGTCCGGTGGAAGTAAGGGTCCGCACCTTGCCAAGAGCAGCTGGCTCTGGGCGGCGGCGCTGAGTGGCCGAATCGGGCGCGACAACATAGTTTCCGCCACACCAACTGCCGGCAGCGCCAAAGGGCGCTTGATCACGATGAGCGCGAGGATCGCCGCCACGAAGCTGACGGCGGCGGCGATCACAAACGCCTGGTGGTATCCGGCGATAACGGCACCTGCACCTTGCGGCAGATACACCCTCGTGACCGAACCGGCGACGTTGACAAGAATCGCCAGTCCCACGGCCGTTCCAACCTGCTGGGCCGTGCCGATGAGACCGGAAGCGGTTCCCTGATCCCGATCGGGGACGCCAGCTGTCGCGGCCATGGTGACGCTTACGAACGTAAGTCCTACGCCGATGCCCGTAACCAGCATTGCGGGGATGAGGACGGTGACGTAGTCGCTTTCTGGGGCGGTTCTCAGGAACAGGAGCATCCCCGCCGCCAGCACGAGAGGTCCGAGCGCGATCAGGGTTCTCTCGCCAAGCTTGGTGGCAATCCGGGCCCCGATGCTGGAAACGACCATGATCAGTACCGTTTGGGGCAACCAGGCTAGACCTGCCTGGATCGGTGAATATCCGAGGATCTCCTGCAGATACAGCGAGTTGAAGAAGACGGCGCCGATCATCACGACCGACACGAGCGCCGCCACCGAGTTGCCCGCCACCACCGATCTCAGTCTCAGCATGCGACCCGGCACAAGCGGTTGGCTGCTGCGTTTCTCCAGCACGACGAATGCAATCAGGAGCGCGGCAGAGAGAGCCAGAGCGATCAGCACCTTCGTCGAGGCAAAGCCTTGCCCGGTCGCCTCGGTCACGCCATACGCGAGGGCGAGAATTCCGCCGGTCAGGCTCACCGCCCCAGGGACGTCGAGGCTGACGTTGGCCTCCTGGCGAGCAGCATCTGCCGCCAGCACCGGAGATAGCACAACGGCGACGAGACCCAATGGCACGTTTACGAAGAGCGTGAAGCGCCAGCTCAATTCCTGGGTGAGCAAGCCTCCCAGAATCAACCCAGCCGATGCGCCGCCGGCAGCCATAGCGCTCCAAATCCCAAGCGCACGATTGCGCTCTGGGCCTTCCTTGAAGGTCGTTGTCAGAAGCGACAGTGCCGCTGGCGAGACCAAGGCGCCGGCAAAGCCCTGGATCAAGCGAGCGGCGATCAGCATTCCGCCGGACTGGCTGAATCCGCCCAACATCGATGCCCCGATGAAGAGGACTAAACCCGTCACGAATATGCGTCGCCGGCCGACGACGTCAGCGAGCCGACCGCCCAGCATGAGAAAGCCGCCAAAGGTGAGCGCATAGCCGCTGACCACCCATTGGATGTTCTCAGCCGACAAACTCAGAGTCCGCTGCATCGAGGGCAGCGCGACGTTGACGATCGCGATGTCCAGGATCAGCATGAACTGCGCCGCGCAAAGCAGCGCGAGTATCAGATTTGGGCGATGACGTGTGGTGTCAACAACCAGGCTTTTCGTGGCCAGTTCAGATAATAGAAGTTAGTCGGGGGCCCGGGATTTGAACCCGGGGCCTCAGGGTCCTGGCCGCGCGTCGTAAGGCACCGCGTAGGCGCACAGAAGGTTGGCTAGCGACTTACTGTTACCGCGCGACGTTGTATCGACTCCGCCAAGCGTCGCGCCGCTGCCAGATCTGAAGCGGAGACCGCAATCTGCCGCCCGCAACTTGCGGTTTTAGGGATACAGAAGGTGGGCCGAGAGCGGCGCGTAAGCCGGGTTCTGTGTTTGAGAGATCGACCTGCCCATTCTGAATACGACACGACACCCAATGACACCTAGCGATTGAGAGCGACTGCGTACTGGATGCGTACTGAGTACGCCCGACTTACTGTATCCCTAGACCGTCGTGGGCTTGCCAATGAAGTCGGGGAAGCGATCGCCCAACGGTGTCGTCATTAGTGATTGGGGAGGAACTGGATCACGAGCCGCCGCCTGATCCGGTGCAGTTCGAGGAAGAGCCAGCCCCAGATGACAATCGACGCGACCACAAACGCGACGCCCGCATACACCAAGGCCATGGTTGCGCTGCCGCCCAACACCAGGTAGACAGTTGCGGCAATCGCTCCCACCAAGAACGTATTGACCAGTGCAACCAGCGTTGCCATGCTCGCGGCGGGGAGCATCGTCATGGCCCAAAGCGACGGGTGCCGGCTAGCGGATTCGACGACCCCCGCCTCATCGTCATGAACCGGGAGGGTGAGGTATGGCTTTATATCCGCGTCGAGCTCCGTGAAGAAGTGGCGGATGCGATTGAGTGATTGGATGTAGAGAACGGTTTGACCGTGCGCGTGCAACATCCGTGCCATTGCCAGAAGACCCCCAAGAAGGTTGAGCAGAAGAACTCCGAGCGCAAAGACCTGGAACTCGCGCGTGAAGTGAGAGGCGTTGGAGATCAAGGCGAGTGCGACCCCCGTGGCTGACAGGAAGACGAAATACAGATTGGTTCGGGCGGCAGACACGGCCGACGTCGACCCGAGGCGTTGGACCAGAGCGCTGTACTCTGCGCTCAGGATCCGAAACCTGAGCTCCAGGTCTTCAGGCCGTTCTCGGGAGCTCGGTGATGATTTCATGCTTTCCGCGAAGCTCTGCCGACTGCGAGCTCGCTTCCAGCACAGATACCTGGAGTTGTCGCAAGGTGCGAGCGGCGCCCAAGAAGACTCAAGACTTCGCCAGCGGTGCTCCGCTGCGAACCGAGGCGACGACGTCTAGGATCGCTTGACTCGCCACCGCGGCGCCCGCCTTATCGTGGATGACACCTGGGTGATCCGTATCAGCCAGAACCCGATGAATGCTGTTGCTCGACAGACCAGCCATCTTGTCCTGCAGTGGCAGCCACCCTGTGTCAGCCCCTTTGGCAGCTGTGACAACAATCAGCGGACGATCGCCGAGAGTTGTGAGCGCGGCAGCCTCTTTGAGGGTCGCCGGCAGCTCCGCAAATTCGTCGCGCTGAATCCGGTTGAGGTTCCCAGTCGACACCACTGCACGTTCTTCGTCACGTCCTGGGACCGGCAGAGGGTCTCCAGCGAACCGATTAACCAGTTGAAACAACCCTAAACGCGCCAGTGGGGCGAAAAGCGCCGTCGCTCGGCGGAGGATGCTGTACTGGGACGGGAAGTCCGGCAAGCCACCGGTCAAGGCTTCGTTGGGCTGCGAGTCGAGCATGACCATTCCGGCGACCTGGTCCGGATAGCGGGCGGCAAAGATCCTCGCGTAGACGCCGCCTGTCGAGTGACCGACCACCACATACGGGCCTGGGATCTGTGCATTGGCCAGCAGATTGTGGAGGTCGGTGGCAACCGCGACGCCGTCCTGCGGACTGGGTGGGGGATCGCTCCAGCCCTGGCCCGCGCGGTCGTAAGCGCAGACGGTGGTGTTCTGCGCGACGGCTGGCGCGATCCAGCCTCCCCAGTACACGGAGGTCTCGGCCAAACCGGACACCAGTACGACAGTCGGGCTGCCCGAGCCGGTGCAGTGCAGGTAGAGGCGGCGTCCGCCGACGTCGACCAGGTGGCCGGGCATCGCGGTGGTGCTCCGGTCGACCTGTTCTTGAATCGTCTCGTAACCGCCTCCGACCCCGGCGACAACGAGGCCGACGCAGAGCGGGTACAGGATCAGCCGGCGCGTGATGCTGCGTAAAGTCCGGCGTGCCTGCACTGTCATCCACACAGCAAGAGCGATCAAAGCCAACGGCCAGATCCATCCGAGCAGATTCATTGCGTTGGCGTCAGGCGTGAAAATCAGGAGGCATGCGCCGGCGACAGCCATGAGCGCCGCCGGTACGATTGCCCACCGCTGCGCTTGATTGCTCCAGCGTGTCGATAGCACCGCCAATAACGCCCAGCCGAGAGCCCATCCGAGTAGCGCAGTGCCCATGATCACGTGTTCCTGAGCTCCTCCGAACGGGCCGATCACGAGGACGAGCGCGACTACAAATCCGGTGATCAAGGAGCCGACGACAATAAGACCGACGCGACCCTTGCGGATCGAGCGATCTTTAGCGTCTATCTCATGATCCCGGTATTTGCTATCCATCATTGGCTATCCGCTCAAAGGCTATTGTGTCCAGCGATCACAGGATCGCCGATGTCATACCGACTAGGTCGGCGCTGACGTTCCAGACCTCGCTGTCATATCGGTGTCGTAGGTGACTCTGTTTGCCGTCTTGGGCTTGCCGTTGGCGAAGAACTCGCCCGTGACGCCGTGCATGTTGGGTGAGGAGGCGAGGTAGATCGATGCCTGAGCACCTTGCGCCGGGGTCTTGAGGAACGGGAGAACAAGTTTGCTCACGACTGTGAAGACTCTGGCTTGGTCTTCAGCGCCGAAGTTTGTGCGCACGATGCCGGGGTGCAGGGAATTGGCCGTGACACCGGTGTCTTCAAGGCGGCGGGCAAGCTCGTTGGTGAACATGACGTTGGCGAGCTTCGACTGGCTGTAGGCCGCCTGCCCGGAGTAATTGCCGGCGCTCTGCAGGTCGTCGAACTCGATCCGGCCCTCCGCCTGTACGTGCGAGGAAACGGTGACGACTCGCGCGGGTGCGCTGGCCTTGAGCCGATCCAGAAGGAGGTTGGTGAGCAAGAAGGAGGCAAGGTGGTTGACAGCGAATGTGTGCTCCAGGCTATCGGCCGTCGAGTGTCTGTGGGCCCAGAACCCGCCGACGTTGTTGACCAGCACGTCGAGCCGCGGGTAGGCATTCAGGACGGCGTTGGCTAGCCGATGCACCTCTGCCTGGGAGGACAAGTCGGCGGCGAACGCATCGACAGCCGGTTTCCTGAAAGGGTGCGGATCTCGGACGCAGCCTGTTCGGCCCGGCTGAGGTCGCGACCCGTGATTCCGACCCGGGCCCCGAGGCGGGCAAGGCCGATCGCGGTGGCCTTGCCAATTCCTCCGGTGGCGCCGGTGATCAGCACGATCTTGCCGGTCATGAGATTTGGTTCAGACACTAATCACGACCGTTCCCCGCGCATGTCCTTCTCCGACATGAGCGAGCCCCCTGCCGGTATCACTCAGCGCGTAAGTGGCGTCGATGACCGGTGTGATCTTGCCGGCTTCGATGAGCTCCTTCAGGACGAGCAGGTCTGCTCGGTTGGTGAATTTGATGGCCGGACCCAGCTGCCGGCGCTCGAACATCGACACTGTGGCCGACTTGAGGACGGTACCGATGGTGCCGAACCAACGACCGCCCGACGTTCCGTTGTTGGACTGCAGCTTTCCGCTGGGGGTGAGCACGCGCCTGGTGTCTGACAACGAATGGTTCGCCATGTTGTCGAGGATGAAGTCGAAGCGGTGCCCGTTTCGGGTGAAGTCTTCACGTGTGTAATCGATGACATGGTCAGCGCCGATCGAGCGGACCATCTCTACGTTCCGCGTGCTACACACGCCGGTCACCTCGGCGCCGAACGTTTTGGCGATCTGCACGGCGAATGTACCGATGCCGCCCGAGGCACCGTTGATCAGGACCTTCTGACCTGGCTTGATCTTGCCCTGGTCGCGAAGCAGTTGGAGAGCGGTGGATGCAGACACGCCGACGGCCGCGGCTTGCTCGAAGGTGAGGCTTGTCGGCTTCGGAACGAAGTGGTCCGCAGGAGCTGACGCGTACTCGGCGAATGCGCCCGTGCACCAACCGAATACCTCATCGCCTGGCCGGAGACCGGTCACGCCATTGCCGACCGCCTCGACCGTTCCCGCTATGTCCGTTCCCGGCACACGGCCTTTTGGCTTCCCGTAGGCCGGACGAGCGATGTACGGCACGCCTGTCACAACGAGCCAATCACCCACATGTATGGAAGCCGCGTGAACGCGAACCAGCGCCTCACCATCCTTGACCGCGGGCTTGGCGATTTCCTGAAGACCGAGAACAGCCTCGGGGTTGCCGTACCTGTCTTGAACGATTGCTTTCATCGGTACACCTCGGGCTTGAAGCCCTTGAATATGAGCCAGAACGGCATCACTACCTCAAAGAAGAAGCCTGGGATCGTGAGATACAGGCCGATGTGGATGCCGAAGATTTCCGCGATCGTCCCGGCCGCGAGAATCGGGTAGCCGATTAAGCCCGAGATCGCCAGCCAGCGTGGGATGAGCTGGGTCCGGAACAGCAGCACGCACAGCAATGTGGCTCCGACACCCAGCACCATCTCGCCCATTTGGTAGGCGGTGAAGTTCGTCTGGACGAGAATCGAGCCGAGGGTTTGCGCGCCGGGCTCACCAGCGTGCTTGCCCAGCGGAACGATTAGAAGGAGAGCAAGTGCCCCGACGGCGAGGAGCACAACTTCGACGATCATCGTCGCCAGGTAGGCCAGCGCGGTTCTCTGGCTGTGCTTCTCGAGGATTGGGAAAAACAGAACTGCCTTCCCCACATCCACGCCAGTGTTCAAGAAGATCAAAAAGGCGCCCGTGATCAAAAGGGTCTGATTGGCGCCGATCGTCGAGAGAAAGTTGGAGCTGCCGACCAGTGAGGTCGCCAGTCCCGAGCCGATTCCGTAAGAGAGAAATCCCAACAGGAACAGGGCTCCGATAAGCCTCGAATACGTCATCCGAGATCGGCCCAGAACACTGGTCCTGATTGAGACAGCGGGCGGCGCGTAACCGTTGGTCGTCCGTTTCGTATCGATCATGAGCTGTACTCCTTTTGTTTGATGGTGTGATCTTCTGCGCCGCTCTAGGGCGCAGGCATCGGGGGCAGTACTGACTGACCACGTAATCGACTACGTGGTGAACCAGTACTCACACCGACGATTCCTCACGCCACCTCGCTCAAGCTGGCGATGTGAACTACTACATGGCCGAATTGAAGCTGCGAGTCGACGCGGGGACGGACCTTTCGTGGATCCGCCAGAGCCTCGATGCGGCGTGCCGGCGCCTCGACGGCGCCAGCCCTGGCCTGAAGATCTTGAGCGCAATCCACATACCGGACGACGGCCGGCTCTCGTGCATCGTCACGGCGGCCGGCCGCGAGGACGTCCTGCGCCTGTTCGAGATCGCGCTGCTGCCTTCGGCGCGGGTCCTGGAGGTGGTGGACGTCTAGGTCGGAGTCAGTTCGCGCGCCACCCAGCTGGAGATCTCGACTCGGGAATTGACTCCAAGCTTGTCGAGGATGTTGGACACGTGTGTCTCGACAGTCCGCTCGGACAGGAAGACGCGGGATGCGATCTCCTTGTTGCTCAGGCCCTCCGATACCAGTTCGGCGATCTCGAGCTCCCGCTTGCTCAGTGGCATCGTGCTCGTCTTTGTCGGCGGGCCCGCCACTCTCAATGGCTTCTTCTCCTCGAGTGCGTAGGCGATCGCCTCGTCCCTCACCATCCGCTTCCCGGCTTGCATCTCAGACTCCAGGACTGTGGGTCCCAGGGAGGCGGAAATGGTTTCTCGTGCCTGCTTGATAAGCGGTTCCATGTGCTGCATCAGTCGGATGCCCGTCTCGGCCTGCAGATTCTCCGCGGCACCCAGAAGTCTTGCGGCCCGCTGGGGTCGACCGGACATGGCAGCCTCGCAGGCGAGCCCGTCCAACATGTAGAGGATCATGTCCCGGTTCTCCAGGCGCCGCTCGATTGCCAGGGCTTCCTCGAACAGCGGCCCGGCCGTCTCGGGTTGCCCATTCTGGAGAAGCGAGAAGCCGTACATCGAAATCAGGTAGCTCAGGGTTTGGATGTCGCCGCGATCGCGGGCTCGGCCGGCCCATTCGGAGTAAACCCGTCCTACTGCTTGTAGGTCCCTGTCGCCGAGGGCGATAAACGCTTCAGTCAGGGCCAGCATTGCGTCGGCGGCTGCATCATCAAGCGCGCCGGCCAGGACCTTGGCCTCACGCAGCTGGGACCGAGCACCTTCGAGGTCCCCGCTCATCACACGGACTCCCGCGGACACGGCAAGTATCCGAGCGAGCAGCGGCTCATCATGCAGCGCGCGCGCCTTCTCCTCAGACTCGACAAGGAGCGGCTGGGCAGTGGTCGCATCCCCCTGCGTCATGGCCATGAAACCTCGCGCGTAGAGCGCACGTGCCAGGGCCGAATCGTCGGCCTCTCGGCGCCCGAGGAACCGGCCCAGCCAATAGGCGCCCTCACTTGTGGCGCGCGCGGTCCAGTACCAAAGAAGCGAGCCGACCATCGACATGCCGACCGCGTGGTCAGGACCGTTGAGGCAATGCGCGAGAGCGGCACGCACATTGTCGGCCTCGCCATCCATTCGTTTGAGCCACTCGACGACGTTGACTGATTGCGCGGCCTCCTCTCCCACCTTGCACATGGCTGAGTAGAAACGGATGAAGGCTTTCATCGTCGTGGCCTGCTCACTTGAATCGCGCAGTTTTAGCAGCGCGTACTCGCGCATCGTTTCGTGAAGCCTGTAGCGGGCAATTGCAGTCGCAGGCATTCGAACCACAAATGACTTTTCAATCAGGCTGGACAAGAGCTCGAGCACTGACGATTGGCCGATGGTTGTTCCGGCCGCAACCGCTTCAGCGGCATCGAGCCCAAAGTCCGAAGGGAACACGGCAAGCCGGCGCAGAACAGCCGCCTCCTGGCCGCTCAACAGATCGTGACTCCAGTCGATGGTGGCCATCAGGGTCTGCTGCCTCTGTAGAGCGGCTCGGTTGCCTCCAATGAGCAACGCGAAACGATCGCTCAACCTTTCGATCAGCTCCTTCAGTCCGATCGTCCGCAAGCGGACCGCTGCGAGCTCTAGCGCCAGAGGCATGCCGTCGAGGTGGCGACACAGATCGGAAACAAGCTGGCGGGTGGCATCGGTCTCCTCGAGCTGGATGCCGGCGTCCGCGGATCGGGCTAGGAAGAGAGCCACAGCCTCCGACTCCGCGGAGCCAGAGCATTCTCCCGGCAGAGTCAGCGGCGGAACCTGAAGCACGCGCTCGCCTGAGATTCCCAATGGTTGGCGGCTGGTCGCCAGGAGGCGAACTCCGGCGGCTTCCTTCAGGACCACATCCGCGAGGACGGCGACGGCGTCCAGAAGGTGCTCGCAGTTGTCGAGGACGAGGAGTGCTTCACGAGAGGCGAGATGGGTGACCAGGAGCGAGGTCGGCCACTGTCCAGACTTGTCCGCCAAGCCCATGCCGGTAATTACCGCCTTCGGAACCAGATGAGGATCTTCCTGACCGGCGAGGTCGATGAACCAAGCGCCGTCGTGCACTGTCCTTCTGAGATCCGCGGCGGCACGCAGGGCGAGCCGGGTTTTACCAACGCCGCCAGGTCCGACCAAAGTGAGGAGGCGGGTATTGGCGAATGCGGCCTTCACCTCGGCCAGCAACCGACGCCGACCGACGAAACTGGTCGACTCGGCCGGAAGTTTGCCAATGCCGGATCGATTGGCGGGGGACATGCCGTCAGTTTAGGTTGGGTTTTGGAAGCCCCGCGAAGACCGTAATGGGAGAGTTACTGCTTTGAGGACGCTATCCAGCTCGCGATCTGAGCGCGCGAGTTGAAGCCGAGCTTGTTCATGATGCCGCGAACGTGGGTCGCGACGGTGGCCTCGGAGATGAACAGGCGCCCGCCGATCTGCCTGTTGCTCAGACCCTCGGCGATCAACTGCGCGACCTCTGCTTGCCGCTTCGGAAGTAGCCCCGGAACAACGGGGTCTGGGGCCCCGAGTTCGTCTGGAGTGGATTCGCCGAGAGCGAGACGCACCGCCATGTCGCGGCTCATGTGTTTGCCTGACTCGAATTCGGACTCGAACTTCGCTGTACCAAGCGCTCCAATCGCCGACTCTCTGGCCTCGGCCAGCAGTGGAACTGCGGGTCCCATGATGTCCGCGCCAGCACCCGTGGCCACAGCTTCTGCTGCTCCGAGCAGCCGGGCTGCCACTCGCAATTGCCCAGAGTTGGCGGCGTGCCAGCCCAAACCGGCGAGCCTCCAATACTGGCCGAGCCGATTGTCGATCTGTCGAGCGACCTGCAAGGATTCCACGAACCGCGACTTTGCCGTGCGAAGATCGCCGGCCAAGACTCCAACCATGCCCAGGTTGCCAAGCATGGCTTCAACTTGATACAGGTCGCCCGCTTCTCGGCTGAGGCGCAAGCCCTCTAAAGACACAGCTCTCGCCGTATCCAGGTCCCCCTCGACTAGAGCGAGAACGGCTCGAGACAACAGCAACTCGATCGTCGCCGGAAAGTCACCAAGGCCATGGGTGATCTCTTCGGCCTGCTCGATGTACCGTCTGGCCGCCTCGAGATCGCCGGCCACGCTCTCAACGGTCGCGGCCAGTGACAGTGACTCCGACAATTTCGTCAGCTGTCGTGTCGCTCGAGCCGTCGTTACCGCTCGAGCGATCCATGGCCTGGCGGTTGCGGCGTCTGCCTGCAGCAGGCTCAACCACCCGCGAAGGTAGTAAGCGCGCACTTTGGTCGCCGGACCCGCGTCCTCAGCCCCGAGCAGCTGGTCAAGCCACCACGTGCTTTCCGTCGTCCCGTGCGTGATCCAGTAGTAACCCATCGAAGCGGCGATATCCAGACCGCGGGCAAGGTCTCCGCGCGCCACACACTGATGGAGAACGGCTCGGATGTTGTCGATTTCCAGTTCCGCCCACGCGAGCCAATCGACGAGCCGGTACCGAGCCTGGTCCACAGATTGGAGACACGTCGCCCGGTAGTACTCGAGGCAACGCTCCTCTAGAACCATCTCCTCACGTGCATCGCGCAACTTGAGGGTGGCGTAGTCGCGCATCGTCTCGTGCAGTCGATAGCAAGCAAGGCCCCCGACGTCTTGTTTGGTCACGAGCGATTTGTCGACCAGCGAGGTCATCGTGTCGAGCACCTCGGCTGCCGGCAGGTCATCGGAAGTGCAGACCGCCTCGACATCTGCGAGGGTGAACCGACCGGCGAACACGCATAGGCGTCGAAGCAAGGCTTGTTCGCCCTCGCCCAGGAGCTCGTAACTCCAGTCGATGGTCGTTTCGAGGGTCTGATGGCGCGGAAGCGCGACGCGGCTTCCTCCGGTGAGGAGGGCGAACCGATCACTCAGTCGCTCGAGGATCTGCTCGACGGCAAGCGCTCGAGTTCGCACCGCGGCCAGCTCGATCGCGAGCGGTAGTCCGTCGAGCCGCCGACACAGGCCCACAATGGCCGCTCGATTTTCGGTGGTCAACTCAAACGCACCTGACGCCGCAGCCGCGCGCTCGGTAAAGAGCATGACGGCCTCGTTTTGTCGAAGCCGGGCCAGGGACTCTGTTCCATCTCCGGCTGGTAGTTCGAGAGGCGGTACCGCTACTACCTGCTCGCCCGGCACCTGGAGAGGCTCCCGGCTGGTGGTGATCACCCGCACGTTCGGCGCAGCGCGAAGGACGTCGGCCACGAGCTGAGCGGCTTCGCCGAGAAGGTGTTCGCAGTTATCGACAACGAGAAGCAGCCGCTTCTCCCGTAGGTACGAGGCGAGGATCTGCGCCGGTCGGGTCCCAGCCTGGTCTCGGAGGTCGAGAGCCGCGACCACGGAGTTCGCCACGAGGGCGCCATCCCGAACCTCGGCGAGCTCGACCCACCAGGCGCCGTCGGCGAATCCCCGAGCAAGGTCGGCTGCTGTTCGAAGGGCGAGCCGGCTCTTCCCGGCTCCCCCCGGCCCAACGAGGCTGACGAGGCGGGCGGCCGTGAGCTTCTTCCTGATCTCGCCAAGCTCCCGGCGGCGGCCGACGAAGCTTGTGAGTTCGGCCGGAAGATTGCCCGACGGGCGCCGAGTTCTGGCCATCGTGAATACGAACTTACCGGGCTCTTGCGGTCGTAGCCCAGTCGACTACCCATCGAATCATCAATTCAGACGATTCGGGCGGTGGGGTCGCAGCCGCAGGCTGACAGGCGTGAAGGAGCTATCCAACCACCGAGTCGACGTGACCTTTGTCGGCCCGGCTCCCGCGCGAAAAGTAGCGCTGGCGTCTGGGGTCACCGATGTCGAGGTCGACGGCTGCCGGCTGCATTGCCAGGTTTGGGGCAGCTTTCAGCCATTTCTCGAGGCTCTGCACGGTTCCGAGGTCATCAACCTCACGTCAATTCCGACCTCGAAGGCAGGTGATTGATGGCTGCCGAGTGAGTCTGTTCGGTTGACCCAACCAGCTCGATGAATCGCACCTTGACGGTGCCCACCAATCCAAAAGGAGAACGACATGACCATCACCTCGACCACCCTCTTCCGAGCGGCCGGCGCTGCCGCCGCCTTGGCAGGATTGATCTTCATCGCCGTCCAGATCAATCATCCCTACCTGGACGCCGCCTCGATTACCAGCACCGACGCGATGACCCGTGATTCCTTGAAGATGCTCATGGCCGTCCTGGCGCTCGCCGGCATCACCGGTGTTTACCTGAACCAGGTGACGAAGATCGGCGTGCTCGGCCTGCTCGGGTACGTCCTGTTCGCCGCCGGCTACCTCAGCATGCTGGGAACCGCATACGTCGCCGCGCTTGTCCTTCCATCCATCGCTCACAGTTCAACCGCCTACGTGAACGACGTCATCGCCGTGGCCGTCAATCGCCCCACGACCGGCGACATCGGGCTGATGCACCCCGCCATCCTGTTCACCGGTATCACCTACATTGCTGGCGGCTTCACCTTCGCCATCGCATTGTTCCGCGCCAACGTCGTCGCTCGGTGGGCTGCGGCACTTCTCGCCCTTGGCACTCTGGCAACCATCGCCGTCGGCCTCGTGCCGCAGTACGAGAGGCTGTTCGCCATTCCCACCGGCCTCGCCCTCGTCGGCCTCGGCTACTCGCTGTGGCGCGCGCAGCGCGCCCCGGCCGCTCCGCCCATCATCAACCCTGTCACCTCGCAGCTCGACGTGGTCGGCGCCAAGTGACCGTCCACGCCGCAGCGCGCCCCGCCCGGTCGACTCGGTCGATCGGGTGGGTGCCGTACCCACTCATCGCCCTCGTCGTGATCCCCGCCATAGCCGGCTCTCTGCGCCTGGTCGAGCTGGCTGGCGGTCCCCACCTGCTGCCCGCTAACCCGCGCATCACTGCTTCGCCAGTGCCCGTGATCGTGCACATCGTCGGCGCTGTGTTGTACGTCATCCTCGGCGCCTTCCAGTTCTCCACCGGGCTGCGGCGCCGCCGGCCCAACTGGCACCGGGCGGCCGGTCGGGTCCTGGTTGTGCTGGGCCTGGCTGTGGCGTTCTCGGCGCTGTGGATGACAGCGTTTTACCCCCGCGTGCCGGGCGGGGCGTTGGCCCATGTGTTCCGGCTCGGGTTCGGGACCGGCATGGCCGCCAGCATCATCCTCGGGTTCGTCGCGATCCGCAACCGCGACGTCGCCCGCCACCGAGCATGGATGGCACGTGCCTACGCGCTGGCACTCGGTGCCGGCACGCAAGTGCTCACGCAAGGCATCGGGAACGCCGTATTTGGCCCCAGCGAACTCACCACCGCCCTCATGCTGGGCGCGGGCTGGGGCATCAACCTGGCCGTCGTTGAGTACACCATCCGCTTCCGATTCCCGGCTTCAGTGCCTGCCCGAACCCCAGTTTCAGCGACCGCTGCGTGATCGTGGGGCGGCTCACCACGGGCGGTATCGCCCGCCCGTAGTCGCTCAGTCGACGAGATGCCGGCCGCCCTGAGCCGGCCTCTCGCGTGGTTTGCGTATGGAGCGCCAGACTTAAACGCCGTGGGTCAGCCGTGGCGCACGTAAGCGGTGATCGCGATGCTCAGTAGCGCGTGTGGCGATAACCCCAACTGTGTGTGCCCGCTGCGGTGCGCGTCTTGAAGCACCGAATCCCAGCCGAGGCTGGGCCGCAGCTAGGGGTCGCTGGGAAACAGCGAGTCGGGTGGGGCTTCATCTCCCTGTACACGTTGGCGTTCATGAGCACCAACCTGCTTTTCCTCCCGCCCCTGCTGGTCACCTTGCCGTTGAAAGTCAACACACTCGTAGGGATCAAGGACGCACCGAACAGCCTTGCGCTTGTTGCTGGTATCGGCGCCCTGGTGTCAGTGCTGGGTAATCCGTTTTTCGGCAGGATGAGCGACCGCACGTCGTCTCGGCTAGGCATGCGACGGCCGTGGATGGTTATCGGCCTGGTGGGTGGTTCGCTTGGCATTCTCCTTGTCGCGTTGGCACCCAACACCCTGGTCGTCCTCGTGGGATGGTGCCTCGCTCAGCTTTTTTTCAACGCGCTTCTCGCCGCCCTTGTAGCGGTGCTGCCAGACCAGGTCCAGCCCGCTCAACGCGGCCAGGTCTCTGGGGTCCTGGGAATCTGCCTTCCGATCGCGGCGGTGAGCGGCACGTTCCTGGTGAAGCTGGTCAGTGGCAACCAGCTCGCAACCTTCCTGGTTCCCCTCGCGGTTGGAGGGTTCTTCATCCTGCTCTTCGCGGTCGTGCTGAGGGATCGCCGGCTTGACAAGGCCGACCGGCCGATCTGGTCCCTGGGGGAATTTGCCAGGACGTTCTATGTCGCGCCGCGGAAGAGCCCGGACTTCGCTTGGGCTTTCGTCAGCCGCTTCATGTTCGTTCTGGCCTACGCCTTCCTGGCCACCTACCAGGCCTACTACCTGCTGAACAAGATCGGCAGTGCCGAGGCCGATGTGCCGCAACAGATTTTCCTGGGCACGCTCACCAATTCCGTCGTGGTCATTGCCGCTTCACTCATTTGCGGCAAGCTCTCGGACCGGACAGGACGGCGGAAGATCTTCGTCTTCACCGCGTCCATCGTCTACGGCGTCGCCATGTTCCTAATCGCGGTCGCGAGCAGCTTTAACGGGTTCCTCGTCGGCATGGCTATCGGCGGACTCGGTTTCGGAACATATTTAGCTGTCGACCTTGCGCTCGTGGCCGACGTGCTTCCGGACAAACACAAGGTCGCCAAGGATCTGGGCGTGCTCAACATCGCCAGCGCGCTTCCCTTTTCCATTGCTCCGGCCATCGCGCCGGCCATCCTGAGGATCGGCACAGGTTACGGAGCGCTGTACGCGGTCGCCGGCGTCTGCGCCGTCATCGGGGCCTTCGCCATCCTGCGCGTAAGAAGGGTCCGATAACGCCCACGTTGACGAAACACCGCCCACCTTCCTGTGCACCCGCAAGCTGATCCGGAGATCAAATTATCGGCCGGGTGCGCCGTGTGGGATTCAGCACATAGTGGACAGTCCTCAGGCTTGGGTTCCAACCTAGCCACCGACTGATGGCGCGTGCCGGACCTCCCCCGAGAACGTGAGGCAGTTCTCGTACGTGAACAGAAAGTCGACCGTCGACTTACTGTGGCCGCATTGCTCTCATGCAAGGTCCCACCGCGCTGTTCTTTGAGTTCAGCGAAGCCGGGACCGCAAACACCGGCCCGTAACTTGCGGCTTTTAGGAATACAGAAGGTGGGCCGAGAGCGGACTGTAAGCCGGGTTCTGTGTCCCTTGCGGGACGGTGACCATCTGTCTCGAACGCCGGTTGCCCGGCGTCTCTAGCGACCGATACCCGAGGACTGGGCGAGCCGCCGTTAAAACGTCCTCCTATTTGGTCTTGCTCCGGGCGGGGTTTACCTGGCCGGCCGGTCACCCGTCCGCCGGTGGGCTCTTACCCCACCTTTTCACCCTTACCTGACAGCGTCTCTCCGGAGTTAGCCGCTGCCGGGCGGTAATTTTCTGTGGCACTTTCCTTCGGGTCGCCCCGACTGGGTGTTACCCAGCGCCCTGCTCTGTGGAGCCCGGACTTTCCTCCAACGCTATTTACTTCGCCGGCGGTCACCCGTCCGCCTCGGCCCGCCGGTAAGTCTACCCACGCAGCTTCGAAAGCATGCGCCGGGTGCGCGCGGCGAGGAACCTGCCGTTGGTGACCTGGAACAGGCCGTGGACGAGGTGGCCCACAAACCCCTTCGCTTGGCGGTCCATGCTGATCATCAGGATGCTGCCTCCGTCAGGCCGGGGCCGCACCTCCATGCGCCACGTTCCGCCCGCCTGGGCCGCGTTGGCCTCCTCGACTGTGGCCGTGATCACCGGTTCCCTCCACTCGTACCGCTCGATCGACCAGATGCCTAGGCTGTCCGTGCATTCGCGCACCCGCGCCCAGCCTTCGCCGCGATCCAGCACCTTGAAGGATGGCGACAGGTCAGGCCACAGCTGCGCGCGCCTGGGGCCGAACTCAGTCAACCCGTCCCAAACGATCTTTGGATCCAGCTCGGTCTCGACCGAGTAGGTAACTTTAGCCACCGAACTTCTTCCGCGGGACATTCGCGTCGATCGCCATGTTGGCGAGTGCATCGGCACCGCGATTCTTCTCTCGGTCGACGTGCGCCACGTGCACGTCGGGAAACTGCCGCAGCAGCCCAATCGCTTTCTCGTGAAGCGGGATGAGCTCGGGCGCTTTGATGCGATATCGGCCGTTCATCTGCTCGACCACGAGCTTGGAATCCAGGTAGACCTCGAGACGGTCTGGCTTCCAATCCTTCACCGCCCTCAGGCCCTCGATGAGGGCGTGGTACTCAGCCTCGTTGTTGGTGGTCACACCCAGCCAGCGGTGCAGGCCACGGAGGCGCATGCCGTTCTCGTCCTCGATCACAACACCAATGCCCGCCGGACCCGGATTGCCGCGCGACGCGCCATCCGTGAACAAACGGAGGAGCTTCAGGACATCACCAGGATGCGGCCGCAGTTCTCGCAGTGGACGATCTGGTCTCCCTTGCGCAACGCCTGCATCCCCGAAGACGTCACGGTGACGTGGCAGGCCTGACACTGGTTGCGGTCGACCTCGGCCACGGGTGGGTGGACGCGAACGCGCAGATAGGCGCTCTGCGCCGCGGACGGAACCTGTGCCCAGGTCGCAGCGCTGTCAGCCTTGACTGTTTCCAGCTCTGACTGCCACGACTCGAGGTCCTTTCGCAATACGGGCTCATCCGACGCGGACCTTGTGCGAGTCTCCTCCAGCCGCTCGGCCGCCTCCACCACCGCCTGTTCGGCGAGCTCGCCCTCTTCCATGAGTCGCAGCTCGGCGTCCTCTTCCTCGGCGAAGCGGGCCCTCATGTGCTGGACCTCCTCGTTCATCTGGATCAGCTCGCTCGGGCTGCGGATGCGCCCGCTCATGAGCTCCTTCTCGCGCGAACGCAACCTCGTGCGGTGAGCTTCTCGGTCGCGGTCGGACTCGCGAAGACGAAGCTGAATCGCCTCCCGCTCGGCCCGCGCGCTGGCCACGGCCTCCTCCGCATGCGCCACGCTGGGATCGGAAGCGAGAAGAGATTCCACCCGCTCGATCTCGTCGCGCAGCTCTCGCTCCCTCTCCACCAGTCGCATGTACGCGAGCAGGAGCTGCGCGGGCTTCATTCGAGCACGACCAGGACCTGGCCCTCCTTGACGACCTCACCCTCCTTCACCCGCACCTCTTTCACGGTGCCCGCCCGGGGCGCGGTGACAGGGATCTCCATCTTCATCGACTCGAGGATCAGGAGCTCATCTTCCTCGGCCACTTGCGCACCAACCTGCGTCTTGACCTTCCAGACACTCCCCACCAGCTCTGCTTTGACTTCAGTCATTACGTTTCAAACGAGAATTTTGCGACCTTGTTCGACTGAAACAGTCATACGGGAATGTTTCCGTGCTTGCGCCAGGGCCGGTCGATCTTCTTGTCCCGTGCCTGCTCGATGCCTTTGATGATCACGCGCCGAGTCTCGACAGGGTCGATTACGTCATCGATCATCGCCCACCCCGCAGCGAGGTAAGGAGTGATCTGAGCGCGGATTGTCTCGATCAGCTGGGCGCGCGTCGCCGTCGGGTCTTCGGCCGCCTCGACCTGTTTGTTGAAGATGATGTTGACCGCGCCCTCGGGTCCCATGACCGAGATCTCGGCAAACGGCCAGGCGACGATCGTGTCGGGTTGGTAGCCCTTGCCGTTCATGACGTAATAGCCCGCTCCGTACGCCTTGCGCATGATGACTGTGACCTTCGGCACTGTCGCCTCGCTGGTCGCGTACAGCATCTTGGCGCCGTGCCGGATGATGCCTTCCTTCTCGACCTGTGATCCGACCATGAATCCAGGCACGTCCATCAGGTACACCAGCGGTATGTTGAACGCGTCGCACATGCGGATGAAGCGCGCGGCTTTGTCAGCTGCATCGGAGTCGAGGGCGCCTCCCTTCTGCATCGGCTGGTTCGCTACGACGCCGACGGATTGGCCGCCGGCGCGGGCGAATCCGACGACGATGTTCTTGGCCCAGGTCGGCTTGAGCTCGAACCACGACTCCTGGTCGAAGACAGCCTTGACGACCTTGCGTACGTCGTATGCCGAGCGTGGATTGACCGGCACGATCTTGTCGAGGCCGTCGACCAGGCGGTCTGGCGGATCGCCGGTTACAACCAATGGCGGCTGCTCCGTGTTGCTCGAGGGAAGGTAGGACAAGAAGCGGCGAACCATGGCGATGCACTCCACGTCGTCCGCCACCTCGTTGTCTCCGACGCCCGATTCATAGCAGTGCACTTGCGACCCGCCCATTTCGTGGTCGGTCACGTCCTCCCCGGTCGCCGCCTTCACCAGGCGCGCTCCGCCGAGTGCCATCGACGACGTTTCCTTCACCATCGGAACGAAATCGGCGAGGCCTGGGATGTACGCGGTCCCAGCGGCGCAAGGCCCCAGCATGGCCGCGACCTGCGGGATCACGCCCGACATCACCACCTGGTCGGCGAAAAGCCAGCCGCTGCCGGCAAACGTTGAGCCGGCCGCCTCCTGGATCCGGGCGCCCGCGGAGTCGAGCAGCCAGACGATGGGCTTGCGGTAGCGCAGCGCCAGCTCGCGGACGCGCGCGGCCTTGAACTGCTCGCCCACCGCTCCCATCGAGCCGGCCATCACCGTGAAGTCGTACGCAATCACCCAGACCTGCCTGCCATCGACGTCGCCGTGGCCGGTGACCACCCCATCCGCGGGCGTGCCGTCGGGATCGCTTTCGCCGCCACGAACAGGCTGCTGATGAGCGAGCAACCCCAGCTCGACGAACGTGCCCTGGTCGAACAGCAGGCCGATCCGCTCACGGACGGTCAGCTTTCCCCGCTGATGCTGCTTGTCGATCTTCTCGGCACCACCCATCGCCAGGTTCTTCTTGCGCCGGGCGTGTAGCTCACCGACCAGCTTCCCGTACTCGTTCTCCACCGGGCGAATTCTATTGGCCGACCAGAAGGTCATCGCGATCGCGCCAGCGGTCGAGGAAGCGGTACATGTTGCGTTTGGAGAGCCGTTCCCGTTCCTGCGGCTCAGTGGCTTCCCAGAGCCGGTGCTCGTGCTTCACGACCGGCAAGCCTGTCACGACCACGGCCCGTCCCCCTCGCGCGCGCAGGCGGAAGCTGAACTCGACATCCGCGATGCGGTAGAAGCGGAACCGCGAATCGAAGCCTTCGACCGCGATGGCGTCGGCGCGGCGGAAGGCCATGCAGTAGCCCTCGATGGCGTCCACATCGGGACCCGGGCTTGCCTCGAACTCTTTGAGCGTTCCCTTCCCGCGCAGGCCAAATGGGCCCGCGATCGCCACCGCAGGATCGGAGAGCGCCTCGAGTAGCGGCGAGACCGCGTCGCCCTCGAGCTCGACTCCGGGGTCGAAGAGAATCACGACCTCGCCGGCCGCAGCGTCAATGCCCGCGTTGACCGCCGACCCGAATCCCAGCGGGGGATCAAGCGCGATCGCCCGCAGGCGTTCCGCGGACCGGTTCTCGAGCCATCCCGCGATGCGCGGATCTCCGGAGTTGTCGACGACGACTGCCTCGAAGTCTGCCGTGGTGTGCGTGAAAACCGAAAGCAGCCAACGCTCAGCATCCGGCTGCCAGCCATGGACGATCGTGAGCAGCGTGACCGCCCGTCCCGCCGGCCTTGCTTCCCCGATGGGTGGGGCTTTGATCGCCTGGAGCTGGCTGCCGGTCGAGCTGTCGACGACATCCCATCCACCCGCTTTCAATTGCGCGCGAATCGCGTCGGCGGCTTCGAAATCACGGGCTCGCCGGCGCTCGACGCGCTCGGCGAGAAGTCGTTGAGCCTCTTCTTTATCCGTGCGTCTTGACTACTTGGTAACTACTTGGTCTTTTTGGCTTTGACGGCGGCCGTCAGCGCAGGCACGATCTTCATTGCGTCGCCCACGACCCCGAGGTCGGCCATCTTCATGATCGGCGCCTCGGCGTCCTTGTTGATGGCGATGATGACCTTCGAGGTCTTCATGCCGACCGTGTGCTGCATCGCGCCAGAGATGCCGACCGCGATGTACACGCCCGGCCTCACCGACTTGCCTGTCTGCCCCACCTGCATCGAGTAAGGCACCCAGCCGGCGTCCACGACCGCACGGCTCGCGCCGACAGCACCACCGAGGGCGCTTGCGAGATCCTCCAACAACGGGAAGTTCTGCGGCCCGCCCATGCCACGGCCGCCGCTGATCACGACCCGGGCTTCTTCGAGCTTGATCTTTTCCGACGCTTCGGCCACGCGCTCGGTGATGTGCGCGCGCCTGGATCCTTCCGCGACCTTGACGTCGAGCTGCTTCACCTCGGCTGTTCCGCCCTTCTCCGAAGCCTCGAATGACTTGGGTCGAACCAGCACGATCGCCGGCTTGGCGTTGGCTTTCATCGACGCCACCTTCGCGCCGCCGAAGTAAGGCACCTTCGCGACAAATCCGCCGTCCTTGGCGGTGACGTCGCCGGCGTTGGAGATGAGACCCACGCCAAGTCGCGCGGCGAGCCGTCCCGCGACTTCGCGCGAGTCGGACGTGAAGCCGAACAGGATGAGGTCTGGCTTTTCGCTTTCGAACAGCGACGCGAGCGCGTCGGTCGCCGGCTCGGCGATGTAGTCGTCGAAGACGCTGTCCTCGTTGATGTGGACCGCCTTAGCGCCGTGCTTGCCCAGCGTCGCGGCCGCGTCTTTGGCGCCCGAACCAAGCGCGACGGCGTATACGTCACCAAGCTCCCGCGCCTTGGCCATCAGCTCGAGCGAGGTCGTCGCAACCTTGCCTTCGCTGAGCTCGGCGTAGACCAGGATTGCCGCCACTACAGAACCTTTGCCGCCGCGAGCACCTGAACGATCTTCTCGACCGCGTTGCCGTCGTCCTGGATGACCTCGCCCGCCTTCCGCGACTCGGCATCGACGACGCCCTCGATCGTTTCCGCGGGCCTGCCCTTCTCGACTCCAAGATCGCCGGCGGCGACCTCCTTGATCTCCTTCGAGCGCGCGGCCATGATGCCTTTGAGCGACGCGTATCGCGGTTCCGCGATCGCGGCGGTCACGGTGATTAGCGCCGGGGTTGCGGCCTCGACGACCTGGTAGCCGTCGGCGGTCTGCCGGTGGACCTTCACGGTCGAGCCGTCGATCTCGACCTTCTTGGCAAAGGTGAGCTGCGGGAAGCCGAGGAGCTCCGCGAGCATGGGCGGCACCATGCCGGTGCTGCCGTCATATGACTCGGTCGCGCATATCACGAGGTCCGGCTCTTCTTTCTTGATCGCCGCCGCTAGCACTCGAGCCGTCAGCAGTGCGTCAGCGCCGGCGAGCGATGGGTCGGTTATCAGCACACCGCGGTCGGCCCCCATCGAGAGTCCTTTGCGTATCGCATCCTTGGCGCGCTCCGGGCCCATCGAAACGAGGATCACCTCGCCCCCGTGCGCCTCTTTCAGCTGCAGGCCTTCCTCCACGCCGCATTCGTCGCCGGGGTCCAGGACCACCTCCTTCTCGCGGGAAATGGTGTTGTCGGCCTCGAGGGTGAGGTTCGAGTTGGGATCTGGAACTTGTTTTACGGTGACGACGATTTTCAAGGCGTGTGGACCAATTATCGCTGTGCCGAAAGAGCGGCATTGAACCGCTCGAGATCGGCGGGGGTGTTGAGGCTTTCGAATTGCGCGGGGTCCAGACCCTCGAGCCACGTGACATCCATGAGCTCCACAACATCGTGGGCGGTGTAGTTGCCGGCATCGAGCGCGCCCACGATGGCGGGAAGGGAAGATTTGCGGTAGGCGCCGCACACCGGCTCGAACAGCCCGTCGTGACGAGGGATGGCCGCATCGCAGCGCCGCGCCGCGGCGACGGCAATTTCGGCCACCCGGCGCGTGACGTAGGGCATATCGCAAGCGACGGCGAACAGCACTTCGTGGCGAGCCGCCATCAGGCCGGCCTCGAGACCCGCCAGCGGTCCGGCCGCGCGCTTGCGGTCGAACACGACTCGATACGGCACGAGCTGCTCCATCTGCTCCGGCTCGCTGAAGGACACCATCACCTCCGAAAACGCGGGAGCCAGCCTTTCCACCACGTAGCGCAGCAGGACGGTATCCCCCACCTCGACCCACGGCTTGGGCCGACCCATGCGCCGGCTGTCCCCACCTGCGAGCACGAGCAGCGCCGCTTCCATGAAGATAAGTCTCGCCTTGAAGGCGATCGATTTTCACGTTCACCTGCCGACACCGGACTGGCTTGACGTCTCGATGAAGGGGTACATCGAGGCCGCCGAGTCTTACTTCAGATCGAAGGTGGCGCGCAAGACGGTGGACGAGCTGGCGGCGGAATACGACGGGCTCGACGTCATGGCGGTGCTCCTGGCGTGGGACGCGGAAACGGCGACGGGCCGGCCTCGCGTGCCCAACGACCTGGTCGCGGAGGCGGTGCGCGCATATCCGAAGACATTCGTCGGTTTCGGCAGCGTCGACCCGCTGAAGGGCGAACGGGCTGTCGCGGAGCTGGACCGGATAGCGGATCTGGGACTGAAGGGCGTGAAGCTGCATCCGTCGCTCCAGGCATTCGCGCCCAACGACGAGCAGTACTGGCCCCTGTACGAGAGGTGCCAGGACCTCGGCTTGATCACCTTGTTCCACACCGGGACGAGCGGCATCGGAGCGGGCCAGCCCGGGGGACAAGGCATTCGCATCGATTTCGCCCGACCCATATGGCTCGACCCGCCCGCCGCCGCGTTTCCCGACCTGAAGATCATCGCCGCACACTTCGGATACCCATGGCACCTCGAGCTCCTGGCCATGGCGCTGCACAAGACCAACATCTACATCGACATCTCGGGGTGGGCGCCGCGCTACATCCCGATCGAAGTCATGCGCGACATGAAAGGACGCCTGCAGGACCAGTTCGTGTTCGGCAGCGACTATCCCTTCATCCAGCCGCAGCGCTGCCTGGATGAGTTGCAAGGCCTCGACATTCCTGAGCCCGCGCTGCAAAAAGTCCTGGTCGGCAACGGCAGGCGGCTACTCGGGATTGCCTGACTATGTAAATCTGGGCTTGACACCGTAGGCCGAGGCGAGCCATCGTGCTCGCGTGTCCGCGCCCGCCGAAGCGCACCGCAGGCTTCTCCTGGCCGAATCAGATGTCCTGCTCGAGGACTTCGAGATGCTTCGCCTGCGTGACCAGGGCGAAGCGCCGCCTCGCCTGCGCGAGGCGATCCGGGCCCTGCAGATCCGGCTCGGCCGGCGAAACCCGCCTCTTCCGCCCGCGACGCTGGATGCCGCCCAAGACCTGGTTTTCGCCGTCCAGCAGAGGCTGATGGCGGCAAATCCAAAGAACCCGCGCCCGACACGCCACGCCGGTCGGCCCACCGGACAGCCGGTGATGACGCTGATTCGGGAGGACAGAAAGTGGAAGGTTCTTGCCCTGCCTCCCCCCACCGCCAGCGGCGAGGACGCCGACTGGATCGACCTCGTCGAATCGACCGTGGAGCGCGCCTGGGACCGCTGGTGTTACGCCCAGCAGCAGGCGGTGCGCGCGGCTCGATTGCGCGCCAAACCACTCGTCGCGCTGGCCGTCGCGCGAGCTGCGTGGGACAACTACTGGCTGCTGGTCCAGGACGCCGACCGCATCAAGCAACGCGTCATGGTCGCGCGCGAGCTGCTTGCTGGAGGTACCTTCGCAGCTCGTCGGCTCTGATCGGCGAGTCGGACGCGCGAACGCGCGCGGCGAAGAGTCGGAGGAAGTGGCGGAGGCCGACGTCGTCGAGCATCGTCGCCGCCTCGATGATCTCCGCCGCCGCTTCGCGGTGCCTCGGATCGAGGACCCGGCTCAGACTGTCCGCGAAGTCGTCAGGCAGCTCGCTCATGGCCTTCTGGAGACAATAGTCCGGCGATGCAGCCTGTCGTCATCGGGGATGTGATCTGGGAGCCGAGCCCCGAGGTGATCGAACGGAGCCGTCTCAAACGCTTCATGGATCGCCACGGGATCGAGACTTTCGATGAGCTGCTGAAGCGCGCCGACGACGATATCGAATGGTTCTGGGACGCGGCGATCAAGGACATCGACGTCGCGTTTTATCGCGATTACGACAAGGTGGTCGACCTGTCGCAGGGGAAGCCCTGGGCGAAGTGGTGGGTCGGCGGCCGCATGAACATCATCCAGAGCTGCCTCGACCGCCATCGCAACGGCCCTTCCCATGACAAGACCGCGATCATCTGGGAAGGCGAGCCGGGTGACGTGCGCAAGCTGAGCTATGCCGAGCTGGACCAGCAGGTATCGCGGCTCGCGGGCGCGCTTCGCCGGATGGGAATCAGGCAGGGCGACCGGGTCGGGATCTTCATGCCGATGTGCCCCGAGGTCGCGGTCTCGGTGCTCGCCACGGCGAAGATCGGCGCGGTGATCATCCCCCTGTTTTCCGGCTACGGCCCTGACGCGATAGCCACTCGCCTGCGTGACGGCGAGGCGAAGGTGCTGATCTGCGCCGACGGTTTCTACAGGCGCGGCCACGTCGTGGCGATGAAAGAGACGGCCGACCGAGCCCTGCTCAGCTGTCCGACCGTGAAGAAGGTCATCGTGCACCGACGCGTCGTACGCGAGATCCCATGGACGCATGGACGCGACGAGGTTTGGGAGGTGCTTCTCGAAGACCACCCCGACCGGGCCGAGACCGAGCAGCTCGACCCCGAGGACCCGCTGATGATCATCTACACCTCAGGGACGACGGGCAAGCCGAAGGGCACGCTGCACGTGCATGGCGGTTTTCCCATTAAAGCGGCGCAGGACATGGCGCACGGTTTCGACATCGGGGCGGACGATGTCGTGTTCTGGTACACGGACATCGGCTGGATGATGGGCCCGTGGCTTATCTTCGGCACCCTTGTGCTCGGCGCCACGATGGTCCTGTACGAAGGCACGCCGGACTATCCCGCGGCGGATCGGCTGTGGCGCATCGTCGACCATCACAAGGCGACCGTGCTCGGCGTGTCACCGACGCTCGTGCGCGGCCTTATGACGCATGGCGACGAGGTGCCCGCGCGCCACGACCTCTCCTCGCTTCGCATTCTCGGAGGCACCGGCGAGCCGTGGAACCCCGAGCCGTTCCACTGGTTCTTCAAGCACATCGGAGGCGGCCGAATTCCGGTCATCAACTACACCGGCGGCACCGAGGCCTCGGGCGGAATTCTGTGCGGCAACGTGATCACGCACCTGAGACCTTGTTCGTTCGCGGGTCCGGTGCCCGGCATGGCGGCCGATGTCCTGGACGCGGAGGGTCGTTCAGTTCGCGGTGAGGTCGGTGAGCTTGTCATCCGCAACCCGTGGCCTGGTATGACCCGCGGATTCTGGGGCGACCGGCAGCGCTACCTCGACACTTACTGGAGCCGCTTCGAAAACGTGTGGCTGCACGGCGACTGGGCTTACGTCGACCCGGAGGATGGCCTCTGGTACGTGCTGGGGCGTTCGGACGACACGATCAAGATCGCCGGCAAGCGGCTCGGGCCGGCTGAGGTGGAGTCGGTGCTCGTCGGACATGGAGCGGTCGCGGAGGCGGCGGCGATCGGCGTTCCCGACGAGCTGAAGGGCGAGGCGCTTGTTTGCTTCGTCATCCTGCGGCCGAACCAGACGCCACGCGAGGAGCTGGGCGTGGAGCTGCAGGACCTGGTGGCCGCCGCGCTGGGCAAGCCATTGCGCCCCAAGGCGGTCCATTTCGTGACGGACCTACCGCGTACGCGCAACGCGAAGATCCTGCGTCGCGTCGTGAAGTCGGTCTATATCGGCAGGGACCCCGGTGACCTGTCGGCGCTCGAAAACCCAAGCGCGCTAGCTGCCATCGGCGCGACTAGAAGCTGAGGACCTTGTCTGCCTCCATCGTCAACCGGACGAGGTCCGGCGGCGTGATGTATTTCATGTTCGGTGTGAGCATCTCCACCAAGACCCCACGGGCCTCCGCACAGCCTTTTCAAACGTAGACGGGAACGTTCTGGTCGATGCATTTGTCGAGAAGCTCGCGGAGTGGTGGCACGCCCAGGCCGAGCACATTGGCGATGACGTCGGGCTTGATCAGCTCCGCTGCGTCACCGGCGAGTGCGACCCCGACCTCGGTTCCTGAGGGTCCCGCCCCGTTGACCGCGATGTGGAACGGCACGCTAGCGCGCGTCGGGTCCTCAGGACCCGTCGCGGTAACGATCAGAAGTCCGGCCATGGCGACCAGTATCGTCGATCTAGGCGCGTCGACTTGAGGTTGACGCGCGCCGATTGGGTGCGCCTCCTCCTGCTCTGGCTCGGAGGCATCGACCTGAGACTGACGATGCTCGCCGTTCCGCCGCTGATCCCGTTGATCCACCACGAGCTCAACCTCGATGAGAAGTCGGTGGGCGCGCTGGTGTCCGGGCCTGTGTTGATTCTCGCCCTCGCGTCGGTGCCAGGATCGCTGCTGATCGCCAAGCTCGGCGTCCGCGGAGCCCTGGTCATCGGCCTGGGATCGGTGGCGCTGTTCGGCGCCTTGCGAGGCTACGGTCCCAGCATTCCGGTCCTGTTTTCGGCCACGTTCCTGATGGGCGTCGGCGTGGCCCTGTCGCAGCCGGCATTTCCATCTCTCGTCCGGGAATGGTTTCCGCGCCGGATCGCGATCGCCACGGCCGTGTACGCCAACGGCATCCTGATCGGCGAGACGCTGCCGACGGTGTTCACGACGCCGGTCGGGGTGCTGCCCATCGCGCACGGCGACTGGCGCTGGGCCCTCGCCTCGTGGTCCGCGCTGGTGCTGGTGAGCGCTATCGCGATCGCTGCGGTTGCACCGTCCCGCACGCCTGGCTCAGCGCCTCGGCCGCGATGGTGGCCCGACTGGCGTCAGGGCCAGGCGATCCGCATCGGCCTGGTCATGGGCATGGCGTCAGCCGCGTACTTCGGCGCGAATGCGTTCATCCCAGACTTTCTTCAACAGACGGGTCGTCACAACCTCATCTCCCCCACGCTCGCCGTCCTCAATGGGTCGCAGCTGCTGACGGCGCCGGCCGTGGCCCTCTGGCCGCGCCTGCTGACCGGTCGTGCGGGTTTTATCGGGTCCGCCGTGATCATGGCCGCGGCACAGCTCGGCCTGGTGCTGGCGCCAGGTGTCGGTGTCGTGAGTGCAGCCTTTGTCCTGGGCTTCTCAACGGCGCTTGCGTTCGTGGTCGTTCTCAGCCTTCCTCCACGTGTGGCTCCGGCCGGTGATGTGGCGCGCATGAGCGCGGCGATCTTCACGCTGCAATACGCGATCGCATTCGTAATTCCGCTGCTCGCCGGGGCGTTATGGGACGCCACAGGGCAGGCGGCATTCGCGTTCGCCCCGGGCATATTCGCGGCGGGAGCGATGGCGTGGGGCGCGGTGTCGCTGCGGATTCCGGACCGGGTGCAGAGCTCCGGCTAGGGCAGGATTCCCGCCTTGTAGTACGTCACGCCTCGTTGGTGAATCGGTCTAAATGAGGAGCGCCTGTCTGACGACTGTTGCGGAAGGGGCGTATCGACGAGGTTTGAAACGCCCCAAATCGAAAAGTGGAGCGGGAGAGGGGACACACGGTCCCGAGTACCAAGCCCTGTGTCGAGTTCACTTATCAGCTCGGATAACGGCCTACTGACGGGCCGATGTCGAACAGGTGCCGCCGACTACCGCGCCAAGTCGCCGGGAAAGAAAACGACCCCAACGGATCGCCTCTCCGGCTTCGAAACCGGTCTTGCGACCAACTCCGACTCCGGTGAACGTGTCCCTCGGGGCCATCGCTCATAGTGCTCCAATCCCAACGGTTCTGCGCACGCATCTTTTTTCCGTAGCCTGGCTACTCAGGAACCCTGCGGGTGGGCGATCGCGACATTCGGTTGACAGTGGTCAACGAACCCGGCCGGGGCCACTCGCCGGCATTCCGCAGCCGCCTTCCACCGCCCTCGGCAAGAATTCTCATGTACTCCGCACATCGACCAATTGAGGCGTATGGTGGCGATAGCGGACCGCTCCCCAGCCCGTTGCACCTTTGAGCTGATGGCGGAAGTGCCGAGCGGCCCGCTTAACTCCAAGCTCATGATGTTTCGTCCGCGACCAGGTCACGTATCGACTGTGATCGCGCGGGCGGCGGTCCGGTTTCCTACGACTGCCGTCGTGGCTTTCTGAGGAGTCGATTGGTCGCGGCGCGCTTGCGCTCCCCGACCACGCGGACGGCCGAGGCCTGGTCAATGGCACTTACCGGTAGCTTGCGCGGCCGGCCAGGAGGGCGACGCGTGCGCCGGAAGGCTTCCAGGTCGTCCGGGAGAATGGCCCACACGATTCCGACTTTGATTCCGTACAGTCGCTGCCGCAGCAGCATCCGGCGTACGTAGGCCTCCGACGCGTTGAGCTCGGCGGCAGCCTCGGCAACGGATAGCAAGCGTGGGCGCTCGATCCGCGGAATATTAGCACGCACTCGCAACCATTTTCTGCTATGGTGGCAACTGTTCTGGACTGAGTCGGGGGCTGGTACGGTCCTCGCGGTTGCCGGCCTCGGATGGCAGTAGCCTTCTTGGCCCTCCGCCTCGCGGTACTCCTTAGGAGGAGACGCAATGACCGAATCCAAAGACACGACTGCCCGTTTCGTAGCCGCGTTCAACGCCCACGATGAGAAGGCGCTGAATGAGCTGCACTCCGACGACATCAAGTTCAACGCGCCGGGCGGCTTCAAGGCCACCAACGCCAAGGATGCCACTGCCTACGCCACAACCTGGCTGAAGGCGTTCCCGGACGGCAAGATGAAGGTCCGCAGCGAGATCACCAGCGGCCCCTGGGTCGTCCAGGAGATCTTGATGGAAGGCACGCACACCGCCCCGCTTGAGAGCCCGACTGGCACAATCGCGCCGACGTACAAGAAGGTCGTCGGCTACGGCGTCCAGCTCCTCCGGGTCGAGAACGGAAAGATTGCGGAGGCCCGCATCTACTTCGACCAGCTCGACCAGATGACCCAGCTCGGTCTCATGCCTGCGCCGACCGCGGCTTAACGACCGATGCTTTGGACCCGGCCTCCATCGGGGCCGGGTCCTTCTCTTGTTCCTAGCCGAATGTTGAATTGCCACTTACGTAATCACCTCTTCGCGGTAACGATCGCTCGAAGCCCATAAAAAGGGCAGTAACCATGCTCTTGCGCCCGGCCGACTTTGCGATTGGGGCTCGCCGAGCGACATCGGATGCGAGGCTGAGGCATTGGCGCGGTTGCTACCGCGCGCATGCGGGAGAGCCTGACAGTGTTCATCTACACGCGGCAATCAGTCAGCGACTCCGATGCCTACGGGGGGTTGTCGTCCCAAGTACCAACTCCCGAGTTGAATTCAGTTATCGGCTCGGGTACGACTGACCGACCCGTTGGGAGGTGGTACCGTCGCCACCACTTTGCCTAACGACGCGACAGACCTCGTTGTGGATTCCAACGGAGTACAGCTCGCCGTACACGACTTCGGCGGCTCGGGTGCAGGCATCATCCTTTTGCACGGCTTGGGGCGCTCGCTCCTGGATTGGCAGCTCGTCGCTCCCCTTCTCACCTGGCGATCACCATGTAGTCGCATTTGACCTGCGATGCCATGGTCGGTCAGGAGATGGACCGTGGTCATGGGCAGATGCGCTGGGCGATGTAGGCGTCGTCGCGGAGCACCTGCAACTGGTCAACCCTGCGATTGCCGGTCACTCCCTCGGCGGGATGCTCGCGGTCATGTGGGGCGGCGACCATCCGGATTCTCGGGGCGTCGTCAACCTGGACGGCCACGGCAGGAAGCGACCCGATCAGTATGTCGGGCTTGACCCAATGGACGCTAGGCAGCGCCAGGAGCAGATTGACGCTGTCGTTCAGCAATCCCTGAACTCTCTCGTCGGGCCGCTCAAGGCAGCCCAGGTGGATGCGCTGCTTGCCCAGCAGCGAGCGCTGGCGGCGCGTATTGGAGTAGCCGACGCTGTCCTGGTCGAAGCGGCTCAGCGCAGTTTTCTCACGCAAGCCGGTGACACACGCATCAGGCCGGAGGTGCGAGGGCTCGGAAAATGAGATCCTGGCGGAGGCCGATGCCTTTGACATGCTCGACCTCTATGCGCGCGTCCGATGTCCGGTCCTGATCATCAACGGCACAGCCGCCGAGCTCGGTGCAGGGCCGGATTGGATCAAGGAGCTGATGGCTGCCTACCGCAAGGGAATCCAACGCGACCTGGCGGAATTGGCGGGGCGACGAGGAAACATTCGGGTCGCCAATCTCTCAGCGAGCCATGCTCTTGTTTTTGAGCAGCCGCACGCCGTCGCAGATGAAATCCTGACGTTTCTGCGCTGAGGGAGCGGGTACCGGATCAGAGAGCCAACGAGTGTGCCAAAAGGAGGCAATCGACCTCCAGTGAATGCCTATCGGCTGCACACTCGTGGAGGGCGGAGACAAAGGTGGAGCGGGAGACGGGGATCGAACCCGCTACCTCAACCTTGGGAAGGTCGCGCTCTGCCAGATGAGCTACTCCCGCTCGGCAGACCTTCGATTTTAGGTCTCGACAACAGCCTCGGCTTGCGGGGCGGCCTCGGCCACGACGGACCGCACGAGCTGCGAGTACTCCTCGACGAGCCGGTTCGAGTGCCCGGCGTCCGTCGTCGACGCGATGATGTAGTACTCCGGCCGGTCCGGGTCGGGCGCGACCAGGACCCACCCGTCGTCGACGAACAGCTTCACGCCGTCGGTCAGGTCGACCCGGTCCTTGAGGTGCCGCTCCATCATCGTGCGCATTACGCGCCCCTTCACCTCCCATGGGCAGAACTCGACCGCCGTGCGGTGCGTGACCTGCGGAATCAATGAACGGAGCGCCGCCAACGACGTTCCCGTCTTGGCCAACAGCTCGAGCACCCGCGCCACGGTAAAGATCGAGTCGAACGAAACCGCAAAGTCCGGCCAGCAGTAGCCCCCGACGCCATCGGACGCAAGCACCGTCTCGCTGTGCTGGGCGGCCCGCAGCACCGCCCCCGGCGTGATCTTCGTCGGCACGAAGCGGCCGCCAAGCTGCTCGGCGATCATCGAGAAGGCGAGCGACGTTGACGCCGGACCGAGCACCGTGCCCTTCTTCGCGGTCAACGCCAGGTGAGTCAGCACCGCAAACGCCTGATCGTGGCTCAGCACCGTACCGCTCTCGTCGACGATGAAGCACCGCTCGCCGGGCGAATCGATGAACACGCCCAGCTTTGCCTTCACGGCCGAGGTGATCACACCGATCTCCTGGAGGTGGGCCTGGAAGGTCGAATCGTCCTGCTCCATCACGATCTCGGCCGGTGCGGCGTTCAGCGGGATCACGGAACAGTTCAGCTCTCGCAGTATCTGCGGCAAGACCATCGCAACCCCGCCATTGTTGTAGTCGATCACGACCTTGAAAGCTGCGCCCCGCACCGCTTCGAGGTCGAGCTTTGCGATCAGGTCTTCGAGGTAGCGCTCGGTCTGCTGGTCGCGCCGCGTGATCCGGCCCATCTCGTAGTGCGAGACACGTCGGATGTCTTCACGAAAGAAAAGGCCTTCAAGCTTGCGCTCGCTCCGTTTGTCGACGTCAAGCCCGTGGTCGTCGAAGATGCGGACATCCGCGGATCGCGGATCGACCGGGGAGGTCTGCACGTGGACGGCCGACACATGGTTGTGCCGTGACCAGTAGCGGGAGATCGGGGCGGGGAGAACCGAGAGGTCGATGACGTTTGTGCCCGACGAGATCATGCCGGACATCAACGCGCGCCCGATCATGCGTGCCGAACGCGTGTAGTCGCGGGAGAAGGCGATCTCCGTGCCTTTGGTTGTCAGCGCCCCGATTGCAGCGCCAAGCCGCGAAGCGAATTCGGGCGTGATCTCGATGTTGATGAGTCCGGTGAGCCCGTATGAGCTGAAGAGCCCCCGCTTCCATGAGCCCGCCCAGATGATCGACTCGTGCACCACGGCGCCCGGTTCGACCTCTTTGTTCGGCCAGATGCGCACGTTTGCATTCACGGTGGAGGCCGCGCCGATGGTGACGTCGCTGCCGATGACGGTTCCCTCTTCGAGCAGGCAGCCGTTCTTCACCGTCACCGAACGGCACACGACCGAACCACGCAGGCGAGAGTTCAGTCCGATGTAGCTGTGGTCCCAGACGATCGAGTTGGAGATCTTGACGCCCGAGTCGACCGTCGTGTAAGCGCCGATGACCGCCGGCCCGTTGACCCACGCGCCCGCGCGCACCTTTGCCCCAGCTCCGATGAGCGCCGGTCCGTCGATGCGTGCACCATCGAACACCTCCGCGTCGGGGTGGATCCATGTCGAGTCTCCAACCCGGTCCCCGGGCAGCTGGACCTTGACCTTGCCCTCGAGACAGTCGAAGTTCGCTTTCACGTAGGCCGCGTGGCTGCCGACGTCTTCCCAGTAGCCGTCGGCGATCCAGCCAAAGACGTGCTCGCCCTCTTTAAGCAGTTTCGGGAACACGTCGCCCGACCAGTCGGTGATCTCCCCTTGGCGGAAGAACTCGAACACCGCGGGATCCAGGATGTAGATGCCTGTATTTGCGAGGTCCGAGATCACCTCGCCCCAGCTCGGCTTCTCAATGAAGCGCTGCACCGCCCCGCCTTCGTCGACCACGACCACGCCGTACTCGAGCGGGTTCGGAACGGGCTTGAGCACGATGGTGGCGATCGCCTTGCGCTCGCGGTGGAATCTCGCGGCCGCGCCGAGGTCGATATCGGTCAACGAGTCACCTGAGATAACCACGAACGTCTCGGCGAGCTGGGGGCGGGCGAGCATCACCGAGCCGGCGGTGCCAAGCGGCGAGTCCTCCACCGAGTAGGTCAGGGCGACGCCCTGGTCGGAACCGTCGCCGAAGTAGTTGCGGATCGAGGCGCCCATGTACTGGACGGTGGCCACCACGTCGCGCAGCTGATGGCGCCTGAGGTGGAGAAGGATGTGCTCCATGATCGGCCGGCCCGCGACAGGGACCAGTGGCTTGGGCAGGCTGCTCGTGAGCGGCCTGAGACGCGAACCCTCTCCCCCAGCCATGACAACAGCCTTCATCCGCCGTTCCTCACTAGGATCTTAGGGTTGGCGATCGGGCTTTGGTCGAGAGAATCGGTGATCCAGGCGGCCGCAGTGCTAGGCGACTCCGAGCACGCGAGGGAGCGCATCCCGTGGATGCGTGACCGAGCGCGCGCAGGAGGCAACAACGCAATGCGGCCGCATGGGCGCCGAGGCTCCGGCCACAAGACCCGAACGACAACCCTTTAGCGTGGTAGACGAACTAAAACAATTCGCTTACGACCTGCTGTGGACCTGGCAGCCTCGCATCGAAGCTCTTTTCCGCGCCCTGGACCCCGAGCTCTGGAAGTCGACGCGCGAGAATCCGGTGCTCCTGCTGAGCCAGCTTGGCGAGGATGGCGTCAAGCGGGCGTGTGAGCGCGACGAGGTGCGTCAGGCATTCGAGGGAGCTCGCGCCGTCTACCACGACTACTACGACCGCCACCCCCGCTTCATGGACGCGCAGGCGCCGATGGCCATTGCGTACTTCTCGCTCGAGTTTGGGCTCTCCGAGTGCCTACCGATTTACTCCGGCGGGCTCGGGGTCCTGGCGGGCGACCACTTGAAGGCCACCAGCGACCTGGGCCTGCCGCTGGTCGCCGTTGGTCTTCTCTACAAGCAGGGCTTCGGCCGGCAGGACATCGACGCGGGGGGGCGGCAGTTCGAGGTGTACTCCGAGAACCGCGGCGCCGACCTGCCCGTGCGCAAAGTCGAAGGAGTGGAGGTCGAGGCGCCGATGGGCACGCGCAACGTGCGCATCGCCGTTTGGCGCGTACAGGTTGGCCGGGTTTCGCTCTTTCTGCTCGACACCGACCTCGAGGCAAACCCTCAAGACCTCCGCAACATCACCGACCGCCTCTACGTGCCGGAACCCGACCGCCGGTTGCGCCAAGAGATCGTGCTCGGCATCGGCGGGGTTCGCGCGCTGCGCGCCCTGGGCATCGACTCGGGCGTCTTCCACCTGAACGAAGGCCACAGCTTCCTCTGCGCCATCGAACGCATTCGCGAGCTGCGTGCCTCGCGCCAGATGACGCTCGAGGAAGCACGGCTTGTCGCCCGCGCGGGAATCGTGTTCACGACCCACACGCCCATCGCGGCGGGCAGCGACTACTTCGACTCCGGCCTCGTGTGGGACTTGCTGGGGCCTTACCTGAGCCAGGTCGGAATCTCGTTCGACCGCTTCATGGACCTGGGCCGGCAGCGGCCTGGAGATCCGCGCGAGAGGCTGTGCACAACCTATGCCGCGCTGCGCCTGGCGGACCAGTCGGTCGGCGTCAGCCGCCTGCATGGAGCAGTTTCGCGGCGATTGTGGAAGGACGCGTGGCGCGGCCTGCCCGAAACGCAGGTTCCCATCGGCTCGGTGACCAACGGCGTACACATGCCGACGTGGGTGGCACCGGAGATCGCCGAGCTCCTGGGTCGTTTCGTTGGGCCTGACTGGTGGGATCTCGATCCCACCGACGGCCGCTGGCACGCCGTGCACGAGATTCCCGCTGCCGACCTGTGGGCAGTCCACGGCGAGTTGAAGCGCAGGCTCTTTGTACTCTCGGACGAGCGGGCCGAGACGCCGCGGGAACTTGATCTAAATGCGCTGACGATTGGTTTCGGCCGCCGTTTTGCCCCCTACAAGCGCGCCAATCTCCTGCTCCGAGACCGGGCGCGCCTGACGAAGCTTCTCCGCAATGCGAAGCGACCCGTGCAGATCCTCTTCGCCGGCAAGGCCCACCCTGCTGACCAGCCCGGTAAAGACATCGTCGCCGGCATCGTGGCCCTGGCCCGCGAAGAACCGCGAGTCGTCTTCATGAAGGACTACGACATCACGCTTGCCCGCCACCTTGTCCAGGGCGCGGACGTGTGGTTAAACAATCCACGCCGCTTCCTGGAGGCGAGCGGCACGAGTGGCATGAAGGCGGGCGCGAACGGAGGTCTCAACGTCAGCGTTCTGGACGGCTGGTGGGACGAGGCGTATCGCCCCGAGCTGGGTTGGGCGATCCCGTCCGGCGCCACGCTCGACCGTCAGGAGGTCGACGACGTGGCTGAGGCCGAGGGCCTGTTCAGACTCCTCGAGCGGGAGGTCGTGCCGCTCTTTTACGACCGAGACGAAGCGGGCATCCCGCGACGCTGGGTCGAGATGATGAAGGCGTCGATGCGGAACGTCGTCACGCAATTCGCGGCACGAAGAATGGTGATCGACTACTTCAACACCGCCTACGCCCCCGGCGCCCGCCGAGTCGAACAGCTGCGCTTGTTGCCAGATTGGGGTGGATAAGTTATGAGAGGGAACCCCGATGGTTCCCTCTCATCGGCCGGTCGCTTCGCGACGGGCCTGCTCTCCTTCCGGTATACGGTTGGGATTCTTTTAAGTAGCGACTCGAAACAACGCTGGGAGACCTGTATGCAACGTGGGACGCGGCCGGAACAAGTCCGGCCGCCAAGGCGATGTTGATGGTTGGTCGAGTTATTCCCCGACTGGGGCGGGTGAGGGCACTACCGTGGTGAGGCCGCGACGTTCGCGCCTCGAGGCGATCGCCGCCAGGTAGAGCTGCAGGTATTTCTGCGCCGAGCTCGACCACGACACGTCTTCCTTCATGGCGTGCTGGACCAGCCAGGCCCATACCGCCGGGTGCCTGAAGTTCTCGGCCGCCCGAACCACCGCCGCGAAGAACTGCCACGCGTCGTAGGCACCAAACCGAAACCCGTTTCCGCTCTGCGCAACCGGGTCGTAGTCGCGAATGGTGTCCGCCAGGCCACCAGTCGCCCGCACCACCGGGATCGTCCCGTAGCGCAGGGCGATCAGCTGCGCGAGGCCGCCCGGCTCGAATCGCGACGGCATCCAGAGCATGTCGGCGCCCGCGTAGATCCGCTGCGCAAGCGCTGAGTCGAAGCCGAGCGCGACCGCGACCTGGCGCGGAGCCTCGCCGGCCCAGCGCCGGAACATGTCCTCGTAGCGCCGGTCCCCGGTCCCAATCACGACGATCTGCAGGCCTAGCTCGACCAGCTCCGGCATGGCCTGCTCGATCAGGTCCATGCCCTTGACGTCGTAGAACCGCGAGACGATCGCGCAAACCGGCTTGTTGACGTCCTCGAGGCCGAGCTCGGTCCGCAGCGACGCGCGGCACAGGGCTTTGTTTTGCGGCGCGTCCGCCGAGTAGTGGTGCGGGATGTTCGGGTCGCGCTGCGGGTCGAAGATCTCGTAGTCGATCCCGTTCAGGATGCCGTGCAGCTTTTGCGTGTTGCGTCGCAGCAGCTCGTCCAGCCCTTCGCCGTACTCCTGCGTCTGGATCTCCTTGGCGTAGCGCTCGCTCACGGTGTTGACGACGTCGGCGAAGTGAATGCCGCGGCCCAAGAAGTTGACGACGTTGTCCAGCCCGGGGATGCCGAGTTTGATCAGCCCCCACTCCTGCAGCCCGGCCAGACCAAGCGCCCCGAACCCGAAGACGCCCTGTGCGGACAAGTTGTGAATGGTGAGCGTCGTGGCGATGTCCTCGTACAGCTCGGCGTCGTAAACGCGGTCGAGGAGATTGGGGATCAGCGCGCCGTACCAGTCGTGGACGTGGATGATGTCCGGGAAGAAGTCCAGGGCAGGCAGCATCTCCAGCGCGGCGCGGCAGAAATAGACCGAGCGCGCGTCATCATCGCCAAAACCGAACATGCCGTCGCGGTCGTAGAGCGCAGGGCAGTCGACAAAATAGACAACCATCTCGCCGAGGCGGCCTTCGAAGATCGTCGCAGGGAGCTTGTCCGTTCCAAGCGGGACGAAGAGGTCGGTCACGACCGGCTTCAGACCGTAACGGCCGATGTCGATCTGGCGGTACCGGGGAAGAACCACGCGCACGTCGTGGCCGAGGCGGCGCAATTCCTTGGATAGAGACGCCGCCACATCCGACACGCCGCCAAGCTTCGCGAATGGCGCAAGCTCCGCCGTCGCGACCAGGACCTTGAGGTGCTGCGCATGCGGGACCTCGACCGGGGCCGCCTGGCCGGGAACGCGGAGACCGAGCGCGCCGGAGGGAGGCACGACTTCGATGTCGCGGCCTTCCCTGCTCACAACCAGCGCAATCTCGACGGCGTCGCCGGGGCGCTTGGCCAGCTCTTGAAACGGAATTCCGACTGCAAACGGATCCTCGGTGTCCCAGCTCGATTCGGCGGTCGCCCTGGTCTGAGAATCGACAACCCTTGCCACGGTCACCGTGGCGCCCTGCGTGCGCGGCGTGATGCGAATGACGTAGGCCGGATCGAATCCAAGCTCTCCGAGGGCGGCAGCCGGCAGGGGCAGCTCGAGGTTGCCCTTACCGTCGATCGCGGGTGGTCCGGAGCAGTAGAGCCAGAACTCGATATTCTGCGACTCGAGTTCGGCGCCCGAGCGGGGAGAGTCGATCCGGAAATACATCTTTTCCTCGTCGTTGCCATACATGACGCGCTCGACCACGCCGGCCGGCCGGTGCAGCGCGCCGAATCCTGACCCGACGAGGTAGTAGCCGGCCTTGGTCCACACAGGGTCCTGCCGGGACTGGGGGCTGATCAAAGTCGCCGGTATTCCACGCTCCGGCGCTGGAGCGCGCTTGATGATCGGCTGGAACAACCGTGCCGGCGCGCGCGCGCCCATCAGCTTGTACACGTTGCGCAGATGGAGCCGGAACTGATTGTCCCAGATGGGATCCATGCCGGAGTCGTGCTTCCGGCTGAACCACCAGAACCAGTCGCTGCCCTCCGTGATCAGGATCTCTCGCCAGGCCAGCGCGGCCTGCTGCGAGTCCTTGGGTCGCTGCTGCGACTGCCCGTCGAGCCACTCGCGGGTTTCTGCGAGCAGGTCCCACGCGATGTTGTGCTCGGGGTCGCCGATCCACGTGTCGAGGCTTGCTCCGATCCAGCTGCCCGTGTGCAGATGGTGGAGCAGCTGCTGCGGAGGATGCTCGGCAAGGAAGTCGGAAACCGTTGTTGTGACGATATCGGAGGTCGATTCGAGCTCGGTGTACAGCGAGTTGAGGAAGTCGTGGCCGTCGCGCGGGTAAAACTCCCACGCGTTCTCACCGTCGAGCGCGATCACGGCCAGGAAGTCACGGTCGCCTTGGACGTCCCTGATCCGGCGCAAGCGTCCGATCAAGTCGCGTGCCGCGTCGACCGAGGACAGGCGCTGATAGTCGAAGCCGATGACGTTCGAGAGCTGTGAATCTCGAAACACCATCGAGACCGTGCCGCCTTCCCGTGCCACGCGCTTGGGCTGATAGAGGTTGTCGTCGCGATCGAAGTGGCCTTCCAGGGAACGGGCCAGGACCTCTTCGTCGCTGATCATCCAGTCCACCTTCGCCTTTTCCGCAAGCCCGATCACGGCTTCACCTACGGCCATCTCGGAAGGCCACATGCCTTTCGGCCGCCGGCCGAGCATGCGCTCGAACAATCCCATGCCGAGCTCGATCTGGCGCTCGGCGTCCTCGCGATGCGAGAAGTGACGCTCAGGCAGCTGGATCTGCGGGTTGGCGCTTCGCGCGGAGTCCACGTGGCAGATCAGCGGCAGGATCGGGTGGTAATAAGGAGAAAAGGTGAGCTCGGCTTGCTCGCGCTCGGCGAGCTCGCGATATTTGGGGATGACGCTGCGGATCCGCTCCAGCTGCGCGGCGAACAGGATGCCCTTGTCTTCGTCGGTGAAGTCGCGATCCTTGCGCTTCAGCTCCGCCAGGTCAGGATCGTTCTCGACCCAAACCGGGTCGCACCAAGCGAGGTTGAACCAAACCTGCAGGTCGCGGATATCGGCGATGGTGAACTGCGCATCGATCGGGCGCGATGCGAGCTCTACATATCGCGGAGACTGCTGTACGCGCAGCGCACGGGGAGACTCGCGCATCCAGCGCAGAACGAAGTCGCGTTCCTCGCTTGACAGGTCGCCCGCGGCACGCTGGCTGAGGTTGAGGAAGAGGTCGACCGATTCTTCCTTCCCGTAGTCCTCGATCTGGGCGAGCAATGCGGGCACGAGGTTGAAGGTCGCGCGCACCTTCGGGTAGCCATCCAGGAGCGCGGGCATCTTGTAGTAGTCCTTGGCCGATCGGAGGCGAACCCACGGCAGCAGGTACGTGCTGGTGAGGTCGTCCTTGTAATACGGCTGGTGCATGTGCCAGATGAAGGCGACTTGGAGAGGCTTCATGACTCAGTCCAATGATCGCAGCGTCATCAGTCGGACCACGTTCTGATCAAGTCCTGGGAATCGTCGCACCGACGACCCTGCGCGGCTTTCTAGGCGCGGGCTCCGGCGGCAGGCTGACCGCCTGACGCTCGGCGGCGAATTCGATCCGCAGCATCAGCTGATCGATCACCTTTGGCCAACGGTAATCGCGTGCCGTAACCCTGCCCCGCCTGCGGATGTGGGCGGCCAGCCGTGGCTTCTCCTTTAATGCGGCGAGTTCGGTGACGATCTCGACCGGATCGTCGGTCTCGACCACCACGGCATTTCGGTACGCCTCCGCGTAGTCCTCACCCGTGGCACCGGTGACCGCGATGCCCCCCGCCGCCATGACCTCGAGTCCGACGAGCCCAAACGGCTCGTGTCCGGAGTTGGCGAGCACCGCATCGCAGGCCGAGTAGATGAGTGGGACCAGCGACTCGTCCACGAAGCTGGTGAGATTGATGACATCGGCGCCATTTGTGGCACTCAGGAGAGTGCCCAGCTCCTCGGCGTTGGCGGGCGAGGCGCTGCTGCGGACGATCAGGCCCTGGTTGATCGCATGGCCGATCACCTCGGCGCCATGCGGCTCTCGGCCACCTCGGATCAGGAGCTTCACGGAGCGGCCGCGGCGCTTGAGCAGGGCCGCCGCCGAGACCGCCATGAGCCAACGCTTGTCGGGATCGAAGCGGCCGATCTTGAACCAGAGGTGCTCGGCTCCCGCCGCGGACCTCAACCCCGACGAGACCTGAGGATCCGCTTCCACGATCGACTCGGACGGGATTCCGTTCGGGATCACGATCGGGTTTTGGCCCCACTCCCACATCCGGAACTTCATATACCGGCTGACCGTAGTCACGGTCGAGGCGAGGTTGAGGGCCGCCCAATCGATCCGGTCGAACCCGTACGTGTTGTTTGCGTTCCAGAGCATGACGGCGCGGTCGCGGATCCCACGGTAGTACAGGGCGTCGGAGATGAGCCTCATCGACCATGAGGTATGCCACTCCTCGCCCAGGATCACCATGTGTTGGCCAGCCTTGACGGCCGGCTCGATCACATTCTCGATCAGGCTCGACGGCAGGCTGTAGTTCCAGTCCCGGATCTTGCCTTCTTCGCCGTCATAGACTCCGCCGCGGTGCTGAGCGGAGATCCACTGGCACCACCGCCGCAGGTGCAGGCGGCCGGCCTCGACGTCCTCCTCCCCGGGAAGGTCGGGGTCGCCGCAGAAATAGAGGTATGTGGAGTACCCCAGTCGGGCGAGCGCCCGTGTGAGTCCTCTGACCCTCACGCCGAGACCTCCCGCCTGGCTGTAGGCGTCGGGTCCCTCGAAGCTGAGAACAACAAAGGTGGTGGCGCGTGGATCGAGGTTCACCGAACCTGTCCGAGGATCTCCATAGCCTCGCCGTGAAGCTCCCGCGTCGGCGCGCAGAGGAGCGTGGATCGCGTCTCGAGGTTGCAGCGCAATCGGCCGAGCGGTTCGCCAACCAGAGTCGTTGCCACTCCGCCTGACTCGCGCAGCAGCAAGAGGCTCGCAGCCATGTCGAAGACCCGGACCGGGAGCGGAGCGCAAAAAGCGTCGAATCCGCCCGCGCTCGTCAAGGCGATGGAGAGCGCCATCGAGCCCAGTATGCGTACCTTGGAGGCACGCTCAATGAGAGGCTGGGCGACCTTGAGGGCGCGGGGCGTGCTCTCGAGGCCGAGCAGCTCGATCCGCCCGCGCTCCGAGCGCTTGATTGCCGTCAGTGGTTTGCCACCACGCTGGGCGCCCTGCTGACGGATGGCAGTCCACTCCTCACCGGTGTTGAGGTTCAGGACAAGCCCCGCGTACGTGTCGTCGACGGTCGGGCCGTCGAGCACAGCCAGCATGAGACCGAAAAGCGGAACGCCTTGTTTCGCATTGAGGCTCCCGTCGACGGGATCGACCAGGATCAACGGGTAATCGGCGCCGAAGGCGCGGTGGCCCGCCTCCTCCGAAAGCACGGAAAACTTCTGGCCCCGCTCGGCCAGCGCAGCCAGCTCCTCGAAGACCGCGGCCTCGGCGGCGCGGTCGAGCTCCATCGTCGTATCGCCCCCCGCGCCTACGCTGAGGGCCGCGCGACCCTCCTCCGTGCCGGACAGCGGCAGCACCACGCTGCGCACGCGTGCGCCGATGCGCGAGAAAACGTCGAGCCAGCCGGCGCTGCTCAGGGGCCCCCGCGAACTCACGGCCGCGCCCCTGAGTCGGTGGGGATTTGTCTCAGTGCGTTTGGTCGGGCAGCGTGGGTTCGGTCGTCACCTTGCGCCGGCGGCGGCGTCTGCGCTCGACGACGATGGTGATCAGATACGGCTGCTGCATCGCCCACACGCGCTCGATCAGCTGCGGGATGGGAATCGAGTGCGGCTGCTCGATGCCGAGCATCACGAGCGCCTCGGCTACGTGGTCGGGCAGCTCTGTCTTGTCGTGAAGATTGAGCTGCTCGAGACTTTCCAGAATGTCATCGAGGCGGCGTAATCCGCCCCGCCTCTCCGATTCGCCGGGCCGCAGCATCGGTGACAGCTTACTTGCTGATGGCTTTCCTGAGCGAGAGCCCAACCTCGTCGGGCCGCTCGAACTGCAGCCAGTGTCCGGCGCCTTCGAGAACCTCGAGTCGATAGTCTCCAGTCATGTATTCGCCGGTCTTCTCAGCTTGCAGACGCCCCAGCGCTGGATCTTGATCTCCCCAAAGCAGCGTTGTGGGCGCGTTGACCTTCACGTCACGGCGCAAGCCCGCCCACCAGTTGTCGCGAGACAGGTTGGCGCGGTAGTAGTTGAGCCCCGCGGTCAGGCGGCCCGGCCTCGTCAACGAGCGGACGAAATGCTCGATCGCGCCGCGAGGCACCGCCTCGCCGAACATGCGGCGCAACCGCCTGAAGTCATCCTCGGAGAGCACGTGCTCGGCTTTACCCTCGAGCAGGAAGAGGCCGACGTAGCGCGACCGTTCCTTCTGATCCTCGTCCTGGTTCGTCGCCTCAGCGAGGGCCGCGGGATGACCAACCGAAAGAACTGTTAGCGATTTCGTCATCTCAGGATGCTGGTCGGCGAAGAACCACGCCACCATTGCGCCCCAGTCATGACCCGCCACGTGAGCGCTGGGACGTCCGAACGCCCGGACGATTCCGGCGACGTCCTCGACCAGGTGGTCGATGCGGTAATCGTCGACTTCGGACGGTGCATCGCTCAGGCCGTAACCCCTCATGTCCGGTGCGACGGCCAACGCGCCCCCGCGCGCGATCGAATCGATCTGTTTCGACCAAGACTCGGCGCCTTCGGGAAAACCGTGGAGGAGGATGACCATCTCTCCGCTCGCCGGACCGTCGGCCATCGCTCGAAAGCGCAGACCGTTGGCCTGGACCATGTGCTGGCTGGCGGTCATCTCACATTCTTTCGGATGAAATCCGCTGCAGCGTCAAGCGCCTGGTCGAGAACTGCGAGCAGACCGTGCCCCTGACCCTCGAAAACCTCGAGACGAGCGTTGGGGATCAGCTTGATCTTGTCCTTCAACAGCTCGATGCGGGCGAACGGATCGCGATCGCCGCTCAGAAATAGAGTCGGGCAGCGGATCTGGCGCCAGTGGTCGGTGCGGAGCTGGTCGGGGAAGCCCGGACGGTGCAACGGATACGAGAAAAGGATGAGAGCACCGAAGTCCGCCTCGATCGTTGCCATGCTCGCGACCCTTCCACCGAAGGATTGACCACCACCGATGACCTCATGACCTCGACCTGACGTCTTGATGAACACCGGCACTGCCTTCTCAGCGTTTCCGCGAGGCAGATCGACCGCGACGGCATCGATTCCGCGTCGTTTGAAGCCCATCACATACGGTTTCATCGACGCTGCGTTGCCTGATGCGCCATGACCGAGGACGACTCGCATGCGTCTATCGTCGCAGTCTTCAGAGGTCGCGATTCGTCGTCATCAAGGCCGACCTCCGCAGAAATTTCCACAACCCTCTCGAAAAAAAATCTTCACGAGGGATTGACGTGAGAGGGGTTCATCGAGTATCACAACACCTTGTATGGCGATGCTGCTCGTGGTTGCCACCACAGAGGCGACGGACCCGACGCGAGAAAGCGAGTCATTTCGTTCAACCGCCAACGTCTCGGAGTCCTTATACATAAGGGTCCGCGGCGAAGCCCGTGGGGTTGCAGAGGAGGTGCGTGCAGGAGCGAATCCAGACCACGTCTCACCACCACATGGAACCCGCCAAACCAATGGAACCTATCGGGTCCATATCTTTAGGAGAAGGAGGTAATTGCATGATGGCTAAGAAGAAGGCTGCGAAGAAGCCGGCCAAGAAGGCCGCCAAGAAGACCTCGAAGAAGAAGTAAGACACTTCTCTTCAATCGTTTCGTAAGTCCGTTACGCGCCGGGGTTCTGTGGAGCCCCGGCCCTTTCTTTTTTGGATGAGAGGAAACCCAAATGGTTTTCTTATGAGAGGAAAGCCAGATGGTTTCCTCTCATCGGCCGGTCGCTGCGCGACGGGCCTGCTCTCTTTCCGGTATACGGTTCGGATTTTTTTAGTAGTCACTCGAAGCAACGCTGGGTGACATCAGAGACAAAGTCGCGGCCGGGATAAACCCGGCCGCCAAGCAATGCTGGTGAGGTGAACCCGACCGAGAACTGACCTCTTGACTCGCGAACATTCGTTCGCTAGAGTCATAGTTGCCTCCACTTCTCCCCTGCGTCCTGCTCCGAGGCCCCTTGAAAGATGCAGGCACAGAACCTTGAACTGGCGATTGATTCAATTCGAATTCGCTTCGGCAGCCAGGCGCTGACGAGGGCGGCTGAGCTGCCGCCCCCCCGACCATGGCCGAGCGGAACAGCGGTCGATCGCCTCACCGGGATCGGTGGCTTGCCGCGGGGCCGTCTCGCGCTGTTCACCGGAAACGGAACGTGCGGCAAGCTCTCGCTCGGCCTATCGCTGCTTGCCGGCGCGACGCGCGAGTTTGCTCACGCGATGGTGATCGATGGCGGCGGGTTCGATCCGTGGACGCTGACTTCCTTCTCCCCTGAGCTCGGCGCGCTGACAGTCGTCCGCGCGCCGGCTCCTGAAATCGCCGGCGAGGCGGCGGCCACGCTTGCGAGGGCCGGCGCCGGCTTCCTTCTATTGATGTGCGAGATCCCCGAGCATTGGCTCGGCCCGCTCGAGTCTGGCGCCAATCGATCCGGGACCGTGGTCGTAGGTGTGATCGACGCACCAAGCCGAGCCCTGGCCCATGCATCGAGCTTCAGCCTCGGGTTCTCACGCAGCGATTGGATCTGGGAGCGCGGCCAGCTCGTCGGACTCCGAGCATCGGCGCGATGCGTGAAGAACCGCGTCGCTCCGCCTCTGAGCGAGACGGAGCTGGAGATCCGCTATCCGCTATCCGCTCAACCGCTCACCGATTACACACCACGAATCAATGAAGCACCGATCCAGGTCATTGAGATGGAGTCATGCGCGTCTGCTGTGGTCTGACCGCGCACCTCGAGCTCGCGCGGCGGCCGGATCTCTATGGAACCCCGGTCATCGTCGGGCGATGGGACGAGCACGTCGTCGCGGCATCCGAAGAGACATCGGCGTTCGGAGTACTACACGGCATGGCTCTGCGCCAGGCTGAGCACCTGTGTCCTCAAGCGACCTTCGTCCTACCGGACGAAGAAGCGGTCGTTCGCATCCGCGAGCTGATCGCGGCGGCGCTCTACGACCTCGCCCCGGTCGTTGAGGTGCGCGATGAAGGCATCGCATGGCTCGACCTCAGCGGGGTGACGAACCCAGGCCAATCGATCCGCGCCGCCAGGCATCGTTTGTTGAGGGCGATCGGGCGTGAACCACGACTCGGCCTTGCGCCTGGTCCTTTCTCGGCCCGTCTCGCGGCGGCCCGAGCGAGACCCGGCCGTTTGCTGCGAGTCGCAGACGCTCGGGAATTCCTCGCCGCTCTTCCCTCCCGCGAGCTGCCGCTCGACGCGGAGCAACGAGAGCGGCTCGACCTGCTCGGTCTGCGCACCCTCGGCGCGGTGGCGTCGGTCGGTCCGCGCGAGCTCGAAAGCCAGCTCGGTCGCGATGGGCGGCATGCGGTGCTTCTCGCGCGCGGCCTGGAACCGGATCAGCTCGATGCCTGGCGCCCACCACTCTTCACGAGCGCTCACCGCCAGTTTGGAGAACCTGTCGAGGACCGCGAAGCGCTCCTGTTCGTCGCGCGCGCGTTGTGCGGCGATCTGGCCGACGAGCTCGGGCTCCGTGGGGCTGGGGCCAAGCACGTGAGGGTTCGACTCATCTTCGACTCCACCGAATCAGAGAAGCGAGAGTCCATCGTTCGGCATCCACTCAGCAGCGCGACCGAGCTGTTCGGCCTCATCGGGTCATGGATCAAGGAGTGGCAGCCCCGCGCGCCGATCGCGGAGCTCTGGATCGACCTTCCGGTGCTCGAAGCCGCGGGACGGCGTCAGCTGAGGTTGTGGGCCGGCGGCGACGGCTCGAGCGAAGAGGTCACCGCAGCACTGGAGCGGCTGCAGGAACGCTTCGGCGATGTGATCTGGCAGCCGCTGCCTGCATGACGAGGCTCATCAGCCCGCCAGCGGCGATTGATGTCATCCTCGGCCCCGGCGGCGCGCCGGAGTCAATCTCAGGCGCGTTCACCGGTTCGATCGAACCCATAGCTCGCTGGAAGGTCGAGACGTCGTGGTGGGATAAGCCGGTCGTCCGCGAGTACTGGAAAGCCGTGCTCAACAACACTCTCCTTTGCGAGCTCTACCACGACACCTTCCGCAATGAGTGGTTCGTGGAACGCATATATGACTGAGATGACCGCCTCGGCCGTCCTCGACTTCATCGACTTGATGGAGGCTCGTGGCATTCGAATCTGGCTGGATGGAGGCTGGGCTGTCGATGCCTGCCTCGGCAGTCAGACCCGAAGCCATGCCGACCTCGACATCGTCATCGAGGCCCGCCACCTCGATCTCGCCGTCTCAACCTTGCGCGCACTGGGCTATCGACCTGCTCCACGTGACGACACGCGGCTCTGGAACTTCGCGATGGGCGACCCAGAAGGCCATGAGATCGACTTCCACGTCATCGTGCTCGACGAGTCAGGCCGGGGAATCTATGGCCCCCCCGAGGACGGCGATTTGTATCCCGCCGAAGCGCTTGCGGGCACAGGCACAGTCGAAGGACGTGCCGTGGTCTGCATCTCTCCCGAGTACCTGGTGAAGTTCCACACTGGTTACGCGCTGCACGAGACCGATCGGGCGGATGTTTCCGCCCTTTGTGAGAAGTTCGGCATCCCCCTGCCGGCCGAGTACCAGACCTGATCCAGCATTGAGGACGACGCCCTACGTCGAGCTTCACAGCCACTCGAACTTCTCATTCCTTGACGGCGGCTCACATCCCTACGAGCTGGCAATGCGTGCCGCTGAGCTCGAGATGCCGGCACTCGCGATCACGGACCGGGGCGGCGTCTACGGCGCGGTGCGCCACCTCCAGGCTTGCCGCAAGCTCGGCGTCAAGCCGATCATCGGCACCGCCCTCGAGGTCGATGGCGAGGAGCTCATCCTCATCGCCCGCAATCTCCGTGGCTATTCGAATCTCTGCCGGCTCCTGAGTCACGCCCACGCAGACCAGCCAAAAGGTGAAGCGCGGACGACGTTGGAGAAGGTTGCCGAGCATCGCGGCGATCTCTTCTATCTGAGCGCGACCGACAGCGAGTCGCGCTTGCGGGATCTCCTCGAGGCGCTAGGCACGGAGAACGTATTCAGCGAGCTCCACCACCACCTGCGGCCGCAGGACCAGTGGGTGCTGGAAGGTCGAGCCGCCATGGCGAAGCGCTGTGGCGCTCGCGTGGTCGCCACAAACCAGGTTCACTACCACGTATCCGCGCGCCGGCGGCTGCACGACGTGATGGTCGCCATCCGCCACCGCGCCACGCTGGAGGAGGCGAGGCCTCACCTCTTCCTCAACTCCGAGCACCACCTCAAAGACGGTGCAGCCCTGCGTCCGTTGTTTGCCGGCCACGCTGAGGCCCTGGCCACACCGTGGGAGATAGCGCAGGAGTGCGATGTCGACCTCGACTTCCGCAAGGTGCGATTTCCGGGCTATCCGGTGCCAGACGGCGAGACGCCCTTCTCATTTCTCTACAACCTCTGCTTCGAAGGCGTCCGCGAGCGCTACAGACCGATCACTCCGGCAGTCGCCCACCGCCTTCAGCACGAGCTGGAGGTGATCGAGAAGACCGGCCTCGCAGAGTTCTTCCTCATCAACTGGGACCTCATGCGTTTCGCCCGCGACCACGGCGTGCCGGGGCAGGGCCGTGGATCGGCCGCCGACTCGATCGTCGCGTACGTGCTCGGGATCACCCGCGTCGACCCCATCGAGCACAACCTGCTGTTCGAGCGCTTCCTCCACGAGGAGATGACCAGCACGCCGGACATCGACATCGATTTCTCCACGGAGCACCGGGAGCAGGTCATCCAGTACATCTACGAGAAGTACGGCTGGGAGCGAACCGGGATGGTCTGCAACGTGGTCACCTTCCAGCCTCGGATGGCGATCCGGCAGGTCGGCAAGGCGCTCGGGTTCTCAGCCGAGCTGCTGGACCGCCTCGCCAAAGGCGTCGACCGATGGTTCACAGAGGACGTCGAGGACTCGATGCTGAGCTCGGTTCCGCCGCCGGCAATGCGGCCGCAGAGCTGGCAGCAGTTCCTCGAGCTGTGCCGCGAGGTCATCGAGTTCCCTCGCCACCTCTCGATTCACAACGGCGGCATGCTGGTCACAGGCGAGCCCCTTGTCGACATCGCTCCTGTCGAGCCGGCCGCGATGGAAGGGCGGCGCGTCGTCCAGTTCAACAAGGACGACGTCGAGGACCTCGGCCTGATCAAGATGGACATGCTCGGCCTCCGGACCCTGTCGGTTGTGGCGGAAGCGCTCGAGCTGATCAAGGACACGACCGGCGTGCGGCCGGACCTCGACCAGCTGGCGCTGAAGGACCGTGAAGTGTTCGAGATGTGCAGCCAGGCGGACACCATCGGCGTCTTCCAGATCGAGTCGCGTGCGCAGATGCAGACCCTGCCACGAACGCGGCCTCAGACCTTCAACGACCTCGTGGTCGAGGTGGCCATCATCCGGCCTGGACCGATCCAGGGCAACGCCGTCCATCCCTACATCCGGCGCAAGCAGGGACGTGAGCAGGTCACCTATGCGCATCCGCTGCTCGAGCCCATCCTCAAAGACACGCTGGGCGTGATCCTGTATCAGGAACAGATCATCGAGATCGCGATGTTTGTCGCCGGCATGAGGCCCGGGCGCGCCGACGGATTCCGCCGAGCCATGACCCGCCACCTCAATCGAGTCGAGATGTCATCACTCGAGGACGAGTTCATCAGCGGCTGCCTCGCCAACGATGTTCCGCGCGAGTTGGCGGACCAGCTGTTCGCCGCGGTGCAGGGATTCGCTGTTTACGGGTTCTGCCGCTCGCACGCCGCCGCCTTCGCACGCACTGCATACGAGACGGCGTGGATGAAGCTGCATCACCCGGTCGAGTTCGGTTGCGGGCTGCTCAACAATCAACCGATGGGCTTCTACCACCCGAGTGTGCTGGTTGAAGACCTGAAGCGGCACGGCGTAAAAGCGCTGCCGGTCGACATCAATCGCTCAGACGTCCGCTGCTTGCCTGAACGTCTCGAATCCGGTCTCGCCATGCGTATCGGGTTCAACTACGTCCGCGATCTCGGCGAGGAGGGCCGCAAAGCGATTGTCGGCGAGCGCGATCGCGGCGGACCTTACCGAACTTTCGATGATTACCTGAGCCGGCTCCGCGGCGGACCGATCGGTCCTCGTGCGGTCCGCAACCTCGTCATGGTCGGCGCCTTCGACCGGCTCGGACAGCCCCGTCGCGAGCTGCTGTGGGGCTGGCAGGAGAGGTGGCACGGCAAAGGACTCAGGCGCGGCATCGACAAACAATCCGAGCTGCGCCTCAACGGCACAGCCCCCCCGCTGCCGAACATCGACGCCTTCGATGTCAACCAGCTCGAATACCGGATCTCAGACCTCTCGACCGGCCACCACCTGATCCACTTCTGCCGGGACCGATTGAGGGCGCTGGGCGCGCTCGAAAGCAACAAGCTCTCCTCGATCAGCAACAACAAGAAGGTCCGTGTCGCGGGACTTGTCATCACCCGCCAGGCACCGAGCACGGCCAAGAAGATTCGTTTCTTCACCCTCGAGGACGAGTTCGGCCAGGTCAACGTGACCATCAAACCCGACATTTACGATCGTTACCGCCAGGTGGCCAACCGTCAGCCCATCCTGATCATCGACGGCGTGATGCAGCGCCAGGACGGTGTGCATTCCGTGCTCGCAAGCCACATCCAGGCACTCGACGGCGTGCCCCGACCGGCCCAGCGCTCGCACGACTACCGATAAGACATGATTCTGTGCCGATGTCCCGCGAACATTGGGAAAAGCAGGCGTCGAACTGGGCAGCCTGGGCGCGTACTCCTGACTTCGACGCCTACTGGAAATACTCACCCGCCTTCTTTGAGCTCGTCCCTCCACCGCGAGGCCGCACGCTGGAAGTCGGTTGCGGCGAAGGGAGGGTCACACGAGACCTGGCGAAACGAGGCCATCGCGTCGTGGGGGTCGACGCCACAGCCGACTTGATACGCCTCGCCCGCGACGCGGACCCCGCTAATACGTACCTGAGATGCGATGCCGCCGCACTTCCCTTCGCGGACGGATCCTTCGACCTCGCCGTGTTCTACAACTCACTAATGGATGTCGACGATATGGAAGCTGCCCTGCAGGAAGCCACCCGGGTGCTCCGCCCCGATGGCGTGCTGTGCGCCTGCGTCACCCATCCGATCGCCGACGCCGGACGCTTCGAGTCGAGCGACGCCAACGCCCGATTCCTGGTCGAGGGCAATTACCTCGGGCCGAGACGCTGGCTCCAGCTCCCGACCGTTGATCGCGACGGTCTGAGCATGGACTTTTCAGGTTGGGCGTACCCAATGGAAGCCTATTTCCGAGCCCTGGAGGGTGCTGGCTTCATGGTCCAGGCGTTGCGCGAGCCGGCAGCCGATGACGACCAGCGTTGGCACCGCTTGCCGCTCTTCCTGATGTGGCGCGCCGTCAAAATCGCCTAGGACAATTCCTTACTTTCTGTAGCCAGCGGCGGGCCTTTTGCCCCAAGCTATGGGCCTACAGCCGAATTCGTCCTAGCAACCCCCAAAGGAAAACACCGAAATGTCGACCGCTCGAGAACTCGAAGACATCGCCCGCGACCTGATCAAGCACCAGCACGACCATCCCCCGGTGCGTGACTTGAACCGCGAGATCGAACGCCGTCTCACATTCCCCGACCGCGTCGCCGACGACTTCTCGCGTCTGGTCGGGAGCTGGGTGTTCGTGCTCGTCCAGGTGGGAATCATGGTCGTCTGGATCGGACTCAACGTGTTCAACCTGATCCGCCCGTGGGACCGCTACCCGTTCTTCTTCCTCAACTTCATCCTCAGCCTCGAGGCAGCCATCTGGGTCTCAGTCGTGCTGATGGCCCTCAACAGGCTCTCCGACCGCGATCGGCTGCGCGCCCAGCAGGACTACGAGCTCAACGTCAAGGCCGAGGAGGAGCTCAAGGCTTTGATGAATCACCTGATGCACCAGGACGAGATCCTCCTCCAGATCGTCAACCGGCTCGACCGCGGCGACCGCGAGATGAAGCGTCTGGCACGGCGTCTGGAGGACGCGATCGCCTCCAACAGCGAAACCCCGGCGCCGAAGCTCGCCGGCCCGGACCGTCCACCGGTGGGCGTCCCGGCCCCGTAAATCAGGCCGTCGCCTAGCCGACGCGGTAGACCGCGTACTCGCCGTCGTCGTAGACCACGGTGCCGTGCTGCTCCCAGTAGGCGCGGTTGCCCCCGCGCGATATTTCCTGCGGGCCGATCATCACGTAGCCGATGCCGTACTTACGCACGAGCTCCTCGGCGGACGCGTCGCCCTGGAGGATCTTGCTGTCGTCATCCGTCTTCTGGATGTAGTCGGCGAGCCCGTATGTCCACAACCAGCCTGGATAGCCGATGAGCTCGCGGCGACCGGCGAGCGTCGGGATCGGACTGTTGTGTTCGCCTGCGACGGCAAAGATGGCGGTCGGGTTGGTGTTGTGCCGGACCCAATCCGCGACCTTGAGGCCGCCCGGATCGGTGAAGAGCACCCTGCTCTGAGTGAAATCGGACGCCCGCGTCAGGTCAAGCACTCCTGACAGCCCCAACAGGACCATCATCGCAACCGCCGCCGTCACGGCGACGCGTCCAGCGCGCAGCAGTCCGGCCAGCACACCGCCGACCAGCACGCTGCCGAGCAGCGCCCAGAAAATGAAGAACTTGGTGTTATCCCAGGGCCAGGGCTGGAGAACGATGATGTTCGGAACCACAAACCACAGCCACATCGGCGCAAACCACTTTGGAAAGGCGGTCGGAAACCATCGGACCAGAGCCTGACCCGCAATCACCAACGGCAGCAGCAGCGATGTGTTCCAGATCCAGAATCCGCCGAAGTCGAGGGGAAACAACCAGATCCCGTCGCGCTGCCAGTCGGTGAAGGAAAGCCATCCCGGCTGAAGGCAGTAGCCGTTGATCGACGCAAGATCACCGCAGACGCTCGTGTTGTCGGGTGGCAACATCCACAGGACCACCGGCACTCCTATCACGAGCGCGGGAGCGAAGAAGCCCAACCACTCGCGGCGGCGATAGGAGAGGGCCCAGAAGACTGGGAGCGCCACAACGGTGCCGTAAGCGTGAACGTGAAACAGCGGGAGCAGCCCCGCCACGACGCCGGCGAAGATGAACGGCCGCCAACCCAGCCGGTTCCGCACTGCGATCCAGAGAACGACAAACAGGATCAGCGCCAGGCTGAACCCGAACAGCGTCGAGCGCTGCGGCACGAGGTAAGCAAGCACCGGGTTCAGCCACTGCAGGTTTACGTCGCGGTTGAGCGTGTACTCGCGCGGAAGATGTTCGAGCGCGGCCAGCCCGCCATGTTGCAGGTCGGACAAGAGGTACACAAAACCGAGGCCGCCGCTCAGGAGGAACACGAACACCGCCACGGCCGCCACAACCCGACTCGCAGCGAAGCGAAGCGCCGCGAGATAGAGGACGCCCGGAAACGCAAGGCCAAGCATCGCGCTCGTCGCTGTGATCGACTCGGTGAGCGAAAGGCCCACACGAACGAGATCGGCGGCGAGAAAGTCGATCATGAAGGGGTAGCCCATGCGGTGTCCCGCATCGATCGGATACTCAGGCGGAAAGTTGTGGCCGTAAGCGAATGAACCGGCGAAGCTCAGGTGCACCGCCCAGTCGCCCCAGACGTTGATGTAGCCGGCATACAGACCCGCCGGCGTGTACACGTACGCCTGGTGCAGAAAGTGGATGGTCCAGGCGCCGCAGACGACCATCACCGCAAGCAAAGGCCATGGATGACCGCTGGCCCCCACTGGCATGGACCATCGGCCCCGGGCCTCGCGCCAATCGGCGCGAAGCCGGGTGCGGCCAACCACAAAACCGAATGCACCCAACGCAATGGCGATCGCAAACCCGAGGGCAACGGTGGGCAATGTGACGTCCCGGACGACTAGCGAGGGGACGAACGTGGCCGCCGCCGTGGCCATCGCACCGAGCACGGAGCCGAACAGAACGCGCTCCTCGAGCCCGAGTGGGACACCGGACAGGTACGTGACACCGAATCCCGCCGCCGCGGAAGCGGCCAGGAAAACGGCGGGGGCTAGTTCCAACAGAACAGCTGAGGCTGGGAAGGCGGAAGGTTCGGCTTGCAGTTGACCAGCCAGAGCTTCGGCCCCCAGATCGGCGTGCCGGAGCTCAAGTAATACGCGGGCTGGGAAAGAGGCAGCGCGGTCCAGTTCGGATAGAAATATCCGAAGAACAGGGCCGCGATGCCGAGGTATCCCGCGACGAGGAGCTCGCGCCTCGGTCGCCTCACCTTTTCGGCCACATGCGTGAGGACAAAAGCAAGCGCGAGGACCATGAAGATCAGGCCGCCGAACATGTGGTACATGAACAGCACGCGCGTGATCGGAAACCACGGCGCGTATTGCGTGATGAATCCGAGCAGGATCAATGCGGCCGCGAAGCTTCGGCGCCGAACGATGAAATACGGCAGTGCCGCGACGCAGGGAAGGCTCGTCCACCAGATCCACGGATTGCCGAGGTTCGACATGCGGGCGATGAGCGGCTGCCCCGTGAAGTGGTCAATGCCGAGATTGGTGTATTCGGCGTAGTAGAGAACCGGCCGCGCGAGTAACGGCCACGACCACGCGGGCGAACCATATGGATGCGTGGCGTTCAGGTTGCGGTGGTAGTTGAACGACTCGACCTGGTATTTGACGAGATCCGAGATGCTCTGGAACTGGCCGCGAGCAAAGAACGGATACCAGGCCACGACGTAGATCCCGAGCGGAATGATGACGAGCGCGATGATCGCCACCGAGAGGTACGCCGGCCAGTACACACTGGAGATCGCCGTTCGTTCACCGCTGCGCGACGAGAGGAAGGGCCAGCCCGACGGTCCAAACTCGACCTTGAGGCTTCGCAGCGCGATACGCAAAACGAGAAGGAAGACGATGCTGGCCCACGCGGCGAGGACGATCCATTTCGCGGCGATGCCGATGCCGAGCACGGTGCCGAGTGCGAGCAGAGACAGCATCGACGCGTTGAACGAGCGGCTCTGGATATGGACCAGGAACAAGAAGTACGAGGCGAGGATGAAAAAGATCGGAAAGATGTCGATCATGCCGATGCGCGACTGGATGAAGAACATGCCGTCGAAGCACGCCAGAGTCGCCGCCGCGATGGCGAAGATTCGGTTCGGCCATAAGCGGTTCGCGAGCAGATACATCATCGGGATGCACAGCGTTCCGAAGAGGCATGCCGCGATCCGCCATCCAAAAGTGTTGAAGCCGAGATCGATGTAGTCGCCGCGGGCGCCCTGGAATGTAGCTCGGTACCATCCGTAGCCCCACTCCCCGGCGGCGATCAGCTCCTTCGCAAGCGGCGGCTCTGGGTCGAAGTACGAGTACTGGCAGTCCTTGGTGGTCGGGTGGCACTGCTCGATTCCCTTGACGTCCCTGCGGGCATCGTCCGGAAAGTAGACCTCGTCGAAGACCTGCCCATTGGGCGGCGAGAGCTGGCCGTTGGCGTCCGCATAGCCGCGGTTGAACGGGTAGGCCAGGCCGCAGAGAGTGCCAGGGTCGCCCTGGGGATTGATCGGCGTGCTCGAGACGCAGTCGGTGATCCAGGGGCCCTGAAGCGGATGGAGGAAGAAATCCGGGAGGATTGGGCTGAAGAAGCGCAGGACGAAGGCCACCGCTGTGAGACTGAGCAAGGCGACGAGGTCGTATCGGTCGAAGTAGGTGTGGGACCCCCTCACCGGTGCCGTTTGCGTCGCTTGGCCCCACCCTGGTTCTGTCCGATTCGCTCGGGCAGGTGCGAGCTGATCTCCCAGACGACCGCGTCAGCGTCCGGCACTGGAATCGCGATCGTGTCCTCGAACATCAATCTCGCCTTGAACAGCCCGAGGCGTCTCTTGATCGCGGCCAGCTGGGTATCGTCACCGCGCACCCTGATGAACACCGCCGGTTTGTCGATGTGCTGCTTCATGATCGGGGCGATCATGCGGCTGCGCCGGTCCTGGAAGTGCTGCCTGAGCGGGAGCGCCCTCACCGACTTGATCGAGTCGTAGTCGATCGTGACGCTCGTCAACATGCTCGAGATCTGTACGCCCTCGTCCAGGACCTTGAGGTTGCTGCGCCAGCGGTACAGAAGAATGGCGCCGCCCAGCAAAAGACCCGTTGGGATGTAGACAAGCCAGACCGCAAACGCCGGTGAGAACAGCTGCCGCTGGTAGATCGCGATGCCGGTCGCGACAACACCCGCTAGCAACAACAAGCCGGCGAAAAAGCGCTGCTGCATCCAGAGGTGGTGCGCGTACAGGTTCTGGTGCCGGGAGGTGCGGGACGGGGCTGCGGTGCTCAAGAGGAACTACTGATTATCGGGGAGGGCCCAGTGGAGGCTCCGGTCTACTGCTTGGCGCCACCGCGCCTGGAGGTCGTCGGCCTGGTCGCGCGACATCACCGGCTCGAACTCGCGGTCCAGCTTCCACAGTCGAGCCAGGTCCCGGTCCGTCCAGACGCCGGCGCCGAGTCCCGCCAGAAACGCGGCTCCCAGAGCGGTGGTCTCAGTCTGGCGCGGCCTCCGCACTGGGATGCCGAGCAGGTCCGCCTGGAGCTGGCACAGCACGTCCATCACCGATGCGCCGCCGTCGACCCGCAGCTCGGTGAGTGGGCGCCCGGTGTCACGCTCCATCGCCTCGACCACGTCCCGGGTCTGGAACGCCATGGCCTCGACGGCGGCGCGCACCAGGTGAGCCCGCGTGGTGCCTCGGGTCAGGCCGACGATCGTGCCTCGCGCATATGGATCCCAGTGGGGCGCGCCGAGGCCAACAAACGCCGGAACCAGAAACACTCCGTCGGCGTCGGGTACGGAGGAAGCCACGGGACCCGCCTCGCCTGCGCTGCCGATGATTCCGAGGCCGTCACGGAGCCACTGCAGCGCTGCACCGGTGACGAAGATGGAACCCTCCAGCGCATAGCTGAGGACGGCGTCTCGCCGCCACGCGACGGTTGTCAGCATGCCGGAGCCCGACGCGACGCGGCGCCCGCCGGTCTGCATCAGCACGAATGAGCCTGTGCCGTATGTGTTCTTCGCCATCCCATCGGTGGTGCACGCCTGTCCAAACAGGGCGGCCTGTTGATCGCCGGCCACGCCGGTGATCGGCGCCTCGATCCGGTCCAGCCCACCCTTTCCCGCATCGGAGATGTGACCGCTCGAGTCGACGACTCGCGGCAGGTTGCTCAGCGAGACGCCGAACAGCTCCGCCATCTCTTCGCTCCATGCGCCGCGCTCGATGTCGAAGAGGAGGGTTCGGGAGGCGTTCGACGCGTCCGTGACGTGGTCGCGACCCGCCGACAAGCGGGCGATCAGCCACGAGTCGACAGTGCCGGCCGCGGCATCCGCAGCCCCTTCGATGTTCTTCAGCGCCCAGGCCAGCTTCGTGGCGGTGAAGTAGGGATCAAGAACCAGCCCGGTGGTCTTGTGGACCAGCTGCTCGTGGCCGGCTTCTCGAAGGCGTGCGCATTCCCCGGCTGTTCGGCGGTCCTGCCAGACGATGGCCGGTGCGATCGGCGCAAGCGTGCGTCGGTCCCACAGGACGAGCGTCTCGCGCTGGTTGGTGATGCCGATCGCTTTCACGTCGCGGGGTTTGGCGCTCGCCGATTCCAGCGCGCGGCGCGCGCTGACCTGGACGGCGGACCAGATTTCGTTGGGATCGTGCTCGACCCATCCCGGATGCGGGTAGTGCTGGGCGATCTCCTCGTAACCCTTGCCCCGCACCTCACCGTCGAGGCCAACGGCGACTGCCGTCGCCCCGGTCGTGCCCTCGTCCAGACTCAGGACGATTTCGCTGATGTCGGCTTCCAGGTGCGGTTGAGGCTGCCGGTCGAGTAACCCTCGAGGTCGGCCGAGACGAACTTGTAACCCGCCTCGCGCACCGCCGCGGTCACACGCTCACGCTCGGTGATGAGCCGCGGAATCTCGGCGCCGTCGACTTCGATCCGGGCTACGTCGCCGTGATGACGGACACGGACCTGGCGGAAGCCCAGCGCCCTCAGCGCTGCTTCCGCTGCTTCGATCTGGCGGAGCGCGGCCACCGTGACTTGCGTGCCGTGCGGGATGCGCGACGAGAGGCACGCAAATGACGGCTTGTTCCAGTTGGAAAGTCCGAGGGTCCGGGCGGCGGCTCGGATCTCCGGTTTCGGCATGCCGGCCTCGAGGAGCGGAAAGCGGACGCCGCGGCGGACGGCCGACGCGTGGCCTGGCCGGTGGTCGCCGGCGTCGTCTGCGGTCGCGCCATATGCAAGGTGTGCCAGCCCGAGCTCGTGCTGCACCGGCCCAAGCGAGTCGAACAGCTCTTCCTTGCAGTGAAAACAACGGTCCGGGTTGTTGCGCGCATACGCTTCGAGCTCTACCTCGCTGGTGTTCACCTCGACCAGCCGGGCGCCCATCGACCGCGCCAGGGTCCGCGCCTCTTCCTGCTCCGACTCGGGATATGCGGGAGAGCTTGCGAGCACGGCCACGGCACCGTCGCCCAGCTCATCCATGGCGAGCTTCAACAGAAGCGTGGAGTCGACCCCGCCGGAGTAGGCGACGAGCACCGACCCGAGATCGCGCACGATCTCGCGCGCGGCATTCAGCCGATTTGCGTCGAACGAGTCGAGCTGGATCACTCCAAGACGAGATTAGCTGGCGCGGGCTTCGGAAGGCTCCATCGCGGGAGTGCCGCACCAGGCCTCGTAGTCGATCAGTGAATCGACCGTCGGGTTCTCTCCGCACAGCGGGCAAGCCTTGTTCTGGCGCAGCTTCAGCTCGCGGAAGCTCATGTCCTCGCCCTCGAACAGCAGGTACCGCCCGACCATCGGCCGGCCGATGTTCAGCAGGTACTTGATCGTCTCGAAGGCCATCATGCTGCCGATGATCCCAGGCAGCACCCCGAACACACCTGCCTCGGCGCAGCTCTGCACGCTGCCCGGAGGCGGCGGCTCTGGGAAGAGACAGCGGTAGCAGCCCGTCCCCTTGGCCGAATCGAACAGCGCAAGCCGTCCCTCGAATCGAAAGATGCTCCCATGCACCAAGGGCTTGGCGAGGAAGTGCGCGGCATCGTTCGCGAGGTAGCGGGTCGGGAAGTTGTCCGTGCCGTCGACCACGACGTCATACGGGGAGAAAATGCGCAGCGCCGTCTCTGAGTTGAGGTGCTCGTTGATCGCCACCACATCCACATCCGGGTTCAGGCTGCGCAGCGTCTCCGCCGCCGATTCAACCTTGGGCCGGCCGATATCGTCGTGGCCGTGCAGGAGCTGGCGCTGTAGGTTGGAGGCATCCACAACGTCGAAGTCGACGATTCCGATCTTGCCGACGCCCGCCGCGGCCAGGTACATCGCGGCCGGCGAACCGAGCCCCCCGGCGCCAAGCAGCAGCACGCTCGAGTTGAGCAGCTTGCGCTGCCCCGCGCCGCCCACCTCGGGCAGGATCAGGTGTCGGGCGTAGCGGGCGACCTGGTCCGGGGTGAAGCTTCGTGTCTGCGACATCTCTGCATGGACTATACCCAGGGTGCTTTGGCGGTTATTCCTATAGTTGGATGGCGCCATGGAAACTGAATACCTCGACGAAGAGCAGGTCATCGCCCTGTACAACAAGGTGCGCACGGGCAAGCGGACCTGGCCCACAGGGATCTGGAGCTCCCCCGCCGCGCTGCAGTACGCGGTCACGGTGTTCGACTACTGGATCCACAACGTTATGGGCTGGAAGGGCTGGCCAGACGCCCGTGGCAAGGTCACCCCAGCGCTGCTCGAAGAGCACCGCCTGGCCGACCTCGTCGAGTCGGTTTTCGTGCCCGAGTTCGGCGATGACTGGCTGGACTTCGAGGTTGTGCTCAACGAGAGCATGCGGCTCTCCGAAGACGAAGGCTGGGCGCCGGATGTTGCCGACCGCCAGGAGCGGGTCGAAGCCGCGTTCGAGCATGCATTCGAGAAGCTCATCGGCTCACCCAAACAGCAGCCCAAGCTGCTGCCCACTTATCACCGGTTTCGCAACCACCTGCTGCGCATGTGGAGCGCGTTCCAGGAGGCGCAGGCCGAGCACGACAAGGCCGAGCGCGAGTCGGCCGAGCGCTTCTGGGCGCAGCTGCGCCTGGTTAGGAGCAGCCGGGGACAGGCCGCCGAGGCGTGGTCGATCGTCAACGCAGACGATGAGCGGCGCGGTGAGGTGGTCGTGGTTTGGGGCGAACCTCACCCCTACTGCGTCGTCGTGCTCGACGACGACATTGAGGTTGGCGGTTGGGAGCAAGTCATCTACCGCCTGGAGCAGGAGATCCTGGTCGAGGAGCCGGGTGTCGTCAGCTACGCGGTATGGCACAAGGGATTTGTTGGGGAGTACTACAGGTGCGCCGACTGCGGCGAGCTTCACAGCCAGTTCGACGAGGACTCGAGCAATGGGCTCCGACTCGACGACCTGGAGCCGCCCGAGGAGCGCTAGCCGGCAGGGTTCACTCGACGGTGAGCGAGAAGTTCTTTCCCTCCCAGCCTGTCATGTAGTGCGCCGTCCACGCGAACTCGGACCCCGGTTCCAGCTCGTGGCACGGGATCTCCGCCACCCACACCCCGAGCGTCGTATCCACCAGGTCGATCTCCTTGTGCGACGCCCAATTGTCGAACGTGTAATGCACCGCGCCCGGCCGCGCCAGCTGCACGCGAAGGCGACGGCCCGGCGCGATGCGCGTGATCTGATGCTTGTGCGACCAGATGAAAGCCGGCTCGAGTGCCATCCCTTCGGTGTAACGGCGTCGGGCCGGCATGACGATGTCAGGAAAACCCGCCAGTGCGATCGTCACGAGCAGCTCCAGATATTCGGCGTGCGCCCAGCCAAGCGGGCAAGCGGAACCGTTGGGGCGGCCGAACTGCACACGGCGGCTGGGAATGTCGGGGCCATCCCACAGCTGCTCGGCCAAGGCAAGTCCCTGGCCGGCGAATCCCTCGAGCGTCCGCACCAGCTCGGCGGCCGGGAGTCCCATCGAAAAGAAATGCCTCGCCCGCTCACCGGTCAGAACCGGCCACGCGCGCCCTCGACCGGTGCCGTCCCACGGCGCGCCGTCCTCGTGCTCCCCGTACTGGTCGCCGACGAAACGCCGCCAGCTCGGGCCGGCCGGAAGGCTGACCTTCAGCGACGTGTCGACTCCCTGCAGGCTCCGAAGCACGCGGTCGTCTTTAGGCCTGCGCAGCCCGTAGCGCACCAGCTCGAGGAACTCGGGGGCGATCGCGCCCTCTTCGGGCCGAACGTCGGGGTCCGATCCGAGCCGCACGTACTGGCCTGAGGGCAACGAGCACCACGCCTCAACGCGGTCGTTCCAGTAATCGGCCACGCCGCGGAAGTAGTTCGCAGCCACGTGCTCACCGGCGTCGGATGCGAACTCCGCCGCGACGATCAACGCAGCGATGCACGCCGCGAGCGTCGACGGCGAGAGTCCACCGGCGTCTTCCCAGCGGTCGAGGGTCGTCAGCGGTCCGTCACGGATGATGAACTGCGCCGCCGGGCGCACCATCGTCGGATAGGGATCGTGGTCCAGGCAGCCGGCCACACCCAGGCGCCATGCAAGGAGTATCGGGAGGGCAACCTGGTCGAGCTCGGTCGATTGCCAGTGGGGTGTGCCATCGAGCTTCCAGTTCTGGTACCAGCTGCCATCCGGTCGCTGGTGCGATTGAAGGTGCCGGAACGCGCGAAGTGCCGCGTCGGTGTCGCCGCCATCGAGCAGAGCGGTTGCAATCCGGCAGAGGTCTCTTGGCCAGACGAGGTGGTAGACGTGGTTGCCGTCATGGTTGAACTCGCCCCAAGGCGCCGCGGGTGCCGCTATGAAAGCGCCTGCGTGTGACTTGTCTTCCAGGCAGTGGAGCAGCGCGAACGACGCCCGCGCGAGCATCCCCTCGTCGCCGCTGACCTTGCCGAGCGCCTGAGGGATCTCGGGCTGGGCGCGCCAGGCTCGTTCGAACGCCTGGCGCACCGCTCCCGCGCCCTTCTGCAGCGCGTTGCGCGCGACCTCTTCCGCGTCGGCCCGCGAGTGCGCGAAACCGATCGCAAGCTGGAACGTGCCGGCGCGGACGCCAAGCTCCGCCCCGACCGCCACGTTGCCTGGACCCGCGCTGTCATAGATGTACGTCAGCCTTCCGTCGGCGTCGCTCAGGTCGATGTGCACGTCCGAGCTGCGGAAATAGCCGACCGTGCCGCGGCTGAATGGACCGACGATGCCGATCCAGATGTCCTGCTGCTGAAGCAGAAGCGCCGGTGGATGCGTGTCGATCACGCTGCCAAAGTTCCCCTCGGTGCCAGGCTCCCAATGGGCCGAAGCCTGAAGGTACAGGCGCAGGTCCGGAAGCTCGGGCGTAAACGTCCCCGCGATGAGCATCGCGTTCTCCTCCGGGTCCGAAAAGAACTCTTTGGTCAGCCGGTACTCGTGATGAGTGGTGTCGACGCGAAATGCCGGCACGCCGGGGCTGATCCAGTTGACGTTGTGCTGCCCGTCCGGCGCGTCGTCGACCGGCGGCGCGCCCCCCGCCGAGACGAAGAAACGAAGCTCGTGGAGCGCAACGTGGTCGAGGAAGGGAAAAAAGACCTCGCTCAGGGTGCCGTCGGCGAGTGTGTACCAGACCTTGCTCCTGGATCCGGGCGCCGCTCCGAACGCCATCTTGCGTCCAGTGCCCCACATCGGGGGCGCGCCTGGACCGCCGGGTGCTTCCATCGGCTGCTAAGTATGGAGAGAGCATGGGGTCGAATAGAATCGATCGACGGCCCCGCTTCGTCGGGGAGGTGGCTGAGTGGCCGAAAGCACCCGCCTGCTAAGCGGGTAGGGGGTGTAAAGCTCCCTCGAGGGTTCGAATCCCTCCCTTCCCGCTTACCTGACCTCCGTTGGGAAGCTGTCACGCCCAGACTGCGATTGGCCCAGATCGACCGCTACAAACTGCCTATTCGGGCCGCTCGGAAAGGGCCGACGATGGAACACCAAGACTTTGCCGCAATACCTCCCCAAGCAGACCTCGACGCGCAGCCTCTGGAGAGTGTCATGACACTTCACGAGCTGCTGGCCCATCGCCGCGTACGTGGCCTGTCTGTGGGCCAATGCGTCGATGGTTCCCCGCTGCCAACAGGGGTCTACGCGCACGCCCACCAGTACCCCAAGGATTCGAACCGGGGATGGGTCTGCATCCGATCGCCGCGGGACATCCTCCGGCGAGGCAGCCGAGAGATCTCGACAACTGTCATGCACGAGTTCGCCCACCTCCTCGCCGCGGCCGGCCACGACGACGACTGGCGGAGGACGATGCGCGAGCTGGGGCAGCCCATCCCGGCCGCGTATCGAAAACGCAACAGGCCGAGCAAGCTGAGTACCCAAAGGGTTTCTAAGCGTCGGCGCTGACCGACGCACCCCGGCGGCACCGATGGGCCGCCGTCAACCGGCGGCCGATCGAATGGTGCCTCGAATCCGGATCAGGGCGCCCTGAGTCGATTGTCACGCCAAGCGCATCCAGTCCCTGCTGTCTGGGCGACAGTCCGATTGCGGCCCCCGCCTCGACCGAGTAAACCCCTTCCCACAGAGGTTGATGAGATGAACGTCTTGGACAGGATCGTTGCGTTCTTCGTTCGTGCGGTCGATCGCCGGCGTAACCGCTGGGTTGAGATCTCGCTGGACCGGGCCTGGAGCCGGGACCTGCCTCCCCGCCTGTTTGACATCTGAATGTCAAGGGTTTTGGTCCGCAGGGGCGTCGTCGTGGCGCTGTCGCGGTCTGGGCGCGCCGCAGCTGCTCGTGATCGCAACAACGGTGAACCACCCCGTTCGCAGGGCGAGACGCTCAGGCGTCTCCGCGCCGGCAATGACTTACGCGTTGCAGCCGGCGGGACCCGGCCACAAGGATTAGCATCCGCGCCGCCCTAGCGACCTAGACGTGCCCGCAGCGTGTCAGAAGAGTCCCGTCAGCCAGCGACGCAGCGGCTTGGGGCCCGCAGGTTCGACGTAATCGGGCACCAACGCGCCCACCGCCTTCTCCCCCGCCTCGAGCACCTGCTCCACCGTCTGGCCGGCGGCCGGAATCGGCTCGCCGATTCGCACAACGAGACGCTTGCCGAGCCACAGGTCCCTCATGCCCGAGAGCCCGACCGGCACGACCGGCACGTTGGCGTCGACGGCGAAGTGGGCGAAGCCCTTTTTGAACGGCAGAAGCTCCCCCTCGCGCGGACCGAAGTCGCCCTCCGGAAACAGCGCGATGGCTCCTCCTTGCGCCAGGCATCGCTCCACATGGCCGAAGAGCCGGCGGTCGCCGTGCTTCGCCCGATCCACCGGCACGATGCCGCCGGTCGCGCGGACCAGTGCCCACAGCGGACGGTTGCGCATCATCGACGTCGGGTCGGCGAGGAAGTGAACTCGTGGCTCGGCGGGGAACAGCAGGAGCAGGCTGATCGCATCCATCCAACCGAGATGGTTGGCGACCACGATGAATGCGCTGTCAGGAATTCGCTCGCGACCGCTGACCTCGAGCCGAAACAACAGATGAAAGAGCGCCCGTGCGACAGATCGCACGACTCGAAAAATCGGAGTCGCGCTACGGCCGACCGGCAGCATGTCGGCCGGCGGAATCGCAGCTTGCGGCACCTCCTCAGCCGGCCGGAAGAGCGTCGCATCCCACCGTTCGTCCAGGTTGATGTTCGTCGTCGCGACGAAACCGGCTTTGTTCAAAGCGCCCCCGCCGTGGTTGCGGTTCAGGTCTGATCGCCCGACCGCCTCACTCGGATACGCGATCCAGAGAGAGCCTCGCGGCTTCAACGCGTTGAGCGCCGCGGCCGCGCTGTCGTCCAACTGGGCCCGGTTGGAGGCGAACAGCAGGACGAGGTCAGCAGGTCGGTCAGCACTCTCGCCCCGCGGCGTCTGCCCATCGACGTAGCCGGCGGGCGCATTAAGCACCAGGAAGGTGGACCCTGACTCGAGCCCCAATTTGCGAGCGAGCAACGATTCGTGCAAGGGCTCGTATTGTGCGCCGAGGTCCGTCTGCCGGCCAGGAGGCCTGGCTTCGAGTCGCTAGACTGCGATAAGTGACGGGTCGCGTTGCAAAGGTCATGGTGCTCGTCGCGATCTTTCTCGTTGCGTGCACGCGGAACGCGCCGACCGCAACCCACAGCCCAACCCCCTCGCCCAGTGCAGGCGTCATCGCCTGGACCGATTGCGGTGCGGGGTTCCAGTGCGGAACGCTGCAGGTTCCCCTTGATTATTCTCGTCCAGAAGGTCGCACGATCAGCCTTGCTGTGGTCCGCACACAGGCCAAGGACAAGGCAGCTCGGGTCGGCTCGTTGCTCGTGAATCCGGGCGGCCCGGGTGAGTCGGGCATCGAGTATCTGCGGGCAGACATCTCATCGCTCAAGAACCTCAACCAGCGTTTCGATCTCGTGGCTTGGGATCCACGCGGAGTCGCCGGCAGCACACCCGTAACGTGCGTCGACGGGCCTCAGCTGGATGCATACCTCTCGATCGACTCGGTCCTCGACGACCCGCAGGAAAAACAGGACGCGATGCAGGCCGACAAGGACTTCGCCGCCGGGTGTCAGCGGCGGAGCGGAGACCTGCTGCCGTTCATGGACTCGGCGAGCACGGCGCGCGACATGGACCAGATCCGCGCCTCGTTGGGCGACGCCAAGCTGACCTATCTCGGGTTCTCGTACGGCACGTACATCGGGCAGTGGTACGCGCACCTGTTCCCCACTCATGTGCGCGCGCTGTCGCTCGACGGTGTAGTTGATCCGACGGTCTCGGCCAACGACAGCCTGCTCAGTCAGGTTGTCGGCTTCGAGCAAAACCTTCAGGCGTTCCTGGCCGATTGCAAGGCAAGGTCGACCTGCCTCTTCGGTCAAAACGGGGATCCTGGAACCAAGCTGACATCACTCATGAGCCGCCTCGACACGGCGCCCTTGAAGGTTGGCGCCCGACAGCTAACTCGTTCGTTGGCGATGACCGCGGTGCTCCAGGCTCTGTACAGCCAGAGTCTTTGGCGACCGCTCGATCAGGGACTCACAGGGGCCGACGGTGGTGATGGACGGATCCTTCTGCTGATCGCCGACCTCTACAACCAGCGAAATTCAGACGGCACCTACAAGAACCTCTTCAACGGCGCGTACCACTCCGCGTTCTGTCTCGACTTTCCCGCACCATCGGACATCGCGGCGTACGACAAGCTTGGGCCCCAGTTTGCGCAGGCCTCTCCGTTTTTCGGACCCTGGAGCCAGTACGCCAATCTGCAGTGCGGTTACTGGCCGGCAAAATCGAAAACTACCCAAGGACCGCTGACCGTGACGGGAGCGCCTCCCATCCTGCTCGTCGGGGGTACGAACGACCCAGCGACTCCCTACGCGGAGTCCCTTTCGGTCAACAAGCAGATCGACGGATCGATTCTGCTGACGCGCCGCGGTAACGGCCACACGTCATACGACTCGAGCGCTTGCGCCCATGCGGCCGAGGACGCCTATCTCATCGATCTCAAGCTCCCGGCCGCGGGGACCGTCTGCAGCAGTTAGGCGACGGTTTGGGCGGCTGGAGCCTTCGCCTTATCGAAGGTGAGCTCACCGCCTTTGGCGTCGACCTCGACCACGTCGCCCTCGGCGAACTTGCCGCTGAGCAGCAACATCGCGAGCGGATCCTGAACCATGCGCTGAATCGCCCGCTTGAGCGGACGCGCGCCGTACACCGGGTCCCAGCCGCGCTCGATGAGAACCTTGCGGGCGGCCGGAGTGGCGACGAGGGCGATCTTCCTCTCGTCCAGCCGCTTTTGCAGTCGAGCAAGCTGGATGTCGACGATCGCGCCCAGCTGGTCCTGCGTAAGCGACTTGAACACGATGATCTCGTCGACCCGGTTCAAGAACTCAGGCCGGAAGTGGTCGCGCAGCACGCCCAGGACCGACTCGCGAACCTCCTCGAACGGACGGTTCGACATCTCCTGGATCAACTGGCCGCCAAGGTTCGAAGTCATGATCAGCACGGTGTTGCGAAAGTCGACCGTGCGGCCCTGGCCGTCCGTAAGCCGCCCGTCGTCGAGGATCTGCAGCAGGACGTTGAAAACGTCCGGGTGCGCTTTCTCGATCTCGTCGAAAAGTACGACGGAATAAGGCCGTCGCCTGACGGCTTCGGTCAGCTGGCCGCCCTCGTCGTACCCGATATAGCCAGGCGGCGCGCCGAGCATACGGGCGACGGTGTGCTTCTCCTGGTATTCGGACATGTCGAGCCGGATCAGCGCCTGCTCGTCGTCGAACAGGAACTCCGCCAGAGCCCGCGCCGTCTCGGTCTTGCCGACCCCGGTCGGCCCGAGAAAGATGAATGAGCCGACGGGACGGTTGGGGTCGGCAAGTCCAGAGCGGGACCGCCGCACGGCGTTCGCCACGGCCGTGACTGCCTCGTCCTGGCCGATGACCCGGTCGTGCAGCCGCGACTCCATCTGGATCAGCTTGGCGACCTCGCCCTCCATCAACTTCGAGACCGGGACGCCTGTCCACTTGGCGACGATCTGCGCGATGTCTTCTTCGCTGACCTCTTCTTTGAGCATCGGGTGTCCGCCTTGCAGCCTGCCGAGCTGGGAATTCGCTTCCTCGAGCTGCTTTTCGATCTCGACCGACTTGCCGTAACGCAGCTCGGCAGCCTTGGCGAAATCGGCCGCGCGCTCGGCGCGCTCAGCGTCCGCGCGGACCTCTTCGAGCTTTGCCTTGAGGCTGCGGATCTTGGTGATTGCTTCCTTCTCCTGGTTCCATCGGGACCGGAGGGCGGTTCGGGTCTCGCTCAGCTCCGCCAGCTGCTTCTCGATACCGGTGAGACGATCCTTGGAAGCCCGATCGGTCTCCTTCTTGAGAGCCTGGCGCTCGATCTCGAGCTGGCGGATCTGCCGCTCGAGCTCGTCGAGCGCGGCCGGCATGGAATCGATCTCTGTCCGGAGGCGGGCGGCCGCCTCGTCGATAAGGTCGATTGCTTTGTCAGGAAGGAAGCGATCTGTGATGTAGCGATTGGAAAGCACGGCGGCCGCCACGATGGCGGTGTCCTTGATCCGTACACCGTGGTGAACTTCGTACCGCTCGCGCAGGCCTCGAAGGATGCTGATGGTGTCTTCGACCGACGGCTCGTCGACGAGAACCGGCTGGAAGCGCCGCTCGAGGGCCGCGTCCTTTTCGATGTGCTTGCGGTACTCGTCCAGCGTGGTCGCGCCGATGGCGCGAAGCTCACCTCGCGCCAGCGCCGGCTTGAGGAGGTTGGCCGCGTCTATGGCGCCTTCGGCGCCGCCCGCGCCAACGAGCGTATGCAGCTCGTCGATGAACAGGACGACCTGGCCGTCCGAGCCTTCGATCTCCTTCAACACGGCCTTGAGCCGATCCTCGAACTCGCCGCGGAATTTCGTTCCCGCGACGAGCGCGCCGAGGTCGAGCGCGATGACGCGCTTGCCCTTGAGGCCTTCCGGGACATCGCCCTGGGCAATGCGCTGGGCAAGGCCTTCGGCGATGGCGGTCTTGCCGACACCGGGCTCGCCGATGAGGACCGGGTTGTTCTTGGTCCTGCGCGACAGCACCTGGATCACACGGCGGATCTCCTCGTCACGGCCGATGACCGGATCGAGCTTGCCCTCCTTGGCGAGCTTGGTCAGGTCACGGCCGTATTTCTCGAGGGCCTGGTACTTGGATTCGGGATTCTGATCGGTGACGCGCTGGTTGCCTCTCACCTGTCTGAGCGCTTTGAGAAGAGCCTCGTGTGTCGCGCCCGCGTCCTTGAGGATCGCCTGGTCCGTGAGGGCGAGCAAGAGGTGCTCGGTCGAGATGTACTCGTCCTTCAGACGTTCGGCTTCGCGCTCCGCCTGCTCGAGGTGCTTGCTCAGCGCCTCGCTCAGGTACGGCTGTCCGCTTCCGCTGACCTTTGGAAATCGCTCGACCGCGGAAACGAGCGCCGGCTCGAGCGCCTGCACGGAGGCACCAGCCCGTTCGAGCAGCGTCCGGGCGACGCCCTCGTCCTGGCCCACGAGCGCAAGCAAAAGGTGCTCCGGCTCGACGGCCTGGTTGCCACTTTCGCGGGCCAGACCTGCAGCTTGCTGCAGAGCCTCGAGCGCCTTTTCCGTGAACCGTTCCTGTCTCACGTAAGGAGGTCTTCCACCCGCCCGCGGGGGCGAAACAGCTTTTTGTGCGTATTTTTGGCGGCATGCCAGAGCTGCCAGAGCTGGAGGCACTGCGCCTCCGGATCGCCCCTCGCGTCGAGGGCAAGCTGATCACCGCGGCCACGGTCAACCCGAAAAAGGCGCACCTGCTGCGGTACCCGGTCGACTACTTTGCCCTGGAGCTGCCGGCCCGGCGCATCACCTCGCTGACCCGGCGCGGCAAGCACATGGTGTTCGCGACGGAGCTCGGCGGCGGAGGCTCCCCGCGATGGCTGGTCATAAACCCGATGCTCGGGGGCAGATTCCAGATCACCGGCGCTGACACGCCCGTCCCGGCGACCGAAGTCTTCACTTTGCGCATCGAGGGCAAGCAGGAGCTGCGCTATCTCGACTTTCGGGACATGGGACGGATCTACTGGGTGTCGGACTGCTCGCGGGAGGTTCCCGCATGGGACCCGCAAGGTCCGGAGGCGGATTCGGTCGCCTCGATGGGGCTGGACATGTTCCGGAAACGGTTGCGGCGATTCCGCGACGAGCTCAAGGACCTGCTGCGCAACCAGGAATTCCTGGCCGGCATCGGCAACGCGTACTCCGACGAGATCCTGTTCGAGGCGCGCCTTTTGCCGCTGCGTCGCCGTGCGTCGCTGAAGCCAGAGGAGGAGGAGGCGCTGTACAACGCCATCCCCCTCGTCCTGTCACGCGCCGTGGAGGCGATCCTGGCCAACCCGAACTACGAAGAGTCGAAGCAGGACCGCTCCTTCATGGCCGTGCATATGAAGGGGGGCAAGACGTGCCCGCGGTGCGGGCACCGGATCAGCCAGCTCGGCTCCAACCGCGAGCCATTGAACTTCTGCCGGGGCTGCCAGCTCTAGGCGTGGTGACCGGCGCCGGCCAGGTTGCTGGCGATGCTCCCCAACAGCCGCTGCGAGGCGACCGTTATCTCGTCGACGGCCTCCTGGAATGCAGCCTCATGGCGGCTGGACGGTTTCGTGAACCCGCTCACCTTGCGCACGAACTGACGCGCGGCTTCGCGGATCTCCTCGTCGGTCGCGACTACGTCCGCGCGGCGCAGGGTCTTGATGCTTCTACACATGGCTCACAACGATAGAGAAGGCGGGTCACCCGCCGCGATGCGGCGGCAGCTCCGGGAGCTCGGGCGGGGCGAGTCTTGACGGATCGAGGCCGGCCCGTTTCAACATCGCGCCGGCCAGGCGCTCGTACCGGTGCTCCACGAGGTCTCCCACCGGGTCCGCGCTCGCGCTCATCAGCTGGCGAAAGCTCAGGGTCGAGACCGCGCGGTAGGCAAGCACAGCACGAGCGGCGTCGGCTCTGCCGGTCATCGAGGCGATCCGCACAAACGCCAGCGCCGCGCCGATCTCTCGCATATCGCGCCAGCGCCACCCGCCGTAGGGAAGTACGACGAGGAGGATCGGAGGCAGAGCCACGAGAAGGGCCAACACGATCGCGACCCGAATGATGGCGTCGTGGATGTTTTGTCCCGCCACAACGAGCTGGTCGCCCGAGTAATGGCGTAGCCCGTCAGCGACGTCCTGCAAGAACTTGGTCAGGAGCGGAATCCCGCCTGGGATCCCGGCGCGAAACGCGGCTATCCACTGATTGAATGTGGCGCCGGTGTTCTTGATCCCGTCGGCGATGACTTCCAGGCCCATCACTGTCTGGTAGATCAGCCAGCCCAGGTAGGCCCAGACCACGGTCCAGAACGAGACGATGCTGTCGGCCAACACGCGCAGGAAGGCGGGCCAGCGCCGGTCGGGATAGATCTTGAGCATCATGTCCCGCGCACGATAATTCACCGGAAAGGAAAACCGCGCCTCGGCGGCTGCGTCAGACCTCAGCCGATCGCGTAATCGACCTCGACGCTGACCTGTACGTCCACTTGTCCCACCGGGACTTGAGCGTCCTCCTTGACCGCCGCGCCGAGGCTCAAGGGCATCGGCGGCCTGGTCGACGTCGCCAGATCGCTGATCCGGATCACCTGCCCCAGCTTCACGCCCGCGGCCGACGCCATCGCCTGAGCCTTGGCGCGCGCATCCGCGATGGCCAGGGATCGCGCCTCGGCCTGCGCTGACTTGGGGTCCCCAAAACCAAAGCTGACCGTGACGTTGGTCGCTCCGCCCTCCTGCACGATCGCGTCGAGCGCCTTGCCGACCGTGTCGACGTTATGCCACCTGATCTGGAGCTGGTGGCTGGCGCGGTAGCCGGTGATTGTCTGCCCGGTCGAGCTGTAAACAGGTCCGACCCAGTAACCGGTCGTGCCCAGATCCTTGTCGGCGACGCCGAGCGCTTTGATTCGGCTGATCAACTTGGCGGTCTTGGTCTCAAGGTCGGCCTGTGCCGCCGCAGCAGTGCTCTGCTGGGATTCGATTCCGGAACTCACGACGGCGAGATCCGGCTTTCTCGAGACGATCGCGTCCCCGCTGGTGAGAATCGCGGGTTCGATGGTCGCGGACGATATGGTCGCGGATGGAATGGCGAACAACGTCGAGGGCCTGGTGCCGGCGATGACAATCGCCGCCACCGCCAGGGCGCAAGCGATGGCGATCGCAACAGGAGCCGCGGAGACCCGCATGCCATGAACAACGACCGGCCTGAGCGGGAGGTAACAAAAGCTCGCACGGTGTCCCTGGCGGATGCTTTGACGTGCCTGCGACTGCTCCTCGTGCTGTTGATCTGGCCTCTTTCCCTCCAGGGCCATGGACGGCTGGTCGGACTTGGGCTGATCGGCGCCGGCGTCACTGATTTTCTTGACGGGTATGTCGCCCGTCGCCTCGGTCAGGCTTCCCCTCGAGGCGCACGTCTGGATGGGGTAGCGGACATCATGCTCCTCCTGTCAGCGGCGGCATGGCTCGAGGTGCTTCACCCCGAGATCGTGCGCGAGAACGTGGGGCTTCTGGCAGCGGCCGCCGCGCTCTATGCGGGCGGCGTGGCGGCCGGCTGGATCGCCTTTCGCCGCGTGGTCGATCCGCGGCAGCTTTCTTCGAAGATCGCAGGCGGCCTTCTCTACCTGTTTGCCATCACCTCACTCCTGACCGGCGCCTACGAGCCGCTTCTGCTGAGGATTGCGGTGTTGGCGCTGATGATCTCCTCTGTGGAGGGGATCATCGCCGCCGTCGGGCGAAGGCTGGCCGAGAGCAGGACCATCCAGGCCAAAGGTATCGCCAGCAACACGCGCTCCCACGCCCCCCACGCGTCGAACGGTGTAGCGAGCAACGCGAGTCCGATCACGAGCATCCCGATCTCGCCGATACCCACGACCAACGACAGCGAGCCGTAAACGCGCGCGAGGGTCAGCGGCGCGGCGGTCAGCCCGAGCACGGCGATCGCGGAGAACAAGCGATGCAACGCCGTTGCGCCTGCCGACCCAGGATCCAGGTGGACCATCGCGGCACCTCCCAACGCCACTCCCGAGACAGTCAGCGCGACACGGCCGGCCAACACATTCGGGCTGAGAGTGAGGGCAAGCGCGAAGCACGTCAGGGCGATGAGGGAGATCGACACGTCAACGACGGCCGCGGCCCAAACGCCCGGCACAGCAAGTCTGCTGACCGTGCGCGACATCGCGTCATAACCTGGCGTCAACGCCCCCGCGACGATCACCGCCGCCACAGCGGCCAGAGGGGAAGCGATTCCGATGACGCGGCAGATTCGAATCACTCGTCCGGCCACGCCGGCGGGTCGTAACCGACGTTGGCCACACTCCCGGTTCGCCAGTACACGCCTCGCCTGCGCTGCATCAGCTCCTCGTCGACGAGATACCGGCGCAGAGCTGCGAAATCGGGATGACGCCGCGAAATTATCCGGTTCACCTCGGCCTCAGGGTAGAGACGGCCCGGCTGAAAATCTTCGACCATCCAGCGCAGCACGGCCAGCCGCTTCTTGCGCTGGACCGGAATCGCGATCAGCCGGCCGGCTACATCGATGAAAGTCTCGAGAACGCGGTCGTCATCGCCAGGGACTCGGGACATCCGCCGCTAGCACAAACAGCTCGTCATCGAGAAGCTTGCTCAGCTCGATGCGCCGAAGCGTTCGGCGATTGTGGCCGGCGTCACTGGACCATATGTTGGCAGAGCCGCGCGTCCGGCCGCGATCTCAGCAGCCCGTGCGGCGGGCGGCGGCGGCCTGCGCGTCTGACCAGTTGAACGCCGCGACGGGCGGTGAATAGGTCCGGGTTCCGGCACACGCGACCCGGTCTATCTGTCCTCGCAGCGTCGTGTCGACCGAGGACCGCGAGGCGAGGAGAGCCGGTGTGGCATCGCTCGACAGCTGCGACAGATACTCGCCGTCAATCTTGTGAGCCGTCTGCGCATGGCTCGTGTTGAGTGACACGATCAGCGCTTCAGGGTTGACGAAATTGAGGCCGAGAAGCACGGCTGTGGCCGTTGTCAGCATCGCGCCGACAAACCACCGACGTCGCGACCAGACACCTAGAAAATCGACTGCGAGCAGCAGGAAGACGACCGCAACCCAGACGGCAAAGACATGGCTGTAGAGGCGGAGCATCGTGAAGCCATAGGCCTCTTCGTAGAGGCTCAGGCGGCGGAAGGCGACCACATCGATCATCAATGTCAGCGCGATCGCGCACTGGGCGAGGACCATGAACGCAAGTGCGCCTCGGCGGTCAGAGAACTTGCTTATCCGGCTGAACAGGAACAGCACCGCGAGTGTGATGCCGCTCACCCACAGCAGCTGAAAGAAGCCCGAGCGCGCGTAGTCCGAGTAGGTGACGCCCGCCGATCTCAACGTATCGGCCGCGCCGCCCGTCGCCGCCAGAACCTGGGCCACGGCAAACGCCGCGAAGATCGCGTCGAGAACCGCCAGGACCACGAGGGCCTCGGTGGCGCCGAGTCGCCAGAGCGGGCCGTTCACCCTCTCCAGCGGTTCCGACGCGGCCAGGCGGAGCAAGCCCGCAACACCGAGCGCGCCAAGGACCACGAATACGGCGTCCAGGATGAGCTGGCCGGCGTCGATGTTGAGATTGAAGAAGGACGCGAACACCGGATCGGCTGAGGCGAGGAGCCCGGCGATAACAGCCGCGATGGGGAGCGCGATGGCCACACCGCGGATGACCGGTGCAGCCGAGCGCAGGCGACCTCGTGCCCGGAGGGCAGGTCGGGCGACAAACCCGGCGCCGGCGGTGAGCTGAACCAGTCCCTGGAAGGCGCGAGCCGCAAGCTCGGAGACGCCAAGGTCGAACGTCGAGCCGCGAACAGCGAGCGACGCGGCCAGGCCCAGGAGTCCGATCGCGACCAAGAGGTCTGGCACCAAGAGCCAGGGGCTGGCGCGCAGCGTGAACCAGTACGCGAACAAAGCGGCGAGCGCCACAAGAAGACGAGATTCGAACCGCGCCAGACCGCCTACTCGAACCACCGCCAGCGCCGCCACCACGAAGGTCAGCGACGCGGCCAGGCCAAAGGTGCCCGTGCGCAGCCACTGGTCGGCGACAATCCCAACGAGCAGGGCGGAACCCAGAGCGGCGAGGGTGGCGCTGGATCGAACGCGGGCCGTGGCCCAGACGGGAGGCGGTGCCGAGGCAGCCACGGGGAGCCACTGACTTCCGTCCCAACGCCAACGCCCGTCCGGAGACAGTTGACCGACGCGAGCAGGAGTGACGTCCGCCACCTCTCCCTGGAACGGTTGAAGCGGGCCGGATGGTTACGGTGGCCCGCCGAACACCCGGTCAGGTTCGCCCGTTCGACCGAGAATAGCCCCGCACACTGTCTGCTGTTTGAAGTGGGAGGCGGCGATGAGTTTTGAAACGCGCGGACAAGAGCGGCCGGCTGGAGGCCCTGGCTCGGCCACGGCCGAAGGCGTGAGCATGCAGATTCTGTCAACCGAGCACTGGAGCCTGCTCGCGACTCGATCGCTGGGCTACACCGAATTCTTC
>Ga0209474_10000190_pt1 | contig 75244 bp, 64 predicted proteins | sample GraSoiAngelo_145_FD_185902 | JGI IMG/M metagenome (GOLD analysis project Ga0209474, IMG submission 185902) | Grasslands soil microbial communities from the Angelo Coastal Reserve, California, USA - 14_1009_05_20cm (SPAdes) (version 2) | ecosystem: Environmental > Terrestrial > Soil > Grasslands...
CATCTGACCGAACTTCTTCACGTCATCGTTCTGTGACTTCTCAGTTGCCATTTTTCCCAGCGCAACTTCAGCCATATTCCCTTGAGCAGCTTTGGTTACAAACTGAGAGTCGGAAACTGCGCCGGCCTTCGCCGTTGATTTTTGGGATTTCGATCCAGAGCTCTTCTCCTGCGCAACGGCAGACACACAGAGCGCCAAACATAGAATGGCCAGCAAACGCATATAGCACCTCTCTTCGCCTTTCTTTGCTTAGAGTGTGGAAGAAGCGATGCAGTTTGCCGGATGCGATGCTGTGAACAGCCAACGAGAGCAGCAGGCACTTCATGGCGCTCGAGCTTCGTCGCGACTGAGCTGTTATCGTTCTGCGCTAACCATTTGGATCAGTGCCTGATGTAGCCGAAGCAATACGCAAAAGCCTGCGCCCTTGTTCATCGCCATCGATCTTCGGCACGTGGCCGGGCATGAGCATACCGTCGTAGCCAACCTCTTATAGGTGCGGATCGCGCGGACAAAATCAATATCCTCGTTGTCGGGGAAGGCTTCCTGGAAATTTAAGGAAGCCACCTTTGATGTTGCGAAAATGCAGACTGAAGATTTTGCCGTGAGTTCCCATCAGAGTGCCGAAAGGCAGCACAGGCGAATAGGCCCGAAAATTCCGCGTTTTTCCCGAGTGCCCTCCGGCCAGGGCAGGTTATGCTCGGGGGTATGCCCTCAAACCAGGAACTGCTCAGCACCGGCAATGTCGTTGTCCGAGTGAAAGAGTTCCCGCCTTCAAGCACCGAAAATCGTCGGGCTAGGCGCTTCCAACCTGCAATCTCGATTGCTGCGCTCGGCATCGTGTCGCTCATTTATGTCGCGTTGCGTTTGCGCCACCTCAGTACGTACTCGCTCTGGTGTGACGAGGCGTTTAGCGTTTTCGTCGCCAGGTCTAGATGGAGCGATCTCTTACGGCAGCTGGTTGTCGACAGGGTTCACCCGCCGCTTTACTACATGCTGCTCAAGCTCTGGATCTCCACGGTTGGGGCATCTGTTGCGAGCTTGCGGGGGTTTTCGGTTCTGTTTTCCGTTCTGACTGTGGCGCCGCTTTGGAGTTGCATGAAGCAGATCCGGCTCTCCACCTGGTTGAGAATTGCTTTGCTGCTCGCAATTGCGTGCAATCCTTTCCTGGTTCTCTATAGCCAGGAAGTACGGATGTACTCCCTGCTCTGCTTTCTTACGGTGTGGTCTTTGGATTTGTATCTGAAGCAGAAGAGCGATCGTTCCTCCCTACAGATCTTGTGGGGCCTCGTCAATTTGGCTTTGGTGATGGTGCACGTTGCCGGTCTCGCGGTCGTGGGATGCGAACTCGCGCATGCTGCGCTAGCGCGGAGACAATTCCGAAATCGATTGCTCACTTGCCTGCCTGCCCTGCTCGCACTTTTTGGCTGGGTCGTAGCAGTAAAGGTTTTTGCTCCCGCTCCGGCGCGAGTCATTCACAACATTTCATGGATTGCGAAACTGACGCCTGCAATCGAATGGAAGACAATCACCCATCTTCTTGGAAGCACTCTGGGAGCGATAGTGCTGAACCTGCCTATCGCAATAGCGATTTGGGCTCATCGCAAGGTTGAGCGTCGCTTCGCGAGTCTGTTTCTCATGCTCTCAGTGGCCACGATCGGCTTCGTTTTTGCCTTCAGCATGATCGTTAAACCGATTTGGCAAGAGCGCTACCTGATCATCGCCGTCATTCCTTACTACTTGCTTGCGGGGCACTCGATTCGGCGGATAAACCCAAAATGGGCATTGCGATTTACGGTGGCAGTCGCAGTGGTTGGAACCTTGTCGCTCGAGTATGACCTCACGCACCGTCCCGATCGGCCAGTCTTTACCAGCTTCGTAATTCCTGCAGGAGAGCCGATCTTCGCCTCAGACGATCTCGCCGGCGCCCCGCTGGCGATCCACCAGTCCTCCGGAGGCTTTCCCGTCCAGGTCATCAAAGCGGTGTTGCCAGCTAAGTCGGCAGGCCTGAGACTCACGGTGCGCGACGTCTCATACTCGATCGGGGAGCGCGAAGATATCATCGAGCACGGACACGACATCTACGAGCGCGAATTCCTCTACGCATACGATACGACTCCCGATCCTCTGAGCCCACCAGGATTGTTGCTTTCGAGCCTGGCGTCCTACGGCTGCTCCGAGAAAGAGATAGCTGAGACACGCGGTCAAGGTCGCAAGTTCGTTTTTTTCAAGGTAACGTGCACATAACTTCTGTGCAGGCAGGCTCGTTTACGGAAGGTTCACCAAGCCATTGCGAATGGCGTAGACGACGAGTTCGGCGGTCTTATGCAGGCCAAGCGCATTCATGATATTCGCCCGATGCACTGCCACGGTGTTGACGCTCAGGTCGAGGTCGCTTGCGATCTCCTTGTTCGATTTGCCCATCGCAATCAGTTGAAGAACCTCAAGCTCGCGACTGGTGAGTCCGCCTGCGCGCTCTCCTCTTAACGTTTCAGTCCGTTTTAGCTGCGGGTCGAGCACGACATTTCCGTCAAGAACTCGGCGGATAGCGGCAGCCAGGTCGAGATCCGAAGCGTTCTTCAGAATGTAGCCACGGGCTCCGGCTTCGAGAGATTGGCGAACGAGCGTTTCTTCCGAATGCATGCTTAGCATGAGAACCGCTGTGTCGGGTAACGCCTCGATGATCTTTCGCGTTGCTGTGATGCCGCTCTCGCCTTGCAAGGCGCAATCCATGAGGATGACCTGCGGTCTGAGCTTTCCCGCAAGTTGCACGGCTTCCCCGCCACTGCTGGCCTCGCCAACGACTTGCATATCGCTCTCGTCTTCCAGCATACGTCGGAAGCCGCGACGGACAAGGCTATGATCGTCGACCAGAAGAACGGAGATCTTGTTTTTGGTCATTCAGCTTCGAATTTGGGTTTGCTTCTCTGCGAGGCTCGCATTTTAGCCAACGTGCTCTGGCTCCTTATTGGCCTCGGCACTCGCAGTTCGTGGTACTCGCAGCTTTACCAGAGTCCCTCCTTCCGCAGGCTGCGTGAAGCTTAACTGCGCATCAATGAGCTGTGCGCGTTCTCGCATTCCTACGAGGCCTATACCGCGCGTCCCATTCGATCTGGCTAGTCCTCGACCGTGATCTTCAATTTCGAGCTCGAGTGCATCGGCGAGAAAACGCAGACGCACCCACGCGCGCTGAGCTCCTGAGTGCCGCTTCACATTGTTCAGCGCTTCCTGTACGACCCGGTAAATGTGAACTCCGGCACTGCGGGGGACTTCAAATGCGCTCCCGGATTTTTCATAGGAGATGGCAATCCCGGTCTGACGCTCGACTGTAGGCAGATACCAGTCGAGGCTTTGCTCGAGGCCGGCTTCGTCGAGCATCACGGGGTGCAACGCTTGCGAGAGCGTGCGTACTTTGTTCAGCGCCGATTGCGCGACGTCGCGAATTTCGCGCAAGCTCTCATTCAGTTCCGCATCGGGATTTCGCTTCGCGGCGCGCGTGAGCATGGCTCCGAGCGCAGTGAGTATCTGCCCGAATTCGTCGTGAAGTTCGCGGGAGACATAGCTGAGCGTCGACTCTTGGGTTGAGATCAATTTTTGGGCCAGGTCACTGCGTTGCTCGGAAAGCGTGGCCAGCCGGTGAAAAAGTTCGCGATTCGACCGGATCAGCAACACGCTGGTAAGCACGATGGCCGCGAGGGCTGCGATGAGAAACGTATATGCCTGTCTTTCAACTCTGCGATAAATGTCGTTTACTCGCTCTGCGGCTTGCTTCTCGCTCTCATTGTTCTCTACCAGCAAGCGAGCTACGGCGATGCTCAGCGCCGCTTCGCGAGCTTGAAGCGACTGACTTATTTGCAGGCGAGCCTCCTCTTCCTTGCCGTTGCGCGACAGATCGAAGACGTGATCGAGAGCTTCCCAGAATTGTGCGACAGAACTTTCAAGGTACTGATGCTGCTCAGCAGTGCGCGTTGCGACGGAAACCGCTTGCTCCCGCTTCATTCCGTCTTCGAGATCGGTACGCAGCCGTTGGAATTGTCCCTGGAAGGCTTTTACGGGATAGTGCTCTGTGTTGTCGAGCACATCGCGCATTCCCAAAGCGATACTGTTCAGCGTGTTCTGAATTCGTAACAACTGCAGCGAGTCCATCCGATTTCGCTCAGTAATGGACGTTTGCAGCTCGCGCAAGCCAGAGATCTGCCGGGTCACATACCAGGAATATGCGACGACTACCGCCAGCGTGATAGCGAGTCCCACCAGTAGTCCGGCCGTAGCTGAGCGCGGGCTTGCGTAAGACTGAGCCACTTACCTGCCTGCGAGTGAAAGATAGTAAGGACCGACATACAACCGGGCGGATCCATCAGCAGCCGAGATCACTTGCAGCGGCTTCACCGGGCGCAAGTTCTCCTGCTTCTCCGTGGGAAGCTCTGCCAGTTTCTCTCCACCAAGGTTGTAGACATATACCGTGACAGAGTCCCCATTCTTTTTTTGACCTATGGCGTAAGCTCCGGCGTCGAGATTCTTGTTGCCAAGCGTGAATCTGCTTTGCGAGAGCAGGACGCCGGCATACTTCTCTTGATACGCAGAGCTGTACCCGGCCGTGTCGATCAAACTCGCCAGCAGGATTTTTCCATTCGGGAGTTGAACCAGAGCTGCGTTGCGTTGCTGCGTGGGGACATTCTCACCGTCGATGAAAACCGTCGCGGGAAGCAGCTGCTGGAGCCGCTGTTCCGAAACCAGAACGACGCCCGTGGTGCTTGCGTTCTGTGCTCCGCAAGCCGCAAGCAACACCACCATGCAAATTACAATTCTCTTCGCGTGTTTCATCTCACCTCGGCAACTGAACACCAGGACAAGCGCACTAGTCCGAACGAATCGGGCCAGCAGTATCTAATCGTTTTAAATTAGGGAGCACGATACTACAAAAACACTATGGAAGGGTCGCAGGCAAATCGCTAGATTGTAGTCACCCTATCGAATCGATCCCGCCGCAAACGGCGGGAATTTTTTTGTCCAGCCTGGAGATGCAGCATGCTGCGTCTCTACCTTCAATACCTCTTCACCCGCTCCGTGGGCGCCGGACCGTTCTTCCCATTCAAAAGCCAATCCACGGCTTGTTTGACATCCTCTTCGTGGGCTTCGCCATTGATGGCGCGGACGATCTCCCCTTTGTCGTCGATGATCAGCGTTGCGGGGACCACGTTGGTGCCGGACAGTTGCTCAAGGAGATCGACGTCCGCTCCTACTAAAACTGGCAAGCTAAGCTTTTGTTGCGCCACAAAATCGCGAACTGCTTCGAGCTTCCTTTGCTCGTCAATGGATGCCAACACGAAGGCGACATTCTGCGCGGCATATTGATCAGCCATTTTCCCTAAACGTGGAAGTTCTTCCTTGCACGGCCCGCACCAGGTAGCCCAGAAATTCAGTACCACGATCCGTCCCTGGTAATCGCCAAGTCGGGCCTTGTTGCCCTGGAGATTTCGCAGCGTGAGCTTCCGAACGTTCTTTGCAGCGAAGGCAGAAGCAGCGAAAATCAGGAGCAGAGCGATTACATAAGCGGCGACTACGCGCCGAAGCCTGGATTGCATGGTTCCCAATGTACAGGCAGTCCCAATAGTGCATTTGCATTATTGTTCGCGCCAGCTACATACGATGTACTTCCGCATCGCAGACTTGGGCTCAAGATCTGATTTCTGTAGTCCGGAGTTCTTATGACGCGCGCCTTTGCTCGCCGCCTCCTGAAGGTTTTTGCGATTCTTGCTGGCTTGCTTCCGCTGTTGGCCTTCTCAACCATGGCTTTTGGACAAGGCTGCGTCGCGGCGCATACGGAACAGCCGCTGATTTCTGGTCTGGACCCGACAAATCAGCAGCAGACCTTTCATGGACGCGACTGGGCAGACAGACTTCACAATTTGACGATAAGCGTCGGATTCCGCACTTACAGCTCTTATGCGCACTACATTGGAACGGATTACCAAGTGCGTCGCGCCATCCTGCACAATCAGGTGCAGAATCACGTCAATCTGTACGATCTTTCCTTCAATTACCAGTTCAGTCCGCGGTTCAGCATCATCGGCGACATTCCCGCTATGACCGGGACACGCCATCAGCAGGGCAACGTAAACGTCTCTCGCGTGGGCGGCATTGGCGACATATTTCTGGGCGTGCAGGGGTGGGTATTTCGTCCGCCGACAGAGAGTCACGGCAACGTAGCTATCTCTGCATCTCTCAAATTACCCACCGGCATCAACGATGCACAAGGGACCACGATTCTTTCCAACGGCACAACGCAGCTTCGGAATTTCGATCAATCCCTTCAGCCTGGCGATGGAAGTTGGGGATTCACGCTGGCGACACAGGCATATCGCCAAACCTATTTCCATACAATGCTCTACTTCACCGGCTCGTGGCTGTTTAATCCACGCGACACCAATGGCGTGAAGACATTCCGCAGCGCTCCGCACGAAGACGTTATGTCGGTGAGCGATCAATACTTGTGGCGTGGAGGTTTTTCGCACAATGTGCCGAAGCTTCGCTATTTAGCGCTTAGTCTCGGCGGAAGGATGGAAGGAGTTCCGGTGCGCGATGCATTCGGAGCCAGCAATGGTTTCCGGCGTCCGGGATATGTGATTTCGATTGAGCCGGGCCTGGCGCTTTCATACCGGAACAATTCGTTAAACGTAAGCGCTCCCTGGGCGATGGAGAGAAATCGCAAGATCAGCACCTCCGATATCCAGAACCACACGCACGGAGATGCTGCCTTCGCCGACTACACAATCATTGCCAGCTACTCACGTCATTTCTAGGAGAGCCGCGACGCGCAGGTCCTTTGCGCTTGCGGGAGTAACTTCCGTATTGCCGCAGTTTGCGGTACAGCGTGGTTTTGCCGATCGAGAGCAGGCGGGCAGCTTTGACCTTGTCTCCTTCCGCCTGCGCCATGGCGTCTTCGATGGCTCGCCGCTCCAGCTGTTCTAATGTGGGAATCGACGGCTGGAATTTTAGAGATCTATCCAGTGCCTGCTCGATCGATTTCTGCAGCGCCTGCACATCCAGGGGCTTCTCGAGATAATCGAAAAATCCAGCTTTGATCGCGCGAACGGCCGCTGCGGTGCTGGCTTTTTCTTGCAATAGGATGACTTCAATTCTGGCGGATTTAGCCTTGATTTGCGGAAGCAGGTCCGGAGGATCTGAAATCGTATTCGCATCCAGGAGTGCGACGGAAAATTCGCCACGCTGAATCATCGAAAGAGCAGAATCGCGGCCGGATACAACAGCCAACTCGCAATGCAAATTTTCAGCGAGATCGCGGCAGAGCGTTCGAGTCCGTTCATCGGAGTCAGCAAGTAAGAGCTCGGGTTTGCGTTCCACGTGTTGGCTTCGTCCCGGATAAGCTTCGCGCCGCGCGCGGAGGAGTCTAGAAAATAGCTAGCTATCATCGCGTGGATTGAAGGGTTCTCTGCTTCGAAGGCAAGTTTGTTCGGAAAACCGTACAAAGAACATTTCCGGGAACTTGGGCCCCATTTCCGCACAGCTTAGAGTGCAATATCGAGGCGTAATATCGCCAAGATCGCACACTAAGCTGTGCAGAAATTCTCGCGCTCACGCCTTTTCCACCCGACTCCACAAGACGGACTACTTTTAAACAGGAAACCCACAAAATCGGATCGTATTTCCCTTGCTCCCATCTGCGAAAGGAGTAAATTCCCTAACACGCGAGCGTGAGATGTCCTGAATCGCTCGAGCCTGAGTTTCAAAGTTGAGATCTCCGTCAGGGGATGGAAGTTTGAAACAGTCGGTTGAGGCCCGCAGTTTCGTCGGAGAGGAACAGGCCGTAAGGTCGGTTCTGACGCGAGACGGAGCCGAGAGTTTCAATCGAGCAAGGACTGGTCGCAAACAACGAAAGTTGGAAAGCGATCGGTTGCTGAAATCGAAGATGCAGATGGGTCAGCAAACGGCGGCAGCGAGAGCTGTCAGCGGGTGCAAGGAATCAGGCGGCGAATAACCGCTTGAGACCGGAAGCCAACGGAATCGCATTGCAGGCGCAGTTCAAAAGACTGCGAACACAACGCTAGGAAAGTCGAAGGCGCAAGTTTTCGATATCCGAAAGTTCCGGCAGGCTGAGAGCGGGTTGAGGCTTCGCGGCTTCAGCCTGCGAGAACAAGGCGGCGTAAGTCGGCGAGTTCGTCAGCTTGGAAGCATGAGGATCGGCGAAAGCTGAGCTTCATGTGGGAAAGCGCTAGAGGGCAACCGAAGTGCATTCCTCAAAGATTCTGCAGGCGTAAGAGATCAGCACTGTGAAAGGAAGCGTTGAATTAGGCGCAAGCTCAATTCAAGACTTCTGCATCACAGCCAGGTTGCCGGTGCTGTCGGCGTAAGTGCGACGGCAGGTTGCAATAGTGCTGGAAACAGTCATTGCAACAGATTCGATGTTCCCGAAAGGGAACACGCGAGTAGCAGCCCGCAAGGGCGAGTTGCATGAGCAGATTGCGGAAGCGTTCTGCTGATCACGGCAATCAAATCGCAACCCAGCGCATGGCGTAAGTCAAAGCGGGTTTTGCGGTTGTCAGTCGGCCGAAGGCATCCCGGCGCGCCCGGGACGAGGGCGGCGATTGATGACGGCTTCGCCGAAACTGAATCCAGGTTCGCCTGGAATCGGAAATTCAGGGACGAAGCTGTTCGAGAAGTCCAAGCATGAGGAACCATTTGGCGTGAGTCGAGTGCGGAATCATGCAGGCAAAAGCCCGGTTGACCTGAACAGCGTGGCGCAAGTCACGACGGACAATCGGCGAAAGACCAACTGTGATGCTGGGTGAGCGAAAGCTCATCTGCAATCCAGATGGCTTGCAAGACTGGGCGTCCTTCGGCGGCGAAAGCTGCTGGACAGATAGGCCAGCCTAGAGACCACAGAACACCGGAGATGAAAGTCTTCGGATCGTCTGTGGCCCTATCTCAAACCCGAGAGGGTGAGGGATAACAAAGAGCAGCAATCGGTGGACGGCCTGTCGAAATCAGGCAACAGGCTTCGCTCCTCGGGCACTCGCAGGAAGACGTCGCAAGGCGGGTTCCAGCGTAAAGCTTCCGGTAACGGAAGGGGGCACGATGGGTGACAAATTCACCAGATTGTGTGAGCAGCCGGTTTTGGCAACAGAGTCGGCCAGTTCCAAAGAGGACATCTCACCACCTTCCACGGCCTGCATTCGCAAGAATGCAGGCCGTGATTGTTTAAGAACAGCAATAAGCGATTAGCAATTAGCAATTAGCCAAAGCGCTGAAGCTGAGCACTTTGTTTCAAATTGGGATTCCCGACCTGCAGGCGAACACCCGGCCGCGGGTGGCCGCCAGGTTCTGAGTGTTTCGAGGAACTTTGGGATGGACGCGCGGTTTCGCGCGATTTCTCATTGATGTCGAGCTCAATTGGCCGAATGCCGACAGCCGAGGCTGTGATTGTTTAAGGGCAGCAATAAGCGATTAGCAATAAGCAATTGGCCAAAGCGCTGAAGCTGAGCACTTTGTTTCAAATTGGGATTCTCGACCTGCAGGCGAACACCCGGCCGCGGGTGGCCGCAGGTTCTGAGTGTTTCGAGGAACTTTGGGATGGACGCGCGGTTTCGCGCGATTTCTCATTGATGTCGAGCTCAATTGGCCGAATGCCGACAGCCGAGCGCCGACTGCCTGTTCCACGCGCTAGACTCTACGATGACAACCATGACCGGCGTTCGCATCGACAAATGGCTGTGGGCTGCTCGATTCTTCAAGACACGTTCTCTGGCTACTCGCGCCTGTGAACTTGGTAGGATTGAATCCCACGGCCAGGCAGTTAAACCTGCCCGAGAGGTGCACGTAGGCGACTTACTACAGATTCGAACCGAGGGTGGCCAGTTTCAGGTAAGGGTTCAGGATCTCAGCGAGGTTCGGGGCCCTGCATCGGTGGCTCAGACCCTGTATCGCGAAACAGAGGCAAGCCGCGAGCTTCGCGCGAAGTTTGCCGAAGAACAAAAAGCTATGAGAGGCTTTACTACAGCGCCTTCAACTCGACCATCGAAGCGGGATCGCCGAAGAATCGTTCAGTTCAGATCGCAACGCGAGAGCGGCTAGGTCGCGCACCTCAACAACGACTAGAACAAGCATTCCTGTTTAGGCGCTCTAGAAAGAGTTGCCGCCGAACCAATTTTTGGTGAGCAAGATCCGGCCGTCTTCCTTTTCATGAGCCAACTCTGGAGTTACATGTCGGCATTCGTAAGCTGCTGAATGTAGGACGCTTAGATGTCCGTTGGCATGTTATCAGCCCACTAACATTACCGAAGTCGGGTATTACCGCATGGTCTATAGGACTCTTTTCGTGCACTGCTCTCCAGCTTATCTTTGCCGCTAACTACCCCGGGAAAAAATCAGCTCGAACAAATCTTTGTTCGCCACTGGAGGAAATCGGTCCATGAGGAAAGCTCTGTTTGCAAGTTTCTTTGTGCTTGCCGCGAGCTTCTCGCTGTTTGCGCAGAAGTCGTCGTCGGACAAGTTGGACGTATTCGGCGGATATTCCTATACCCGCTTCAATCCCGGCCAGGGCGCAAGCGCTGTCAACCAGAACGGTTGGGAGAGCATGGCGACCTTCAGGCTCACGCCGACTTTTGGCATCTCGGCTGACATGAACGGCAGCTATCACAGCGAGAACGGCGCCAACAACCACATCTATACCTATCTGTTTGGACCCGAGTTCAAGATGCCCAACGACAAGGGCGCAGTTTTCGTTCACGGCCTGTTCGGCTTCGCGCATGACAGCGTGAGCACCAGCGTGCTGGGAACCAATTTTTCGGTTTCAGACAACGCCTTTGCCACAGCTCTGGGTGGTGGTTATGACTGGCAGGCTTCGGACGTAATCTCTGTCCGCCTGTTCCAGTTCGACTACCTCATGACCCGCTTCAGCAGCCAGACGCAAAATAACATCCGGCTGTCGTTCGGCGTCACCTTCCACCCGAAATTCGGGCGCGGATACTAAAAAAATTGCCTTGGGCGGATCCCCCATCCCCTTCCGCTCCATGACAGATGCGTGCCTCATTCTGGACTCCTAGCCAGGTTGAGGCACGCAGTTTTTTGTTGGGGAAAGCAACAGCAACCTCTCAGGGAATCAAGCAAGATGCTTCACGATACCGTTGGCCGACGTTGGCGCCGCACCGCATCGTTCCGATAAGCGATTACCGGTATGCGGGCTTCAACTCGCGCTTTAACCCGGCTTCCGTCCACGCTGATCTGAAACTCCTCAGCGCCGTTCGCGCTTAACTTGGACGCACGAACTTCGCTGGCTTGCCAACCACGAGGCAAATTGGCCGTCAGCTCTTGAGCAGTGAGCGAGTAGAACGCGATTCGGTCTGTATCCAAGGGACAGAACGTGCCTGCCTCGGAACAAATCGGCGAACCGTCGAGTGAGGCGGTGTAGGCCTTGGCATTCCAATCGATGTCGATCACCGCATTATCCTCCACCCCTATAACAGTTCTTTCTCCCTCGCGCCGGAACGACTCGATGTGGCGCGCGTGTAGTTGAAACCAGGGAACCATGATCAGATAGAAGGTATCGAGCGCGTCATTCAGATTCATGTCCGCGCGGACGATCGCATGCGAACAGCCGTTGTAGAACAACGTTTTCATGATCCGTTCGGCAACCGTCGTGGTTCTGCCTGATTGTCCCCAGACCGCGCTCTTGCGATAGATGGTTGCTAGCAGCGGAATCGCGGTGCCGCCGAAGGGACAGGTTCCCGGTCCCGTCATGTACCAGAAGGAACTGATCTTGCCGATGAATGCGTAGCGCAGCGCTTCGGAGCTTACGTCGACTCCGCGCTTGGCGAACTCGTGCAGGATCTTGTAGCGCCCATCGCGCAGGTTCTTGATCCCGCTTGCCGGATGTTCCGGATCCCAGTCGTTGCGGATCGAGAAATACGAGAGCACGTCCACGTGCGTAGTCTTCGGCAGCTTGTAACGCTCGCAGGTATAGCGAACGCGTTCCATTCCGGGACCGTCCATATACTTGGCCAGTCCGATGATGTAGGAGTTCTCCCCAGTCCAGTTACGGCTCTCCCAGAGCTCGCCATCGGGACGGCGCGCGATGATCTTCTCATCCCACGCCGGACTGCTGCGGTACGCATCATCGTAATTGTCGGAGAGCGTCGCGATGCAGTTGTAAGCTTTCGCCTTTTCCATCAACTTCATCATTCCGTCGTAGCCGCCGATGCGCTGGTTGACCTCCTGCACTGCGGGATAGCCGGTGTCCTTGCCGCGATATTGCCAGCCCCAGAGATGGACGATCTGCGGAGAATAGTCAGTCAGCTCTGCGATTTGGTGGATGAGCTGTTCGCACTGCTCAAAGGTCGATGAAGCTTTGGGATAGCTGGGCTCATCGCAACGAATGCCATAGACAAACGCGTTGTCGTAAAGATGATTCGGGATCGGCGGCATGCGCTTGCGAACAAGCTTGGCCGCGTCGAACCAGGTCAGCGAAGTCTTGTCGCCCGGAGTACTGAGGAAGTCCAGACGACATTGTGACTCCTGTTCGATCAGTAAGTTGCGAGTCTGCCGATTTCCGCAATTCCGCGGAGTTCCCGGGCCCGTATTCATGTCATAGCAGAGCGTTCCGTTTACGCGATGGCATTTAATGGTTCCGAGCGATGCGCGTCGCTTGCCCGGCTCGCCGCTTACAGCAAGTGTGGTGCCATCCATGAAAGCGGTAGTTTCCTGCACGCAGATCGCATGATCCGTTCCAACCATTACCACTGGCAAAGTCGCCGACACATTTCCCCAAAAGGTATTCGGCGTCAGCAGTCCGGGGGATGCATCTTTGAGAGTGGCGAGCCAGCCGCCATCGTCGCCGTGGGCGAGCCATGATGCTCCATCTTCTTCTCGAACCGCAGCCAGTCGCGGCAGAGCTACTTCGATGAGCTCGTATCCGGGAGATTCGCGAACTGCGTAGAGCACTACGCGAAGCGTAGCCGCTTCAACTATGTAGGCGATCACAAAACTTACAGCGGACTGCGAGCCGTCCTGAATCTGAAACAGCAGATCGGAATGCTCCTTCAGTTCAGAGTATTTCTGGACCGAAGCATTAGCATTTTTGATCGTTCCGGAAGACTTATCATAGAAAGTGACGGCGATCGGCTTGCCAAGGTCTTCGCCAAGCATCCGGCGGTTTCCACGCAGCAACCGATACTCATACGGCAGGCCATCATGCCGGTCGAGGACAACCTCCAGCTCCGCCGATCTGAGCACGATTGGATTCACGGGCGCGCTTCGGCTGGTGAGGGCTCCGGTATTTGCCGCTTCGGGAGTCTGGGGATAGACCTTGCTTCCGGCGAGTCCCACGGCAGCAGCGCCGCTGAGCTTAAGAAAAATTCGCCGATTGAGTTGTTCCATTTCCTCTTGCATATCTCGCAATCACAATCGTGGAGTGGGGTTCTGAGGCGCAATTTCACTGCTCGAAATGCACACTCGGCATCGTGCCCCGCAAGAGGATATCAAGAAGCAGAACGCCTGCGCGTCGTTATACTGGCTGCCTCATGGATCGAAAAGCCTTTCTCAAGATGATTTCTCCAGCGGCTGGAGCTGCCTGGTCCGAAACGTGACCCGCGTTCGAGCTGTATTGATCTTCTCTTCGCTATTCGCCGCATTCGGAATGACTCAAGCTGCGAAGCAAACCGGACGCGTGCAAGAAAACGCTGCTGGGAACTTCGTCGACTTTGCGCAAACGAGCGGAATTAAGTTCGAATACCAGGCATCGCACACCTCCAAAAAATACTTACTTGAGACCATGGGGGCCGGAGTTGCGCTGTTTGACTACGACAATGACGGTCGGCTTGATTTATTTCTCGTAAACGGCGCTCCCCTGAACGATCCGACGCCTAAAGGAACGATTCCGCAGAAGACCGGCCCGAAGTACTGGAATCGGCTGTATCACCAGAAGGCAGACGGCACCTTCGAGGACGTAACCGAAAGAGCGGGGTTGCAAGGCCAAGGCTACGGCATGGGAGTCGCGGTCGGCGACTATGACAATGACGGCTTCGAGGACCTTTTCGTCACTGCGTACGGCGGCAATCGCCTTTATCACAACAACGGCAATGGGACGTTCACTGATGTCACGGAGAAGGCCGGAGTCCGTGGCGGCGGGTGGTCAACAAGCGCCGCGTGGGTGGACCTCGACAATGACGGCCGCCTCGACCTCGTGGTGCTGCGCTATGTGGAGTGGGGCTTCAGCGATGTGTGGTGCGGCGAGCGCAAGAAAGGATATCGCGCGTACTGCCAGCCGGAAGTCTTTCCGCCGATCTCGCCGCTCGTCTATCACAATGACCGCAATGGCCACTTCACGGAAGTGTCGCAAAAGACGGGAATCTCGAAAGAGGGCAGAGGACTAGGCATCGCATTAGCCGACTACGATCGCGATGGTCGCGTCGATCTCTATGTGGCGAACGATTCCATGCGCGAATTTCTCTATCGCAACAAAGGCGACGGCAGTTTCGAGGAGGTCGGTCTGGTCTCCGAGGCGGCCGTCGATGGAGACGGTCACACCTATGCGGGCATGGGAGTCGATTTCGCCGACTATGACAATGACGGGCTTCCCGATTTGGTAGTCACAGATCTGGCCAACCAGCGGTATGCGTTGTATCAGAACAGAGGGGACGCCAGTTTTTCCTACACAAGCCTCAGTTCCGGGATGGGACGCATGACGGCGCTCCACTCCGGTTGGGGCGTGCGCTTCTTCGACTACGACAACGATGGCTGGAAGGATTTACTGGTAACTCAGGGACATGATCTCGACACGATTGAGCTAACCTCTCCTAACCTCCGCTATCGCGAACCGATGTTGCTTGCGCACAACACCGGCAAGGATTTTGAAGACGTCTCGGCGTTCTCGGGACCTGGGCTCCAACAATCTTGGGTAGGCAGAGGCATGGCCATCGGCGACATCGACAACGACGGTCGCCTGGACGCGGTTGTAACCACGAATGACGGCCCCATACACATGCTGATGAACAAGACGGTGAATCAGAATCATTGGCTCGCTTTGGAGCTTCTCGGACACACGAGCAACCGCGATGCGATCGGAGCGGAAGTAAAGCTGGTCACCAGATCGGGTTCACAATTTGCGACTGTGACTACGGCCAGCAGCTATCTTTCGTCCAGCGATAAGCGGGTGCACTTCGGTCTTGGTCCCGCAACTGAGGCCCAGAGCATCGAAATCAAATGGCCGAGTGGGATTATGCAAAGGATGGAGCATGTGCGAGGCGATCGGATTGTAAAGATCGACGAGCCGCCGCCCCAAACTCATTGAAATTGTCAAAGGGCGGACAGACGAACTCTCAATGCGCCGAAGTAGCAGATGCCTGTAGCTGATCCAGGGCTTTTTTGGCAGCGATCAAGTCTGGCCCGTTCGGCAGCAGTTTCAACGCAATCTGTAGTTCCTCCCGTGCGTGTTCTGTGTCACCTTTTCGCGCATAAATGAGTCCCATATTTTTTCTCAGCACTCCGAGTTGAACGCATTGCCTGCAAAGATCAATTGCGTCCTGTAATTGACTAACTGCCTGGTCCCACCTTTGTTCTTCGGCAGCACGAAGTGCGAAGTTGTTCAGCTCTTTCACCCGTTCAATGGTCTGTTGCTTCTGCTGCAATGCCTGGAGGCGCGCGGCGTACTCTCCCGAATCGGAACTCTTCATTTGCGTCAGCACTCGAGTAAGGCTGGAGAGCGCGGGCAGATAATCGGGGTCTGCATCAACCGCCTTCTTCCATTGCGCAATTGCTTCATCTCTCTTCCCCTCCTGAAGCAGGCTGCGGCCGAGATAAAAACGCGCCTCAGCATTTGTGGGTTCGAGTTCAACGACACGTTGAAAGAGCTGGGTGGCGTAGGGAGAAGAATGCTCAAGGACTCCTAGCAGAAGGAGCGCGTCGATGTAATTTGGTGAGAGCTTCACAGCGGTTGCCAGCGCCTCGTGGGCCTCTTGGTTGCGATGCAGCGCGTAGAGAACTCTGCCGCGATTGTAGTGAGCCATTGCCGAATCTGGAGCGAGGCGAGCTGCCTCCGAGAATTGATTCAGCGCCCCCTGAAGGTCGTTGTTATCGCCAAGAGCGATTCCCAGATTCAGGTGGACGTCCGCTAACGTCGGATCTAATGCGACTACCTTGCGCAACGTTTCCACCGACTCGGCCCGACGGCCAGTCTTTCCCTGAAATATACCGAGAGCGGTTAGGGCATTCCTACTGCCGGGCTGGAGTCGCAACGCTGCCCGGAATTGCGCTTCGGCATCGCCGTACTTACCAGCCGAAGCGTACATAAGTCCCAGGTTGACATGACCCAGCGCAGATTGCGGATCGATCTCAATTGCTCGGCGAAACAATCTCTCCGCATCTTCGTTTCTTGCCTGCCGGCCAAGCGCAGTGCCTAAATTGTTGAGAGCATCCGCAGACTGTGGATCGATGTCGAGCGCATTTGTGAATTCGCGCTCAGCATCAGAGAGACGGCCTTGAGAGAGGAGCAGCGCACCGAGTTGATTGTGGGCCGGAGCGAACCTGGCGTCGAGAGAAATGGATTTTTCCAGTTCGAGCTGCTCTGCTGACTTGTCTCCAATTTGGGAAAGTGCAACCGCAAGATTGTAGTGCAATCTTGCGTCGTTATTGTCAAGCAACACGGCTTTGCCATAGAGGTCCGCCGCTTCCCTAGCCCGTTTTTGCTCGAGCAAATCGTTGGCTTGATTGCTGAGAAAAGCAGCCTTTGCCTGCTGCTCTTCTTTCTGCTTGAGCTGGTCGAAAGCTGCGAATTGCTGCTTAGCGGCAGCCTCTTGCTTGTTTCTCGCCAGCAGACGAGCGAGTTGATATCTCGCCTCCGCACCGGCGGGTTTCAGTTTCACTGCCGTCTCCAACTCCCGAATGGCCTCATCCATACGGCCGGCACGGCCCAGAACGACTCCAAGATCGTAATGAGCTTTATAGCTGGAGGGGTTCACTTTGAGTGCGCGCTTCAACACCGCTATTGCTTCATCCGGATGGTTAGAATCTTTCAGCGCGTCACCGAATATTTCCAGGCCTTCCGCATTCGCTGGATTGCGATGCGTATAGTCACTCAGATATGGAAGGGCCTCCTCGACAGCGCTTTGGTTCAGCAGTGCCTTGGCGAGCAGAAGCTGAGTGTCTGCCCTGCCTGGATCGAGTCGCAAGGTTTCTTTGTATTCCATCACCGCATCACGATAATTCCCGCGATGCGCGTACGCCGTAGCCAGATCGTAATGCAGCTCTGCTGTATTTGGGTTGGCTGCTACCGCCTCCTGCAAGAGAGGAATGGCGCTTGCATAATTGCCGAGTTGCGAGCGGGCAACAGCTAGAGCCGTTTTCATCTGCAACGAGATTGGCGCCGCCGGTGAAGCAGCAAGCCCCTGCTCCAGGTAATACGCCGCCGCATTGTAGCTCCCTTGCCAACTCATCAGTTGAGCAAGGTCGTAATAGGCAAGCGCAAACTGCGGATTGATTGCAATGGCGCGGCGGAATTCTTGCGCGGCATCATCAGGTTTGCGCAAATCCTGCAGCGCCAATCCACGCGCGTTGTGGGCGGTGAACGAGTTCGGCTGTTGCTGGATAACTGCGGCCAGTTCCTGAACGGCACGCTGCGGATTGTGATTCTGGATCAGCGCGAGAGCGAGATCGTAGCGCGCCTGCGTTGCTGTGGGATCAATCGCGAGCGCAGTTTCAAATGCGCCCGTTGCGCAATCGTAGTTTCCCGTTCGGCCAAACTGCACGCCAAGCTCATCGTAAAGTGCTGCACTAGGCTCAAGAGCAAGTTTCTGTTGGAGTCCTGAGGCAACGCGATCGGTTGACCAGCACTCATCCGGAATTCGTGCAGCAGATGCAACCTGGCCAGAGTTTGGCGTACTCCTGTTTTCCTGGGCTGCCAGCAGCAAAGCCAGGAACAACAAGGCGAGCACAACAAGTGAATGGCGAAAACGCGCGGTTGCAGCCATTGATGAACCTAAACTTATCATTCACGGCTGCAGGACGGCGGATCAGCCCGAAGTTGCGGCTTGGCGTGGGCGTCTGCAACTTCAAAGTAGAAACGCCCCACCAATGCGGGGCGTTCTAAAAGTTAGACGCATTGCTAGGCTGCTTGCCGGCGGATTGCTCCTCGCACTTTTGAGCGGGTGTTTTCGTCCATATTCATGTGATGGACTTCTCGAGCATGCTGCTCGATCTTGGGAAAAATTTCGTCTTCACTCTTTCCCTTTGTCTGCCAATCGCAGCTGCTCTGACCCACGTCTGCACAGCGGAATGTGAGGTTTTGATTGCCTTGGTTGACGTTGCGTTCCGACGACGGACCTTTCGAGACATCTTGTGCCATTCTCGTTTACCTCTTGGCAATTCTCCCGCAAATCCAGAGCAGCGGCGGGAAAATCGAGAGCTGGTCCACACGGAGCTGCGCGCTCCGTTCAGAGGTTTGCGCTACTCCGTCCTCAGCACGCATATGGATTGAAGTCACGACGGCGAATCCTGCGGGAATATCGCGGTGATAAACACGCAGATGGTTTATAACCAGCGGTTTCCAGGAAAGAGAATAAAAGCCACTATCCGATAATGCTCAATTTTATCGACGGCGGTAATGAATTGCGAATTCGTATCCGGGATTCGGCGGAAATAATTCCGCGCACTTGCGCAGGCGTTCGCCAAGCGGTCCAGGAGCTAAGAGAGGGTAATCGCGTTCGCGCAGATCATAGTAGTCGACATCTACCGCGAGCGATAGCAGATACACGGCGATGGCGTCGGCAAAGGTTGCGTTCAGATATTCGTGGCGTGCCTTTTCGCGATCGCCGGAGTTGCCGGTAGCGAGTTTGCGCAATTCGAAGGCATCCATGCTGCTTTCGCCACGGACATTGCTTTCGGCTTGTCTCCACACGATTTCAGCGAACTCTTCGGACACTCCTGCTTTCTCCACGAAGGCATGGCCTACATTAATAAAGAACTCAAAGGCCACCGAGAACCGGTCGTCCATCACGCGCGTTGAGATAAAAACACATTGCGAGCCGCTTACGGTGTAGTTGCGATGGCAAACGGCATGGTCGCTCAGCTCGCTGTCGTAGCGCTCGGCGATGCGGGTATCGTCACCTTCACCCACTGTGAGTGGGACGAAATAGTACGCCTTGCGTTGTAATGCCGCGGCAATTGCCGGTGGCACCGCTCCCACTGCGCGCTCAACGTCCTGCGCGCTGATGGTGTTCTCGCCGACTAAGGCGTAGCAGACGCCGTTAGGTGCCTGCGCCACGTGAGCCGTACGCACAACTTCGGCGGCTGGGCGCGTCTCTGCCTGGGCGGTTTGGGACATCTATCCGGAATTTTACAGTATGGTTCCTAGGGCGTAGCCCCCCAGAAATGGAGCGTCCGGCGCCCGCCTGGCGAAGATGGGAGTCGTCAACAATTTCGTGCGCCGGGGGAAAGCTGCCGGCCACTGGTTGGTTGCTGCGCCATGCCCGCTCGTCCCACGCGGTGCTGATAGTATTCCTTGCTGCACCTGTGGGCTGCAGAGTGCCGGGTGAGCGTCAACAGGCAGGCGCGAGCCCAAGATCCCGAAAAATTGAATCATGGTTGGAGGTCATCGTTTGAAATTCGCGACCCGCCGTCTGCTGGTTTGCTCACTTCCCTTTCTATCCGTGCTTGCCTTTGCACAAACTCAGGAAAAAGTCGATCTCGATATGGTGACGAAGATCCGTTATGAGGGTTTTCGTAATTCGAAGATCAAGGAGATTGCCGAAGGGCTCATCGAAAACATCGGTCCGCGGCTCACGGGTTCACCGAACATGAAGCGCGCGAATGAGTGGACTCGCGATCAGCTAACGAAATTCGGTCTGGTCAATGCTCACCTCGAAGCCTGGGGACCGTTCGGACGCGGCTGGTGGAATGAGTATGTCAATGTGCGCATGCTGTCGCCGGATACGCAAACGGTTATCGCTTATCCGAAGGCGTGGACTCCCGGAACCGACGGTGCAATTCACGGCGATTGCGTTCGCGCCAACATCAGGACCAAGCAGGATTTTGAAAAGTACAAGGGCAAGCTGGCCGGGAAGATTGCGATCCTCGGTGAGCTGGTGGACGTGAAGCCCATTGTGGAACCGCCATACGAGCGCTACACGGAAAAGTCGTTGGCAGACGTCGGGAATTACGAACTGCCAAGCGAGAGGCCGGCGTTTAGTCCGCAAGAGCAGCAGAGACGCCAGCAGTTTCAGCGGGATCTGAATCAGTTCTTTGCTGACGAAAAGCCGCTGGCGGTGATCGACCGCAGTCGCGGAGCCGCGGGCGGAGGAACTGTCTTCGTGCAGGGTGGTGGTGCATATCGCAAGAGCGAGCCCCAGGCTGCGGTACCACAATTGACGCTGGCGATTGAGCAGTGGGATCGCGTGGCACGCCTGCTGGAGCAGAAGACACCGGTGCAGCTCGAGATCAATGTAAAGAACAACTGGTCCGACGCTGACGAGCAGTACGACACGATCGCTGAGATCCCTGGCGCCGACAAGAGAGATGAGGTCGTGATGCTCGGAGCGCATCTCGATTCATGGCATACAGGCACAGGCGCAACTGACAACGGTGCGGGCAGCATCGTGATGATGGAGGCAGTGAGGATTCTGCAATCGTTGGGAGTGAAGCCGCGGCGGACGATTCGCATTGGGCTGTGGAGCGGCGAAGAGGAGGGCTTGCTGGGCTCTCAATGGTACGTGCAGCACCATTTTGGATCGCGTCCACCAATGGATACTCCTGCAATGCAAGGTATGCCAACGCTTCGGCGTCGAGAAGCCGGAGCGGTAACGGTGAAGGCGGAGCAGGCGAAGGTGTCGGTTTACTTCAACATCGATAATGGGACAGGAAAGATCCGCGGCGTGTACATGCAGGAGAACGCTGGAGTGCAGCCGATCTTCGAAGCCTGGATGCATCCGTTCAAAGATCTCGGCATGGATACGCTCACGATGCGTTCCACGGGGGGCACCGACCATCTCTCGTTCGATGCGGTCGGCATTCCAGGATTCCAGTTCATCCAGGATCCAATTGAGTACGACACCCGAACGCACCACTCCAATATGGACGTCTATGACCGTTTGCAGTTCGACGATCTGCGGCAGATCGCGGTGATTGTCGCGGACTTCGTCTATAACGCCGCGATGCGTGATCAGATGTTTCCGCGCAAGCCGATTGAGAAGGAACTGCCGAGGCGTCCGGAGAAGCCGGAGGATGAGGATCAGGCGCCTCCGTCAGGAATGTAAGCTGAAGCAAAACGTGTCTCCGGCCGGGCGGGCCCCGTTTTGATTCTCATCTCGCGTGACTCGTGAAGTAGACGACCATCGCAAACTCGCAGGACCACGACATCCTAAGCAAAACACCCGGCCGAGGGCGGACGGATCCACGTTATTTTGGCGGAGCATTAGACAGCAGAACATCGATCGTTCCTACTTGTTGGCTAAGACGATCCACAGCGCCAACTCTGACGCGATACGCGCTGGGCTTCACGGTAACCTCCTGCGATGCCTGCAGTCCGGTGCGAAGAACTTTGAGATACTCGGCCTGCGTGAGGGTTGCGTCGATTGTGTCGGCCGAATGCCCTACATCCTTCCCATTTCGGTCCCAAGCCACGGCCAGCAGATCGAGGAATGCGTGTTTCCGGCCTTCGGCAGCATCCGTAAAAGTGATTTGCTGCGGATTAATCAGATACGTGATTCGAACTGAGTGATGGTCAGTATCGGGCGGTAGCACTTGTGCTTTAAAGTAGAGAGCGGTCGAGTCCGGCATGTCAGGACGCATCGCCGCCGCCAGTTTGATAGTCGACTCTTGGGGCGTGTGTTCCGGTTCAGGAAACGCGTAATAGCCACGCCGATATTGCAGCGTTGCTCCGGGGCGCTCTGTCTTGAGGCTGATGCGACGAAACTTGCCGTTCCAATCCTGGTTTTGGGGCTCATAGGCAATTGTGTAGTAGCAGGATGTCTGGTCAACGCTGCGCTGCATCGCCGTCTTCAGGCCATTGGTTCCGTAGAAGGCTTTTCCGCCGGTCTGCTCTGCGATCTCGTCCATTGTGGTTTGTGCGTCGCTTTCTTCCTGCATCTGGCGCGCGAATCCTGCATTCATGCGCGGCATCTGCGTGCTGGAGTCAAAGCCGGTCATGCTTTCGCCGGTATTAGTCAGATCGACGCCATGAGTGTGAAGGCCTGTGGCGTCGATGGGGTACACCGCCACTTGCGCCGCCGATAACAGCGAAGTGGCTTGATGGACAGCAATGTCGAAATTGCTGCGGTCATGTTGCTCGGAACGTACGAATGGATTTGGACCAAAACTGAACGGAAAAGTTCCTGAGAGCCAAAGCAGGTTCTTTCGTCCGGGATAGCCTTGCAACATCGCCGCCAGCTCCACCAGTGAACTCAGGGTGATTCCAACTCTCTGAGTAATCTGGTACTGCTCTTGTGTTGTAAGAGCATCGCGCAACCTCGCCGTTGTTCCCGCCAGGAGATCTGAGTCCTGCGGCGCTTGTGGGGCCGCACCCGAGCCTGGTCCGGTCACCGTCGGAGTGGTCATCCGCTCGCGGTAAATGAGGTCATCCTCATTTCGTTGATGTTCCTTTTCAGTAGTGAGCAGAGGAGATTGGCTCGACAGAATCCTTTGTGCGGCAGCAAGCAGAACATCCGATTGTCCGGTAAAGCTCTGAACCATTCGCAGACGCGTGCCGAGGGTGAACAATGCAGTTTGTTGGCCGCGCGGCAGCTCGTTTAGAAATTCGATGAGATGACGACGCGCCGCGGACTGGTCGAGCGTTGGAGTATTGAGTGTGTCGAAGAGTATGACTGTGAGAGGACCGCGAGGTTCGTCTACAGGGACGTTCGTATATTGGTGCGGTGGCAGATGGAATGGTTCTTGCGGCTGCGCCGTCAGCTTTGTTTCATGCGCGTCAAATGAGCGTACCTGCTGAGGTTTGCCATCCTCGAAGATCTTGAAATCGTTTTGCGCCAGCCCGCGAATCGGACGGCCATTTCCGTCGAGCACGATGACATCGAACTGTACGAGCCTCGAGTTCGCACGAAAGGTCGGCGTTGCTGAAGTGGTCGATCTCGCGGTCGGCGGCGCTTGGGCGGATAGTAATGAGCTCAAGATGAACAACAGAAACGCTGAGTGAAATATGCACGGCATTGAGCGTCTGCGAACCATGGCAGTTGCAGCGTTCCATTATCGTGCTTTGCGGTCGAGAAATGCGAGACAACGTTTTGCAACGGCTGATTCACGCCGCTTTGCGCTGTCCATCTCCAGTCTTTTGTCTTACTTCGTGCTCTTCGCCTTTGATTTCTACGCGCTCGCGCTTGATGTTGAGCCGCAGGCGGTCGAATATCGAGATGTATTGGTTCGCGATCCAGACCAGGGCGAAGAAGCCGAGGACCGATCCGCGCCAATCCTGATAGACCAGACGGAAGTGGGTGATTAGTTGGAAAATGAATGCCACCCAGTGACTGAAGCAGTATTCGCAGGTAAAGAGGTAGAAGAACTTGCGTTGCAGCAGATGTGGAGCCTGCTTGCTGCAGCGTATGCAGAACTCACGAGGCTCGCGGAAGATCTCTTCGTGGGTAATAGTCCAACTCACGCTGGCAATGGGAATTGCGATCAACAGTAATTGAATGATTTGAACGCCAAGCTCGCCTGCGGTCATCTCATCAGAGAGGCCGAATTGCCCTGGCGCGTTGCATCGCAGGCGCGCCCGTTCTGCTAAGGTCAATGATTGTTTCTCTATTACATAACCGATCGTAGCCAGCTTTCCGCTAAGCATGAGGAAGCAATTCGGTTATTGCTCGAGCGTATAGCAGAGGCTGCGAGCGCTGGTGTTGATGCCATTCAGCTGCGGGAAAAAGACCTCAACGCGCGAGAGCTTGCCGAATTGGGAACTCGCGCGGTGGACATTGTCCGTGGCGTCTCGATCGGCGCGTCGAACGTGCGCACCAGGTTGCTGATCAATTCTCGGCTAGATGTAGCAATTGCATGCGGCGCAGATGGAGTGCATCTTCGGTCCGATGATGTCTCCGCGGCAGAGGCGCGTGTGATCTTCGCGCAGGTTGGAATTTCTTCTCCGTTCATCGGTGTTTCCTGCCACACAGTTCAAGAGGTATCACTTGCGGAAGGACAGGGGGCGGACTTTGCGGTGTTTGGCCCGGTATTCGAAAAGGCACGGGACAAAGGCGCTCCGACTGCGGTACGCGCAGTGAAGGAAGCGTGCGATAAGCGTAAGGCAGCCCACCAGCCTATGCCAGTCTTCGTACTCGGGGGAGTCACCCTCTCGAATGCAGCAAACTGCCTCAAGGCCGGTGCACGCGGTGTGGCAGGAATTCGGGTATTCCAGAATGGAAATATGTCCGAGACAGTGGCTCGGCTGCGCAAGCTGGGGGAGGAGCTGCACTCCTAATCCTCGCTACTTGGCGTTTCGTCCCACATGCTCCGGAGTAAGAAAGTTTTTAACGCTTCGCTAACGCGCGCAGGATTATACTTTCGCGCCATGACAACGACAGCCACATTCAAACCAGGTTCTTTCTGCTGGATGGAACTCGGAACTACCGACCAGAAAGCCGCTAAGAAGTTCTACATGCACCTTTTCGGCTGGACCGTCGATGACGCGCCCATGGGGCCAGACGAATTCTATTCAATGTTTAAACTCGATGGAAAAGATGCCGCCGCTGCCTACACGCTGCGCAAAGATCAGCGCGAACACGGCGTCCCACCGCATTGGATGATCTACATTGCCTCAGATAACGTGGACGAATCTGCCCAGCGCGCGAGCGCCTTGGGCGGAAAAGTCATCGCGCAGCCATTTGATGTCATGGACGTCGGGCGGATGGCGGTGGTGCAGGATCCAACTGGCGCCACGTTCTGCATCTGGCAAGACAAAAGACCCCGTCCCGCGGGCGCCAGAAACACCAACGGCGCATTCTGCTGGGCCGACCTCAACACTCCTGACGTAGCACGCGCCAGTGAGTTCTACACCAAGCTGTTCGGATGGAAGCTGGAGAAGGATGAAAAAGATCCTTCCGGCTATCTGCATATCAAAAGTGGTGAGGATTACATCGGTGGAATTCCACCTGCGGAACACAGCAATCCGAATGTTCCGCCGCACTGGCTTCTCTACTTTGAGACCACCAACTGCGATGCCACTGTCGACAAAGCAAAGCAGACCGGCGCTAATGTGCTTTTCGGTCCGGTTTCAATGGAGAACGTAGGAAGATTTGCAGTGCTCACGGATCCACAGGGCGCAGCATTCTCAGTATTCCAGAGTGCGCGCAAAGCTAAGGTTGCGTGAGGCGCTAGTTTCAGAATGGGAAGAGCGGCCGAAAGGCCGCCCTTTTTTATTTTTGCGCTTGGGCGGGACCTACCTTATCGCTTTTATCCTGAGGCCCTCTTTTGGCCGAAGGATCTCCCGGAATGCTTCATACTTGAGTGGCCTTGGTTTGGCTTTTGGCCCGAACTCTCGTGAAAAGCCAGGAGGGAGCGATTAAGTCTGAAACATGGCGGGAGGTCCTTCGGCCAAAAGAAGGCCTCAGGATCACAAATTGTGCTATGCGCTGATTGTGATCGTTGTTTTAAGACGGGCTGTCTGCCGAAACTTCCAAGCTACCAGCTTCCGGAGACGCTGCTGCAGCCTGGGTTTCGGCTGTGACTTTCGCCTTCTTTGTCTTTTTCTTGTCAGGCTCAGGCGGAGGCGGTTCGTGGGCTGGATCGTAAAAAAGGATTCGTCCGCAGCTGTCGCAGGTCAGGATTTCGGTTCCCGCCTTTATCTCATTCCATTTTTGCGGACGCAGTAGAACGTAACATGCAGTGCAACGCTGTTCACGAGCTTCGGCAAGGGCGGTCTTGCGAGCTTTGAGAACCCGATCGTAAAGCGATAATAAATCTTCGTTGACGCCAGACCGAAGTCCGCCGCGCTCGCCCTGGAGCTCCTTCAGCCGCGCCTCATCCTTCGAGGTGAGCGCTCGCGCTTCTTCCTTTTCTCTGTCAACCTGCGCAGACTGGGTTTTCAGTTCCGTTTCCGAAGCTTTCACCTGGCGATCGAACAGCTCGCCGCCTTCCATGATCTCGAGGACCTTGTCTTCAGCTTTGCGGATCTCCGCTTGCGCGAATTCGATCTCGTGCATCAGGGCTTTATATTGCTCGTTGGTTTTTACGTCGAGCGACTGGTCGCGAAATTTGCCGATCTTTTGCTGGTACGACTGGATGTCAGACTCCAGGCTGCGCCGCTTTTGCTCCTGAGATTTCATCGCGGTCTTTGCCTGTTCGACCTTGGCTTTTGCGTCAGAGAGCTGGTGTTCGATGTCGGCAACTCGTTTGGGAAGCGCGGCCACTTCGGCGGACAGGCGTCCTATCTCGCGATCTACCTGCTCAAGTTTTATAAGCCTTTCAAGATCGGCATTCATGAATGGATAATTTGATTCTAACAGGCTGGCAGCGGATTCTGCGACCTAGAACAATGCGTAACGCATGTAGATCAATCCAGCGGCGGCGGTGCCGCCAGCGGCGGCTCCCAGCCAGAAGTTCTGCCAGCGGTTGTTCACCGTGCGCATGATTCGGCGATCGTTTGAAATCAGCAGGATAAAGATGAGGGTGGGAATCAGGAGCACCCCTGCCAGCACCATCGACCAATAGAGCGCTGTGACTGGGTTTATACGCAGAAAATTTGCCCCCGCGGCTAAAAAGACGGCGGCCGAAATCAGAACGTAAAAGCGCTTCGCCTCCCATGGCTTGTCACTCAATCCTGCCTTCCATCCCACAGCCTGCGCCAGATCGAAGCACATAGACGCCGTCAATACAGGGAGCGCGACCATTCCCGATCCGATAATGCCGATCGCAAAGACAATCGCGCCCCAATCTCCGACGGCAGGTCGCAGAGCCTCTGCAGCCTGGCGCGTGGTCATGTCAGGCGCATGATTGAACTGCAGTACAGCGCTGGTGGCCACAATAATGGAGCACGCCAGCACAAACGTAACGGCCGTCGAGATGATGGAGTCCGCGCCATGGTGCTCATGATTAGGGTCGCTTCGCGAACTCGTTTGCCAAATGATGATGTAAGGCGTAAGGAACGAGCCGAACAACGCCACGATGTTCTCCGCGTACTCGGAGCTCGCCTGCATTCGTGGCACGAAGATGTCGTGCAATAGCGTGGAAATATGCGGATGCGTGAATATCGCTGCGGCCACGTACAGGTATAACGGCAGTGAAAATAGAACCAGCGCGCGAGTGATCTTCTGATAGTCCTGGAAGACAAGGATGTACCACACGAAAAACGCAGTGGCTGCAATGAAGAACATGCGCGAGAGTCCGGTAAGAATCGACATCGCGTCGGACACGGCCATGATGTCCGCAATCACCACAACGAAATTCGTCAGCATGGTGAAGGCGGCGCCTGCGAGTGCGAATCCACGGCCGTAGTGCTCGCGCACCAGATCGAGCAGTCCCAATCCAGTCTCAACGCCGATTCGACTTGTGACCGAGAAAATCGCAAGCAGAAATGGAACCACGAGAATAACGACCCAAAGCAGCGAGTGGGCGAAGGCCGCTCCCGCAATCGTCGCCGTCACAACGGCGGAGGGATCAAGGTTCGCCGAGCCAGTTACTATCCCGGGCCCCAGACGCCAAAAACCCCATCCTTCGCGTGAAGCGGACTCTGCCGGCGTAGCGATAGGGAACTTCACCACTCGACCGCGGTCGGCGGATGATCCTCGGCGTTTTTTGTTTTCAGGGAATCTTGGGAAGTTCACTACGTAGGTCTCTCTCGATCTTACGTTCGTGCCAAAGCCGCAGCGGACGGCTATAGGTAATGGCTCCAAATGCGGCAATGGCTGCGAGTAAGAGCGTGTTGCTGGCCCACAGCAGGATGCGCGCGATCTTAGTATGCGAAATCCGCGTCAGAATGGCGGCGTTCTGAGGCGTGAGAAGCAAAGCTAGCGCGAGCGTCATCAGGCCGACACCGGCCAGAAGGCTCGTCACATTCTTCGCCCACTTGCCCTTGGAGTGATACTCGGCAAAGAGCCGAAAACCGTAGACAGTGAGCGCCGCAATGAGCACGAAGTTGACGATTACTGCAATTGCCTCGCGAAGGTGCATCTCTGGTTGTTGAGACGCTACGTAGTTATGCGGGGTTGGAATCCAGAGTAGATGTTTTCGGCTTAGTACTTTGCTTTGTGCAATTTTGGTAAGAGGCCAAGGTCTGCTGCGGGCCTGGTGCACCTGGTTCGAAGAGTTAACTCGAAGATTACTAACCAGTTACTCCCCAGCTACGGTCATTCCTTCAATACGCAAAGTGGGGGCTGCGATTGAGCTACGGAACTCGAGGTCATTTCCGATGGCGGAGACGTTGCGGAACATTTCTTTCAAGTTACCCGCCACGGTGATCTCTTCCACTGGAAAGCTGAACTCACCATTCTCGATCCATAGGCCGGAGGCCCCGCGAGAGAAATCTCCGGTGACCAGGTTCACCCCGAATCCTAAAAACTCGGTCACATATAGGCCGCTGCGAATATCGCGCAAAGTGTCCTTCGGGCTTTTGTCACCAGGCTGCAGATAGAAATTTCCCGAGCCGATACCAGGATTGCCGGTCAGTCCGCGAGCGGCATTACCTGTGGTCTGCAGCTTCAGCTTTCGGGCCGTGTACGTATTCAGCAGATAACTCTTCAGAACTCCGCGCTCCACGACTACTGTACGGCGCGTGGGCACGCCTTCACCGTCGAACGGAGAAGAGCCGAAGCCCCCAATCATCGTGCCATCGTCAACGATCGTAATGTTCTCCCCTGCGATCTGCTCTCCCAGCTTACCGGTCAGGTAAGAGGAATGACGATAGATGGCATCCCCGTTCACGGCGTCGAAGATGTGATCGATCAGGCCGCGCGAGACCATCGGATCGAAGACCACGGGAACCTTCTGCGTGGGGACTTTGCGAGCGCCTACGCGACGCAAAGTGCGCTCTGCTGCCTTTCGACCAACGGATTCAGGCGATTCCAGTTTCTGCAGAGTGCGGCAGGCCGAGTACCAGTAGTCGCGCTGCATGGCTGAGCCTTCCGCCTGTGCGATGGGAACCGCAGAGACCGAGCAGTACGAGCGGCGATAATCACCAACAAATCCCAGCGAGTTAGCCAGGACCTTGTACCCCGTGGCCGCGTCGAAAGAACCACCGTCGGAATTCGTGATGCGGGGATCGGCCGCCATTGCCGCCGCCTCTGCGCGACGCGCGTAGTCAATCCTGTTGGCGGTCGAGAGCGAGTAGACATCGTCGTAATAAAGATCCAGGTCCTGCTTGAGCGATCCTAGAGCAGCTGCATCGGGTAAGCCGGCGATCGGATCTTCGGAAGTCGCTCGCGCCAGCGTCATCGCGCTCGAGACTAGGCGCTCAACTCCTTCGTGGGAAAAGTCGCTGGTATGAGTTGCGGCAGCGCGCGCGCCCACAAATACTCGCAATCCCAGCGCTCGCGCGCCGGACTCCTTAAGGGTTTCAACTTCACCCAGCCGAACCAGCGTCGAGAACTCATTACCATCGCGCGCAATGGCGTCGGCTGAAGTAGCTCCCGATTTCATCGCGCGTTCCACTACTTCAACTGCGATCTCCTTGAGTCCTGCTCCGAGTTCGATTCTTTCCTGAGTTTCAATTGGCATTAAGTTTTAATCGCATCTAATACAACGGCCACTAGTGCGTTTTTGTTCCATATTGGAATATCGTGTTGAGCTCTCACCGAAAAGCGCGACCCACCAGCCGCGCAGCAAGAGTGCCGCGCCCACGGCGCTCAATTTGTTTTTTCAGACCCCCAGGGCTTACGCCGCGGGACTACGAGAATGCCGCGCTCCGGCTTTGCAGAAGATTATCCCGTTCCTCCGACCGTCAACCGATCCACCTTGATCGTGGGCATTCCTACGCCCACCGGCACGGACTGTCCGTCCTTGCCACACGTGCCCACACCTTCATCGAGCTGAAGATCATTGCCCACCATGGAAACGCGTGTAAGCACATCCGGACCGTTGCCGATCAGCGTGGCATTCTTTACCGGTGTGGTGATCTCGCCATCTTCGATCAGATACGCCTCGGAAGTTGAGAATACGAACTTACCGTTCGTGATATCCACTTGACCACCACCGAAATTCACGGCGAAGAGTCCGCGCTTTACTGACTTGATGATGTCCTGAGGATCGTCCTGGCCGGCAAGCATGTAAGTGTTCGTCATGCGAGGCATGGGAATGTGCTCGTAGCTCTCGCGGCGTCCATTGCCGGTGTTCGCGATGCCCATCAGGCGCGCTGATAGCTTGTCGCTGATGTAGCCCTTGAGAATTCCGTTTTCGATTAGCGTTGTGTGCTGCGTGGGAGAACCTTCATCGTCGACGTTGATTGAGCCACGCTTCGATGGCATCGTGCCGTGGTCAACCACCGTGACCTTCTCGCTCGCGACTCGCTTGCCAACGAGTCCGGCAAACGCCGAAGTTTTTTTGCGGTTGAAATCAGCTTCGAGTCCATGGCCCACGGCTTCGTGGAGCAGAACACCGGGCCATCCGGGACCGAGCACAACTTCCATCTCTCCCGCGGGAGTCTCTCGCGCATCGAGTTGAATGATCGCTTGTCGCGCCGCTTCGTGAGCGAAGTACTCAGGAGTTTTCTCGGTCTGGAAATACTCGATGCCAACACGCCCACCTCCACCGGAGTTGCCACGTGCGGAGTTCGGACCGTCTTTGGCGATGCAGAAGATGCTCATGCGTGCCAGAGGCTGCGAGTCGGAGGCAATTACGCCGTCGGATCCGACTACGAGAATCCGGCGCAGTTCATCGGCGTAGCTGGCACGAACCTGAACGATTCGGGAATCATGGTTGCGACTGTGCCGGTCTGCGCGCTGAAGTAGCTCGACCTTTGCTGCAACCTCGGCATCAACGGAGGGTGAGGCGACGGCGTACAGAGTATGGCCGCCTGTCGGGTCCTTAAGATTTACGACCGGCTGCTTGTTCGGGCCGCTGGCGATCAGCGCCGCAGTCCGGGCAGCCCGCAGAATGCGCTCCGGGGAGAGATCGTCTGTGTAGGCATATCCGGTACGTTCGCCCGAGATCACGCGGACGCCGCAACCTGCCGAAATGCCTTGAGTTGCCGATTTGATCAGTGACTCATCGAGGCTTAGCGAAGTTGAAGTGTGGTACTCGAAGTAGAGATCAGCATAGTCGCCGCCCGCCGACAAAGCCTCTCCCAGATACCGTTCCAGATCCCGGTTCGTGAGACCGAACTTTTGAAAGAAAAATGCGCGATGGTCCATGAAAAACCAGCTTCTAAGCGGCTAAGCTCCTGAGCTGCTAGCCTGCCTCCATCAGATTAACACCGAGCTTTTCCAGCAGCACGACGAAGCCGGATTTGATGGCCTCCGGCTTATTTCCCAGCAGTCTGCTGCTCTTCGATTTAGGTACCAATTTTGTCTCAGATTTTCCATTCCCTTAGCTCAGAAGATTAAGAGATTAGCGGCTTAGGAGCTTACCTGGCGCATTCTGGCATATCATCCAGCTACTCTGGATTTCAGTGGCGCGCAGCTTAGGTCACGGTGACAATGGATACTCGGCATGACGCACGGCGCCGATCCATTTCTGCTACAGCTCCTGGTGATCTTCCTTTGGGCGAAGATCTTCGGCGAACTCTTTGAGCAGCTCTCATTGCCTGCGGTGCTGGGAGAGATCCTCTCAGGCGTTGTGCTCGGTCCTTATCTCACCGGTTTCATCATTCCCAGCCAAGCCACCACCTCAATCGGCGAACTCGGCGCGATCTTCCTTCTTTTTACTGTAGGTCTTGAGACGAGGCCCAAGGAACTGATTCGCATCGGCGCATCCGCATTGGGAGTCGCTCTTGCCGGCGTTGCCTTGCCGTTCCTGATGGGACTCACCTTCCTCCTCATTCGACATCATCCCGGTCACGAAGCCGTCTTCATCGCAGCTGCTATGGTGGCAACCAGCGTCGGCATTACCGCGCGCGTCCTGGAGGACCTCGGCGTACTGCAGACACGCCCTGCAAAGATCATTTTGGGAGCCGCGGTTTTCGACGACATTCTCGGCATGGTGCTGCTTGCGGTGGTGGTGGGCTTCGTCTCCTCCGGCTCGATCGCCTGGATCCAGCTGAGCGTGCTACTGGCGGAAGCGGTCGGATTCGCGCTGATCATGATCTTCTTCGCGCCACGCGTGATTCAGCGCATGCGTCCCGGATTGGAACGGATGGAAACGCACAATGCCCCACTCGTTCTGGCTCTGGCCATTTGTCTCGCGCTCTCTGTAGGAGCGGAAAAGATCGGTATGGCCGCAATCATCGGCGCCTTCTTCGCGGGATTGGCTTTCGCCGAATACGCCCCGGAATGGCACCTGATGCCGCGCGTCGCCGGCATCAACGAATTCCTGGCTCCGTTCTTCTTCTTCGTGATGGGAGCCAAGCTCAACCTGAGCGTCTTCAACGGATCGTTATGGCTCGCGGCCAGTGTAATTGCGGTTCTCGCGATTGTTTCCAAACTTGTTGGTTGCGGACTTCCGGTTCTGCGCGAAGGCAGGGATACTGCATTGAAAGTCGGAGTAGGCATGACACCGCGCGGAGAGGTTGGGCTGATCATTGCCCTGCTTGGTCTGCAGATGAAGATGATCTCCGACGCCGCTTACGCAATCGTTGTTTTCATGACCGGAGCGACTACAATCTTCGCACCGATCGCGCTGCGATTCCTGTATCGCAAGCAGGAGCGCAAGGACGTGGTTCCACAATACGACACGGGAGAGACTGTCGAGAGGGTTTGAAACTGAACGCCTGCATGTTGCATCTCCAGCTTCGAATCATGCTACTTAGCTGCTAAGGCCTTCAACAAGTCCGCCTCGCTTGTATCTTGACCCATATCCCAGAACATAAGGCCAGCGAGGCCGCGCTGTCGTACGTATTGCCGCTTTGCCTGCAGTGCCTCGGGACAGTCATAGCTGAAGAACTCTCCCTTGTTCCAAATTGAACACGTGGCGCTCTTTGGATAGAACTGCCGGTCAGCGCTGCCCGGCCACGCCTTCAGGTTGCGATATTCGGGGGATGACTTTGACGCCTCCTTTGCAGGCTGGTAGAGGCCGTGATTTGCGTTGCCAACGCCAGTCCATCCCTTGCCGTAAAAAGGCACTCCCAGCATGATTTTTCGTGCCGGCACTCCTGTGTGTAAGAAATCTTGTACTGCATGCGCGCCGAAGTGCGTGTCTTCGGGCGGCTTCGACGGGTCAGCTGGATCATGAAAGAGCGCGCTGTGCAGGTTCGTGACCTTCTCGCCGTTCCAGTGCATGTCGTACGCCATGATGTTGATGTAGTTCATATATCGGCCAAGCGTTCTCAGGTCGTAGTGCTTGTAGTCTTCTTGCGTCGCGGGAATTGCCGCAGTGAGCAGCAGTCCTGGACGAACGGCGTCGAGTTGGCGCCGGAACTCGGCGGCCATCACGTTCAGATTCTTGGTGTCTTCCGGGCGCCCGGGAATCAGGCCGCCGTCAACAGGATATTCCCAGTCGATGTCAACTCCATCGAAGATCCCGGGCGCGTGAATTCCGGAGGCGAAGTTACCGTGGACATACATGTCAATACAGGAACGCACAAAGGCACGGACATTTGCAGGATGCGCCGCATCGGAAAAGCCCTCAGAGTTGATCCAACCGCCCAACGAGATGAGGATTTTCAATTTGGGAAACTGCTTCTTGAGTTCCTGAAGTTGATGAAAGGTGCCGCGCAGTTGATTCGGGTCTGTCGAGTCGGCTGCGCCGTCAACGCTGTCGCTTGCCGAGTATGCGCGCTTCAACTCCAAATTGGCATCCAGAAGCTGGCATCGGCTCTGTGAAATCTTTCCGAAGGCGTAGTTGAGCTGCGTGAGCAAGCCGGCCGCGCCGTTCGTCGCAAGCTGCTTCAGGGGATAGTCGCCGTTGGATGCGTGGCGTTCGGCGTAGTAGCCGACGAGTTGTGGGTGGGCAGCTTGAGCCGAAGCCAGAGTGGGAAGGAGCAGGACGATTAAGGCTGCCAGCCTTGACGTGGATCTGGGCGCTCCTGCGCGGATGTTGACTTCTCTTTCGGAGGGATCGAGCCGCTGCATTCCCTAACTGTAAAGCAGGTCTATGTCTTCCACCGGCTCAGGCGGCCGGAACCGCGCAAGCAAGACCCTGCTATTTCGGAATGACAGAATGTCGAAGAACGGCTCATACTTCACCTGATGACGCGATTACCCGGTTCTTCGCGAGCGCCAAACGCGCGCGCTAACCCAGATCTTCTGCAGAGAGACACGAGCCAGGACTCAACAATGCTTTCGTCCCATTTAAGTGGCGAAGGCATCTACCCCGTGTTATCGTCTGTGACTATTATTAGCCTGATTTTGGCTTGTTTTGTGTACATTGCCCTGTGAATCCTGACAGGACCTGGCGGACGTACTAGAGAGTATTAAGAAAATTCCTGCCTTGCTAGCGCAAGGTCTTGGAACTTTTTGGTGCGAAGACGGTCTATACTACGGAGTACGACTGATGGCTACCTCGGCCCAACCGGCACCTCGACTTCCCGGCTCGGGAGGTGTCGCTCCGCCTAAAGAACCGACCGACATTCTGCCAACACTGTTTGGCGAAGGGTACGGCACTTATGCCGTGCAGTCGCGAAATTTCTATACATCGATTCTTATCCACACAGTTGCGTTGGCATTGCTGCTCTATGTCACGCATCAGGTAGTCACGCATCGCGTGCAAATCGCTCAGGCGCTCGGTCCAGTCGTCGATATTGGCGCTTACATTCCTATGCCTTCTGCGGCAAAACAAGTCGGCGGCGGTGGTGGTGGTGGAGATCGCGACAAGCTCGAAGCCAGCAAAGGCGTTCCGCCAAAATTCAGCATGCAGCAGATCACGCCTCCGACTGTTGTAATTCGCAACGATCATCCAAAGCTGGCGGTTGAACAGACCGTGATGGTTCCACCGCAAGTGAGGATCAATCAGGTAGGACCGATTGGATCTCTGACCAGCGTGCTGAGTGTGCCCTCAAACGGCACAGGATATGGCTCCGGTGTCGGAGAATCGTGCTGTGGCGGTGTAGGCAATGGGAATGGACGCGGAGTGGGACCTGGCGACACGGCGGGGATTGGCGGTGGAGTGTTTCAGGTTGGCGGCGGCGTAGCCCCTCCGCGAATTAAGTACCAGACCGAACCGGAATTCTCAGAAGAAGCCCGCAAAGCCAAGCATCAGGGAACAGTCGTGGTGCGAGCGACGGTCGGTCAGGACGGGAAAATCCACAATCCTCACGTGGTTCGTTCCCTTGGTCTGGGACTGGACGAAAAAGCTATCGAAGCAGTCAATCAGTGGCTCTTTGAGCCTGCGATTAAGGACGGACGCAAGGTAGCGGTTTACGTCGATATTGAAGTGAACTTCCGGTTGTATTAGTCCCGTTCTGTGAGCCCCAAAAACAGTTCTGATTTCTACCCTCTTGGTGAGCTCCCCGAATGCTGCGACTTCGGCGCTCAGTGAGAGCTACTTCTTAGTCGGTGTCCTCTCAAGTCCCACGTCCCTGACAAGTTTTTTCACCACTTCATCGACGTGGTTGTCGGCTTCCAGGAACGCGGCGGCGACTTCCAGTCGCTTGTGATCTTCGTGCTTCTCAAGCAGAACCACCACATGAGCGATCGCGGCTTTCTCGGTTCCCATACCTTCAGGAGTCTTAGCCTTCACGCCGACATCTTCCCGTGAGATCTCCAGAAGCTGCGCAATACTTTCTCGAATGCGGTCTGCGACAGGCCCGATCTTGGGAGCATCGAGGATTAACGTGGAATCCACATTGCAAACTTCCCATCCCGCTTCACGAACCTTCGTCAAGGCTTGCAGCACAAAGGTAGAGGAGTCGGCCCCCTTCCATTGCGGATCAGAAGGAGGAAAATAGCTTCCAATATCGCCCGCGGCGATCGCGCCGAGCAAAGCATCGGTGAGCGCATGCAGCAGCACGTCGCCGTCGGAGTGCCCCGCGAGTCCATGCGTATGCTTTAGCTCGACGCCGCCAATCCGGAGCGGCACGCCTTTTTTGAATTCGTGCGAATCCCAACCGTAGCCAATGCGCATTTAGTTCTTATCCGGAAAACCTATGATGACGTGGGGATCAACGATACACAAAGAGCCGGAATATCGGGAGATGCCATCCGGTGATCGGATGCAGTAAGAACAACACGATCGGGGCATTCGGCGTTCTGCCAGTAGGCGATTTTGTGATTATTAAGCAGGCCTACAGACACAAAGCCGACAGCTAATGGACCATGTCTTTACTTCGCCCGATGGTCCGATCACCTGATCACCCGATTCTTCCTGTCTCCGTGGTGAAGTTGCTTTGCATAAAACTCTGCCAGTTCCATATCCGACGGCGTCGTGATCTTGATATTCCTGGGCGATCCCATCACTACCGCTACGTCATATCCCGCTCGTTCAACCAGTGATGCCTCGTCGGTGCCGATGAATCCGTCTTGCGCCGCATCGTCGAAGACTCGCTTCAGCAAGTCGTAGCGAAATCCTTGAGGGGTCTGCGCCATCACTACCCGCTCGCGGGGAACTGTTGACGTAATAATTGCGCCCTCGGCGGTGCGCTCGACTTGTTTGATGGTATCAACCGCCGGCAGCCCGGCAATTGCGGCGCCATGTTTGGCTGCAGCTTCGATCACATTCTCGATGATTTCCGAGTCGACGAACGGGCGAACCGCGTCGTGAACCAACACTACATCGTGCGCGTCGGCCTTCACCGTGGCTAGCGCATTCGCTACCGAATGCTGGCGGTGATCACCACCTACAAGTACGTGCATCTTCGGACGAAGGCGCTGCCCTGCCAGGAAATCGCGCAGGCGCTCGGCTTCGTTCTCCCGGACGGCAATGTAAATGTCGCTTACCTCCGAAACCTGCGAGAACTTCTCCAGCGTGTGCAGCAGAATCGGCTTGCCCGCGATCTCGGCGAACTGCTTCGTGGTCTGCCCCGGACGAACGCCGGACTGCGCAGCCATGCGCGTTCCCAATCCCGCCGCGGGAATGATGACCACCACTCTCATGGGAAGCGAAGTATAAGCTTCGCAGTCCCACCTAACAAACCGTGATTTCGCCGGGCAGGCGAAAGGCAAGACTGAACACCGAGGACACGGATGGACAGGTGGTTCGTGCTCGGTTCGTCGGTAGTGCTCATTTCGGGAGCGAAGTTACAGATACTTGCTCTTCCTACGTTCCCTCTCCGACCCGTGTTCCGCTTTTGCTTTGTCCGTGACACCATGTCCCGGTGGTGAAAAAATAATTCTGTGATGACCTTGTCGCAGCGCGTGGCCGAGTACATTCAGGCACACGCCCTCATGCGTGCGGGAGAGCGCGTGGCTATTGCTGTTTCCGGCGGCGCGGATTCGGTTGCGCTGTTGCGAGTTCTGCTTCAACTTCGTGATGGGTTGGGAATCGTGATCTCAGTTGCGCATTTTCACCATGGCATTCGTGGAGCTGAAGCAGATGCAGACGAAGCTTTTGTTGCGGACCTTGCCGGCACTCACAATCTCGAATTTCATGTCGACCGCGGCGAGGTTCCGGCACACGCCAGGAACAGCAACGTCAGCCTCGAGACTGCGGCTCGCAATCTGCGTTATGAGTTCTTTGCGAGAGTTCTGCGGGAACAGCGGACAGATTGCATTGCTACTGCGCACAGCCTGGACGACCAGGCGGAGACGGTTCTCATGAAAGCGTTACGAGGTGCAGGCAGCCGCGGACTCTCTGGGATTTTCCCTGAGCATCGTTTCGATATGGGAAGGATTGTGCGTCCGCTGCTGGACGTTCGCCGGGGGGAGCTGCGCGATTACTTGCGGACGCTCAACCAGGAATGGCGGGAAGATGCAACCAACAAAGATTTGAGTCTTGCTCGCAATCGTCTTCGTGATCGTGTCCTGCCGATGCTGCGCGAAGAGGTGAATCCTTCAGTTGATCAGGCGCTGGCTCATTTGGCCGAGATCGCGCGAGGTGAAGAGCAGTATTGGAATGAGCAAATCTCCCGGCTTCTGCCTTTGCTCGTTGTGCCGGGAGAGCCTGCGCGTGGCGGCGGGCGTCGACAGACCGCATCGGCAAGCATCGCCATTGACATCCAGAAGCTCTGTCAACATCCTTTAGCAGTTCAACGCAGACTGTTGCGCACCGCCGCGGAAAAGATGGGACGCAGCATGGAGTTTGAGCAAGTCCAGGAGGTACTCCAGCTCATCACACAACGCGCAGAACGAGGCACGCAGAGCAAAGTAGTCGAGATCGGCGGTGGGTGGAGGGTGCGCCTGTTGTTCAGGGAATTGCGTTTTGAGATGGCAAAGCCGCAAGCACCGAATTCGGGTTATGCGCTTCCATTGCTTGTTCCGGGAGAGGTCCGTGTTGAGGCGATCGGAACAACCATTCGCGCGCGCATCTCAGAAGACAATGGAAACGCAAAGAATGCATCGTATAATCCGCACTCAGTTCGACTCCCCAGAATCACAGAACTAATCGTACGCAACTGGAAGGCTGGAGACCGCTTCCGGCCTGCGCGTCACAATTCCGAGAAGCGGGTTAAGGAGCTGCTCTATCCGTTGCATTTGAGCGAGGAGGAAAAGCAGCTTTGGCCGGTAGTTGCAGCCGGGGATCGGATCGTTTGGGTGCGTAGCATCGAGTCGCCAGAATTGCGCACTGAGACCGGGAAACGGCTCTCGATCGAGGAGAGCGCCGAGTAAGCCCTGGAGTTCGGGGCGCCAGATCTGAGGGACTGGAACCCAACGACCAATGGCACCGAAAATCCTGCTCACCGCCGAGCAGATTCAGCGACGTGTAAAGGAAATCGGGCAGCAGATCTCCCGCGACTATGCGGGTAAGAATCTGATGCTGGTGTGCGTCCTTCCTAATGGCTTCGTATTTGCCGCGGATCTGCTCCGGGCGATCGATATTCCGGTAAGCTGCCAGTTCGTGCAGCCACATAAGCAGTCCACTCCGGGTGACAGCTCACACGTCAACATTCATTATGGGTCGGCATTTGATGTGAAGGGGAAGAATGTCGTGCTGGTGGAAGGCCTGATCCAGTCGGGCCACACGACTGAATTCCTTCTTCGCACAGTTCTCAGCTGGAATGCCGCCTCGGCCAAGCTGGTGGCGCTGATCGATAAGCAAAGCGCCCGCCGCGTACCGGTCCAGGCCGACTATATGGGATTCATTCTGGAAGAGACTTTCGTGGTCGGCTACGGCATGGGTGATCCAGAATACGGGCGCAACTTGCCCTATATTCAGGGCGAGGCAAGGTAGTTTTCGTGCCGAATCCAGTGTTTTCCTGCTAAAACAACCCATTTCTTTGCCCCCGTTATCCCATAAGCCCGCAATCCGTCTAAATCGGTAAACCGTTCCCGAAATATACCGAAGGCCGAGTGCCGAAGCCGACGGTTCTTTCGCGCCTTAGCCCGAACCACGGTGTCTAATGGATAGGAACCAAAGTTGTAATGGCTTATTTTCGAGCCAGCTTTCTTGGCGGAAACCAGATACAATTTCGCTGGGAAGTTGCTTCGAAAGCCCCTCTGGGGCATCTAAGCAGTGAGAACTCCGCAGGGTTAGCAAGCCAGCCCACCGGGGGATTTGTAAGTCTGTAGCTGGGGCATGACTTGCGCCAGCGTTACGGGCTCGTGAGGGGTAGGTTTAGGAGCATTGAAATTGAACTCAACCGTTAAGACCGTGGCCTTCTGGCTGGTGATCCTGCTTTCTGGGGTGTTGCTCTGGCAGGTGGTGAAGGCTGGTGGCAGTGCTAACAAGGAATCCGAGATCACGTTCTCGAAGTTTCTGCAGGATGTCGATCGCGGAGACGTTAACGATGTCACCATCGTCGGAACCAGTGAGGTGCACGGCAGGTACAAGAGCGGCGGAGCCGGCTTTCGTACCACTGCATATGCCAATTACCCGGAGATGATCAAGAACCTTCGCGACAAGGGCGTGAACATCACGGTGAAGGATAACTCGGGCAATGGTTGGCCGACTTACCTGTTGAATCTCTCCCCACTCATTCTCTTCGCCGCCTTGTGGTTCGTGATGATCCGCCAAATGCAGACTGGCGGAAATAAAGCGCTTTCCTTCGGCAAGAGCCGCGCCCGGCTGCTCTCGATGCAGCAAAAGAAGGTCACATTCAAGGATGTGGCAGGCGTTGATGAAGCCAAGGAAGAGCTGAAAGAGATTATCGAGTTCCTGCGCGAAGCGCAGAAGTTCCAGAAGCTTGGTGGACGCATTCCCAAGGGAGTGCTGCTCGTTGGACCTCCCGGAACTGGTAAGACTTTGCTTGCCCGCGCAGTTGCCGGCGAGGCGAATGTTCCATTCTTCTCCATCTCCGGTTCGGATTTCGTCGAGATGTTTGTCGGAGTTGGAGCGAGCCGTGTGCGCGACCTGTTCGAACAGGGCAAGAAGAACGCTCCCTGCATCATCTTCATCGACGAAATCGATGCTGTGGGACGTCATCGCGGCGCTGGCCTTGGTGGCGGACACGATGAACGTGAACAGACTCTGAACCAGCTGCTCGTTGAAATGGACGGCTTCGAGTCGAACGAAGGCGTGATTCTGATCGCTGCCACCAACCGTCCGGACGTTCTCGATCCGGCGCTTCTGCGTCCCGGTCGCTTCGACCGTCGCGTCGTGGTTGCGCGACCTGACGTTCGCGGACGTGAAGAGATTCTGCGCGTACACACCCGCAAGATTCCCATCGGGGACGATGTCGATCTCTCGATCCTTGCTCGGGGCACACCAGGATTCTCAGGCGCCGATTTAGCCAATATGGTGAATGAGGCAGCACTAAACGCAGCTCGACAAAACCGCAAAGCGGTTTACATGTACGATTTCGAGCTGGCGAAGGACAAAGTTCTCATGGGCGCAGAGCGCAAGTCGATGCTGCTCTCCGATCACGAGAAGAAGGTTACGGCTTACCATGAGGCTGGACACGCGTTGGTCGCAGCTATGCGCGACCATGCTGATCCGCTGCACAAGGTGACGATCATCCCGCGCGGAATGGCGCTCGGCGTCACAATGCAACTACCGATCGATGATAAGCACACCTATACGAAGGAATATCTCGAAACTCGTCTGGCCATCATGATGGGCGGACGCGTTGCTGAAGAGATCTTCCTGCAGCAGATGACTACCGGTGCCGGCAATGATATCGAGCAAGCGTCTGATCTCGCTCGCCGCATGGTCTGTGAATTCGGAATGAGTTCGCTCGGCCCGATCACTTTCGGCAAGAAAGATGAACAGATCTTCCTCGGTCGCGAGATCAATCAGCATCGCGACTTCAGCGAGGAGACTGCGAAACAGATCGACAAGGAAGTGCGTCAGCTGGTGGACGCAGGATACCAGGGTGCGACGCTGATTCTGTCGAACAACAAGGAGGTCATGCACCGTATGTCCGCAGCCCTCCTTGAGCGCGAAGTACTTGATGCCAACGAAATCAAGATGATTATCGAAGGCAGAGAACTTCCTCCCATCAAGATGCCTTCCAGTGGCGATGGCGTGCAGCAGGTGCTCAAGCCTGAACCGGCTCGCAGTCCCGGTTTGGCTCCAGGACATCCGTCCCCGGCATAACACATACAACAGCTAAAATCGCGGGCAGCCGAACATGGCTGCCCGTTCTGTTTGTGGTACCCCCTCAATCCCGTGGGGTCACTTGCCTTCTGATCCTCTTGGACCTCGTCCGACTAAATTTCCGTTTATATCTATGTTGTCCAGCACCGCAAGGCCAAAGTTGTCGGGTGCGGTGTCCTGTCCTTCGTCAAAAACGATGCTTATGCTTCGGACCGAACTGGTAATCGGCGGGAAGGCCTGCGCCGCAGTCCAGCGCAGCCGAATCCAAAATCCAGTACTCGTCTGCAGAGGTGGCGGGGAAGCGCAGCCGACGAAATGGGTGACATTATCCTCGGTCACAACGTTGAACCTGGGTGCGCCGGCGCCGCAATGCGAACCCCTTGGATCAACAAATGCATCCGGTTTTCGAATGTCATAGCCCAGTTCGGTTAAAGTGATGCCCCTAACACCTGTAATCAGGGCGCCGGCTGAAGCGTTATTTGCCGTAGGTCCAGTCTTTGCCAATAAGAGTCCCTCGACCGCTTTGTCTCGATCATCTCCCGTCGGACAGCCTGGTTCCTGGTAGGTAATCGTCGGCGACGTAGAAGGGTAGACAGCGATTGGTGCTGACGTAGGGCATCCAGTGCCGGATCTCCATTCCGCCGCTACAAGCTGTGAGCCGGCGGGATCGAACTGAAACGGTACAACGTTGAACGTTCCGGAATTATCTTCGCCGGACTGTGCCGCCGCGACGGTGCACAGACCTGCAAGGGCCAAAATTATCGCAATCTTCATGGCGAACCTCCCGTTAGGGTTAAATTTGGGTGGTTTTAGGTTGAAGAGAGAGCGTGCATGGAACGATGAGGCTATCCATGTCTAGCTTGGGACTAATTCCTGAATTGCATCCCGGCTGGATGCATTGACCTAGAAGCACTGGAAGAGCGGTCTGGTTGCCCAAAGGCGAGCGAAATTGAAATTCCATGCCAGGTCATATGGCGGAAATGCCAAAATGGGAAAATTGAGGTTTCCCAGACCATTACCCCCTGTTTCAAGGAACCGAGATCCAGCTAAGCGCTGGCAGATTGGGTAACGGCGATCTTTTCCACCGGAAAGCCGCGCGAAATCCATCCATCGAGCCCACCTTCCACTGGACGGACGCGGGTAATGCCTCGCCTCTTCAGTTTCAGCGCCACCCGGGCGCTGGTCGCTTCGTTTGGTCAGGTGCAGTAGAGGATGATGTCGCGATCGCGCGGTATCTCCCCGTGCCGTTCCTCCAACTCCTCCGGCGTGAGACGCAGCGCGCCGGGAATCTGCACCGAATCTTCGTCAAGTGTGAACTCGTTGCGCAGATCGACCACAATCGCGCGCCCGCTCTCGAGTTCTTCTCTCAATTCCTCAGGCCCGATCCGGGAAACGCGCAGCTTGCGGATAAATCGTTTGCGCTGGATGTGCTTGAAAGTGATCCACGCCGTCGCTGCCAGAAGAACAATCAGCAGCATCGGTAGTCCCGAGTGACGCAGGAGGGAAAGAATGTCCTCCACTTCCCGATGAAAGATCCTTCCGGTCAGCAAAACCGCGCCTGCCCAAAAAAGCGTTCCGCAAATGTCATAGGCGAGAAATTTGAGCCAGGACAATCGAACGATGCCGGCCATTGGCTGAGCCACGATATTCAATCCGGGCAAAAACTTGGATATCAACAGTGAGTTCGCCCCGCGCTTCATGAACAAATTTTCTGTGTTCCTGACGCAGGAATCGGGTTCAAGAGAAATGCGGCACAGGAGGCTGAGAATCTTCCCCCCTTTTGCCCGGCCAAGCTGGAACCACATCAGATCGCTCAGGAAAGCGCCACAGAAGGTCAGCAGCCAAAGAATGTGAAAGCTGATCTTACCCTCCGCGCTGAGCGCCCCCGCAGTTAGCAGCAAGGGCGCGGAAGGCAGAGGCATGCCAGCCTGCTCCGCCAGCACCCAGAAGAAGATCACTGAGTACCCGTGGTGGATCAGGAAACGTGTCAGTTCTGCAGTTTCGTGGCCCATTGATGTGAGGTTTAAGGCAAGCTTCCGGCGTTAATCGCGCTGTCGCGCTCTGTTGTTAGAGTATTCGGGATTGCCTTGGGAGACAAAACCTTTCTCAGCGCGCTGTCTCCCAGGACTAAAAACAGTCGCGTCCTCCAAAGAGCCTGCCCCTGAATGAAATGGCAGACGCGAAGGAGCCCCATCTCTCCCCGCGCGACATTCTTTCACGTGACAGCTTTCGCTTGCGTTCATTCCTGGCAGCCATCCAGCGACTGATATGCTGTTCGCCGCGAATGCAAAACAGCGAGCACATCCTAACCGATACACCTCCACTGGCTGACGCGCGGTTGCGCTACGGCAACGATGAATATCAATTCGGCGATCTGCGCCTTCCCCAAGGTAATGGGCCATTTCCCGCGGCGATGTTCGTTCATGGCGGGTTCTGGCGTGCCCGCTACGATCTCAAGCATGCGAGTTTCCCTTGCGCGGCGCTCACGAAGACTGGCTTCGTTAGTTGGAATGTTGAGTACCGCCGTGTCGGAAATCCCGGCGGAGGCTGGCCCGGAAGCTTTGAAGACGTAACCGCCGGATATCAATTCCTGCGGCAACTGGCCGGCAGATACCCGATTGATACCAGGCGCCTGATCGTTCTCGGACATTCCGCCGGCGGGCAGTTGGCGCTCGCGCTGGCCGCACATCACAACTCCATGCGTGCGGTAGTCTCGCTGGCCGGAGTCGTGAATCTGCGTCGAGCGTGGGATCTGCACCTGAGCCACGACGCCGTCGCTGAATTTCTGGGCGGCGATCCACAGCGCGTTCCGGAACACTATCACGAAGCGTCACCCGCCGAACTCGACATTCACTGCGAGCAGCTCCTGATTCATGGAGCTGACGACGATACGGTTCCCGCACAGATGAGCCGCGACTATGCGAGGCAGAAACTTCGGAAACGGGAGAACGTCAAGCTACTCGCGATTCCTAAAACAGGACACTTTGAAATTGTGGATCCGGAATCCAGGGTGTGGAGTGACGTACAGACGGCTCTGCGGGCTCTGATCTAGCTGCTATAGGCGGGCGCATCAGGAGAGCCGTTCATCGAATTGATGAACTTTCGTCCCCGCCTTCTGACGAGCTGACTTCCCACTTGGCGATCACATCTTGACAATCATGATGAGCAAGACTAATGTTTTGACCGATGGACGAAACCAACACCGATGTCATCCAGGGAACGCTCGACATGCTCATCCTCAAGACGCTCAGCCTCGAGCCGATGCACGGCTTCGGAATCGCGCGTCGTGTTGAGCAGATATCGCGAGGAGTGTTCAAAGTGAATCCAGGATCGCTGCTTACAGCATTACAGCGGCTGGAACGCGCCGGATGGCTCGATTCCGAGTGGCGGCAAACTGAGAACTCACGCCACGCCAAGTTCTATGCACTCACGCGCGCAGGGAAAAAGCAGTTGGAGCTCGAGACCGCGGACTGGAACCGGCGTGCGTCGGCGATCGCACGATTGTTGAAAGCTGAGGTCTGACGGCATGTCTCTTTGGCGACAACTAACGCGCGGCCTGCGCGTGCTCACGAACCGCGTTGCAGCCGATTGCGAACTTGCTGAGGAGCTGAAAGACTACTTCGAGCAGGCGACCGCGAGTTTCGAAGCAAGCGGGCTCACGGCAGAGGAGGCCCGCCGCGCCGCACGGCTCGAAATCGGGAATGCCATGCTCGTCCGCGAGCAGGTCCGCGCCTATGGATGGGAGAACCTGATAGAGACATTGCTGGCTGATTTGCGCTACGCCGCTCGTCAATTGCGTAACAACCCAAGCTTTGCGGCAACGGCTATGCTGATTCTCGGTCTCGGCATTGGTGCTACGACCGCGATCTTCAGCGCGGTAAGTCCAATTCTGTTTCAGCCCCTGCCATACCCGCACTCCGATCGAGTAATGATGATCTTCGAGCAGCGCGACGGCGGCTCACGCCTGCCAAGTTTCGGCACCTATGAAGGGCTCTCCGAGCGCAGCCACTCGTTCGATGCAATGGCTGTGATGAAGCCCTGGCAGCCGGCGATGGTGGGAATCGGCGAGCCAGAGCTGTTTGAAGGACAGCGGGTGAGCGCAGCGTACTTTCGTGCCCTTGGAGTTTTCCCCGCTCTCGGACGCGATTTCCAGGCTGCAGATGATCTGGTGAACGGACCGAATGTCGTAATCCTGAGCAACCGGCTATGGCATCGCCGTTTTGCTGCCGATTCACAAATTGTCGGACGCCACATCACGCTCGAGAACAGCAGCAGCCAGCTCGCACCCAGCAACAGTTTTACCGTGATCGGGGTAATGCCCCGGGACTTCGAGAATGTGCTTGCTCCCTCGGCCGAACTCTGGGCGCCCTTGCAGTACGATCCATCCCTTCCTCCGGACTCAAGAGAATGGGGACATCATTTGCGCATGGTTACGCGCCTGCAACCCGGCGTAACGAAGGAACAGGCAAAAAGTGAACTCGATGCGCTCCTGCCGCCGTTCGGAAAGGCGCACGCGAAGGGATTCGAAAGCGCCGGAGGAATTCCTACTGGCGTAATCGTGACTTCCCTGCATGATCACATAACCGGCGATGTGAAGCCGGCGCTGCTGGCGATCCTCGGAGCGGTGATTCTGGTGCTCCTCATCGCGTCGGTCAACGTTACGAACCTTCTGCTGGCTCGCGGCGCACAGCGCCGCGGAGAGTTTGCTGTACGCGCGGCACTCGGCGCCGGACAAAAGCGCCTGCTGCGCCAGCTCGTCACGGAAAGCCTACTACTTGCCATGCTGGGCGGGACCTTCGGAATTGCGGTTGCCATGTTGGGAGTTCGCGCACTGGTAGCACTCAGTCCACCAGGACTGCCAAGAGTTGACGCGATCCGTGTGGACGGCGCAATGCTCATCTTTGCGCTGGGAATTACTACTTGTATCGGATTACTTGTCGCACTTACGCCTGCCCTTCATGCTTCGCGCAACGATCCGCATGAAGGACTTCAACAAAGCTCTCGCCGAAGCAGCCGCGAGCATCAGCTTGTCCGGCGTTCTCTCGTCGTTTCTGAAGTTGCTCTCGCACTGGTGCTGCTGGTGAGCGCAGGGCTGCTGCTGCGCAGCCTCGAACGTCTATTCTCTGTCGATCCCGGCTTTGATGCCTCACATATTGTCACTATGCAAGTGCAGGAATCGGGCAATCGATACGCACACGACGATGCCCGCGCCCGTTTCTTCGAACAGACTTTGGAAAAGGTTCGTCATCTTCCCGGTATTACTTCGGCAGCATTCGTCAGTCAGTTGCCGCTGAGCGGCGACTATGAAGTTTATGGAATTGAATTTGAAGCCTACCCACATGACGACGAGGCTGCCTTTCGTTATGCCGTCAGTCCCGATTACTTCAAGACGATGCGAATTCCTCTTCGCCGAGGGCGGCTGCTCGATGAAGAAGACCGATCCGGAGCCCCGGTCGCCGTCCTGATAAGCGAGTCCCTGGCCAAACGCAAGTTCCACGATCGCGACCCCATCGGACAACGCGTGCGCATGGGTCCCAATATGGGCCACGCAGATAAACCTTGGGCGACCATCGTCGGTGTGGTCGGCGACGTGAAGCAGTTGTCGTTGGCCGTCAATGACGCGGAAGCCTTCTACACCACGCCTGGGCAATGGGAGTGGGTGGACAATACGCAATCGGTAGTCGTGCGGGCAAAAGGGAACGCCGCCTCGCTTGCTTCGTGGGTGAGGGACGCGATCTGGTCTGTGGATAAGGATCTGCCGGTCGTGCGCATCGCCACAATGCATAGCCTTCTCGCCCAAACAGAGGCCCAACGACGCTTCGCACTGATCATCTTTGAGGCATTCGCGCTGGTTGCACTGGTGCTTGCAGCGACTGGCATTTACGGCGTGCTGTCGGGCAGCGTCACGGAGCGCATGCGCGAGATCGGTGTGCGCGCCGCCTTGGGAGCATCGCGCGAGAGCATCGTCAGACTCGTGGTGCGCCAGGGCATGACGCTCACCACATGTGGCGTGGCAATCGGTTTGCTCGGGGCTGCCGCAGCCAGTCAGGCGATTGTCGCGATGCTGTTCGGAGTCTCACCGCTAGATCCTATGACCTACGGCGGCGTCATTGTTTTGCTTGGAGGTGTGTCACTTCTAGCCTGTGCCATTCCCGCGTGGCGGGCATCCCAGGTGGATCCGGCAATCACTTTGCGCGCGGAGTAGATCTCCCGTAGAGACGCAGCATGCTGCGTCTCTCCTTTGGGCGCACGCCGAACTGCTACACTGCCCTCGCCTTGCCCAATTCACGCGATGATGAATTCCCGAATGATCTCCCGCCACTCGCCCCCGGACTCTACATTGTTGCTACACCAATCGGGAATCTCGAGGACATTACATTGCGCGCTCTGCGTGTCCTTCGCCAGGCAAATCTGATCGCTTGCGAAGATACGCGGCACACGCAAAAGCTGCTGAATCATTTCGATATCAAGACGCCGACGCAGAGTTATCACCAGCACAACGAAGCAGCGCGAGCGCAGGAACTCGTAAAACGCATCGCGTCAGGAGAGCGGGTTGCGCTCGTTTCCGATGCGGGAATGCCGGGAATCTCCGATCCCGGTGAGCGGCTGATTCGAGTTGCGATCGAACGCGGGCTAAACGTTGTCGCGATCCCAGGGGCCTCAGCGCTGGTAACTGCACTCGTCGCGAGCGGACTGCCAGCCGACAAATTTCGCTTCATTGGGTTCTTGCCTGCTCGATCTGGCGAGCGTCGCAGCGTGCTCGAGAGTCTTGCGAGCTTTACTGAGACGCTCGTCTTCTATGAGGCTCCTCACCGCATCTCCGACATGCTTCACGATCTCGAAACCACATTCGGCCCCGATCGCCGAGTAGTAATCGCGCGCGAGCTTACCAAGATGCATGAGGAGTTCCTGCGAGGAAACGTGTCGGAGGTCTCCGCCGAACTTACCCGACGCGCTGCAAACAAGGGAGAAATAACTGTCATCGTTGCCGGCAAGCCCGAGACCCAGGAAACGCAACGCCCAGAACGAAGTCTAGCGCAACGCATGCACCAATTGATGACTACCGAGTCCCTGGCAGAAAAGAATGCACTCAAGCAAGCAGCCCGCGAGTTCGGACTCTCGAAAAGCGAAGCCTACCGCGAATGGCAGAGAGGGAAAAAGCAGGGGACAGGTTACGGGGGAAACAAGCGGACAGGTTACAGGGAACAGGGAATAGGGAACCGAGAACCGAAAAAAAAGGAAATGTAAGAAGAATGCAGTTGTTGGTTTTTCCCTGTTCCCTGTAACCTGTGCCCTCGCTTTTTGCCTGTCCCCTGTCCCCTTGCTCTTGTGTCCTCTGCTTTTCCCAATGTGAGCACCGCGATGCTCATCCTGGCTTTCGAGAGTCCTAAGGCGAAAAAAAGTTATACCTCTGAGCTCTCGTATTTTCAGCAGTTTGCATCAGACAGTAGGTGGGTGTCGTTGGAAGCAAAACTGCTGCTCACTAGCTGAGAGTATTGGTGTGCCGCCCGGCAAGCACGATCAGCAGAGTTGCGTCCACCCCTCATCTTCTTGAAACCCTACGGCCCGGGAGTCTGAATGGCAGAGCATGTTCTGGACCAGATCGTTGCCGATCTTCGACAGCGCGCAACGACTCTATATCCAAATCGTGGTGAGTTGCGAAATATCCGAATCGTAGGACACACGCCCAAGAGCGATCACTTCATCTATGACCTTGTAGCTGATTTCGCCAATGGCGCCGAGCGCATGGCGCTCAAGGTGTACCGTTCCGGGAAGAACTTGCCACAGGCAGCCCGCAATCACGCAGATACCGAGTATACCAATTTGGAACGCGTGTACAAGGCTTTCACAGAACATGAGCTGCCCGGTGTCCCGCGTCCGCTAGGGAACTTCAGCGCGCTGAATGCGGTAGTGAGCGAGAAGATCCAGGGCGTACCGCTGCAATCGATGATGATGAAGGCCGCCCTCCTCCCCGGCTATGACGACAATCGATCGTTACGAGAAGCCGCAGTCAAGGCCGGCGAGTGGCTCCGCAACTTCCACCAACTTACGGCCGGACCAACCCAGGTGTTTGACCCCCAGCAACTGCTGGCAGAACTCCAAACCCTGTGCCTGAACTGCCGCGGCGAAGGACTCGACAATGAAGCGATCCAGATGATCCTCACCGGAGCCCAGAACTCGCTCGCAAAATCCCGGAAATCGATTTCTACCTCTGCCGTCCTGAAAGATTTCACGCCGCTCAGCATCGTCGTCACCGAAAATGGGGTGGGAGTCTCTGATTACGGCAAGATGTCCGATCAGGGAATTTCCTTCAACGATGCCGCCACATTCCTGGCATCGGTCGAGGCGCTGGAGAAGTATCCGTTCTGCAACCGCGATATCACGGGACGGGTACAGGAAAGCTTCCTGCAAGCCTACGGCGCAAGCGGAGCCGACCAGGCGATTCTGCGCGTGCTCAAGATGCGCGCGCTACTGTCGATGTTCGCCCAGGGCCGCGGCGTGAAGGAGAGCGCTGTGCGTAAGAAGGTAATGTGGGCAACAGTGATGAAGCGGTTCATCCAGCAAGCCGCCAGCCGATCTCTGGCTCCAGCCGCATAACTTTTCCAGCTTCTCATTCCTGTGGCACAGGCGCTTGTCTGTGCCCTTTGTTTTGGCGAAAGAGAGATGCCTTTCCCAGGTCGAAGCCTTACTCATCTATAGGCAGGCTTGCAGCACGGCTGGCAATTAATGCCCCTTGAAGGGCAAATCATTTAACATCGCGCACAGAAGCGAATTGCAGCCCGATGAACATTCACCTGGTCGACGGCACCTACGAGCTCTTCCGCTACTTCTTCGCGGTGCCATCCGCAACCGACCGCGATGGGCAGGAGATTGGGGCCACGCGCGGCGTGCTCGGTACTGTTTTATCGATGATCGAAAAGGGCGCAACCCACATTGGTGTTGCAACCGATCATGTGGTGGAATCATTTCGCAACGAACTTTATTCTGGTTACAAGACCAGCGAGGGCGTGCCTCCCGAACTTCTCTCGCAGTTTCCCATTCTGGAAGAGGCACTCGATGCCATGGGGGTGTTGGTCTGGCCAATGGTCGAATTTGAGGCCGATGATGCTCTGGCCTCCGCAGCCTTTAATGCCGCGCAAGACGAGCGCGTCAGCCAGGTGGTGATCTGCACTCCGGACAAGGATCTGGCGCAATGCGTCGTCGGGACGCGAGTCGTTCAATGCGATCGCCGACGTGAGATCGTCCGCGATGAAGCTGGAATCATCGAGAAGTTCGGCGTGCGGCCGCAGTCGATTCCGGACTACCTGGCGGTCGTCGGAGACAGCGCTGATGGCTATCCCGGCCTCCCTGGATGGGGCACCAAAGCCGCGGCTCTCACGTTCTCGCGATACTTGCATCTGGAAGATGTCCCCAAAGACTGGCGCGAATGGCATCCCTCAATTCGCAAAGCCCGCCCATTGTCGGAGTCATTGTTCCATGCATGGACCGATGCCCTGCTGTTTCGCACCCTCGCGACGCTGCGGCTTGATGTGGCGGTGTTCGCCTCTGTCGATGATCTCCGTTGGAAGGGGCCACGAGCCGGCTTTGAGGAGTATTGCCGCAGGATGAACGCGTCCGCTTTATTTGATCGGGCTGTTTCGGCGGTACCAGTCAAGTCTCTGGCTTGAGCTGTTGGATTATCTCTCGTGGAGAATTGAGCCCAACATGGACCATCTGCGCACGCGCAAGAATGCCTTCACTTCGCCTCTGGTTATATGTGGTGCGTTACTGCTTGCTGCTACTGCAGCCGCACAGGAAGCGAGGCTAGCCGGCGTGCCCGCAAGACTCACCTGGAAGAATTCGCCTTCTGCGTGGCACATCGATTCTGGACGCGAATTGAAGATCTCCGCAGACAAGAAGACCGACTGGTTCGTCGATCCTTTTGACGGAAGGGTGGACAACACTGCTCCCATTCTCTTCTTCGTGCCTGGTCCGGATTACGTTCTAAATGGCAAGGTGAACGTCAGCTTTCGTTCCAAGTGGGATGCCGGGGCATTGATGGTCTGGGCTGATGATCATCATTGGTCGAAGCTTTCCTTCGAACTGTCTCCGGAGAAGCAGCCTACGATGGTAACTGTGGTCACGCGTGGGTTGTCAGACGATTGCAACTCGATTCCCGTTGCCGGAAACGAGGTGTATCTGCAGATAGCCCGCACTGGAAATACTTACGTGTTCTATTCTTCTACCAATGGTCGCGATTGGAAGATTCTGCGTACCTTCAGCCTCGATAGCGATTTGCAGCAGATGGTCGGATTCGAAGCGCAGTCCCCGGCAGGATCCGGCGCAAACGTCACCTTCTCGGAAATTCACTATAGTCCGGCCAAGATCAAAAACATCTACACCGGACAGTAGGCAGTGCTAATAGAGTCGATCAGTGCACTTCCACTGGCTTGATTTTGCTTCCACTCGGCGATCTCCAAACCACCGACCCGTTCTCATCGTAAAGTTCAATGCTCGATTGGTCATGATTCATCCCGAGCCGTGCACGGACGTGCCCGCTGTTGTCCTTCAAAATGAATTCCTGCGCCTCTATCCTCCTCATCGACTGCTCAGTCTGTGCGTGAGCGCCGAGAAAGATCAGGCTTGCCAGAAGCATTAGCAGGAACCAGCTGGCGATCCTCCAGTGGTTCACATTTCCAGCTGACATTTTGTCCTCCCGGTTCTGAGTCGGCTGGGCACACGACAACGCAGCCGCTGCAGCAAGAATGCGGCGCAGCCGAGCCCTTGCAGGTTTTGTGCAGAGCTTCCGGTCCCCTCGGTCTTGGTTTCTGATTCGCGCTTTAGCGCCTGTGCCAGCGTGGCTGATGACGAAACTCTTAGCTCAGCGGCTAAAGCATAACGGGAGACTTTGACCGCACGGATGAATCCGTGCCCTGGCGCGAATTTTCATTTTCCGCAGCCTGTGCGAGCGGGTGGACCCTAATGTGGAACACACTCCTGAAGCTTGTTCAGGACTTGTTTCGGTTGTCCGGCACTAATTGCGCAATCCACTCCTGGCGGCACTTCTTGTCCATTCAGTGAGCCGCGCACGAGCAGCACGATCGTTATCTTCGGAGCGACAGCTTTCAATGATTGCGCCACCGTCCATGCCTCCCCTTCCGCGAAGAAGCTCTGATCGATAATGGCGGCGGGAATTCGATTGTGCAGGCAAACGGCTACAGCCTGGTCGGAGGTGACGGGCGCAACGACCAGATAACCCTTGCGTTGCAGGAGACGCTCCAGCTCAACATGGCGTGCTTGCGCCAATATGAGGATAAGCTTGCTGCGACGCTTCGCAGCTCGCTCCTTATCCCCATCCAATTTACTTACTAGTCGAGAAATCGCCATAGACGCAGATAGCGCGCAGGCGAAGTGGGCACTGAATTATGTCATATTCGTGATGTCAGGTCGAAGACAGGAGGCCACACTCCGACTAGGATCATTGGCGCGACTGCCGAGCAAAATTCCCAAAGCCGCAATCTCGCACGCAGATGTCTCCCTGAATCAGCCCTGCAGATCTTCAGAGACGCAAAGCAGGACGCTTGTAACACCGGTGTCTACGTACTTTTCTTGCCGCAACTAACAAGAAACTTCTGGCATCATTTTGTGCATGGCTGACCAGGAATTCCCCCCTTCCGCGCCGGAAAATACTGTCGGTGATGAGGCCACCTCCCCGCAAGTTGAGACTTGGCATCCGCACCCGCGGCATCAGCCCACCCCGCCTTACCAGATGCTGCGTAATTCGAGCGTCGAGCGCCGCCGTCCGGAAAATGCCGGCATCCGCCGTTGGATGGACTTGGCCGACAAGGCATTGAGTTCCAATCCGGATTCCGAGGCGGAAGAAGATCCCAGACCCGCGTGATGGAACTTTCGTCCCCGCGCTCTGTGAGTTTTCCACAAGCTAGTCACGCACTGTGACAACGTAAGTTGCTGGTTCGGGCATCTTAGGCGCCCATGTACGTGCACGACGACATCACATGGGAGCAGTTTGAGCAGAAGTTCCGCGAAGCCTTCAGCAGAGAGATGACCCACGACGAACACCGCTGGTTTCACACCATCTGGACTACGGTACATTCTCAAAAAAAAGAAAAAAGCAGCGCCGCCGCAGCCTGATTCGGAGGCCGTCCTCCGACCCAGAAAGCATGGATCAGTAACAGCCTGTCCGTTACTCGCCTTTGTCTTCGAGGGCGGACGAGAATGGCGTCATGCTGAGCTAGCACATCGACTGTCTCCGCGTCGCTAGACGGTACAAACCCTGCAGGGCGCGGCGATACGTCCGGCTGCAAGGCAGTTCTTTGCCATCCTGCAGCAAGACGATGAATTCGCCACTGTTGCAGGGCTGCAATTCCCGGATGCGGCTGACGTTCACGATAAAAGAACGGTGAATCCGAATGAATCGCGTGCTGTCGAGTTGTGCCGCGATTTTGCTGATCTGCTGGCGGAATAAGTGTGATTCCCCCTGAAACAGATGCAGCCGTATGTAATTTGCGTGAGCCTGGATCCAGTTGATTTCGTCGATCGGCACAAAGATCACGCGCCCGCCAGACTTGATAATCAGGCGATTGTTCGCCGGCTGCCTGTTCTCGGAAAAATCGGCGTTTACTGCGGTTCCCATCCACACGGTGTTCCCATACCTCCGGATTATTGCGAAAGCAAAGTTTCGCGGCGAATCAACTCTCATAGGCTCCACTAAAGAGTGGTTTGTCACAATAGCCACTTGAGAGAAATTTCATATAGCCATCATGATTTTCCGGAATGAAGAAGATGTCTTCCGGAATTTCACCGCTCATCGCGATTGACCGGGACGGTCCGGTGGCGCTGCATCAGCAGATTTATGACACGCATGCGACTACTCTACGCTGAGCGCCGCAACCTTCTGATGGAGAGCATTCGCAAATACCTGGGATTCGCAGCAAACATCATCGGCGAGCAGGCCAGAATGCATCTATGTGTGACCGAGGGATCAACGATCGCGAGATCGCGGAACGCGCCGCAGGCCAGCATCTCTGGCTGCTGCCGCTCTCGTCCTCTTATCTGCGCAAGCCCGCATTTCACGGATTCATTTTGGGCTTCGGCAGCACGAAAGCGGAAGAAATACCTACTTGCGTACGCAAGCTTGCTGCTCTATTAAAAACGAATTGAGGAACAACTCATCGGGTCAACGGTTTGATTCCGTGGTTCCGGCCGCCCCCGGCCGGATCCTCTCGGCACGGGTCAGCATTATACAAATCGAAATTCCAAACCCGAAGTTGCACACATCTTCGCACACATTCTCGCTCTCAGATCTGATCAGGAGAAGTGTTTGCTCTTGACATCGCCTTTTATAGAACCCGGCGCACAGCTTTCCGCTAGACCGACGGTTTTTGATCATTCTGTGGCATTTTTGCCACTTCCCTTGTGGCCGCAATTCGTGGTAGCACAGCAGTAGGAATGTCGAAGTTCGGTGCTAATTCGGGAACTAAGCGGTTGCGGGCTGGCTACTGTCTGTCGAGAGGCGAGAAGTATGGCCAATGGAACCTCATCGTGATCCCACCTCGATACCATGATGATCCCACTGAAATTCGTGGGATATCCCATCCTGATCCCCTGGCACGATGGGGATCGATCCCATGGACCTCATGGGATTACGATGGGATCGGCTCGGCTAAGTCCTTTCGATCATGGGATGGAGCTAGAAACGCAGTTGCTGGGCGATCGAAAAGGCTCGTTGTTGCAGCGGACCGGAAATTCCCGCAATTCGCTGTTATTTTCCCGCCAAGCTGGTCTTGCCCAGTGTTTATGCGGGTTTCCGCTCTTGAAAAAAATTCGCTGTTAAATACGCTGATAATTTCACTGTTAATTCACTGTTCCGATCCTTAACAGCGTAATAACAGTGAATTTAAGCAAGTGCCCTTCGGCGGAAGACGCTAGGTCGTCCGGGCGGCCTTGCCGTCATTGTGCGTCACCGCCCGCAGGCGCACCATCAGCAGGAAGACATAGTGGAGCGCTGAGATGATGGTGAGGGCGAAGACCGTCCACAGTCCTGCCTGCTTGACTGCTTCTACCCAGACCCACGGTTTCACCTCCACCAGAATCGTCGCACCGAGCGCGACGATCTGAGCCACGGTGTTGGCTTTGCCGAAGATGGTAGGGCTGAAGTCGCGGAGAGGAGTCGTGGCGTAGACGAGCGTGCAGACTACGAGGATGATGATGTCGCGGCCGAAGACGATGACGGTGATGCGCCACGGGATGCGGTGGGTTATGGAGAGGATCAGGAACAAGGTGCTGATCAGCAGCTTGTCGGCGATTGGGTCGAGATACTCTCCGAGCTTGGTACGCTGGCCGAGCGAGCGGGCGAGGAGTCCGTCGAGTCCGTCGCTGATGCCGGCGAGGATAAAAAGAGTAAGCGCCACTTCATAGTGGCCGTCGAGGATGGAGCTGACGATAAAAGGAATGAAGCTGAGACGAAGCAGGGTGAGCAGGTTGGGAAAACTGCGCAGTTGACGGAGCAAATGTTGGCTTCCTTCGTTATTCCCGCGAAAGACATTCGCCAGGGCCGGCGAACAATTTATTTGCGATGTCTTTAGTTTTTCCGCAGGTCTAACTGTGTGCTCCTCCTAGAATACTGCTGTGGACCGGAATCTGGCAGCGTCTGTTGAAGATCCCATTGAAGGAGCGTCTCCGGACGCGGTGCCGCCCTCGCGCTTTTCCCTGAAACAAAGGCTCTCGCTCTGGCTGATCTCGTGGGCAGGCTTTCTGGCAATCCGACTCATCGGCCCTACCCTGCGCGTCTCGATCACGTATGAACCTGGCTCGGAAAACGAGCCGAGAACGCGTCCGGCGATCTACTGCTTCTGGCACCGGTGTGTATTCGCTGCCGCATACCTGTTTCGGAACCATGGGATTCGCGTACTCACCAGCCGCAGTTACGACGGTGAATACATCGCCCGGATCATCGAGCGTCTCGGCTTTTGCGCGATCCGTGGATCGAGCTCTCGCGGGGCCGTGCAGTCACTGCGCGAGTTGCAGCGCGAGCTGGAAGCAGGCGCCTTTGTCGGCTTCACCATCGATGGTCCCCGCGGTCCGCGGTACGTTGCCAAGCCGGGACCGATTCATCTGGCGCGGCTCACCGGCGCTCCTATCTTCTCTTTTTATGTAGCTGCCGAAAGCGCCTGGATTCTGCGGACCTGGGACGCGTTTATTCTTCCCAAACCTTTCTCACGCGTTCATTGTTACGTGCGCAGTCCAATTCGAGTTGACGCTGACGCGAACCATCAGCAAGCGCTCGCGCGCATGCAGTCGGATCTGGAGACGGCACAGCGCTGCGCGGAAGCTCGCTTCGGCGCGTAACATATTGCGGTTTCAACTCTATATCCAACTGATATATTCGCGGAATGAATGCCAGCGCTCTGCAGGAAGAGCTGCGCCGCGTCTTATGGGAGCGCATCAAGGCGAAGAAACTTAGCGGGCTCGGGTTGGCGAAGCAGACCGGATTCGAGCAGGCCTACATTTCCAACTTTCTGAATCGCAAGCGATCGCTCAGCCTGGAGGGAATGGACCGAGTCCTGAGCGCGCAAAATCTTTCGGTGTATGACTTGCTGAATCGCGAAGAGATCAACAAGCGGGCCAGTAGCATCACGGCGTCTGAGGGTGACTTTGAGAATATCGTTCTCACCGAGCCCGAGGTCGCTGCCACGGCTCCGAGTATCACTCGCGATAATGTGCGCGACATTCTGAAATTCAAGAAATCATTTCTGCGACGGCTGCATCCTGCTCTCGGCTCCGGCAGAGAGCAATGGCAGCGTTTTGTACTGATCAAAGTCGATGCTCAGGAAGCGGCCAGCATGTATCCGCGCCTCTTGCCCGGCGCGACCGTGCTGATCGATCGCCATTACAACCTGCTGCAACCGTACCGAAAGAATGAAGCCAATATCTATGCCGTGCATCGGAATCGCACGTGCACCATCAAATACGTGGAGCGAGACGGCGATCACTTGGTTCTGCGTCCGCACAATCAGGCGCATCCTGTGAGCGTTCTGCCCCTGGAGGGAAGAGAGGCATCAGCGATGATCGTCGGACGCGTGTGCCATGTAGCGATCGAAACCTGAAAAATTGAACAGGAGGGCAAAGAGGCAACGGAGGCGGCGAAAAAGTCAGGTAACTGAGTTCTGAAAGCGAAATTGATTTCATGTATTGCCTGCTCCGAAGCCGCCGTGTCCTCCGTGTTCAATTTTCGGTTTTAGCTTTCGCCGCATTCGCGCAACGCTCATCCATGCTCTTGATATCCTTCTGACATTCCGACGATGTCTGCCAAACCCTCAGCAACTCTCGAACGCGAAATCGAAGCTCTTCGTGATCAGATTCGACATCACGAACACCGCTATTACGTTCTCGACGATCCCGAGATCAGCGATGCCGACTTCGATCTGCTTATGCAGAAGCTCAAGAAGCTCGAAGCTGAGCACCCTGACCTGATTACTCCTGATTCTCCGACGCAGCGCGTAGGTGGGAAGCCGCGCGAGGGGTTTCCCAAGGCGAAACATTCCAGTCCGATGTTGTCGCTCGACAACGCTTACAACGAAGGGGAGTTTCGCGACTGGGCGCGTCGCGTCTACGAATTGACCGGCAGGAAGAGCGTCGATTTCGTCTGCGAACTCAAGCTCGATGGCATGTCGCTTGCGCTTACTTACGACAATGGCCAATTAGTTCGCGGACTGACGCGCGGCGATGGCACCACCGGTGAGGACGTCACCGGCAATGTGCGAACGATGCCGGCAGTTCCACTTCGGATCGATCAAAAAAAACTGGCTGCGGCCGGGCTTCCGCCGCAGTTTGAAGTACGCGGCGAAGTAATCATGCCGATCAAGTCGTTTCTGCGTATGAATGACGAGCGCGAGCAGCAGGGACTCTCGCGAGCGGCGAATCCGCGTAACGCGGCTGCAGGCAGCATTCGCATGCTCGATCCAGGTACGGTCGCTGAACGGCGGCTCGATTTCTATTCCTACTTCTTACTGCGGGATGGCAACATTTTTCTGCCGAGCCACTTTGAATCCCTCGAAGCCCTCGAGAAATGCGGGTTCAAAGTGAATTCACATCGCCTGCGGACCAACCATCTCGACCAAATACTGGAGTTCATCAACAAGATGGAGGCACAGCGCGAGAAGCTGCCCTACGAAATCGACGGGATTGTCGTCAAAGTAGATTCTTCGCAATTATGGCGGCAGCTTGGTTTTACTGGTAAAGCTCCGCGCTGGGCTATCGCCTACAAATATGCGGCGCGCTCCGGTACCACGCAGATTGAAGACATCCTTGTGCAGGTTGGGCGAACCGGCAAGCTGACTCCGCTGGCCGCGTTGCGTCCAGTTCCGATCGGGGGAACTACCGTTAAGCGCGCTACGCTACATAACCAGGACGAAATAAATCGATTAGGCGTGAAAATCGGCGACTGGGTACTGGTAGAACGCGGTGGCGACGTCATCCCGAAGATCGTCAAGGTCATCGATGACAAGGATCACCCACGTGGAAGTCGCACATTCGACTTTCCGACACACTGTCCAGAATGCGGGGGGAAAGTGGTGCGCGCCGAGGGCGAAGCCGACCATCGCTGCGTGAATGCGAAGTGCCCGGCCAAGTTGCGCGAGAGTCTGCTGCACTTCGCTTCGCGTGGGGTAATGAACATCGAGGGCATGGGTGAATCGTTGGTGAATCAAGTCGCGGACCGGCAACTCGTGAAAGACGTTGCCGATATTTACTCACTTACCGAAGAGAAGCTGTTGTCGCTGGAACGAATTGGCAGGAAGTCGGCGCAGAATCTATTGCGCGAGATCGATAACTCCAGGCAGCTTCCGCTGGAACGCGTGATTCTCGGGTTGGGAATCCGCTTCGTCGGCGAGCGAACGGCTGAATTGCTTGCTGAGCACTTCGGCAGCATGGATGGATTCATGAATGCGAGCTTTGACGAGCTGCAGCAGGTGAACGAAGTCGGTCCACGCGTAGCGGAAGCGATCACCGAATACTTCTCCGAGCCGCGCAATCGCGAGTTGGTCGAGCGTCTACGCAAAGCTGGCCTGAAGTTCGAGGGCCAGAAGAAGCAGCGCGGCACAAAACTAGCGGGAAAGACCTTCGTGCTGACCGGCACGTTGCCCAACTTCAGTCGAGATCAAGCAAAAAAGATGATCGAAGATGCCGGGGGGAAGGTGTCGGGGTCCGTGAGTAAAAAGACCGACTACGTACTTGCAGGAAGCGATGCTGGTTCAAAGCTGGATAAGGCGCAGGAGCTCAAGATTCCCGTCATCGATGAGGATGGATTGACGAAGCTGCTGGCGTAATCAGTAGAGACGCAACATGCTGCGTCCCTACTGTGTTGCTACCCGATATCCTCGCTCCAGTTCTCGAGGTAATTGCGCAGCGCTACCATGAACTTGTCGGCATCCGCTCCGTCGATGATGCGGTGGTCATAGCCGAGCGTCAGGCGGATGATGGAGCGGATCGCGATCAGATCGTTTCCATCTTTGTCCGTAATCACGACCGGCTCTTTGAAGAGCCCGCCCATGCCGAGAATCGCTACCTGCGGTTGCATGATGATCGGCGTGCCGAACTGCGGGCCGAAGATTCCCGGATTGGTAATCGTGAACGTGCCACCGGCAACCTCGTCCGGCAGCAGCTTTTTTGCCCTCGCGCGCTCAGCGAGATCATTGATTGCGCGCTGCAGGCCGACGAAGCTTCGCTCTTCCGCCTGCTTCACGACTGGAACAATCAACCCCCAATCGAGCGCAACCGCAATGCCGATGTTCACGTTCTTGTGATAGCGGATGCCATCGCCTTCGACTGATGAGTTGACGATCGGCAACTGCTTGATGCCGGCGATCACAGCGCGCGCGATAAACGGCATGTAAGTGAGCTTCACGCCGTTACGAGCTTCGAATTTCGCGCGCTCTCGCTCACGGATTTTTACGACTCGCGTCATGTCCACCTTGAACACAGTATGGACGTGCGCGCTGGTGTGCTTCGATTCGACCATGCGCCGGGCGATGATCGAGCGCATCTTGCTCATCGGCACGAGTTCGCCTGGCATAGGAGCAGGCAGCGTCGGGACAGGAACGGCTGCTGCTTGAGGTGCGCTCGGCGCAGCAGCCGCTGGACGCTGCGCTGCAGCCTGTGCGGGCGCGCCCGCAGGATACTTCTGAATGAATCCCAGGATATCTTCCTTGGTGATACGGCCGCCCATTCCCGTTCCGGGAACCTGACCTAAATTTACATTGTTCTCTTTGGCGATCTTTCGGACCAGAGGACTGGATCGGACGCGATCACCATCGCCCGTGCTGATCTCGGTGACGTTCGAAGACTGGCCACTCGACGCGGCAAAGGTTTCGGTTTCATCTTCCTCCTGCGATGGCGCAGCGGGCTGCGCTTGCGCCGGACGTGCTGGAGCGGGAGCAGGCGGTGCAGCGGCTTTCGGCGGCTCAGGCGCCGCAGCTTTGGCTGGAGCCGACGGAGCGGCGCCACCAGCGCCGTCGACGTCAATCACGCCTACGACTGTGTTTACCTGAACGGTGGTGCCTTCCTTAATCTTGACTTCCTTCAATACCCCACTTGCCGGCGCGGGAATCTCGGCGTCGACTTTATCAGTGGAGATCTCGAAGAGCGGCTCGTCGCGCTGAACTTTGTCTCCCGGCTTCTTCAACCACTTGGTAAGAGTGCCTTCGAAGATGGATTCGCCCATCTGAGGCATGATTACATCTGTAGGCATGCAGACCTTTCTAAACAGCAGCTATTAGCAATTAGCGATAAGCAATTAGCGAAAAGCTGACCGCAACGCAATTTTTAATTATAGCTGTTAGAGACGGCGCCCAGGCCACTGGAACAAGACACCCGAGGTGAAGCAATATGCAAGTAAGCGGAAGCAAAATCTTCCGTTATTTCATGCAGGCGTAGCTAATCGCTAATTGCTAATCGCTGCCGTTCTGCTGCTTCTTCACGCATAAATTCCGCGCTGGCGAATTGTGAACTGCACGCGATCTACTGCGAGCATATACGCGGCGATGCGATTGTTCACGTTGTGTGTCTCGGAGTAGCGAACGACTTCATCGAACGACTCTTTGAGAATGTCTTCGAGCTGCTCGTTCACCACTGATTCCTTCCAGAAAAAGCCTTGGCGATCCTGTACCCACTCAAAATACGATGCAGTCACTCCACCGGCGTTCGCGAGAATGTCTGGAATTACGAAAATGTTCTTGTCGGCGAGTATGTCATCAGCCACAGCAGTCGTTGGTCCGTTCGCGCCTTCCGCAATGATTCGCGCTTTGATCTTATCGGCATTGCGGCTGGTAATCACATTCTCGATGGCTGCCGGAATGAGAATGTCGCAATCTGTGACGAGCAGCTCATTGGTGCTTATCGCCTCCGCGCCTTTGAATTCAGTGATGGTGCCATTCCGTTGCCGGTGCACAGTTAGCGCATCCACGTCGATACCGCTCTTGTTGTAAAGACCGCCATCGTACTCGCCGATGCCGATGATCTTATAGCCGACATCCCTCATCAGCTTGGCGGCATTGGAACCGACATTGCCGAAGCCTTGCACGATGACGCGCGTACTTTCCGGCTGCATGCCGAGCTTGCGCACGGCTTCATTGCAAACGATCATCAGGCCGCGTCCGGTTGCTTCGCGACGTCCGCGCGATCCGCCGATGTTTAACGGTTTCCCTGTGACCACGGCTGTGACGGTCTGACGCATGTGCATGGAGTAGGTGTCCATGATCCATGCCATGGTCTGCTCGTTAGTGTTCATGTCGGGAGCGGGAACGTCTTTCTCAGGACCGATGAACTCGATGAGTTCGGCGGTGTAGCGACGCGTAATCTTTTCCAGTTCCGTAGACGAGAGCTTCTTCGGATCGCAAATAACTCCGCCTTTAGCCCCGCCAAACGGAATGTTCACCACAGCGCACTTCCATGTCATCCAGCTGGCGAGGGCGCGAACTTCATCGAGTGAGACATCGGGACTATAACGAATGCCTCCCTTTGCCGGTCCGCGCGCGATCGAGTGCTGTACACGGAATCCGGTGAAAACCTCAATACTGCCATCATCCATCAGCACGGGAATGTGCACGATGATCTCGCGGTTGGGATAGCGCAGCACCTTCCAGATGCCGGGATCGAGCTTCAATTTCTGTGCGGCTAAATCGAAGCGCGCAGCCTGAGCCTCCCATGGGTTGAATTCCTGTTCGGCGGAGAAATTGCTGACGCCGGGTTCCTTGGTCTGAGTCGTCATGGATGATCTCGCTGAGGTCGGATTAGGAAATGCGATTGGCGCAGGCTAGACGGGGGCTCTATCTTGAAACCTGCCGCCCGAGCAAACCTGCCAGTATAAATTCGCACATGGTCCCGCGCAAATCGCGGAACCTCCGACGCCAACTCCGGATTTGATAAAGTAGGAGCACTACTCCTGCAATTCTCAAACTGAATGCGCAAGAAAATTCTCTCCGTGGCAAGCAACGACGCTCTACGTGTCACGCGCCACATGATGCTCCAAAGCCGGGGCTTCGAAGTAGTGTCTACCGCCAATATTCGAGAAACACACAATGTTCTGAAGTCGGCCGATTTTGATCTCGTGATCTTGGGCGTTGCCATCGAGGGTGGTCAGAAGCGCGAGATGGCGAATCTGACTCGCAAGCATTGCGATCGCGCGGAGATTCTTGAGCTTTGTCGCATCAGCCCTGAAGTCCGCGATGCGGACCATCATCTCTTCAGCGCCGAGCCTGAAGAGATCGACCACACCATTCGACGCATTCTCAACGGCAAGAAAGTGCCGGAGCAGACATCGAACTAGCCACGCGTCTTCGCAATCTCCGGTGCCTCGCCCTGGTCCTTCGCTTCTTCCTTGTCTGGTTCGGGGGCGGGAAGGTGTTGCGGCTGAAGGTGATACCTGGTCAGGCCTTCCTTTAATATTTCAAATCCCTCTTCCGGAGTGTCGACATAGCAGAAAAGCTCCTTGTCTTCCGGAGAGATAGTTCCGGTATCAACCAGAGCATCGAGATTGAGCACGCGGTTCCAATATTCTTTGCCGTAGATCAGCACCAGAATTTTCTTTGCCAGCTTTTCCGTCTGTGCCAAGGTCAGAATCTCGAATAACTCATCGAGTGTGCCGAAGCCACCGGGGAATATCACCAGCGCCTTGGATAAATACGCGAACCAGTATTTGCGCATGAAGAAGTAGTGGAACTCGAAGTTGAGCTCGGGAGTAATGTACCGATTCGGGAATTGCTCGAAAGGCAGTCGGATATTGAGTCCGATGGTCTTCCCGCCGGCCTCGCTGGCCCCCAAGTTCGCCGCCTCCATGATTCCCGGACCGCCGCCCGACGTCACCACGAACCGATGCCGCTTGGAATGCAGCTTCATCGACCACTTCGTGAGCAGGAACGCGAGCCGTCGAGCCTCCTCGTAATAGCGCGCCATTGCCACTGCGGCTTGAGCTCTCTTCAATTTGAGAGAGTTTTCCCGGCCATGCAGAGCCCCGTCGAGAGTCGCAGGTTGCTCTCGCTCCGGAGCTGGAATTGCGGAACCCGGTTTCTCGAGAAGCTGCAGCGCTGTCTGAGCCGAAGAAAGATTGGCAAACCGCGCAGAACCAAAGAAGACGACGGTGTCCTGAATGCGCTCACGACGGAAACGCGCCAGCGGCTCCTGATATTCGGCCAGGATGCGCATGCCACGTCCATCAGGGCTGTTTAGAAATTGTGGGTTCTCGTAGGCGAGAGGAGCTTTTTCAAGAATCGGTTTCTCGTGTTGTGGCATGAGCAAGAAAGTTGAAGTTGGCCTTTAGTCTGGATTCAAGCTTACAGGAGTGGGAAGAGAGATGCAGACGGCTCAGCGCCGATCGCGATAATGCACGGCTTCGGAGATGCCGATCCAGAGGTCCAGCAGGCCCAACCCGCTGGCCAAGCCCCGAATGAATCCTGTGCCCAGGAACGAGCGGAGTCCCGGAAAATCGTTTACGAGAGCATTCTCCGTCCAAGCCGGGAGCCAGGGAAGAACACAGAGAACCAGTCCGACCCACAAACAAAAGATGACCGTGCTGACCAGAAAGAAGCGCTGCATCCACACGGGCGGAGGGGGCTCGCTCGAAGGAGGTGGCGTGAGCAATGCAGTTGTGGTATCGACGCGAGAAGCCACAGATCTGTCCTGCTCAGATGCAGAGTCCGGCTCATCGTGAGCGGGAAACCTCAAGGTCTTGGCTTCACGATCCATCAAGCTCGATTGTAGAGCATTTAGGTACGGAGACTGCGGATGCGGTCGGCTACGTCGCGGTAGTCGATGTTCGCTCCGTACACTTCCATGAAGTTGTCGAGGGCAGCCTTTTTGTTGCCTGCTGATTCGAAGGCATTCGCCATGTCGTAATAGACAGCGAGGCGGCTGTCTTCGCTGATGCCGCTCACGGCCAGTGCCCGTTCATACCACCGGATTGCTGCTTGTGGTGCTCCTTTATCTACCAGGCACTGCGCTAGCCACGTGTACGCCTGGATCGACTGAGTAAAAGAATGACCGTTGTCGAGAGCGCGACAGACCTTCTGCAATTCGCCAATTGCCTCGTCGAGGAGTCCCATTTCGCGGAAAGCGACGCCGAGATTGTAGTGAGTCTCAGGATCATCTCCGCCGGATGCGGGCTCGTCGATGCCTTCCTTGAATTCATCGAGCAGATCGGAAAGCATTGAGTTCGCCTGCAGCGTATCTGCCGAGTCGGACAGTGCTGCGCGGGCTTGAGCGGCCACTTGCGGGCGCGCTCTCGCTGGAGCAGCAACAGTTTTCTGACCAGGAGCCTTTGCGGAGGCCGGAGTTGGTGCAGGGGCGAGGTCCCCAAGTGCATCTTCCAGATCGGCAACCATGCCGGCCAGTGGATTCGCTGAGGCAGCCGGCGCTCGCGCCGCTGCACGTGATGGAACAGCGGGAATAGCAGGAGAAGTTCGAATCGAAGGCGCAGTAAATGATGCCGGCTCGCCCGCTGCTACCTCCGGAATCAGATCTTCCAATCCGGAGGCTGCATCGTCTGCCAGCAGATCGCCGAGTACATCTTCGTTCTGGGCGGAAGCAGCCGCTGCTGGACGTTGGGGCATCGGAGGCTTCTTAGCGGTCTTAGCGGCTGGCGACGCCTCTGGCGCCGTGGCAGGCACCCATGGTTTGGCTTTGCCCGAAATTTCAATAGCCACCGCTGGCTTGTGTTCAATTTCGGGAATGACTTCCACGGGGGCAGGTTGCGCCGCACGCGCAGGAGCGACCTTCAACTTTCTCGCGGATACGCGCAGTTCTTCAAGCGCAGGATGTTTGGCGGCGACTGTCTCGAGCCGAGCGATGGCTGCTTCAGCCTCCGCGGACATGCCCTGCGACACGTAGAAACGAGCTTCTTCCAGGATCTCGTCCGGAGTGCCGTCTGCAGTGATCTCTTGCACTCCGCCGGACCGAGCTACCGTCTCCGGACGCTTTGCGTGCTGTTCCGCCGCGGCCGGAGATTCCACGGTGAGCATGTCTTCCCACTCACTAACGCCTTCGGCCTCCGCCGGTTCATTCGGAGTCAATTCCGCTGCCGCTGCTGGCATTTCTTCCACGGGAAGCGCTGAGAGGTCGAACTCAGCAATCGACGGCTCTTGCGGAGCAACGGACGACGCTTCAAACTGCGCAGGCTCAGCCCCAAATGAACGTAATTCGCGAGGCGGCTCCACTGCTGGAGTTTGATTGATGTCGACCACCGGAGCGGTGGCTGCGGCTCCCGCCGCCTGCTCCTGATACTTCCTCGCCATCTCGCGGAACTGCGCTGTCTGGGGCTCAAAACCCGCTTCGGCGTGTACTTCAGCCAGAGCTATGCATGAATTCGCGGCATCAGCGAATCGACCAACTCGCGCGTACGTCGCCGCGAGCCGCTGGCGCACACGAATGTCCTTTGGCGCCTTAGGCAAAATCTGCTCGAGCGGAGCAATCGCCTTATCGGGAACGTTGTACGAGGCGAAGAGTTCTGAATCGGTGAGAGCCGAGTTGATCTCTTCGCTGAGATCCCTCGAGTATTCCTGAACGAATGCTGGGGGAGCCTCGAGGTCATCGCCCATGAGGGCGTCGACCATCAGCGCCCGCTCGCCTTCTTCCGTTGAGAGCTCGCGCGTGACTGCGTCTTTGCCCATGCGCGAGTTAATCTGGCGGTAGTTCTGCTCGTGCAGAGGATTCTCAGGCTCGGCTTGGGCTAGCAGTTGATAGAGATCCGCAGCTTTCTGAAGCTGCCCACCCTGCACGTACGCATGCGCCAGCAATTCCTGCACTTCACACAGCGAAGCTGGCGGTGCACCCGCCTTCTGCAGAAGCGCGAGGGTTGATTGCAACGCTGGTGGGCTCTCTTTCGCTTTCGAAACCAGCGCCGAAAGGGCATCCATCAGTGCCTGGCTGTTCCCCGGCAAAAACTTGTCGGCATACCGCTCGTAGACGCTAACCGCCTTCTCAGCTTTGCCGGCATCGAGCAACACATTCGCGTACATGGTGACCGTCGAAGCGTCGTTCTGCTCGGCTACGATCTTCGCGATCAGCGGATCTGCCTTCTCGAAATCGCCGGCCTGAAGGTATGACTGAAGCAGTGTCCGCACCACTTCGGGACGAGAATCCGCATCAGGCAGCTTCGCGAAATTCTCGGCTGCCAACGCGCTGTCGCCGGACGCGGCCGCGATTTGTCCCCGCAGCAAAAGCGCTGGAGAGTACTTCGGATCCAATTTGAGAACGCGCGCTAACGCTTCGTTTGCCGCATCATTCGACCCGCGCTGGTAGTGTGATTGCGCGGAATTGAAGTAGATCTCAAGCGCTTCCTGGCTCTTGCCCAGCTTCAGGTAAAGATCCGCAACCTTGGCCTGCATCGCTGCATTCTCGGGATCGAGATCGAGCATCTTCTTGAGAATGCCGGTCGCCTGCTCGCGATCATTGTTCTTGAGATATTGGTCAGCTACTGTGGAGTACTGCGCGCGCGCGTCGTTATACAGGCCTTGTTGCGTATATAACTCGGCAAGGCGAACCACCGAATCCAGCGCATTAGGGCTCAGCTTCGTCAGCTTCTTATAGATGGCGATCGCCTTGACGACAAAGCCGTCGGAGGAATAGGCCTCAGCAACTTTTCGGAAGTAATCTGCGGCGAGGTCTGCCCGGCCCAATCGCGCGTAGAGGTCGCCAACGGTATTGAGAACCGTGAGATCTCTCGGATCCTGTTTTAGAATCTTCTCGTATTCGGCGATGGCGTTCTGCAGCTTGCCTGACTGGACGAACTTCTCAGCCGCGCTGAGGATCTTCGTCTTATTGGAACCGAAACCAAGCGCCATATGGGATGAGTCCGAAAACGATAACGACGTGACGCTGACGAAATTGGGCGGCTTGACTGCGCAGCGGCACGTGCGGTCTGCAACCGCAAGATCACCGAGGTCGAGACACACCAATGCCGTTAGACCCGCGTCGGTGGCAAAGTTAACACATCCATTGTGCGGCTAAAGCAAGCCGGGTCTTAGTCGTAACGGGTAAACACCTGATTACGATAGGGTTCAGTCTTCGCTGTTACGAATGGTTCGCGGCTGAGTCGCGACGCTAATCCTTCTCGGCTCCGACGAGCTGCGCGCCACGCTTTGGCCGGCGGTTTGCCTGAAGGACCTTTTTGCGCAGACGCAGCGTCTTGGGAGTCACTTCGACGAATTCGTCGTCCGCAATGAACTCGATCGCCTGCTCAAGATTGAGAGCTTTATAGGGCACAAGCCGAATCGCTTCGTCGGCGGTCGAAGCTCGCATATTGGTTAGTTTCTTCTCCCGCACCACGTTGACATCAAGATCAACATCCCGCGCATTCTCGCCGATAATCATTCCCTCATAAACATCCGTCCCTGGACCAACGAACAGCTCACCACGCTCCTGCAGGTTAAATAGCGCGTAGGCGGTGGCGACCCCCGCACGATCCGAAACCAGTGCACCGGTCAGGCGCTGTGGAATCTCTCCCTGGTACTCGGTGTAGCCATCGAACAGCGAATTCATGATGATCGTGCCGCGCGTGTCGGTCAGCAGCTCGCTGCGGAGGCCGATCAATCCGCGACTTGGCACGCGAAATTCCAGACGCACCCGGCCGTAGCCGTGGTTGTGCATCTTGGTCATCTCACCTTTGCGCGGACCAAGCTTCTCGATCACCACGCCAATGAAGTTCTCAGGGATGTCGATGGTCAAGTGCTCAAGCGGCTCCATGAGCTTGCCGTCGATCCTGCGCGTCACAATCTCCGGCTTGCCGACCATCAGCTCGTAGCCTTCGCGGCGCATGGTTTCAATCAGGATTGAAAGCTGCAGCTCGCCGCGCCCCATGACCTTGAAGTTGTCCGTGTTGACCGTCTCTTCGACTTTGAGGCTCACGTTGGTCAGCAGTTCCTTCTCGAGGCGCTCGCGCAGATTACGCGAGGTTACGTACTGCCCGTCGCGCCCCGCAAACGGGGAAGTGTTGACTGTGAATTGCATCGCGATGGTGGGCTCGTCGATCACGATCGGGGGCAAGGGCGCGGGCGATTCAATCCCAGTGATGGTCTCGCCGATGGTGATTCCGGTGACACCGGCGACAGCGACAATGTCTCCGAGCTGCGTCTGATCGATGTCCACGCGCTTGAGTCCGCTGAAAGAGAACAGCTTGGTAATCTTTACTGTTTGAAACGATCCATCCCGCTTCGCGATGGCGACCTCTTCGCCGTTCTTCAGCGTGCCGTTGAATACGCGTGCAATGGCCAGGCGCCCCAGATAGTCACTGTAATCAAGGTTGGCGACCTGAATCTGAAGCGCTCCAGCCGAGTCTCCCTTTGGCGGAGGGATGTGTTCCAAAATGGCATCAAAGAGCGGCTGGAGATCAGTGGCCGGGGATTGGATCGAACTTGAGGCGGTGCCGGCTTTTGCGTTGGTATATAGAACAGGAAAGCCTAACTGATCTTCTTTCGCGTCGAGATCGATGAAGAGGTCATAGACCTCATTCAGCACCTCTTGCGCGCGAGCATCCGGACGGTCAATCTTATTGATGATCAGCACCGGGGGCAGTCCTGCTTCTAGAGCTTTGCTAAGAACGTAGCGCGTCTGCGGCAGCGGCCCTTCACTGGCATCGACAAGCAGCATCACACCATCCACCATCTTGAGAGCGCGCTCCACTTCTCCGCCAAAGTCGCTGTGGCCGGGAGTATCAACAATGTTGATCTTTACATCGTGATAGAAGACCGCTGTGTTCTTGGCGAGGATAGTGATACCGCGCTCACGCTCGAGTTCGTTCGAGTCCATCACGCGTTCGGCCACTATTTCATTCGAGCGGAATGCGCCGCTCTGGCGCAGCATACCGTCGACTAGCGTTGTCTTGCCGTGGTCAACGTGAGCAATGATGGCGATGTTTCGTATGGAAGAATTCAAATGACACCTTTCATATCTAATCTTACCGAACTGACCATTCTCGAATCGATAAGGCTAGGGTTCCGGTCTCGACAATCTTTCGTCTGTGCCGCTCCGTTTGTTCGACCGCATCCTGCGAATGGCGACGACGACCGCATACCAGAAAGCCGTGTACATGACGAGCACGCCACCCTCTCCCATGAGAGCCGCAGCAGCTCGATGCTGTGGATTGTTAGCGAACAACAAGGCGGCAACATAGTGACCACTATTCCAGCCGGGGCGAATGAGTGCGGCGATGAATTTGAACGCTGGACTGCCTTCGTGTGTCAGATTCCAACACACGGTTAAAACGACCGATGACAGCAACGCCAGCAGAAACGAAAGCCCCAGCCTAGTCTTGCTGACCCAAATGATTCCCTTCACGAGTGGGAGGACTTCATCCGTGCTCTGCAACATACCGTTCCATTTCAGCGCATCACTCTACCGATGTCTAGATGTTTGGGTTTCGCAAACTTCGACTTATCGCGAGACCCTCTTCACCGGGATAACGCGTGTGCCTTTGAAGTGCATAAGCGGCTGATACAAAGCACGTTTCAGGGCTCAATCATCTGGCGTTGCAGCGATGGCTTTGATAATCGGCCAAGGGGAAGGTGGCGGGAGTGGCAAGGCACAATCCACGTTGTGCACTACGATGGTCGGCCCAGTTCGGTAGACGTAGGTGCCGCATTTCAGGTGACGACCTTGCGCGTGAATCGGTGCCGACGCTAAAAGGAGAACGGTAACGTGAGCAGTCCTCAAAACGAGCATCCTGTCCTGCATAAAGCCAACCCAAACCTCATGTCTCCAACTTGGGAATCATATTAGTTTGTTGAGGGGCTCGTGCTCCGTGGAAGTTTCGGAAAACAATCGGCCAAAGCGGCTAGCGCCTCTTTCTGCAGAACTGACTCGTATACTCTGAATATCGATGCCTGGTTCGGCTAAATCCCATGCATTGCAACAACGCGCCGAAAAGCTCTTTCCTGGAGGCGTGAATTCCCCCGTCCGCGCGTTTCGTGCTGTCGGAGGAGATCCGCCGATCATCGTTCGTGCGCAAGGTGCAAAGCTGTGGGACGCCGACGGTAATGAATATATCGACTATGTTGGCTCCTGGGGACCGATGATTCTCGGGCATGCTGATCCTGAAGTGACCGAGGCGGTAGTTCGCGCGGCCCAGAATGGTACGAGCTTCGGAGCATCGACTCCTGCTGAGGTAGAGCTTGCCGAGCTGGTGAAGGCCGCGTTCCCTTCCATGGAGATGATGCGGTTTGTGAGTTCGGGAACTGAGGCGACGATGTCCGCGATTCGCCTGGCACGCGCATTTACCCGGCGCAAGTACATCGTGAAGTTTGAGGGCTGTTACCACGGACACGCTGACTCGTTGCTGGTGAAGGCCGGCTCCGGCGTCGCGACATTAGGCATTCCCGGATCGGCAGGAGTCCTCGACGAGCAGGCGCAGTTCACTCTGGCGCTGCCATTCAATTCGATGAAGGCCGTTGAGCAGGCCTTCGCGCGCTACAAAGATCAGATCGCTGCCGTAATCGTCGAACCGATCGTTGGCAACATGGGCTGCGTGCGTCCGCGCGAAGGGTATCTGCAGAAACTGCGCGAGATCACGCGCGAGCAGGGGTCACTCCTCATATTTGATGAGGTAATGACGGGATTCCGCGTTGCCTTTGGCGGAGCGCAGGAGCTTTATGGCATGCAGCCAGACCTGACGACGCTTGGCAAGATTATCGGCGGAGGTTTGCCAGTCGGAGCTTACGGAGGCCGACTCGAGATCATGCGCATGATCGCACCGCTCGGCCCGGTGTATCAGGCGGGAACGCTCAGCGGAAATCCCCTGGCCATGGCGGCAGGAATCGCAACCGTAACCCGACTGCAGCGAGATCGTACAAAAATTTATTCCGCGCTCGAGCGCAGCTCTTCAACGCTGGTGAACGGCATCACAGAAGCAGCGCGCGAGAACGGAGTTGAGGTTACCAGCGCACGCGTCGGCTCGATGTTCACGTGGTTTTTCCGAACGGGGCAGATCTTTGATTACGAGGACGCCGCGAAATCAGATACGGCACAATTCGCGCAGTTCCATCGTGACATGCTCGACAGAGGCATCTATCTTCCACCCTCACAATTCGAAGCAGCCTTCCTCAGCATCGCGCACAGAAAAGCAGAGATTGATCAGACCATCGACGCCGCGCGTGATACCTTCCAGCAAATCGCATCTAAGCCGCTGGGCGTCAGCCGATAACCAAGGAGCACTCGAGAGCGTGGAAGCTTAGGAGCTCAGCAGCTCAGAAGCTGGTTACCAGTCCTTCGTAAATCCCGTCCAGTAATCGAACGAATTACACGATTCGTCCTGCTCCGCCTTCGAGTAAAGCGTCACGTAGGTAAGAGCGCGCATCCGGCCAAAAGTTCTCCCATCTGGTGTGGAAGGGATCACATCGCGCCAAGTGCCGGTGTTTATGTAGAAACGATCCCCGGACGCGTCGCTCTTGATCAAGCAAACTTCAGGCGAGTGAGTATGTCCCGCAAGAACCACGCGGACCTTGTTCTCAACCACGAGTTGTTCTCGCATCGCCGAGAGTTGCGGCTGATCGGGCTCTCCTCCCATCATGAATCGCGCGATCTTTCGCGCCGCCTCACGCGCCGGCCGGTTGCGCCATCCGCCCATCTGCAGCAGTCCTCTCGCTAACTCCAGTTCAGCAGGCGCCCAGGGCTTGGCTCGTCGGGACAGCCAATAGCGAAAGAATTTGTTGTCGTGGATTTCGGCAATGAGTTCCTGCAGCACCGGGACCAAATTTTCCCAAGCCTCTTCCGCCGAAAAGTTGCCGCGGGAATCATCCAGCATGTAATCGAGCAAAGCCGACTGTGGACGCACATCGTCGAACTGCAGCAGTCGAAGGTACAACGATCCCAAAACCGGATCTTTCAGGATCTGCTCATCCCCGTACTTTCGCCGAAATAGATAGGGAAGCCGGACAGCAACGTCGATAGTGAGGAAGTCACCGAAATTCGCTTGCGAGTAACCCGCTTCCTCGACCTGCAGCGGAATCGGTTCTTTTCTGGAAAAATCGACGGTGAAGTTATTGTTGTCATACTCGTGGCCGTGCCGAACCAGCGCGTCCGGATCCTTGAAGAGCGCATAATGCGGAAATCGCTCGACGGACTGGATGCCGATCAGCTCGCATACTCGCTTTCGGATTGCGTCTGACGCGTTGGCCAGCCGGTCATGATTGCCAGAGAGACAGGTGATCTTCACCGGGCAAGGAAACTCCTGCTCGACCCAATCGCGCGATTTTTGATCATGGCCTTTGTACTTTCCTGCGGCCAGGTTGCGAAACAGCTCCAGCGTCCGGCTCACTGCAGGTTCGGCAGCTACAGCATCGACGATCTTCAGAATCTTCTTTTCCAAGTCGGGAGAAACCTCGTCGAGCGATACATAAGGCCGAAGGTCGTCGCTGAACCAAAGCACCGTGCGATTGAGATCGAAGAGGTCGCCGGCAATTACCAGTTCGAAACGCTCCGAGCGTCGCCGTCGCGCTTCGTCTGCCATATGGGAAATGAAGCTGCGGTAGGCTTTCGGATCAAGATTGCGGTGAAAGATGATTTGCTTGCCATTCCCGCTGATTACGTCGGAGGCTTCTTCTTCGAAGTGCAGGTCAGAGATGACAGCAATCATGCAGGGATGTGAGCTCCGGGAGATTCGCCCGCGAATCTTATGATTCTGTCATCCTGAGCCTTCTTTTGACGAAGGATCTCCCGGAATATTTCGTCTTAACTGCTGGATATTGGCTTTGGCCCGGAATCGTGAAAGAGCCAGGACACGCCATTGAAGATTGCGACATAGCGGGAGATCTTTCGCCAAAGAAGGCTCAGATGTGATGAAAGCAGGCGTGCCTCCCAGAGGGTACATTCGTGCTCGAAGCACAGAACCCTGAAGGAGGCACGGAATGATCCACGTAGGAGTAGATCTTCACCAGAGATTTTGTTACATGACGGCGGTAGATTCAAGGGGGCGATTGCTGGGAGCCGGGCAGGTCCGGAATCAGGACCAAGCCTTGCGCAGCTACTTCGCGCAGTTTCGCGGACCGGTGCAAGCGGCGGTCGAGGCCTGCAGTTTTTGGCCGGCGTTTCGCAAAGCGGTTTGTGCGCGCGTCCAGGTGCGTCTGGTCCATCCGCAGCGGGTGAAAGCGATCGCGTCGGCGAAGCTGAAAAATGATCGCATCGATTCGGCCACCCTGGCGCATTTACTGCGTTGCGATTTATTGCCCGCGGCGTGGATGGCGGACGAAGCCACCCGCGAGTTGCGCCAGCAGGTGCGGATGCGGGCCACACTGGTGCGGCAGCGGACACGATTGAAGAACCAGGTGCACGCGATTCTTCATCAGCAAGGCTTGCAGTTTGAAGGCAGCGATTTGTTTGGACAAGGCGGACGGGCATGGTTAAAGCAAGTGTCCTTGCCGGCGGCGGGAGGCTCGGCGGTCAAGGTGTATCTGAAGTTGATCGATGAGTTCACCGCGCAGATCAGTACCCAGGATGAGGAGTTGAAGCGGCAGTGGAAGAAAGACGCGCGCGTGCTCTGGCTGGAAACCATTCCCGGCATCGGCTGGTACTCGGCGGTGCTGCTGGTAGCCGAGATCGGCGACATCCTGCGCTTTCAAGACAAGCGCGCGCTGGCCAACTATGCCGGGCTGGTGCCTTGGCTCAGAGAATCGGCGGACAAGCGCCACAGTGGAGGCATCACGCGCGTGGGTTCTCCCTGGCTGCGCTGGATCATGGTGGAGGCCGCCCATGTCGCGGTCCGAACTTCGCCGCCGGTGAAGAAATGGTTTGAACGACTCTGCCGTCGCAAGCACAAAAACGCCGCTTTGGTGGCGGTGGCGCGCAAACTGCTGGTGGCGGTTTGGGCCATGCTGCACGACGGAGTCGGGTTTGAAGAAAAGCATTTTGCGCTGAACTAGACGCGCCTGCAAAAGTGGAAAGCCAACTACGCTTCCCACTTTCGCACCCGCGCTACCACGGCTGCAGGATTTTGGGTTTGCGGTCGGTGTAAGGCAAACCGGTGAGCTCGTTGTCATCCTTGTCCCTCGAGGACGTCGCTCAGATGGAGCCGCCGGCCACGGACGAACCTTATGTGCCTCGAGCACGCATAGAAGTCTGTCCGCATCACCACCGCAACCACCCTATGGACAGGTACGCCTGTTTTCATAGAAGGATGACA